>Ga0213825_1000957_pt1 | contig 20708 bp, 23 predicted proteins | sample MC6MC0900MG_FD_179896 | JGI IMG/M metagenome (GOLD analysis project Ga0213825, IMG submission 179896) | Enriched soil aggregate microbial communities from Iowa State University, Ames, United States - MC6-MC0900-MG | ecosystem: Environmental > Terrestrial > Soil > Unclassified | place: USA: Iowa... | reverse complement strand
GGTGACTCCTGCGGGAACAGCACACTATGTTAGACGCAACAAGCCGTGCTCAGCGAGGGTTGCGGCTTACGGTGTGCCCGCGGAAAGCACCGCCGCAGCGGACATCAACGATAAAGAAAAAGAGTTAGAATGATGGCAGTCAATCGAACTTTTATCACCCATTCTTTTGCTAAAAAAAATTAGTAGCGCAAACTAGTTGATGGTAGCGGAGGCGGTGACTCCTGCGGGAACAGCACACTATGTTAGACGCAACAAGCCGGCTCAGCGAGGGTTGCGGCTTACGGTGTGCCCGTGGAAAGCACCGCCGCAGCGGACATCAACGACATAGCAAAAAGAGTTAGATTGATTATAGTCAATCTAACTCTTTTTCTCTTTTGTTCTAGACTTATCTTTAAAATTAAGCTGTTACACCTTTACTCTGCGAATTTCCGTTATCTGAGCCGTTACCGCCATATTTGTGCTGTGTCAAAATTTGAATTGCTACTAGCGCAATGAATATTGCCAAACCTGCCCAATCGGAGAACTTTTCAGGATAAATAAGCAATAGACCTGCTACAATCGCAAATAAACGTTCAATCCATAGTACTTTACGATACCAGAACCCTATAACGCCAGCGCCAATGGCTACCATTCCCGTAACTGCTGTAAATACAACCCATAAGATTTGCGGTATTGTTGTATCAATCATTAACAACGCTGGAGAAAACACAATCATATACGGAATAATAAATGCCGCAATGGCAAGCTTTGCTGAGTTAACACCAGTCTTAATTGGATCGCCACCCGAAATTCCTGAAGCAGCAAAGGCGGCGAGTGCCACTGGCGGTGTGATATCCGCGATAATACCAAAGTAGAATACAAAGAAATGCGCCGATAATAATACTACAACTGGCACTAATTCTTGTGGTGTATTTGGTGATAATAGTGCCACAATGGCAGGCGCTGCAATTGTTGATGTAATAACATAGTTAGCAGTCGTTGGCGCGCCCATCCCTAAGATGAGCGAAGCAATCATAACAAAGACAAGCGTTAAAATAATACTGCCTCCTGCCAAAGCTACTAAACTATTGGCTAAACTTAAGCCAAGACCTGTTTTCACAACTACACCTACAATAATACCCGCACATGCTGTTGCCGCTACAACGCCTAATGCCGTACGAGCACCCTCAACTAATGCATCAACAACATCCTTTGGCTTTAAGCGTGTATCTTTGTTGAACATCGTTACCACGATTGAAATAACAATTCCATAAAGTGCAGCATGCATAACAGGTGTACCAGTTAACATCAGCACAATAATTGCGATAATAGGTAACAACAAATAAATCTTCTTAAATACTTCTTTTCGATTTGGCATTTGATCATCACGCAAGCCTCGTAAGCCGACACGTTTCGCTTCAAAATGCGTCATAATCCAAATCCCTGTAAAATAGAGCAACGCAGGAATTGCGGCTGCTTTTGCTATATCCCAATATGTAATACCACGTCCAATAAACTCCACCATTAGAAATGCCGCGGCTCCCATAATAGGAGGCATTAATTGACCACCAGTAGAAGCTGCTGCTTCAACTGCACCTGCAAATTCTTTCCGATATCCTAGCTTTTTCATCATTGGAATAGTGTACGAACCTGATGTTACAACGTTCGCTACAGAACTTCCTGAAATCATTCCCTGTAATGCACTTGAGAACACAGCTACCTTAGCTGGCCCACCAATTAGTTTTCCAGCAAAAGCTACTGCTAAGTCATTAAAATATTGGCCAACTCCCGTTTTCACGAGGAATGCACCAAATAATAAGAAGACAAAAATAAATGTAGCAGATACGCTAATTGGTGTTCCTAAAATACCATCCGTCGTAAAATACATCAGGTTCACGATGCTTTCAAAATCTTGCCCTCGGTGCGCCATAAAGGCTGGAAAATAAGGACCAAAATAAGCATAAATCAAGAAACAAGTAGCGATAATCATAATTGGCAAACCGACCGCACGACGGGCAGCTTCTAATACTAGAACTACTGCTATCAAACCGACTATAAAGTCTAACTGCGTAATAGTACCATTACGATTAACAAGCTCCGTATAATTCAATGCCCAATACGAACCGACTACTACAGATAATAACGATAAAATATAGTCAAACCAGGCAATTTTATTCTTTGGTGCTTTTCGTCGAGCTGGGAATAATAGGAAAATAAGTGCTAACCCAAACCCTAAGTGGATAGTCCGTTGTATCGGCGCTGTAAATTGTCCAAAAATGGCAGTGTACAACTGATACAATGAAAATGCTAATAATCCAAAGAAGATTACATGTTTCATAAAGCCCGAAATTGTGCGTACATTTGATTCAATATCATATTTTTCAAGTATTGCTTGTTGCTCTTCTGCCGATATTTGTTCGAATTCTTCTTTTACTTCGTTGTTGCGTTCTTGCAATTTTGTCATATCAACCTAACTCCTTTCCATCGTTCATAAAGCGATAAGCGCTTCACCTCAAACAAATAGGATTTACCCCTTTGCAAATCTTTTTTTAAATCATATTCATGATTTTTATAAACAAACACAAGATCTAAATCTAAGTCCCCAATAAAAATTGTGAAATTATCAATAATTTCCTTATCAAATTGCAAATAATATTTACCATTTCTTTGTGTTAATGTTTGATGTTCCTCCGCATAGCTGGGCATGCCAATCGCTAAGTCTTCATACTCCATCCCTAACATTTGAATGCGCTCCCCTTCTACGCACCGATAATATTCAAGGACATCAGATTTATGGATAGAATGTGTGTACCTTATACGAAACGCATTATCATCAGCAATTGGTAGATAATGTACAACAGGCTTGTCTATTCGTGTTTCCGTAAATGCAAATACCTTTTGAAGAGGAAGAAAAATGAATATGCCAAAGCCAATACTACATACAGCTATTACTAATATGAATCTCCTCATGCGCATCACATCTGTTCCCCCACTTTAAAAACTATCCGCTTTTAGCCTCAAAGTAATAAAAAAGGGCCCGAAGCTTTACGCAATCCGAGCCCCATTTGTATGTGTAAGAAATATCAATTCTCTTAGTCAATGTCCAAATAACTTGAACGACCAACTTACTATAGCGCTATTTCTTTTCATCAAAGTATTTTTGAGCGCCTGGATGAACATCAATACTAATTCCATCTAAAGCCGTTGCTTTTTTAATAAATTCACCTTTTGCATGTGAAATTTTTCCTGCATTATCATAAATCGCTTTTGCCATCTCATAAACAACATCATCAGGTAAATCTTTATTTACTGCTAACATTGCAAGTACAGAAACAGTCTCTGTATCATTCGCAATACCGTAAGTACCAGCTTTTACTGTATCTTTTGCATAGTAAGGATATTTTGCAATTAGCTCATCCGCTTTACCAGCATCTACACCGATAATATTGACTTTTGTTGTAGCATTTAACGCTTCTACAGCCCCTGTTGGCGTACCAGCCGTAATAAATGCAGCATCAATTTGTCCTGATTGTAGACCATCTGTAGACTCGCCAAAATCTAGATTTTGCGCTTTGATGTCATCCATTGTTAAACCATGAATTTCAAGTAATTGTTCCGCGTTTGCATAAGTACCAGAACCCGGTGCACCTACAGAAACTTTTTTCCCTTTTAAATCAGCATATGTTTTAATACCTGAAGCTTCAGTTGTTACAAGTTGCACTGTCTCTGGATAAAGTGCGCCTAAAGCTGCAATTGTGTCAATTTTTTTACCTTCAAACATTAATTTGCCTTCAGTTGCGTAATACGCGATATCGGTTTGTACAAACGCAATCTCACCTTTACCCTCTTGCAAAGCAGTCATATTTGCTGCAGATGCTTGAGAAACTTCAGCAGTCGTTTTAATGCCAGTTTCATTTGTAATGAAATCAGCAAATGTACCACCTAATGCATAGTAAGTCCCTTGTGTTCCACCTGTTAATAAACTTAAAAACTTTGGTTTTTCAGTTGTAGCTGTATCACCATTCGTATTTCCCTCTTCCGAATCCTTTGACCCCGTACTACTATCCGTCCCACATGCAGCTAAAATTAATAATGCAATGGCACTTAATAGCATAAATAATCTAAATTGCTTTTTCTTCATAGTAACCTTCCCCCTTTTGGTTATAATTAAGAATCAATTTAAAATTATCAAACTTAGTATAATTATGTCAACACATTAATAGTAAATTCAGATAATTATATTTATACAGATTGTCCAAATCGGTAATAACGCACATTTAAGATAACGACGTCTTTACCCTTTATTTTTCTCTATTAAACATTTAAAATCTTATTTCAATAAATTATATTACAATCAAAAATGTATACACATTGTATAAAGTTTTTATCATTTGTATTTATTACATTAAATAACTGTAGGAAACTTTACAGCAACAACTCCCATAAATCTCGTCTACTGCGTAGCTAATCCGCGGAAATCCATGATAAAAGGCAAGCCCACCACGAAGTTGTGATGGAGCTTGCCCGTTAGCCTTCTATCTTCCTTATTGAATAACGCCACAGGCAATTCTTGTTCCTGAATTGCCAGCAGGATCTGTTTTGTAGTCGTCTGCTGATTCATGAATTACTAATGCTGTACCTTCTCCATTTAACAAAGAATTTCCAGCATTTTTTTGTAATGTGACACCTTCAGCTAGGAAATTTAAATCGACAGGGCCATCTTCCCCAACTTCTAAATTAGGTAAGTCTCCTAAATGATAGCCCTTTGGATTTAATGATCCGTGCTCTTTATTTGTAGGGTTAAAATGCGAACCCGCAGATTCAAACGTTGGCGCTTCACATTTCCCCACAGCATGAATATGAGTTCCGTGAGATCCTACCGGTAATCCACTTAAAGCTAATGTCACTTTCACTCCGTTGTCCTCTTCCTCGAAGTAAGCATTACCATAACTTTCATTATTAGCACCAATTACTTTTGCAGTTGCAGTTAAGGGCGCATTAGCATTAGAGTTAACGGCTACTTTTTCCTCTTTCTTATCAAAAAGGTTGCACCCTCCGACAAATATAGTTAAAGAAATAAGTAATATTGATATTTTTTTCATGTTATTACCTCCTCTATTTCTGATGTTACCCAACTCTTCCAATAATTATGCAATGTATATTTGGGTTTCTCATGACAATATTAAAAGGTAATATTACGATTTCTGGAATCGCTGGTTAAACTGCTTACACCTTCAGCAAAAACGGTCATTAACGCAGTGCCATCCTCTTTGACCTCTAAATTTGGTAAATCACCAAAATGATGACCGTGGGCATTATCCTTTCCATGCTCTTTAAACGTGGATGGAAATGTCCTCCTGCATTACCTTCACACTTTCCTCCCTCATGTATATGCACTCCCTGTTTGCCAGGAGACAAACCACTGACTTCTACCATTACTTTAACACCATTGTCCTGTTCTTCGAATTGAGCTTCTCCTAAACTTTCATTATTCGAACTAATTACTTTCGCGCTAGCTGTTAATGGAGCATCGGACGTTGCATTTTTTCTTTCAGCTTTCACCTCCGAACCAGCACAACCTACCAAAAATATAAAAAAAGAAATAACCAATAAAGCTGTCAATTTCATATAAATACCTCCTTTTATTATATGTTCAAATAATTGTGCAACTCTGAACTAGACATTTATGTTTATAGAAAAAAATAGGAATTTCCCATAATAAAATACTGAGAAATTCCTATTGTTATTAATTTAAAATTTTCACTGTAACTGTTCTAACTCCCCAATTACGAGCTTGTCCATCCGAAGGGATAAAGACATCGATTTTATTGCCTTTTATCGCACCGCCAGTATCAGCCGCAATCGCTTCTCCATAACCTTCTACCCATACTTTTGTACCGAGCGGAATGACACGAGGATCGACGGCAATGACTTTTAAATTTGGATTTGAACGGATGTCAGTGCCATTTGCTGTAATACCTGAACACCCTTCACAATAAGCAGTATAAGCTGTTGCACGCATTGTATATGTTTGGCCATCTTTGTTAGTTGGCGCACTCACGGCTTTCGTAACGGTTTTGGGTGACGCTTTGGTAACTGTTTTTGATGTCGCTTTCTTCGCAGTACTTGCTATACTTTTGGCTGTTTTAGGTTTTGCTGCAGATGCTTTTACAGCTAAAGTTTCTCCGACAAAAATCAAATCGGATGCAAGGTTATTCCACTCTTGTAAATCCTCGACCTTTACATCATAAGCTTTCGCTAGGCTGAACAATGTATCACCAGCCTCTATAAGATGGGTGGTGTTATCTGTCTTTTCTTCCTTCATAATTCTCTCAATTCCTAGTAGCTGTTCTGACTCAACCCATATAGAATCAATTTCGTCTAGCTGTTGAAACTCGGCTAAACTTAAATTATAAATATACGGTATTCCCAAAATTTTACCACCAAACTCACCAGCGTTTGCCCCCTTAGCAGAAGTAGTACTCCCGAACATCCCTACGCCAAGAGTCAATGCTACAGCTAGTGCCATCGCTTTTTTCTTCATAATAAGTAATACCTCCAGTTGTTTTAAATTTCTACATTCTGTTGCTAGCACACTAGAAATTTAAGCTCTTAAATATGCATGCAATATTGTAGAATGTATCTAAATATCACAGGACATCGGACCTGATATTACAAATTATTACTATTCAAACGATAAATTATACAATTCCACTTATTTTTTTAGCAGAAAAAAACAATTTATAGAAAAAATACATTAAATCACTACTATCTATTTGCATATTTTATATAATGGAAATACTGTTTTTTTACTGAAAAGATAGATAAGGGGATGTTTGTAAAAAAGCCAAAAGTAATGGGGGTGCTGTGTATACTTAAAGTATCTACTATGCTTCGAAAGTTGCTTAGTTGTTTGTCTTGTATAATGAAACCATTGTGTATTGGCGAACTGTTAAAACAAAAGAATTGCCTACACACTACAGTTTCCTATTCCGAACAACCCTGGCAGCTTTAGGGTATTTAAACGTAGTACAATATGTAAATGGGTATTATATTTTACAACTTGATCATTTTCATTGTGACGTTTTGGAATTGGAGCAGCTATTAAAAGAAAAAGAGGAATTTGGGAAGCTCGCTGTAGAAAAAGCAGAAGTTTTTATTCAAAATTATAAAGGTGAGTTTATGGCAACATTTGATTATGCTTGGATTCATAGAAAATCAAATTACATTCACAACCAACTCACCCTTTTACTAAGTTACTTAGTCGAGCATTATACTATTAATGATTGATTATAATCCGTTCTAATAAAATAATCTGACGACTTATTCAACATTATGTAGATGAAGTTAATCGCGCAAATGCAATCAAAGCTTACAAAGCAGTCGAAAAAAATTTATTTACAGACTTCGGTATTCTTCCAAACCAAGAAGCGTTAGCGTTGTACGCTACGATTGCACTTGAGTAAAAATTATAAGCTTTATAGGAAAAGTGTTAGCTTGACTATTATCAAGCTAACACTTTTATTACGATGCTATTATAGCCTTCTGCTATCTCTCTAGCTTAGCTAGCAAAAGAGGCTTCAACTATACGTATACAATTTCTACCTGACTGTTTTGCTTCATATAATGCTTGATCAGCAATTGCAATTAATTGATTCGGCTCACGAATAAAAGAAGTACAAACTGTAATACCAGCAGACAAGGTTACCGGTTGTCCACTTGGATTGTCAGCCAATGCTTGTTTAAACCTCAATTCTTCAGCTAATTTAACCGCGTCTTCAATTGATGTATATGGTAAAACAACTAAAAATTCCTCTCCCCCATATCTAAAGCAACTCCCCTGCTGTTGGACACTTTCCTTCAATTTATTAGCAAATGCTTTTAAAACTTCATCACCAACCGTATGGCCATATGTATCGTTCACTTTTTTAAAATCATCTAAATCAATTAATAATATGGCATGTGGCACTTTTCCTGCAATTAACTTATTTAATACTTGGTCCATACTTCGACGATTAGGAATACCAGTTAGGGAATCTAATTTCAATTGGTCCGTTAATTCTTCAATTTTACTTTGTGAATCAGCAATCAATTCTATCATGGAATTTTTCAAATTACTCACCTCTACATACCAATCATCCGCTGCTTTTAAATAACTAATACTATAGTTATTTTGCCCACTTTTAGCCATTTTCCGAAGTGGGTTAGTGATTTTTAAAGCAAACCAACAGACAACCATAAAAACGATTACAAGCATGAATAACAAAGGCCATAGTAATTTTTTCACGAACATATTGATAGGAAGCGCATATTCCATATACAACTGATTATGTTCAGCTATATCTGAAATTTCAGCTATGTACCCCTCCTGCACAATAAGTTTAGATTGAATAAGCATTTCGTTAAAACTTTGATAACTAACCCAAATGCTGATAGTAGTTGTAACGAGTACAACTATCATCACCATGCTAACTATGACAAATGATAAATTAAACTTAAATTTCCCCACAACTGATCATTTCTCCCATTGAGATTGATATTTTGCTAAAGCTATATAGTGTTTCATAAAAGTTTTTATTTTAACATCATACGTCATACCTCTTAAAAAATACTTAACAACTAATCATGAGTGACAGGCACTCAAACAATTCTGAAAATTACAAACAAGACATGTTACCTGTTGAATTTCGTTGAAAATAAGTTGAATCTTACAATTAACTTTACTATTTCTCAATATTTCATAGTTTATATTTGGAAAATTTATGTATAATTTATGTGTAATGTTATTCCATAATATAATGATAGTTTAGGAAATAAATATGATTACACTATAATTCAAACGAATATAAGGGAAGGTGATATTATGAAGCAGTTTTCTATAGCTTTATTAACTTTATGTTTGAGTTTAATTGGTTTTTTCATTCTAGCATCATTTGGTTCTGCAGATTATATTGATGGCTTAGTTTTAACTATAGGCTTAATTATTGTTATTTTACTATCTGTAGTTATTAGTCTATTAATAAAAATTGACCAAAATATAAAAAAAATATCGAAATAAGCTAAAACTGCCCTTTTAGGTTCGGCCAATATTCAATTTCAATATGGCCCCCTCAGCAAAAGAGTTGCAGGTACTATAGGAATATCTGTAGGCTCATCTGAGGGGCTGGCATAACTCCAACATCGACAACTGATATCAGATTTTACGCTGCTTCATTCAGTTATTAAAAGTAAAAAACGACACAATAGTTAAAAGACCATTGTGTCGTTTTATACTTTGTGGAGTGACAGGCACTCACACAATTTTATACAATTTGCCGATGAATCACCAAAGTACGGGCTTGGCTACCATTAGCCATAGCATGATTAGCAATAACACAATATACATCCATGCCTTGCGATGCAATAACGCTGCAAATAGTTGCTGATTGTAAGCAGGCGTATTAAATGTTCGAATTGTCGGCTTAAACGCTCTTGCCAAAAAGACGATGGAACCAGCCATCACTAAAAATGTTAGTACTACCCAAGAAGTAGTCCATGGATATCCTCCACGCCACATTAACAAAATACCCGACGCCACTAAAACATGCCCGGCATGTTTTACAATTGTAATGGCTCCTTGAAATGCGTGGATATATGCAGGCATTTCCACATGCGATGCCGTCCGCATTTTTTTGACGATTGCTAAAACAACAAACAAAGGCCCAATCGAAAGAACCGCACTTAAAATATGTATATATAGAAGAAGTGTATAAATCGATATCATATTGCATACTCTCCCTTTAATAAGTCTTACTAATTATAGCATTCCCCTTTCCATTCTCTTATACTAATTGTGAATCCTTTGTAAACGCAGCGTCAATCATTGTAAAATTGTTTGAAATCCGCACAAATAGGGTATGGATTATAGTAACATGCACTTATAGACACAAATAGGAGTGATTATTATAGGTATTCATCAATTTTTCACAAGTCTTAATGATCTGGAACGAATTATTCGTGCCCCTGGCCGCTTCAAATTTGAAGAGCATAATGTAGCTGCCCATTCTTGGAAAGTTTCGCAATACGCCATGTTTTTTGCCACATTGGAAGAAATGAACGGAGCTACAGTGAATTGGAAATCACTGTATGAGAAAACCATTAACCACGATTTTGCTGAAGTATTTATCGGCGATATTAAAACGCCTGTCAAACATGCTAGCCCTGAGCTTAAACAAATGCTTGCACATGTAGAAGAAAAAATGATGGAAAAATTTATTGTTAATGAAATCCCAAAAGAATTCCAAGACATCTTTTTTGAGCGCATGAAAGAAGGTAAAGATGCAACACTTGAAGGACGTTTACTTGAATTCGCTGACAAACTAGATCAATTTTATGAAGCATTTGCAGAATTAAAGCGAGGCAACACGGATATGGAATTTGTCTATATGTATCAATCGGCATTGTCAAAGCTTTTATTAATTCCACTTCCGGCAACTGTAAACTATTTCAAAACAGAAATATTGAAGGATGCTGTGAAGGAAAAAACACATATTGATATTCAAACGCTAACAAACGAAGTGTTAAACCAAAAAAAATAACGTGCATGTACAAGTTTTCCGGTGAATTGATCGACGGAAGGCTTTTTTTATTTTCTAAAAAAAGTCGTATAATAGGAGTGATAGGAGGGAAAATTTTGTCACATGAATGTTCCATTGTAGAAGATTTATTACCCTTATATAAAACGAATGGCCTCCAAGCCGACACGACCGACTTTATCGACCAACATTTAGCTAGCTGTAAGCATTGTCAGCAACTAGCCGCATCGAAGCTATCATCTAATCAAAACTTATCGATGAAAAGCACATTAACGTTTTTCCATCTGGTTTTCATTGTGCTTTCTTTTATGTTTGCCCTAAACTCGTCCTTACTTGGCAATCATAAAAGCTTTGTCGCATTATATGCCCTTTTTGGATGTCTTACTTATTTATTTTATAAAAACATTTGGATTGTCTTTGCAATAAGCTCTATCCCTGTTTTCGTTTGGGCCATCATTAATAACTTTAGCAATCCACTTTATATTAGGAATTTCTCTTTTATAGAAATGAGCTCGCTTATAGTGGGTGCTAGCTATATAGCTCTTTTACATACCATTTTCGCCCTACTCGGCTCTGCTTTCGCCATTATTTTACGTAGGCTTTAAATGATAAAAGCATCTCTCGCTTGAAAGATGCTCCTTTATCATGCTCGTTATTAAGCTTTTTTCACAAACTCCGATTTTAGTTTCATCGCTCCGAAGCCGTCAATTTTACAATCGATATTGTGGTCACCTTCAACAAGGCGGATACTCTTTACCTTCGTACCAATTTTTAAAGTTGAAGAACTTCCTTTAACTTTTAAATCTTTAATAATTGTTACTGCATCACCATCAGCTAACAAGTTGCCATGTGCGTCTTTTACAATCAGTGCATCAGACTCCTGTTCTGTTGCATTAGCGCTCCATTCATGTGCACATTCTGGACAGACAAAGTTTGCACCATCTTCATATGTGTATTCAGAATGACATTTCGGACAATTTGGATATGCTGCCATTTCCGCTTCCTCCCTTTACTTTTCAATAGGTAAATGATTACGCTCCTATCTTTACACACTTACTATCATTTCGCAAAGGTTGTTCGTATTTTCCGTTCGTATTTGTGAAAAATATATGAAGCACTGCCACATAATCCAAGCGTTTTCTATACATTATTTTTACGTTTCATAGCACGTGCCCATTGACTTTTTTTCATAAACCATCTTACTTGCATCTTTGTTTAGCATGCCGTATTATATCTTTAAAGGCTGCATTGTTCGTATAATATTAAGTTTTAACCTTTAAGCTGTAAAAGGGAGTTTTATTATTGGAGTTGGAATGACGGGCCTCACACCAAGGTGCATGAGGATATGCAGGAAAGCTTCTGCGAACACCCACTTTGAGGAGTGGTGGTTTAAAACTTTCTATAATAACTACGGCATACGCGGCTTTTAAATTTTACATTAGAGCCTCAAGGCTTCAAAGCGACTCACCCTTCTTTATTGGAGGGTGAGTTTTTTATGTCCTAAATAAATTCTTTTAGCCAAACGCCTTATTCAAAGTTCCCGTTCTTTTCATTCGTATCCAACAGATATATTCCTGTATCCAACAGATATATTCCTGTATCCGACCGAATAACAAATTGATTTTTCCATTTCAAAAACTCAAAGGGTTTAACGTTTAAATAAATATACGGCGTAATTTCCCCATTTATAGGATTAAAGGTGACAATTCGTTCGTTTGCCATATCACAAATATATAATTGTCCATCTATATAAGAAATATATTCCGGATAATTTAAACCCGCAATCTCACTATTAGAAACAATTACTTCGACCTTATCATTGAGTTCGCTTTCCTTCGAAGTATCGTCTCCATCTGTTGTATAATGATATATTTTTTCTATTTTGAAACTTGGAAATGTATACTTTACAACGGCATTCATTGTCGGTGATACGCCCCAAACAGACTGCCCATCAGAACAAATTTGATACAATGTATCACAATAATCATTGGATTCTAACAAAATATATTGTACAAGTTCATCTTGCTCATTAAAATGTAAAATAATATCATGTGGCCAAAGAAGACAGATCGTTTCATTTTGTATCGTATTGGTCATAAAATTGGTAACTTCAGAAAATAAATTTTTAGGAATTAACTTGAATTCACCATTACTTTCCCAATCATCACCAAATTTTTCAGTATAATATTGTATGAGACTTATTAATTTCGATTCCCCATCCTCATTTATCCAACACTTTGCGATACTTTCAATAGAAGAGAAGTTCGAGTTGGATAATTGACTAAATACTTTTTTCCATTTCTTACCGAAATTACTTTTTACATACGCATCCTTTGATATTTCTTCTACATGCTCCCCATCATATTTAAAATAAATAGTTTGGTTTCCTTTTTCAGAAATACTTGCAAAATATAATGTATTGTTAGTTTGTATGAGAGAATATCCATTCGAATGTAATTTTTTCATTAGATTTTATTCACTCCTGTCAAATCTAAGTAGCACCCTTTAAATCGCGAAGCCTTCATCACCTTTCATTCCTTCTTTTGAAATTGGCGTAGAGAGCAAGTTATTTGTCACCCTTCGCTAGTTACAAGATGTCATAGTAAAGATACTATAAATATTGTCCTAACAACAAAACAAGACGACCATTAACTAATAGATAAAGGAGGCAATAAAGATGACATTACAGAAGGCTAATCGCATTAAAATGCCATTAGGATTTTGGCAAGGAATACGTCAATTAGGGTTGACCGCTCAAGATGTAGCCTGTAAAGCACGGCTACCTCTTACTATTATTACCGAGCCAGTTGTCACTAGTGCCCAGTATTTTGCTATTTGGGAGGCATATTCTGAGCTGGTTGATGATAACGCCAAAGGAATTATTAAGCTTGCGACTGGCTTTGAAACAGCACATTACCCCCCAGCTGTTTTAGCTGCATACCACGCTCGTGACTATCGTGATGCACTAAAGCGAATGGCACGGTACAAACAACTGTGCCCGCCCGAAAGCCTAACTATCACAGAAGAAGATGAGACCTGTACCATTGAACTAGCGTGGTCACCTACAGAGCAACCTGGTCCCCCTTTGCTTGCTGGTATTACGCTAGCATTTTTGCTCGAACTAGGACGAAAAGGAACAGGCCTACCTTTGACCGCGAAGTTCGTGGAATTTCCTTACCCAATGGGCAATCTACAGCAACTTGAAGCTTACTTCGGATGCCCTATTCAAATTGGTGGAAATTGTAGCAAGTTAACAATACATCGAGAAGATTTGAATCGTCCCTTTGTTTCGTACAATTCAGAACTACTCGATATTTTGACACCTGTACTAAATCAAACATTGCATGAGCAACAACAAAGCCGCTCAATAACAGAAGTCGTCAAATGGATTTTGAAACGCTCCCTAACTAGAGGACGCCCAGACATCCATACTATTGCAAGTGAGTTAGGAATGAGCGGTCGCACATTGCAACGTAGGCTTACCGAAGAGAGTGCAAATTTTAAGCATTTATTAACACAAGTACAACATGAGCAAGCTCGCGAATATCTGTCAGACCCTTCACTTGATATTAAAGAAGTGGCATTCCTGATTGGATATGAAGACCAAAACTCGTTCTATCGCGCGTTCCGAGCTTGGGAGGGTGATACTCCTAACAAATGGCGTATGAAACATCTGGATGCATAATTTTAAAAAATTGATAAATTTAAAGGAGAATGACATATGGATATGGGATTAAACAATAAAACAGCTTTAGTTACGGGATCAACTAAAGGTATAGGAAAAGCAATTGCCATTGAGCTTGCTAAAGAAGGCGTGAATGTACTAATTAATGGACGAAATTATGAAGAGGTAGAACGAACAGTTAATGAAATTAAAGCAAACTACCCTTCTACGTCTCCTCAAAATGCTACAGCTGATATTGTGGATATGCAACAAAGAGAAGTTTTATTTGAAAAGTATCCCCATATCGATATTTTAGTGAACAATTTAGGTATTTATGAAATTATGCAATATGAGGACGTGAACGATGAAGTATGGATACAATATTTCCGTACCAACGTTCTTGCTGCTAATGGATTATCTAAATTTTACTTACCTAAAATGTTGAAGAATGATTTTGGCCGTATTATTTTTATTGGGAGTGAAGAAGCAATTATGCCTTCGGGCCAAATGCCTCAATATTGTATGACTAAAACCATGCTATTATCGTTGTCTAAAAGCCTATCAAAATTAACAGTAGGAAAAGAAGTTACAGTGAACACAATAATGCCAGGACCAACACTTTCTGAAAATGTGTACCAAATAATTGAAGGCTTATACCCTAATGACGATATGACCTTTTCAGAAAAAGAAAAAGATTTTATGACGACAAATCTACCACAGTCAGAAATACAACGATTTATCAAACCTTCAGAAATAGGCAGAATTGCTACTTTTGTATGTAGCCCATATGCATCAGCATTTAAAGGTTCTCCAATTCGTATGGATGGCGGTATGGTACCGACTATTTTTTAATTAATAGAGCAACATTTCCATAAACCCTATCCTTAAATGGAACAATAATACAATTTATTTCGTTTATTAAAGTACAACATTTAAAAGGGGATTTTTATAAATGAACTCAGCTATTATTTTTGATATGGACGGTACATTATATCAAACAAACTTAATTTTAGAGCCCGCCCTAGAAGCTACTTTTGAACAACTACGAAAAAACGGACAATGGACAGGTACTACACCTATTGAAAAATATCGACAAATAATGGGCGTACCTTTACCCGTAGTATGGGAAACTTTATGTCCAGATCACACTGCTGAAATTCGTCAAGAAAGCAACAAACTATTCCAATTGGCACTTATTGAACAAATTACATCAGGTAACGGCGCTTTATATGATGACGTAGAACATACACTAGAAAACCTTTCGAAAAATTACCCATTGTTCATTGCAAGTAATGGACAAACCGAGTATTTACAAGCCATTGCTGAAACTTATCAGTTAACAAAATGGATTAAAGGTATTTACAGTATCGATTTAATTGCGTCTGGGAATAAATCAGAATTAGTAGCTACCGTTTTAAAAGAAAACAATATTCAGCGCGGTTTTGTCGTTGGGGATCGTTCTTCTGACATTCAAGCTGCATTAGATAATCATTTGATTTCAATTGGTGTTCGTTTCGACTTCTCTCAAGAATCCGAATTAGAAAAAGCACATTATACAGTTAATCGTTTTGATGAAATAAATAAAATTATTGAACATGCATTAAATACTAATGCTTTGGATTAATGAAAAAAATGAGCATAATTCCTATCAAATCCACTCTTCGTTTGGCATAGCCCATTCTAGATTTTTTACCAGCGATTTATAAAGTTTTATCGGCGATTTCTGAGAGTTTACCGGCGATTCATCGGCTTCTATCGGCGATTTCTAAGAGTTTATCGGCGATTCATCTACTTTTACCAGCGATTCCAGTGCCCCGAAGCATAGAACATAAAAAATCCACTACTTTCCATGGTTGCAAAGACACAATACACGATTGATGTCCTTGCACCACAGAAATTTAAGTGGATTTTTACGCTACCTTACATTTTCTGCGCGCTTTCCATTAACGAAAAATGATAACACAAGACCAACAAGAGCAATGGCTGCTATAAAGAAGAATGCGTACTTTGTTCCTTGTGCCAATAATTCAAATGATGAAGCATTGTGAACTTGCTCCATATATTTGCTTTGCCCACTAACCATTAATGTAATAGCCAAAGCTGTTCCTGTTCCACCTGCAATTTGCTGTAATGTGCTCATCACTGCTGCACCATCAGCGTATAATTCACGCGGCAACTGATTTAAACCATTTGTTTGAGCAGGCATTATAATCATCGAAATACCCATAAAGAATATTGTATTCGCCAAAATAATTTGCCAAACAGGTGTATGTGCGGAAATTGTGAAAATAAAAAAGATGCTGGCAACGAAAGTGAATAGAAAACCGAGTGGTAAAAATTTCTTTGCGCCAAATTGATCAAACAGCTTTCCTACGACCGGTGATAAAGCCGCATTCATCGCACTACCTGGCAAAAGAATAAGTCCAGCAACCGTAGCACTAAATAGTAAAGAGCCTTTTAAATACATCGGCAATAAAATAGCTGTAGATAAAATTAATAACATACCACTAAACAACAATACAGTGCCTAACGTAAACATAGGATATTTAAACGTTCGTAAATTAATCATCGGTTGTTCCATTTTAAATTGGCGAATGACGAATAAAGCAATAGCCACTATTCCAACAATAAACGGAATATACACCTCTGCTGAAGCAAAAGATTTTTCTGAAACAGTACTTAAACTGTAAATAAAGCCACCAAATCCAAGTGTCGAGAAAATAATAGATATCACATCAATCGCTGGTTTCGTAATCGTCGATACATTATCGATTTGTTTTAGTCCAGCTATTACTAACCCTGCATAAAAGACAAGGCTAATCCAGAAAATATAAGACCAATCCAATGAGTCCACGATTAACCCTGCTAATGTTGGCCCAATTGCAGGCGCTGTCGTAATAACTAGCCCCATTAAGCCCATGACTGCTCCACGTTTATGAATCGGAAAAATTAATAAAATGACATTCATCATCAACGGTAAAATAATACCTGTTCCGAATGCTTGAATAATACGACCTAGCAGTAAAATAGGAAAGCTTGGTGCTAACGCCGCTAAAATCGTCCCTACAATTGAAAAAATTAATGATCCAACAACTAACTGTTTTGTTGAAAACCATTGAATAAGAAGGGATGAAACCGGTACTAAAATACCAATTGTTAATAAATAGCCAGTAGTAAGCCACTGTGCTGTTGAAGCTGTCACGGTAAAATCATTCATAATATTTGTCAGTGCCATATTTAAAGCTGTTTCACTAAACAACCCGATAAAAGCCGCAAACATAAGGACAAAAGCCATACTTTTAGGTTTGCGTACTGGCACAACTTGCATTGATGGAGCCATAAAATACTTCCTTTCTTTCTCTGTAATTAATTAGACCGGTCTATATAATAAGCATAAAAATGAAGCCCCTTTTACTTCGTAAGCAATAAAGGGATCATTTTATTAATATGAATTAAAGGCTCATCCGATTTCTTTGTTATACAGTGTGTAATGCCCCCTTCAATTAAGGCACCGATGGTTTTACTAATTAAGAATGCTCGTTCCTCACTAAACCCACTACTTCTTAATTTCTCAAAGTAAAGATTTCCCCATATTTCAAAGGTCTCTTCACAAGCCTGGCGTAAATTCTCATTGACAAATGCTGTTTCCATGGCGAGTAATCCCATTGGAACGTTTTTTAAATTTGATATTGGTTCTATGTCTTGAAAAATTCCCGAAATACTTTCTATATGATATTGGAAAGCCTTTACTGGATCTTCGAAAGCTGCTAAATTTTGCTCAATTTCTGCCGCAATTCTTGTTGCTGATAAATGGATCGCTTCAACAGCTAATTGTTCCTTACCATTTGGAAAATGATAATATAAAGAACCTTTTGGGGCCCCACTCTCTTGGATAATTTGACTTAAGCCAGTAGCATGGTAGCCTTTCAAATGAAATAGCTCCGTTGCAGCTTCTAAGATTTTCTCTCGAGATGATTTTTTATTAGACAAAGGCTGTACCTCCCTTAAAAAAATTATAACGAACGGTCTACATAATAATAAAAGTCTTTTTTCATGTTGTCAATTTAAATATTGAACAATCCATTATGTTACTTCCTGTAAAATATTTTCCAGCAATTCATCTAGTTCTCCAATAACAATCTCAACTTCTGGTAAAAAATAAAACGTACTTGTAGTGGCAAAATTTTTTACTTCTACGTCTGGTGAGTAAAGATAAATTTTTTTGTTATGTCCCAGTGCAATACCAAACTCTATATGACTGCCCTTTCCTGCAGGTAACAACACAACAATAAAATCCGCATCCATAATAGCGTCTTTCTCAAGTTGACCGATTTCCTTTAATTATTCAAATGATGATGCTCGTTCATTTTTTGTCCAGTCGTACGTATGTATATAGCCTCTACTAGTTAATTTTCCACTTATATATTGAACTTGCTCCTTATTTTGAAAGCTTGAGGCAATATAAAACTTCTTATGTATCCTCCTACTCTGTCATTGCATGATTATGTGTAATAATTTTCGGCACGCTCGTTAGACCACCGCCAAAACTGTGCTCCTTGACTTACAATAAACTTATCAAACCATAGTTCAAAATTCATTTGGAATGGTATGGCTTCTTGAAATGGAGCAATGTGATCTTTCCAAAATAAATAATTAATATTGTGTTGTGAATAGATTGAAGAGTTGATAACAATATTATTTTCGTAAATGTAGGCAATCGCATAACAGCCTTCATATTGGTCAAAGTGCTCATTATATTCGATGATTTGTTGTAAACTATACAGTTCGATTTCCCCACCGTATTGAATATCATCAAATAAGCGACAACCATTCGTTACGTTTAAAAATGCCTTATAATCTGACGGAATGATGAAGCCTGTTTGTTGCTCAAAGTCGTTTATTTCCTCCTCACTCGCAGGGGCATTAAAAGTACAATTAGCTTTATATAAATAGCCCTGCTCACTTTGCATTTGTAGAATATTATTGTTTTCCTCCAAACGCTGTTTTAAAGCTTGTAACGTTTGTTTCAAAATATCGCCTTCTTTTAACATGTACTACACCCCTTACCAAACCATTTATTTACATATATTAACTTATTCAACACTGCTCCAACAATTACCTTCTATAAAAGTTTGCAGCTCATCTTCTAATTAATTTCAATTGTCTGTTTTTTAGGTTTGTGGTATAAAAAAACTGAAAATAGACCAGAGCAGGAGGAGATTATCATCAAATTAAGACAACAATATACTTGTCCGTTGGAGCTAGTTCAAGACATGATTAAAGGCAAATGGAAATGTATTATAATTTGGCGATTGCGACTTGGTCCGACATCTCCATCCAAATTGAGACGCGACATTAAAGGAATAACTGAAAAAATGTTGTTACAACAATTAAAAGAGCTAGTGGATTTTCAGTTAGTAATGAAAGAAGAATACCTTTCCACTTACCCGCTTCGAGTAGAATATCGTTTAAGTCCAAAGGGACAAGAAGTTTTAAAGTCTTTAGAGATTTTACAACGATTAGGGATTCAATATATCGAGGAAAATGAAATAGTAGGACTTCAACAAATGTAGCACCCTAACAAAAAAGTGGGTAATTGTCGGTCAATTTTTCTCCATGTTATGATGACGTCAACTAAATGATATGGAGGTAACCACCATGAAGAAAAAATACTTATTTTTGCTATCGATTATTTCACTAATAGCTATAGCTGGATGCAGTAGCAAAAATGAAAAGACTTTTGTCGTAACGAGTTCAGGAATAGTGGATGGCGTTATTCAAGATCAATACGGGCAATTAGGCGATTCATTTAATGAGCATGGTATGCCTACTTATTCATTGCCTTTAAAGTTCGAAAATGCCCCAAAAGAAACGGTGTCCTATGCATTAGTAATTGAGGATAAAGACGCTTTTCCTATTAGTCAAGGATTCTCTTGGATTCATTGGACAGCAGCTAATATACAAAAAGATGAGTTAAAAGAAAATGAAAGCCAAACAGCGACGGATTTTGTCCAAGGCGTTAATAGTTGGATGAGTCCTCAAGGAGGCAGTCAAAGCCCTGAGCTCTCTAGCTTTTACGGCGGGATGGCTCCACCCGATAAACCACATACTTATGAAATTCACGTCTACGCATTAGATACTACGCTCGATTTAGAAAATGGCTTTTTGATGAATGAACTGTATCACGCAATGGATGGCCATATACTTGCTGACTATACTTTAAAAGGCACTTATCCAAATAAATAATAAGTATTCAATCCTTTTAAAGTTATAGCAAAGTAATTTTATAAAAAAAACAAGTCCAGGACTGCTCGTTTTCGAGAGTCTCTGGACTTTTTTGTTTGCTCCTAGTAACATTGGAATAAGAACAATTTCTTTTAGTTTTTTCATGAAATCATTGAAATTTTAGCCAGCCATTAGCAACAATTTAGACAAAAAGAGCTTGGCTAATCATTTTTTTGTTTTCTTTACTGAATGAATATAGGATATAC
>Ga0213825_1000952_pt1 | contig 20736 bp, 20 predicted proteins | sample MC6MC0900MG_FD_179896 | JGI IMG/M metagenome (GOLD analysis project Ga0213825, IMG submission 179896) | Enriched soil aggregate microbial communities from Iowa State University, Ames, United States - MC6-MC0900-MG | ecosystem: Environmental > Terrestrial > Soil > Unclassified | place: USA: Iowa... | reverse complement strand
AAACGCAGATCAGTACACAGAAGATCTACAAGAGGTTATTGATAGAGCTCTTGAGGCAAAAGTAGAAACAATGGTTGTAGTCGGATTTGACCGTAAAACCATTGAAAAAACAATGCAGCTGATTGAACAATATGATTTTGTTTATGGTGTCATTGGCTGGCACCCGGTTGATGCGATTGATTGTACACAAGAAGATTTGAATTGGATTGAGGAATTGACAGCACATCCAAAAATAGTTGGTATTGGTGAAACTGGGTTGGACTACTATTGGGATAAATCTCCGAAAGATGTCCAACAAGCACTTTTCCGCAAGCAAATTCATTTAGCGCAAAAGGTGAATTTACCAATCATTATTCATAACAGGGATGCAACAGGGGATGTTGTACGAATTTTACGTGAAGAAAATGCAGCATCTGTTGGAGGCGTTATGCATTGCTATAGTGGCAGTGTTGAAACAGCACATGAATGTATTGCTATGAATTTTATGATTAGCCTTGGTGGGCCGGTGACATTTAAAAATGCACGGATGCCCAAGGAAGTGGCCACAGAAATACCGTTAGAGCATTTGATGATTGAAACAGATGCACCGTATCTAGCGCCCCATCCATATCGAGGAAAGCGTAATGAACCAGCTTTTGTGCCATTAGTGGCAGAAGAAATTGCGCGTTTAAAAGGGGTAACAATTGAGGAAATTGCACAGGTGACAACAGCCAATGCGAAAAAATTTTTTAGGATTGACGTTTAATTAGCTGACATGCCTCCAATATTGGGTTTGTGGTTGGTCGAAATGGCGAAGTCAATTTTCTTAGAAATACTTTCGGGTTGACAGTGCCAAATCTAGTCCGTATAATCCAACCTTGTATTAAGGAGGCGTTTTTTCATGTCAAATAATTCCATGAAAAACTTGTTCTTAGGATCATTGAGGAGTAAGCAAACAGTGATAAGAATTATTTCACTTGTCCTGTTTGTATCTGTAATTTCATTTGTACTTTATCAAGGTACTAAACAAACCGTAACGCTTGAAGCAAACGGAGAAAAAATCGAAGTAGCAACACATGCCAAAACTGTAGAACAATTATTACAAGATCAAAATATAGACATAGCAGAGCATGACAAAATATCACCCTCTCTGAACACCAAAATTGTTAATGGATTAGCAATTTCATGGGAACAGGCAAAAGAAGTAACTATTTCAGTTGATGGAAATCAGTCAAAAGTTTGGACAACTGAAACTCTAGTGAAAGACATTTTGAAAGAAGCGAATATTCAAGTATCTGAGCACGACTCTTTAGTACAAGGTCTGGATACGGAAGTAGGAGCAGATAGCAAAATTGATATTCAAAAAGCGTTTCCAGTAGCTCTTGTCGATGGTGTAAAAGAAAGACAAGTATGGTCCACTTCGACTACGGTCGCTAACTTTTTAAAACAACAAGGAATTCAGCTTAATGAATCCGATCGTGTCGAAAATAACCTCGAGGACGTTATTACTCCGAAGAGTAAAATCACAGTAGTTCGCGTAGAAAAGGTTATCGATGTAGTGGAAGACTCTTTAGATTTCGCAGTTGAAAAGAAGCAGGATGCTTCGTTGCAGAAGGGAAAACAAAAAGTAGTGACAACGGGCGAGAAAGGTTCTATTTCTCGAACGTTTGAAGTCGTGAAAGAAAATGGTAAAGAGGTAGCTAGAAATCTAAAAACTGAAAAGGTTTTAAAGGAGCCGAAGAAGCAAGTGGTTGCAGTAGGTACTAAAACTGTTGTGGCAAGTGCAGCGACTGTATCACGTGGTTCAGCAGAGCCAGCTAACGGTAAAGAATTTTATGTTACAGCAACAGCCTATACACCGTATTGTAAGGGATGTTCAGGTACATCTGCCACTGGCATTAATTTACGTTCAGGTGCTGGATTAAAAGTAATTGCGGTAGATCCATCTGTTATTAAGCTTGGCTCAAAAGTATGGGTTGAAGGCTATGGAACAGCGGTAGCTGGGGATACTGGTGGCGCAATTAAGGGTAATAAGATCGATATACTTGTACAATCTGATGCCCAAGCTAGTAAGTGGGGCGTAAAGAAAGTGCGTATAAAAGTATTAAATTAAAAAAATTGTAAAATTAATCAAAATGTATTTTCACTAATTGTAGCTTTCCTGTTTTGACTGGCGGGAAAGCTTTTATCTTTATTTAGTGGACAAAGTTTGTACCTTTTAGAAAGAATGTAAATACTTTGTCCTAGAATACATAACCGTGTATTTCTGTACAATCAAACAGTGCAGTTGTAAAATGGTCTGAAGATAAGGTAGAAAAGAGGAGCCTTTTTGCAAATAAAAGAAATCATTGTGGTTGAAGGAAAAGATGATACAACTGCCATTAAAAGAGCTGTACATGCAGATACTATAGAAACAAATGGATCAGCAATTTCAGAAGAAACGCTGAAGCGAATTCAGCATGCTCAGGATAAAAGAGGTGTCATCGTTTTTACTGATCCTGATTATCCGGGACGGCGAATTCGTGCAATTATAGAAGAGCGTGTGAAAGGGGTTAAGCATGCCTTCTTACCAAAAGCAAAAACAATTGCCAAAAACGGCAAAGGGCTTGGAATTGAGCACGCAGCAGATGAAGATATACGAAAGGCACTCCAACATGTCTATACGCCAAGTAGTATAGAGCCGATAACTGATGACATTACACTAGAGGATTTAATGACAGCACGTTTAATTGGACATCCTCGTGCAAAATATCGTCGGGATCGTCTTGGGGAGCTGTTGAATATTGGCGCAACAAATGGTAAGCAACTTCACAAAAGATTAAAAATGTTTCAAATTACAGAACAGCAATTTGGTGCGGCTGTCGCACAGCTAGATCAGGAGGAAAACAATGCATAAGGATATTGCAACACCAATTAGAACACAAGAAATTTTAAAAAAATATGGATTTTCATTTAAAAAAAGCTTAGGTCAAAATTTTTTAATAGATCCAAACATTTTAAGAAATATTGTTAGTCATGCAAATTTAACTGAAAATAGTGGTGCAATTGAAGTGGGTCCTGGCATTGGGGCATTGACTGAACACTTAGCTAGAAGTGCAAAAAAGGTCGTATCCTTTGAAATTGATCAACGACTATTACCTGTATTAGAAGATACATTAAGTCCATATAATAATGTGACAATTGTACATTCAGATATTTTAAAGGCAGATGTTGCTAAAATAATTGAGGAAGAGATGCCAGGTATTGAGGATATTATGGTAGTAGCAAATTTGCCGTATTATGTGACGACTCCGATTTTACTGAAATTACTAAATGATCGTTTACCGATAAGAGGCTTTGTTGTCATGATGCAAAAGGAGGTTGCAGATCGTATAACGGCCAAACCGGGAACGAAAGAGTATGGTTCTTTATCGATAGCAATCCAATATTATGTGAAGGCTGATATTGCCATGACGGTACCAAAAACTGTATTCATGCCACAGCCTAATGTAGATTCTGCGGTCATTCGCTTAATTAAGCATGATGAACCCCCTGTAAAAGTGATTGATGAGGATTTCTTATTTGTCGTGACACGTGCATCCTTTGTGCAGCGAAGAAAAACAATCTTCAATAATTTACAATCGGGTTTACCAAATGGAAAGCAAAATAAAGAGAAAATTTTAGAGGCTTTAACAGCAGTCAATATAGAGCCAACCCGTCGAGGAGAAACACTTAGCATACAAGAGTTTGGAAAATTAGCAGATGCGCTCTATCCGACATTTGGAAAGTAAGAAATTTTGTTAACATTTTTTCTTACAAGTAAAAAAAACATAATTTTTCATAAAAAATAAGTTGACAATATTTATTCAGTGCTGATAAAATATTATATTTTGTTGACATTTTTGGGCGTATCGCTTATACTGTTTTGTAGTGAGGTGTAAGCGAAAATGCCAAAAACTTTAGCGGACATTAAAAAGTCGTTGGATTGTCATTTGGGTAAACGTTTGCAGTTAAGAGCAAACGGAGGTCGCAAGAAAACGGTCGAGTGTGCAGGGATATTACGTGAGACATATCGTGCTATCTTTGTAGTTGAGCTTGATCAAGAGGACAATACGTGCAAGCGCGTATCGTATAGCTACACAGATATTTTAACTGAAGCAGTAGAGATTACTTTTTTAGACGAAGCAAAGGCTGCTGTCGCAAAATAGTTTCTAGTACTTATTTCTATATTTTGAAACACTCATGTATGTTAAAAACTGCATGAGTGTTTTGCGTTTTTCGGGACATACTAAATTCGTCAGTTGTTAAAGGAGGAGTTTATATGCCTAGAAAAGGTATCATGTCACCTCGATTAAAAGAAGAGATCGCAAAAGAGCTTGGATTTTATGATGTTGTGCAACGAGAAGGCTGGGGCGGCATTAAAGCTCGTGACGCCGGTAATATGGTCAAACGTGCCATAGAAATGGCTGAGCGAGCAAGTAATGAGCAAGACCAAAATAAGTAGACTATTTTTGCTAAAATAGCCAACTTAAAAAATAATTTCTTTTAGCAGGAATTGAATTTTTCTGCTGACACAACAACACAACTGACGAGAGAGAACCGTTACACCAAATAGGGGTATACGGTTCTTTTTTTCCATTTTCGCTTTCCCATTATGGTAAAATAAAATGAATAATCTTGTACGTAAGATGATGGGTTGTTGCGAAAGCGAAGAGCTGAAGGAGCGCCAGCCAATAATTGCGACAAAGCATAATTGATAAGTGTAGTTATAAGGGAGGAAGAAAAATGCTTTATGTAAAGGCGCCTGCAAAAATAAATTTAACATTAGATGTACTTTATAAAAGACCAGATAATTATCACGAAGTAGAGATGGTCATGACAACTGTCGATTTAGCAGATCGTATTAGTTTGGAATCCCGAGAAGATGGCACAATAGAAATAATTTCAACTGATAATTTTGTGCCGAATGATCATCGTAATTTTGCTTATCAGGCAGCGCGTCTAATAAAAGATACATACGGCATTGGACAAGGTGTATCCATTACTATAGAAAAAGAAATACCAATTGCAGCAGGTCTTGCAGGGGGCAGTAGTGATGCAGCTGCTACACTAAAGGGGTTGAATGAGCTATGGAATTTAGGGTTATCCATTGATGAATTAGCTGAACTTGGTGCAAAAATTGGATCTGATGTTTCATTTTGTGTCTATGGTGGTACAGCATTAGCCACAGGGCGTGGGGAAAAAATCCAAGAATTGCCTGCACCGCCAAACTGTTGGGTAGTCTTAGCTAAGCCTAAAATAGGTGTTTCTACTGCAGAAGTCTATGGAGGACTAAAGGTTGAAGGATTAGAGCATCCAAATACGAAGCAAATGATTCGTGCTATTGAAATGGAAGATTATGAGCTACTATGTTCATCATTAGGGAATGTTTTGGAAACTGTAACATTTAAGCTACATCCAGAAGTAGTAATGTTAAAGGAACAGATGAAGCGCTTTGGAGCGGATGCAACATTGATGAGCGGAAGCGGTCCTACGGTCTTTGGTCTAGTAGACAGCGAGGCTCGAGTAAGCCGCATTTATAATGGTTTACGTGGTTTTTGTGAAGAAGTATATGCTGTGCGTATTTTAGGTGAACGAAATACGCTTGCTTAAAACCGCAAATTTGTGTTAATTTTACCTATAAATATTCGTGTTTAGGAGAGGGTCGCATGAAATGGAAGCGTAGTGAACGACTAGTGGATATGACGTATTATTTGCTAGAACATCCACATCAGCTGATCCCGCTAACTTATTTTTCTGAATTATATCAATCTGCAAAATCCTCCATTAGTGAAGATTTAACGATTGTAAAAGAAACTTTCGAAGAAAAAGGAATCGGGTTATTGATGACAGTACCGGGCGCTGCAGGAGGAGTAAAGTATATTCCTAAAATGTCCGAGGCTGAGGTACGTTTAGTGATTCAAGATTTAAAGGCAGAACTTGAGCATTCAGATCGTTTGTTACCAGGCGGTTATTTATTTATGACGGACTTACTCGGCAATCCAGATTTGATTAACCGGGTTGGAAAAGTCTTTGCATCGGCATTTGCTGATCAACAAATTGACGTTATTATGACTGTTGCCACAAAAGGGATTTCTATTGCGCATGCTATTGCAAGACATTTAAATGTACCTGTTGTAGTTGTTAGAAGAGATAGTAAAGTAACAGAAGGTTCTACAGTCAGCATTAACTATGTTTCTGGTTCTTCCCGAAGAATTCAGACAATGGTATTATCAAAAAGAAGTATGAAGAGTGGACAACGTGTACTAATTACGGATGACTTTATGAAAGTCGGTGGTACAATGAATGGCATGAAAAATTTACTAGAGGAATTTGATTGTCAGCTGGCAGGTATCGCAGTGCTTGTAGAAGCTGAGCATGCAGATGAAACTTTAGTAGATGATTATTATTCACTCGTTAAGCTTCATGAGGTCAACGAAAAAGACCGTACAATTGCATTAAGTGAAGGTAACTATTTTTCTAAAAGGGGACATGACAAATGAAAGTAGTAGCAACAACAAATGCGCCAGCAGCAATCGGACCATATTCGCAAGGAATTATTATAAATGGCATGTTTTATAGCTCTGGCCAAATCCCGCTAACGGCTACCGGTGAATTGGTAGAGGGTGATATTACTATTCAAACAAATCAAGTGTTTGCCAACTTAAAAGCAGTATTAGAAGCTGCAGGCACATCTTTAGATCATGTTGTGAAAACAACAGTTTTTATGAAGGATATGAATGATTTTGTGGCAATGAATGAAGTATATGCAAGTCATTTCGGTGATCATAAACCTGCTCGCTCTGCGGTAGAGGTTGCACGCCTTCCAAAGGATGTAAAAGTAGAAATTGAAGTTATTGCCATCGTTAAATAAGAAACAGTAAAGCTCGCTAAAAGAACAATCTTTTAGCGAGTTTTTTTTAGAGCTGACAAACAATTGTCAAAATTTACGTAAATTAGAGAAAATATTATATTAATAAGTATTCAAATTTTTTAGAAAATTTGATAGACTATGAAAAGGAAAATATTCGGTAATTAAGAATATTATATTTTCATTTAGGCATCTAAGAAGAGAGGTGGTGAGAAAATGGAAGTTACTGATGTAAGATTACGTCGTGTTCAGACGGATGGTCGTATGCGTGCGATTGCTTCCATTACACTCGACAATGAGTTTGTAGTTCATGATATTCGAGTAATTGATGGAAATACTGGATTATTTGTAGCTATGCCAAGTAAACGAACGCCTGACGGAGAATTTAGAGATATTGCGCATCCGATTAATTCTACTACTCGTAATAAAATACAGGAGATTATTTTAAACGAGTATCATAATTCAAGCGAATCAGAAGAGGCCGATAAAGCTGAAGAATTAGAAGGAATTGGCGTTTAGCAAGAAAAATATTATTCAGCAAATGTTTTTTGTATCTAAAGTAAAGCGGCAGATACAGAAGACTCCCACCCTACAGGTCCGACATCGTGTTGGCCCTCGTGAGGTCTGGGCACAATTTAAAAACCGGACGCAATTACGCCAAGGCGAAATTGATCAAAGGACCTGCTGTGTAAAGTTTGGAGCAATTAAAGGATTACACGATTTGCCAAATCGCCTAACTGCCCCAAATTCAGCATATTACTGGTGAAAAATTTTTATTAAGAACTCTTCTTATTCGGAGAGTTCTTTTTATTTTGTAAATAAGAAAAATACAGTAGTTTATGGACATACATATAAACAATCGAGCATAAGGTGCATTTGATTTAGGAATTCATCTTTTTGTCAAGTCTACATACCTTGAAAATAGATGAATTTTGCTATATAGTCATAAGAGAAAATGAGCGTATTGGAGGACTTACAGATGAGCAACATTTTTGCTGTCATTTTGGCTGCAGGTCAAGGTACACGTATGAAGTCCAAATTATATAAAGTGCTCCATCCAGTATGTGGGAAGCCAATGGTTCAACATGTGGTGGATCATATTCAAACGTTAGATGTTAATCGCATCGTAACGGTCGTAGGACATGGTGCTGAAAAAGTACAACAACAGCTTGGTGATAAAAGTGAATATGTTTTACAAGCAGAACAACTAGGGACTGCACACGCTGTTCAACAAGCGGAGGCTATTTTAGGTAGTGAAGAGGGAACAACATTAGTTGTTTGTGGTGATACGCCGCTAATTCGCCCTGAAACAATGCAAGCATTATTTGAGCATCATCAAGCAAAGGGTGCCAAAGCAACCATTTTAACTGCAATCGCGGATAATCCAACAGGTTATGGTCGCATTTTACGTGGCGATAATGGACAAGTGGAGCAAATTGTTGAACAAAAGGATGCTTCAACAGAGCAGCAATTAGTAAAAGAAATTAATACTGGCACATATTGTTTTGATAACAAAGCGTTATTTGAGACGTTAAAACTTGTGAAAAATGACAATGCCCAAGGTGAGTATTATTTACCTGATGTCATTGAAATATTACAAAAGCAAGGCGAGATTGTTGAAGCGTATGTAACGGAAGATTTCGAGGAAACACTTGGTGTCAATGATCGTGTTGCTTTATCTCAAGCAGAGACATTGATGCGTGCAAGAATTAATGAGCAGCATATGCGTAATGGTGTATCTATTATTAATCCAGAAGCAACGTATATTAGTGCAGATGCAGTGATTGGTCGTGATACGGTTATTCAACCAGGCTCTATGATCGAAGGGAAGACAGTAATTGGAGAGGACTGTCTAATTGGCCCTAACACTCAAATTATAGATAGCCGCATTGGCGTTCGTACAACAGTACATTCTTCTGTTGTGCGTGAAAGCGCTGTAGCAGAAGACACAGCCATTGGACCGTTTGCAAATATTCGACCACTTTCTACTATTGGTAGCCATGTGAAAATTGGTAACTTTGTAGAAGTGAAGAAAAGTAATCTAGGGAATGACACAAAAGTATCGCACTTAAGCTATATTGGCGATGCGGAAATTGGTAACAATGTTAATATTGGTTGTGGTTCCATTACTGTCAACTATGACGGAAAAAACAAGTTCCAAACAATTATTGAAGATGATGTATTTGTAGGATGTAATACTAACTTAGTAGCACCAGTCAAAGTTGGAAAAGGTTCATTTATTGCAGCAGGATCTACAATTACAAAAGAAGTTCCTGAAGACGCACTTGCAATTGCTCGTGCAAGACAAGAAAACAAACCGAATTATGTAAGCAAATTAAATTCAAAATAATTATCAACTAAACAGGAGGCCATCATGCCGTATCATTATGCAAACTCACAATTAAAAATATTTTCACTTAATTCCAATAATCCACTTGCTCAAGAAATCGCGCAAGAAATGGGTGTAGAATTAGGTAAATCTTCTGTTAAGCACTTCAGCGATGGAGAGATTCAAATTAGCATTGAAGAAAGTATTCGTGGTTGTGATGTGTTTATCGTGCAATCAACTTCTGCACCAGTAAACGAACATTTAATGGAGCTTTTAATTATGGTGGATGCAGTTAAACGTGCATCTGCTCGTACAGTAAACGTCGTAATGCCTTATTATGGTTATGCACGCCAAGATCGTAAAGCAAAAGCGCGCGAGCCAATTACAGCTAAATTAGTGGCAAACTTACTTGAAACAGCTGGTGCAACACGTGTTATCGTTTTAGATCTACACGCACCTCAAATTCAAGGTTTCTTCGATATCTTGATCGACCACTTAATGGCGGTACCTTTATTATCTGATTACTTCAAATCAAAAGGTATTCCAGCGGATGAAATTGTAGTAGTTTCTCCAGATCATGGTGGTGTAACACGTGCTCGTAAAATGGCAGAACGTTTAAAAGCACCGATTGCAATTATTGACAAACGTCGTCCAAAACCAAACGTTGCAGAAGTAATGAACATTGTTGGTAATGTTGATGGTAAAGTGGCAATCTTGATTGATGATATTATTGACACAGCGGGAACGATTACGATTGGTGCAGATGCATTACGTGCTGCTGGTGCGAAGGAAGTTTATGCTTGCTGCTCTCACCCAGTACTATCCGGCCCAGCTATTGAACGTATCGAAAACTCTGCAATCAAAGAATTGGTTGTAACAAATACAATCCAGCTTGCTGAAGAGAAAAAGTCGCCAAAAATTACAGAGCTTTCTGTAGCTAAATTAATGGCTGATGCAATTTCTCGTGTCTATGAAAACAAATCTGTAAGTACTCTATTTGATTAATAAATATATGGCTAAATAAAGAACAAATCTATCTTCACGGGTAGATTTGTTTTTTTATAGGCGTCTTTTGTGTGAATTTTCTTATAAAAGGGTATAATGGTAATTGTGACTTAATAATATTTCACGACTTACAAAGAGAGAAGTGAATATTATTATAGCCTTCAACAAATGTCATGGGTACCTTTTAAATGTAGTGACATTCGTAGTAAGGCGTAAATAATTTTTCTTGGAAGGGGAAGATATAGATATGAGTACAGTATTAAGTGTTACAAAGCGCGAAGCTGGGCATCGTTCGACTTTAACCCAACTTAGAAAAGGGGGAGCCATTCCTGCGGTTATTTACGGCTATAATTTAGATTCGACCCCAATTTCTATTTCAGCAAAGGAATTCAAAAAATCCATTCAAAAAAATGGACAAAACAGTGTGTTCTCGATGGAGTTAGAAGGGAAAAAAGTAAATGTTGTTGTGTCAGAAATCCAACAATGCTCTTTAAAAGATGAAGTGAACCATGTTGATTTTCTTGCCATTAATATGTCTGAGGCATTAGAAGCAGATGTCCCTATTAAACTAGTTGGGGAGTCAATTGGTGTCAGCGAGGGCGGCATTTTGATGCAGCCTAATTTAGAGATAAAAATTAAAGTAAAACCAGCTGAATTGCCTGAAGTAATTGAAATTGATATTACGAATCTTAAAATTGGCGAAACCATCACAGTTGCTGAAATTCGTGAAAGTATTGGTTTTGATGTTGTTAGTGAAGATGATCATATTTTGGTCACACTTATGTCTCCGGCTACTATTGAAACTACAGAAGAAGAACAAGAATAACAATATATTGCTAAGGCTATTAAAGAGGCTATACTTCTTTAATAGCCTTTTTTATCTTCATTCAGCAAATGTTTTTGTATCGAAAGCATAGCGGCTTTGCGCGTAAGTGTAGCGGCAGATACAGAAGACTCCCATCTCTACAGATGATGAGATAAGGCTCCTTTTAGTGGTAATCAAACATCTACTGAATGAAGATAAAGCCTGGCAGATATCACGGATTTTCAAAGGAATGAATTGTGCAGGCACAATTCAAAAACCGGACGCATTGTTTATCTGTGCGAAAACGAAGCGACAGCAACAAAGCGAGTAGCCTGGAACGGAAATCATCTTCATTTTGACTAAATATTCACAAAGAGTCCCTTGACCATTTAGTTTTTCAACACTATGGCAATTACGCTAAGGCGAAATTGATTTTAAATATTTTATATGCAAGAATGTACAAAATGCTTTCTTAGTGCACGATATGGTAAAATAATGACTATTAGATGGAAAAGAAGAGAGGTACTTATGAAAATTATTGTTGGGTTAGGGAATCCAGGTAAACCTTATGAACATACAAGACATAATATTGGCTTTGATATTATTGATGCAATAGCTGAAAAATGGGGTGCACCTTTAACAAATTCAAAATTTAATGGCATGTATGCCACTGTACATCGTCCAGAAGGAAAGGTTCTACTTGTTAAGCCTTTAACATATATGAATTTATCAGGGGAATGTGTTGGACCTCTTATGAATTATTTTAATATTGATGTGGAAAACTTAATTGTTATCTATGATGATTTAGATTTAGAAACAGGTAAATTGCGCCTTCGTCAAAAAGGTAGTGCGGGTGGACATAACGGAATTAAGTCATTGATTCATCATTTAGGCACACAAGAGTTTAATCGTATTCGTGTTGGGGTGAGTCGCCCACCTGCTGGTATGAAGGTCGCAGATTATGTGTTGTCAAAATTTTCGAAAGAAGACCAAGGTGCCATTGAGAACGCTATTGAGAAGTGTGTAAATGCTGTTGAAGCATCTCTTACAAAGCCATTTCTTGATGTCATGAACCATTTTAACGGATAACCAAATATCAAAGGTGGTATTATTGATAGTCTCCAACACAAAGCGAAGATTATTCTTTTATGTTTGTGAATATTGTATGGTGCATAATCCTTTTTAGAAATGTCTATACTTTAAGTAGTAAGTTGCTTAAAGGAGGATGATTTGGAGATGTCAGTTCGCTATCGATGTCGGCATTGTGAAGTAGAAATAGGGACACTCCCATTTGATGCAGATGATACAATTCGAAAGCTGCATATTTTCGAATTGGGAGAAGCGGATGATTATGTTGAGAAAGACCAACATGGACACACGACTGTGCACTGCATTTGTGAGCAATGTGAGGATTCGCTGAGACAATATCCAGATTATCATGCACTCAATAAATGGATTCAATAATTGGAGAGATGCTTTGACGCACATTGTGTGCGTTCAAAGCTTTTTCCGTTTAATATAATTAAGAAAAAATTGATACGTATTATCGTACTAGATTCATAGTATATGGCGATAGAATTACGGCTGAAAGGAGCTTTTGACTGTGGAAGTTTTACGACAGTTAGTGTCGCAGGACAAACATATTACATCATTTTTACAGGAGATTCAGAGCGGTCATACTGCAGCACAGCTTATTACAGGACTAACAGGAAGCGCACGCCCAGTAATGGTCGATGCGTTATTCGAATATGTACAAAAGCCGATCTATATAGTTTCTCCAAATTTATTGCAAGCACAAAAGATGGTTGATGAGCTTGCTGGAATTTTAGGTGAAGAATATGTTCATTATTATCCTGCTGATGAATTTATTGCTGCAGATTTATCTGTAGCGTCACCCGAGTTACGTGCGGAACGTATAGCTACACTTGATTGTCTAGCTAGAGGTAAAAAGGCTGTTTATGTAATACCAGTTGCAGGCTTACGTAAAATGATGCAGCCAAAAGAGCATTGGCTACAGTACTATTTACAAACTTCAGTAGGAGAAGATATTCAAATTGATGAGTGGCTACAAACATTAGTGGAAATGGGATACGTCCGCAATTCAATGGTGACAACACCTGGTGAATTTGCGTTACGTGGTGGTATTTTAGATATTTACCCTCCATATTTAGAGTCCCCAATTCGTATTGAGTTATTCGATACAGAGGTGGATTCAATTCGAACATTTTCAGCAGATGATCAGCGATCCATTGATAAATTACAAACAATCCGCATCCTCCCTGCTTCAGAAGCAATTTTAACGAGGGAAGAAAGAGTGGCATTGGCTGGTCGCCTAGAAACCGCTTTAGCAACAAGCTTAAAGAAGGTTAAAAAACAGGAAACAAAAGAGCTACTGTATCAGCATATTCAATATGATATTGAATTGTTACAGCAGGGGAACTTACCAGACTATGTAAACAAATATGGTTCGTTGTTGTATGAGAAAACAGCGTATCTGGGTGATTACTTTGCTCATGATGGAATCGTGTTATTTGATGAGCTTGGTCGTATTCAAGAAGTTATGGATGCTTGGGAACGTGAAGAGGATGAATGGTTTTTATCGTTAATTGAAGAAGGTAAGATGGTTCATGATGTAAAGCCAGCTTTCTCCTTAAAAGAAATTTTGGCAATGCTGTCACAGCAAAAATTGTATTTCTCCTTATTTTCTCGAACATTTGCAGGAGTAACATTTAATAAGACAACGAATTTTTCTTGTAAGCCAATGCAACAGTTTCATGGGCAAATGGCATTGTTACAAAGTGAGGTTGAACGTTGGTTACTTGGTAAATTTACAGTACTTATCGTTGCTCGAGATAAAGAGCGTGTTAAACGCGTTCAGCAGATGCTAGAGGAATATGATATTCATACAGTAAATGGTAAGCCGACTGAGCCAGGTATCTATATTGTAGATGGTACACTTTCTAGTGGGTTTGAGCTACCTCTACAACGATTAGCCATTGTGACGGAGGATGAGCTTTTTAAGCAGCAGGTAAAGAAAAAAGCACGTCCTCAAAAAATGACCAATGCAGAACGTATTAAAAGCTATACTGAAATTAAAGCTGGTGACTACGTTGTCCATGTTCATCATGGTATTGGTAAATATATAGGTGTAGAAACCTTAGAGGTAAATGGTACACATAAAGATTATTTACACATTCGCTATCGAGCTGATGATAAATTATATGTGCCAGTAGAGCAAATCGACTTGATTCAAAAATATGTGGCATCTGAAGACCGTGAACCGAAGCTACATAAACTTGGTGGGGCAGAATGGAAAAAGACCAAAGCTAAGGTATCCTCTGCTGTGCAGGATATTGCTGATGATTTGATAAAGCTCTACGCGAAACGTGAAGCAGAGAAGGGACATTCATTTGCTCCTGACAATGATGATCAGCGAAATTTTGAAGCTTCCTTCCCTTATGAAGAAACAGAGGATCAATTACGTTCCATTGTTGAAGTTAAGCGTGATATGGAGCGTGAACGCCCTATGGACCGACTTGTATGTGGTGACGTGGGCTATGGTAAAACAGAGGTTGCTATTCGGGCTGCGTTTAAAGCGATACAGGATGGAAAACAAGTAGCCTTTCTTGTACCTACAACAATTTTGGCTCAGCAGCATTACGAAACAATTCGTGAGCGCTTCCAGGACTTTGCGATAAATGTTGGTCTCCTATCTCGCTTCCGTACAAAAAAAGAACAAACTGCAACGCTAAAGGGATTAAAAGAAGGGCAAGTTGATATTGTAATAGGTACACACCGAATTTTATCGAAAGATTTAATGTTTCAAGACCTTGGACTGCTTATTGTCGATGAGGAGCAGCGTTTTGGTGTAACTCATAAGGAAAAGATTAAACAGTTAAAAACAAATGTAGATGTTTTAACACTTACTGCTACACCAATTCCAAGAACGCTGCATATGTCAATGGTAGGTGTCCGTGATTTATCTGTCATTGAAACGCCTCCAGCCAATCGTTTTCCTGTCCAAACGTATGTAATGGAGCATAGTGGGGCATTAGTACGTGAAGCCATTGAACGAGAAATGGCACGTGGAGGGCAAGTGTTCTATTTATACAATCGTGTAGAGGACATGGCTCGAAAAGTTGAAGAAATTCAAGTACTTGTACCAGAAGCACGTGTAGGACATGCACATGGTAAGATGACAGAATCAGAGCTAGAATCCGTAATATTAGCCTTTTTAGAAGGTGACTATGATGTTCTTGTAACAACGACAATTATTGAGACGGGCGTCGATATACCGAATGTAAATACATTGATTGTGCATGATGCTGACCGAATGGGCTTGGCACAGCTCTATCAATTGCGTGGACGTGTAGGTCGTTCCAATAGGGTAGCTTATGCATACTTTATGTATCAACGTGATAAGGTTTTAACAGACGTGGCGGAGCAGCGATTACAGGCAATTAAAGAATTTACAGAGCTTGGATCAGGCTTTAAAATTGCGATGCGAGATTTATCTATCCGAGGTGCTGGGAACTTACTAGGAGCCCAGCAACATGGCTTTATCGATTCAGTAGGCTTTGATTTATATTCACAAATGCTAGAAGAAGCAATTGCAGAACGTCAAACAGGTGTGAAAAAAGAAGAAAGACCAGATATTGAAATTTTAGTAAGTGTTGATGCGTATATACCCGATGTCTACATTCCAGATGGCTATCAAAAAATTCAAATGTACAAACGGATTAAAGCGATGGATCAGGTGGAAGAATATCATGAAATCTTTGAGGAATTAGAAGACCGATTTGGAGATCTTCCGATTGAGACAGAACGCTTACTAAAAATTGCACGTATGAAGGTATGGGGCTTAAATGCGGGTGTAATGTCGGTAAAGGAGAAGCAAAAAATTATTACCATTTTATTATCAGAGGAAGGTACAGCAAATGTCGATGGTGGTAAAATTGTGGAGCAATCCATGAAATTTGAACGTGCTGTTGGCTTTGGTATGGACAACATGCAATTGAAATTAACAATTGATGAACGAAAGTGTGGAAAATATCTGCCTTTTGATATTTTAGAAGAATTGATGCAAATGATCTCTAATGCAAAAAAACAACCTTAAAAGACAAGCTGATTGTATCTTACCATAGGATAACAATCAGCTTTTTTTAATGAGTTAAATTTTTTCAATAATCACTAATAGAAAGTTATTCAAATGGTTATTCTAAGGTAAGATGATTAAGGTTAAATTCTATATGCAAATAGCCTTTTAAGCATGATTTTAAGGTTTTTGGAAAATGTTGTTGGCTGTGAAATCCTTTTTCTTCAGTTTTTGCATAGATTGTTTTATAAAAAACCATACTATAGTTGAATAAAAATTTCATTGTAGCGAAAGCGAGGCATTAAGAATGAAGGCAACAGGAATTGTTCGTCGTATTGATGATTTAGGGCGTGTGGTTATTCCAAAAGAAATTCGTAGGACGCTACGTATTCGTGAGGGTGACCCGCTAGAAATTTATACAGATCGTGAAGGCGAAGTCATTTTAAAGAAATATTCTCCTATTAATGATTTGGGGGAATTTGCAAGAGAGTATGTAGAAACATTGTATGAAACGTTAGGTACTCCAGCATTTGTAACCGATCGAGATGAAGTAATCGCTGTCTCGGGTATCGGTAAAAAAGAGTACATTAATCGTCGCATTACTTCCTTTACAGAAGGTTTTATGGAAGAGCGTTCAACAAAAATAGAAAAAATGGAAACAACTATCGAGATTGTTCCTGGACAATATGAGCAAGTAAAGTCATATTGTGCAACGCCTATAATGGTAAATGGTGATCCTATTGGCTGTATTATTGTTTTATCAAAGGTACACTTTGTAGGTGAAGTAGAAGTAAAAGTTGTCGAAACGGCTGCAAACTTCTTAGCTAAACAAATGAATACTTAGTTGAAATTTAAAGTTATTGCGCTGACCTTTTTAGGCTGAACAATAACTTTTTTTGTACATAGTCCTTATGTCGATAATAAAAAGAGATGCTATAGGGCGCGTCAAACTTTTGAGATATGCTATACTATTGGCATTGTTAAAGAAGGAAAGAGGGCAATTTATGTCGGAACGTTTTGGCATGAAAAGCTACATGAAGGGTGCTGCCCTGCTTACAATTGCAGCTCTTATAGTAAAGGTTCTTAGTGCAATTTATCGTGTGCCTTTTCAAAATCTTGTTGGGGATGAAGGCTTTTATATTTACCAGCAAGTGTATCCGGTTATTTCCATTTTTGTCGTATGGACATCTAGTGGCTTTGCAGTAGCCATTTCTAAGATGCTTGCAGATAATGATTGTATAGTAGATCCACTGGAGCGAAATAAAAAACGAAACAGTATTATGCGTATTGTTTTTAGATATCTAACTGTATTATCATTGTTGTTCTTTGCAGCTTTATTTGGTGGAGCAGATATGATTGCACGGTTTATGGGTGATGTCCAGCTTGCACCTTTAATACGGACAGGTTCATTTATAGTACTTGTTATGCCAGCTCTTGCCGTTTTAAAAGGAGGCTTCCAATCAAGAGGGATTATGGAGCCAATAGCCTATGCACAGGTGATTGAGCAAACTGTCAGAGTATCTGTTATTTTAGCAGGTACATTTATGATAATGGCGACGACAAAATCGCTATACAGTGCTGGACAAATGGCTATTATAGGTACAGTCGTTGGTGAAGTTGTTGGTTTTATAGTGTTAGTATTTATCTTTAAAAAAAGATTTGGACTAGTAAAAGATAAGCAATTACAGCAGAGCTACGCGGGCTATCCAATTATTAGAGAGGTCACGCTGCTCAGCTTAAGTGTTAGCATGAGTGGCTTGTTATTGCTTGGCTATCAGTTAGTTGATTCCTTTACAATTTATTCATTGTTATTAGATAGCGGCATGGACCAAACAATGGCTAAGGAAACAAAAGGTATTTATGATCGCGGCCAGCCTTTGGTCCAGTTAGGCGTCGTCATTGCATCTTCACTTTCATTGGCAATCGTGCCACTCGTCGCACATATGTCTAAAAAAAAGGAAGGTCGTAATGCCATTCCATTTATACAGCTGACATATAGAGCATCTGTGCTATTTGGAGGGGCAGCATCTTTAGGTTTAGTACTAGTTATGCCTTATATTAATGAAATGCTCTTTAAAACGGACGCACTGTCAGAAGTACTCATGTTATATGTATTACAAATCGTCCCTTTGTCAATTATTTTGACGTTCACAGCTATTTTGCAAGGCTATGGAAAATTAAAAAAGCCAGCTATATTTTTAATGGTTGGTTTTATCTTAAAAATAATATTGAACGTGCTGACTATTCGTTTGTTTGGCGTTTTAGGTGCAGCCATTGCTAACAATGCGGGGTTATTGTTCACAGCCCTAATGCTAGTTTTCTATTTGAAGAAAATGACAGCAGTGCAATTAGCACCTAGCAGCTTTTATAAAAAGTTTGGCATTGCAGCAATCTCTATGACAGCTGTGGTAATACTTTGGCTGCAGCTTGTACCAACATTGCTACATCCTGTTTTATCGCCTCGAATGGTGGCGGTGATAGCAAGTTTCTCAGCAGTGAGTATCGGTGCGTTTGTGATGATGACAGTTATTGCTAAGCTACGAGTGTTAGCAGAAAAAGAATGGTATTTACTACCGTTTGGACGTAGAATGGCTGTCTATCAATTATGGTTAAATCGGAAGAAGTAGGTGGATTAATTGAAAACTTTAACAGTGATTGGCTTGGGTGCAGGGGATTTTGATCAGCTGCAAATGGGTGTTTATAAAAAATTAAAGGCGGCAAAAAAATTATTTGTTCGAACAGTGGATCATCCTGTACTAGAGGCATTGTCAGCAGAAGGCTTACAGTTTGAAAGCTTTGATGCTGTGTATGAAAAGCATAGTTCGTTTCAGCCTGTGTATGAGGAAATTGTAGAAAAGCTTGTGGAAGCAACAACATTTGCAGATGTTATGTACGCTGTTCCAGGCCACCCACTTGTTGCTGAGCAGACAGTACAATTACTGATAGCTGCTTCAGATGAGGGAAGAATAAATTTAGTCATCGAGGGTGGACAAAGCTTCTTAGACCCAATCTTTGGAGCGTTAAAAATTGACCCGATTGAGGGCTTTCAATTGCTTGATGGTACTAGCTTTTCTATGCATGACATCAACATGCGTCAACATATTTTAATTGCCCAAGTATATGACACATTTAGCGCCTCTGAAGTAAAGCTTACGTTAATGGAAAAATATGAGGATGAATACCCTGTTACGGTGGTTACAGCCGCTGGATCATCACAAGAAAAGTTGATAACAGTCCCACTTTATGAGCTTGATCAAAGTGTTGAGGTGAATAATTTAACAACGGTTTATGTGCCGCCTGTGAAATCACAGGAAGAGGCATTGCGAGATTGGTCAACATTCAGGCAAATTATCGCTGTTTTAAGAGGTCCAAACGGTTGTCCGTGGGATCAAAAGCAAACACATGAATCCCTGAAAAAATATTTACTAGAAGAAGCTCATGAATATTTGGCGGCTGTGGATGCAGAGGACGACTTTGCGATGATTGAGGAGCTTGGAGATGTACTATTACAAGTGTTTTTACATGCACAAATAGGAGAAGATCAAGGTTACTTTACACTGGAAGATGTTTTAGCTTCCATTAGTGAAAAGATGATTCGTCGCCATCCACATGTTTTTGGAGATGTTTTAGTAGAAGATGCGGAAGGTGTCGTAGTCAATTGGGAAGCTATAAAAGCACAGGAGAAGGGTGAGAGCGACAAGCCACTATTGGAGGAAGAATATAGGTCATCGTCTGCCCTTCAAACGGCTTTTAATTATCAAAAAAGAGCAGCAAAAGTAGGTTTCGACTGGCCTGATGTGGATGGTGCATGGGACAAGTTTTCAGAGGAATGGCAGGAATTTCGTCATGAAGTGACAAAAGGTACAAATACGTCACGTCTTGATGAGTTTGGAGATGTATTGTTCACACTTGTAAATTTAGCACGTTTTTATAAACTATCTCCTGAAGAGGCAATGTTACATGCAAATGAGAAGTTTGCGAGACGATTTGGTTATGTTGAAAAGAAGGTAAAAGAAAGTGGAAAGCCTTTTTCTGATTATACTTTAGAACAATTAGATGCTTTCTGGAATGAAGCTAAGCAGAAAGAAAAGGAGTAAAATATGAGATTAGATAAATTTTTAAAAGTATCCCGTTTAATTAAGCGCCGTACACTAGCAAAAGAAGTGGCGGACCAAGGTCGTATTACGATAAATGGAAAGATCGCAAAAGCAAGTAGTACAGTAAAAGCTGGTGATGAGCTAGCTATTCGTTTTGGGCAAAAAGTTGTCACTGCACGTGTAGATGAATTGCGGGACACTGTGAAAAAAGAAGACGCTGCAAAAATGTTTACGATTTTAAAAGAGGAGCGTTTGGATAAAATAGAGCCAGAGTTTATTGATGATGAAGATTAATTGAATGTAAGTAGTTATTTTTTTCTGAATTCTATCTTGGCAATCAAGGCAAAAGGAGTAGATAACTTTTATAAAGTTGTCATGCTTTGGAGGTTGTCCGCATAAAGTGAACAGAAGCTAGGACGACTAAAGGAGGAAGAAAATGACGCTACATCAAGAAAGTAATCGTTACACAATTCCATCTGGAGAACATATTTTAACGATTCGTAATCGTAAAAGAATGGACATGACTTCTGTAAAATC
>Ga0213825_1000951_pt1 | contig 20738 bp, 18 predicted proteins | sample MC6MC0900MG_FD_179896 | JGI IMG/M metagenome (GOLD analysis project Ga0213825, IMG submission 179896) | Enriched soil aggregate microbial communities from Iowa State University, Ames, United States - MC6-MC0900-MG | ecosystem: Environmental > Terrestrial > Soil > Unclassified | place: USA: Iowa... | reverse complement strand
TTTATCGTTACTATCGGAGCGATTTGTTATATGGCTGTGGCGTCCGCTGATCCTATAAACGCATTACAGCAAAGCGCTAGTGGCATTATTTTAGGGATTCTTTTATTAATGATCGTTTTAGCACAATGGTCAACGAATACTTCTGCCAATGTCATACCCGCAGCAACTATATTCTCAAATATAGGCGGCCCAAAAGTACCTTTCTGGGTAGGTGTTGTGATTGCAGGAGTTATTGGGATTCTTGCACAGCCATGGAGCTTATTTGATGTTTTAGTGAATGCGCTGTTAATTATAGGCGGTATTTTAACAGCAATAGTCGGTATTTTATTTGCCGATTATTATTTGATTCGTAAACGACGTGTATATGTAAAAGATTTGTATGAGCTAAATGGCCAATTCAAATATTTGAAAGGTTTTAATTTAGCTGGGTTAATTGCTTGGATTATCGGTGGGGCAGTGGCGAATGTTTTTTCTGCGTATTCGTCGCTAGTTGGCTTTATTGTAGGCGCGCTCGTGTACTATGTGTTAGCCAAGTATTGGTGGTTCAAAAAGTATCCTCAAGCTGAATTAGACGATCCAAGCGATGCAAAATATTTAGGAATTACTGCTGGTCACAACTTGGATGAACTATTTAGGGAAGAATTTGGGCAACAGTCAGCAGTTGGTTCAGAGGATATGGAAACTGGAGAGCAAGCGGATCCAGTACTCGAAATAAAAGGTGCTGAGTAGCCAGTAAAAGAGGGGTGAAGGTATGTCAGATTATTTACAAAGTACGGAGGAAATCAAAAAGGTTGATGACTTTTTAGACAATGGCTTTAAAATTCAATACGTGTATGAAAATTTAAGTGGTATGTTTGTAGAGTTTGCACGGCAAGAGGAAGTTGTGCATTTGCAAATCCTTACAGCGGATGCCCGCAAATATTTTGCAGCAAAACTTCACGAGCAAACATTATTACAATGAATTAACTGAATTTTTAGAATTATTTGGGTGCCTGGCACTCTCGGGGCACGTTGTAAGCCGCAACTAACACTCGCTGTCGCGTAGTTGGTTGCGGCTTACTTTTTGTGTGTTCCCTCAGGAATGTAAGTGGATTTATTTGTTTTAGCTAAAAAATTCAGAATTGTTTGGGTGCCTGGCACTTATTTCAAGGCACTTATTTCATTGTACTATGCTTGATTCCGTATAAAAAGTATACAATTAAGCCCAATAGAAACCAAAGTCCACATGCAATCCATGTATGAACAGATAGCTGGGAAATTAAAAATAAACACATTAAGAATGATAAAATCGGTATGATTGGGAAGAATGGTACTTTAAAACCGCCTGATGGGATATTTTTATTTTTTCGTAAAAAAATCACGCCAATAGAGACGATTGTGAAAGCTATTAGCGTACCCATATTGACAAGCTCTGTAAGCTTGGACAACGGCAGGAAGCCTGCACAGAAAGCAACAAGGATAGCGTATATCCATGTGTTCTTCACTGGTGTTTTATATTTGGGACTTAGCTCAGCCATACTTTTTGGTAGTAGACCGTCACGACCTAGTGCATATAGTAAACGTGTTCCTCCATAGGACATGACAAGAATAACTGTCATCATACCTATTACAGCACCAAGTGAAATGATACCTGCAGTCCAATCTTGATGAACGAGTTGCATAACATAACTTACAGGATCGCTCACGTTTAACGCTGAAAAAGGAACCATCCCTGTTAGGACAAGCGAAACAACGATGTAAAGTACAGTACATATTAAAATCGATCCTATAATGCCAATAGGCATATTACGTTGAGGATTTTTTACTTCTTCAGCTGCAGAAGAAACAGCATCAAACCCAAGATAGGCGAAAAATACAAGAGCTGCGCCACCCAATACACCGCTCACGCCAAATGGTAGAAACGGCTGCCAGTTTGTTGGTTCTACATAAAATACACCAACGCCAATAAACAGCAAAATTACTGCAACTTTTAAGATTACCATGATGGAATTCAATCTAGTTGATTCTTTTATGCCGATCATTAAGAAATAGGCAGTAACGAATATTATGACGATTGCAGGTAAATTGATATACGTACCTTCGGAGGGATTAAATGAACCTGAAATGGCTGTAGGAATGGAAATATGAAATCCAGCAAGTAGAGAGCTTAAATAAGATGACCATCCGGTTGCAACGGCTGCAACAGCTAAGCCATATTCTAATAGCAATGCCCAGCCGACTAACCAAGCAACAATTTCACCAAAGACAATATAGCCATAGGTGTAAGCACTACCTGTAACAGGTACACTTGAAGAAAATTCAGAATAGCACATGCCTGCTAATGCGCAGACGATTGCTGCAATAATAAAAGAGAAGACAATACCAGGCCCAGCATGTGTAGCTGCGACTGTTCCAGGTAAGATGAAAATTCCTGTACCAACAATAGCACCAACGCCAAGCAATATAAGATCAAAAGCTCCTAGTGACTGTTTGAGCTGAACGGTCCCTTCATTCTTTAATAAATCCGTAATATTTTTTCTTCTAAATAATAAATTTCTCACATGTAAGCCTCTTTTTCATAGAAATATGTAAAAATAGTATACTTTTTTTACTTTCAGGTCAATTATTTTTGCTAAATCACAATTCGGTAATCTGAATTTTTAGAAAAAATAAAAATTATATAAGGTTTATTGCATTTAATTATGCCGGAAAAATAATTTTGAATATTCTGAAATAATAAATTGGAATGCTTGGATGGCATTTATTTTTGTGACCTTTAATTATTCTGATTTATGTTATTAGCTAGATGAAAAAAGTTCATTAAGTGGTAGAAAGAGCAATGTCTAGTAAGAAAATTGTTGAATTTCCTTGCTGTGTGAGGATTGTAAGTGTATACAAAATGAAAGAGGTACGTTCACCATATGCCTGCCTTATAGCCAACTAGAAGTTCGTAAATAATTGTTTTTCCTAAAAATACATTTGTATTTTAGGGAAGAATTTATTATTATTTATATAGTAAATTATTGAAGAGATATTAAGGTAGAAAGAGGCGTATACAAGTGGCGAACAAAGAATTAAAGAGAGGGTTGGAGGCGCGTCATATTCAGATGATTGCTCTTGGTGGAACGATAGGTGTAGGTTTATTTATGGGTTCCGCTAGTGCGATTCAGTGGACTGGCCCGTCCGTGCTCCTTGCATATGCTATATCAGGCATTTTTATATTTTTTATTATGCGAGCAATGGGTGAGATGCTCTATGTAGAGCCAAGTACAGGTTCATTTGCAACATTTGGTTATAAATATATCCATCCTTTAGCAGGTTATTTAACAGCATGGAGTAACTGGTTCCAGTGGGTGATTGTCGGAATGTCCGAAATTATAGCAGTCGGCACGTACATGCAGTATTGGTATCCTGATTTACCTGCATGGATTCCGGGATTGATTGCTATGGTGATACTAGCTGTAGCTAACTTCATTTCAGTAAAATCATTTGGGGAGTTTGAGTTTTGGTTTGCGATGATTAAAATCGTCACAATTGTACTAATGATTGTGGCGGGGATTGGCCTTATTTTCTTCGGCTTTGGTAATGACGGCATGCCAATTGGTTTATCCAATTTGTGGTCACATGGCGGCTTCTTCACAGGCGGATGGACAGGGTTCTTCTTTGCACTTTCTTTAGTTGTTGCCGCATACCAAGGGGTCGAACTAATCGGGATTACAGCTGGTGAGGCAAAAAATTCTCAAACAACGATTACGAATGCGATACAAAGTATTATTTGGCGTATTTTGATTTTCTATATCGGTGCCATTTTTATTATTGTCACGGTTTACCCGTGGGATGAATTAGGCACAATAGGCAGTCCGTTTGTTGCGACTTTTGCAAAAGTTGGGATTACTGCGGCAGCCGGCATTATCAACTTTGTCGTCATTACTGCAGCTATGAGTGGCTGTAATAGTGGGATTTACAGTGCTGGTCGTATGCTTTATACACTGGCGATGAATGGGCAGGCCCCTAAGTTTTTTGCGAAAATTTCGAATAACGGAGTGCCGATATTAGGTACTGCGGGCGTATTAGTTGGTTTAGTCGTAGGCGTCATCTTAAGTTATATTGCACCAGAAAACCTATTTGTCTATGTTTATAGTGCAAGTGTTCTTCCTGGGATGATACCGTGGTTTATCATTTTAATTAGTCAGATTCGCTTCCGAAAAGAAAAGGGAGCGCAAATGGAAAACCATCCATTTAAAACACCGTTAGCTCCACTGACAAACTATGCAACAATAGCGTTTTTGGTGATGGTGCTTATCGGAATGTGGTTTAATGACGATACACGCGTTTCATTAATTGTTGGAATTATTTTCCTTTTAATTGTAACATTGAGCTACTATGTGTTCGGTATCGGGAAAAGTAGACCTGCTAAAAAAGGTACAAAATAATAGTAAACGATGTATCGCTTGTATTAGATAAATATCCATAAAGAGTGTAGTCAAACTCCAATTTATTCGAGTTTGTCCACACTCTTTTTTTATTTTTCATTGGAGATGCTATTAGTTTTCAAAGCGGGCGAAAACAAAGCGCCAGTTTAGGAGGAAACGGAAGCATCGTCTGCAAAAAAGAGCAACTAATAACGAAAATGTATCTATGTTAACAAAAGTTCATGCTCAAAATACACCTATTCAGATTAATACCTTATAGTCCAATTTTAGAGATATTGGCTACATATTTATTCAGAAAAAGGACAAACTACATAAAAAATATGGCGCGTGAATGCTAGAAAGTACTAGCTGGCGTTTTCCAATAAGTATTTATAAGGGGGGAGTAATGACATGGAAGAAAAAGAACAGCAAGTGATAGACAACATAAAGCAGCAAACGCAAGATATTGATGATGTAGTTTTTAAAAAAATGGCTACAGATGCAGGTGTTGTTACGATCATTTATTTCTCCTCACTTATTGAGAAAATGACATTACAAACGATGGTTTTCATTCCGTTAACAAATCATATTAATCAAATTTTTCAAGTATCTGAGACCATTGACTTGCAAGATATGGATGTCATTTTACAAAAATTAAATGCAGGTCAATCGTTACTATTTTTCCACAAACCTGCTTTATTACAAGTCATTGATACGTATAGTGCCCCAACACGATCTATAACAAATACGGAAACAGAGTCAACCGTTATTGGACCGCAGGATGCATTTACAGAATCATTAGAAACGAATATTTCATTATTAAAAAGACGTATTCAAAACCCAGTGTTGAAAAATGAAATACGTACTGTTGGCACTGAAACGAATATTAAAATTTCTATTATGTACATGGAGGATATTGTTAACACAGAGAACCTCGATACTTTAAGAAATCGACTTGATAACTTACAATATCCTTTTTTTTCTGATATATCAGAGCTAAAACAATTAATTGAGGATAATCCGTTATCTCCATTCCCACAGTATTATATGAGTGTTCGTCCAGATAGTGTAAGCCAGTACCTTATTGATGGAAGAATTGTGGTTTTTATGGATAATAGTCAGGCAGCTATTATTTGTCCAACATCATTTTTCGAAATGTTTGTTTCTGTAGAAGATTATTATAATCGCTGGACAACGGCATCGTTGTTACGGATGCTACGATTTTTTGGTTTTTTTCTAACCATTATGATTACACCGATGTATATATCTGCTTTGACATTTCATCCTGAGGTTTTACCATATGAGCTATTGTTAAATCTGCAGGAATCAAGAAGTAAAGTACCGTTTCCGCCCCTAATAGAAGTATTGTTTATTGAATTAATTATCGAAGTATTGCGTGAAGCCGGATCACGAATGCCAGCAAAAGTCGGTCAAACGATTGGTATCGTAGGAGGTATCGTAATTGGGACAGCGGCCGTTGAAGCGGGGTTACTGAGTAATATATTAATTGTATTAGTTGCAACATCAGCCCTACTCTCATTCCTTCCTCCGATTTTTTTGTTAGCGAATACAAGTAGATTTGTTCGTTATATTTTTATTTTATCTGCAGGACTTTTTGGGTTATATGGCCTTATGCTTGCGTTTGCCTGGTTATTTACGCATTTATTACGATTAAATTCTTTAGGTACACCTTATATGACGCCTTTTGTTCCACGGAATGCTAGCGATTTACTCGATAGTATTATTCGCTTTCCAACTAAATATATAAAAGCAAAAAAGGGTATTTCAAGAGCGCAAAAAAAATAATCGTTTTTACAGAATTTGAGGTGGTTAAAGTTGAGTACAGCTACGAGTAAGCCCAAGCTTTTAAATGCATATCATGTCGTTTTTTTAGCACAGAGTGTAATGATTGGTACCGGCATTCTCTCACTACCTCAACAACTAAGTTCTTTAGGATATAGCCAAGCATTGATGCCATTACTTTTTGGCGTTATTGCAAGTATTACACTTTATCCAATGATTTGGATTAATTCAAAATATCCAAACGAAAACTTATTCCAAATCAATGAAATACTACTCGGAAAATTTATGGGAAAATTTTTTAATATATTATTTATTATCCAATTCATCACTTTTAGTGCAGGTATTATTAGTGATTATATGCATCTTATTCAAAGTACGGCCCTGCAAGAGCAAACAATTACAGGACCTGTGCTGTGTTTTTTACTATTACTTGTTTACATTGTAAGTGGTGGCATTAAGTCTATTGCACGATTTTGTATGCTGACCTTTTTTCTGACGATTGGCATGATGTATTTTACACATTGGGCATTTGAAAAAGGTAGTATGAGCCATTTTTTCCCTTTATTCAATTTCTTCAGTGTGTACGACTTTTATGAGGCGTTAAAAAAGGGCTATTTATCGATTTTAGGTTATGAATTAATTATGTTTTATTATCCGTACATTGTCGATCAAAAAAAAGCATACCGTCATTCGCTGATTGGCATTTGGATTAGTATTCTTATTTGTTTTATTACAACAGCGATTAGTGTCATGTATTATTCCGAATGGCAGCTAGAAAATGTAGAGTTTTCAGTATTAAACTTATTTAAAGCAGGCGAGTTTTCCTTTATTGAACGGATTGATATTTTCGGTATTACATTATGGGTGTTTTTAATTTTTTCTACAGTAGCTGCCTATTTATGGTGTGCGAAAAAAGGTGTAGATTTATTATTTGCTAAAAAAAGTAAGGTGTATTTATATGTTTTAGCCGCAATTATTTTCTTTATTGTGAAAATGCCTTCTTCTAGAGAATTTCAAGAAAAACTATTTACTGCTACCAATTACGTTGGCTATATGTTAATTTTGTGGCCCGTATTTTTAATCATTGTTTATGTACTTCGAAAAAAGAAGCAGGTGCAATTATGAGCAGAAAACTTCTTTACCTCATTTGTTTTCAACTATTACTATTAACTGCTTGTGCGGAGAAAGAAAGAAAAGTGCCACTTGAAGATGTAGGCATGGTTGGGATTATCGCCTTTGATTATAAGGATAAGGACAATATGAAGCTCACTGTTGCAATTCCGCAATATTCACCTGAAGCCCAACGTAGCACACAAACTTTTACTGTTGATACGGAACTTGTATCCAATGGTGTTGTTGAAATTGAAAAGCTTTCAGATAAAAAAATTGTCTTCAATCAATTACGGGTTGTGTTATTTAATGAAGAGTTCGCGCGTCAAGGTAATGTGCGAAAAGTGATTCAGCATTTATATCGTAATGCTGAAGTTGGTAATAAAGTACTGATTGCGATTGTGAAGGAAAAAGGGGAGGAAATGCTTAAATTTAATTATCCTGACAAACCAAATATTAACTTTTATTTAAATGATTTGTTGCAACCGAGCATTAATACGGCATTTAATCCGAATACAAACATCCATGATTTTATGTATACCATTACAAATCCAGTGTTCGACCCGATAATGCCGTTTATTGATAAAACGAATGATAAAATTGAAATTAAAGGGGTAGCCGTGTTTAAAGATGGCCACATGTTCGAATTGATTACGCCAAATGAGGCACTTATTATCCAGGCAATACAAGGACGAAAAAATCTTGCTCCTTTAGATATTAATATGGAACAAGGACATGGCAAAGAGAAATTATTAATTGATTTAGTGCAAAATGACGTCCAAATTGAGAGTAATAAAAGTATGACTTCACCTAAGCTCACAATCTCTATAACGATAAAAGGAACATTAAGTGAGTATAAGGGCGAGAGAGAGAATGATTTATTTACAACGGAAAGTATAGCGGATTTAGAAAAAGACGTAAATAAAGAACTAGAGCAAGATATTAAAAAGTTTTTAGAAAAACTAAATGAATGGCAAGTAGATCCAAGTGGATTAAGTGAATATTTCCGCATGTATTATCATGGCAAATGGACAACTGAAAAGAAGAAAGAAATCCTTAGCAAAGTAGCAATCGATGTACATGTGAAAACATCGATCATTAGTACAGGAACTTTAAAATAAGCCTATTATGCGTATTAAAGTGCAGTTAGCCAATACAAATGTAAACTTAAAATAATTGAGTAAAGCACGAGAATAACTGCTAAACTAATCATATATAGTTGTTGAAAATGGCGTCCGCTCAACCTATAAATTAAATAGGAAAGATACGAAACGGACAAGGATAGTGATATTTTCACTGATAAAAATAATGCAGGGCTTGAAACCCACAACAAGTTCATTAGCGGATTTAATTCATCGATTTTATTATGCAGTAATCCAAAATATGTCGCTACGCCATCCAAAATATTTAATAACGATATGAGAAAGCTAAGTAAAATAATCCAAGGTATTGACATTATAAATTCTCCTATACAAATGAATGAACATGTTATATAGGATAGCCATTCTTGGCGCAGTTTAAGATTATATTAACAAAAACATTTTAAAGAAAGGCAATTTATCATTGTTGGACTAAGCGATAAATTGCCTTTTTACATGTTCGAGACAGTTTATTTGCGCATAATAAAGCTCAAATGTCTGCCGCTTTTTTTATCTTGACGGTAGGAGAAACCTTCATCACTCAGGAACGTACATGTTTTATCAATGGTAATGTGATGTGACGGAATGCCAGCGAGCTCACATTGTTTCTTAACCGTTTGTTGATTATCAATGTGATATTTATTTGTTTGTGCATTGTAATACATAAAATCATCGGCATAGCCTAGTCGATGAAATTTTTCATAAACATCGGCATCTACCTCAAATTTCTGCTGGCTCAGTGCCATACCGATGTGCACGTGGAAATCTTGTGGACTGCAGTGCTCTGTATTGATTAAATGTTGGATAAGTTGCAATGTTATTTCTTTAACAGTTCCTTGCCAGCCGGAATGAATAACACCAATAACACCTTGCTGTTCGTTATAAAAAATAACTGGTACGCAATCTGCTGTAAAACTACAAAGCAATAAACCTTTTTCAAATGTATAGAGCGCATCCGTATTGGGGATGGCTGTCTCTTGTTGCAGTGCACCTAAGCCTTTATCGGCCAATGTCGCTCGATGGAAATTAGCACTATGTGTTTGCTCCGTACAAATAAAATCATTGACATCGCATTGTAAGGTAGCTGCTAATTTTTTTCGATTGTTGACCACATCATCTGGGCTAGTGCAGACATGTAATGCCATGTTGTTTTGTTCAAGTGCCGTCATATCTTTTAAGGTAGTACCTGCTATGAATTGCTCATTGTTGCAATAAATTTTCGTTTTCATATCATCACCCCGTTTTACTATATCGAATTGCATTGCCAATGTATAGCTTATGCAATAGGTTTCGGCTCTTACAGGCAAATGACTCACGCTATTTTCTGCTTACTTGCTTTTAACAGACATAATAGATTCCTACCTAGTCATACAGTAACAAAGTAGAGCTTTCTATTACGCAAGTTTAAAAGGAGCGTGTATGATGAATCAAAATTATTTTCTATTGATATGCCAACTAGGTATGGGACTTTTTTGGATTTTAACATACATACTTATTATCAAACGAGGCTTTCAAGATGAGAAATATGGTATGCCGATGGTGGCTATCTGTGCCAATATTTCATGGGAATTTATTTTTACATTTATATTTCCTCAAAATGATTTGCAAAGGGGAATTTCGTTTATTTGGTTTGTCCTAGACCTTGTCATTATGTGGCAATATTTAATATATGGTCGCAATGAATATAAAAAGAAGATGTCGCTAAAACTGTTTTACACCTCATTTCTATTTACACTTGTAGTCAGCTTTTTCATGATTTTGGCGCTCTCCCATGAGCTACAGGATATGGAAGGGAAATACGCGGCATTTTTACAAAATTTAATGATGTCTGGGTTATTTATCGGTTTATTACTTGGCAGAGGTAGTATTGCAGGACAATCTATGTCCATTGCAGTTTGTAAAATGATTGGGACATTATTTGCTGCGGTCGGTTTCTTTTTATACTTTAGAACGCCGTTGATTACGATTACCTCAATGGCAACCTTTATGTATGATGTGCTATATATCGGATTAGTTTATCGCTTATCAAGAAAATAACTATAAGAGAAAGATACATCGGAAACAGCGTCGATGTATCTTTTTTTATGGTTAATTTTACATAGAAAAAAGATTATATGTAAGTATTTACTATTAAAAGTGCATTATGTAAATAAGATAAATCACAAAAATTTATAAAAAAAAACATTTTTTTATGTAACGTAAGTAGATGAGCCACGTCTACTCTCATTGAATCACAATGAAAAAGGAGTTTTTAACATGAAAAAAACAATCATGATCTTATTAACAGCGATGCTAGCTATGGTAATCTCAGCTTGCGCTGGAGATAAAGAGTCGACAATTGAAGTAAAACAATCTGCAAAGGAAATCGCAGATCAAATGTTAGAAAAAGTGGAGCAACCGGCTTTTATGGAATTAACTGCAGAACAATTAAAGGATTTGTACAAAATTGATGCAGCAAAGCTTGCGGATTATTCAGTACGCGTGCCATTGATGAATGTTAAATCAAATGAAATTGCTATATTGAAAGTAAACGATGCGAAAGATATTCCAACTATCGAAGCGGCAGTAAAGCAACGTGCAGAAGAAGCTCAAAAGCCATTTGAACATTATTTACCAGACCAATATGAAAATGCTAAAAACTATAAAGTTATTACAAAAGGGAATTATGTGTTATTCGTTATTTCTGATAGTGCTGATGAGCTAATCAAAGTGTACGAAAGCTTCTTCAAAACAAAATAACAGATGGTATTTAGTAGCCTGCTCTTTCTATTCGTTTTTTTGCCAATCGTGCTAATGCTTTATTATAGTTCGCCTCGCAAAATTAGAAATTTTATTTTATTTTTTTTGAGTTTAATTTTTTATGCATGGGGCGAACCGGTTTATATCGTCATCATGCTTGTCTCTACGCTAACGGATTTTAGTTTTGGTCTGTTATTAGATAAACCAACTATGTCATCTGTCAAAAGAAAGGGCATTGTTGTCTGCTCTATTATTGTGAATTTACTGTTGTTATCATATTTTAAGTATGCTGACTTTCTAATCCACAATATAAATGCATTACTCGGTACGGATATTCCGTTAACGGACCTTCCTTTACCAATCGGCATTTCCTTTTATACTTTCCAATCAATGTCTTATATTATTGATGTTTATCGAGGAACAGCAAAAGCACAGCGAAATTGGTTGGATTTCGGGACGTTTGTTGCATTGTTCCCACAATTAGTGGCAGGGCCTATCGTGACGTATAATACGATTGCTGAGCAACTGCAACACCGAACGGAAAGTATGACGATGTTTGCTGAAGGTGTACGACGCTTTATTATCGGTTTAGCCAAAAAAGTGCTTTTAGCAAATAATATCGGTTTACTGTGGGACACGATTTCTAGCTCTAATTTAGAAACGATGCCGATGTTGACAGCATGGTTAGGAATACTAGCGTTTGCCTTCCAAATTTATTTTGATTTTAGTGGATATTCTGATATGGCGATAGGGCTTGGTTTAATGTTTGGTTTTCGCTTTAACGAAAATTTTAACAAGCCTTATATTGCCCAAAGTATTACGGACTTTTGGAGAAGATGGCATATTTCACTAAGCACTTGGTTTCGAGATTATGTGTACATTCCGCTTGGTGGCAATCGTCGAGGATTAGCCATACAAATGCGCAATATACTTATTGTTTGGATACTTACTGGCTTTTGGCATGGCGCAAGTTGGAATTTTATTTGGTGGGGGTTGTACTTTGGTGTCATCCTAATAATTGAAAAATGGTGGGGCTTAACAATGCTAGCTCGTTTACCTCGCTGGATACGCCATATGTATGCCATCATCCTTATTTTAATTGGATGGGTGTTGTTCGCCTTCGATCAGCCTTCTTTAATAGGCGAATATTTGGCAGCTATGTTTGGATTTAATGGGCAATCACTATGGAATAACGATACCGGGTACTATTTATATACGAACATCGTGCTATTACTCGTGCTCGTTATCGCCTCATTACCGATGAAATTATGGCACAAAAAAAGTGAATTATCTTACCTTCAAGTTGGATGGTATTGTATGTTGTATTTTCTTTCCGTAGCTTATTTAGTCGACGCTACGTTTAATCCATTTTTATATTTTCGTTTTTAAGGAGGTAGCCAAATATGAAGCAAAAAGCAGAGCGATTATTAGTCTTCAGTTTTATCGGTGCGATGTTGTTCTTCGCTCTCCTGTTTTTCATTTTGCCTCATCAGCGCTTCTCCGAATTGGAAAACAGATATTTACAAGCAGTACCACGATTAACATGGGATAATGTGTTGTCTAAAAAATATGCCGAAGAAGCGGAGCGTTTCGTAACGGATCATTTTCCATTTCGTGATAAATGGTTGTGGGTTAAATCAACGATGGAACAAGGTCGCTTGCAACAAGAGAATAATAATATCTATAAAGGCAAAGACGGTTATTTGTTCGATAAGTTTACAAAGCCGAATAAGGTGCAAGTGCAGCAAAAGATAGAAGCGGTCAAGCAATTTGCCCTCAACCATCCAAAAGTAAACATGACATTTATGCTCGCTCCGACTTCCATTGGTTTATATCCCGAGCGCTTACCGTGGTTGGCACCAGTGTATCCACAAAAGAAAGTCAATCAGTGGATTGAAGAGCAGTTACATAATGATGTAACATTTATCAATGGTTTTGATTTTTTAGCACCACATGCAACTGAAAGCATTTATTATCGCACAGACCATCATTGGACGACATATGGCGCTTATTTGGCATATGTTGCGTATGCACAGCAAAAGGGTTGGAAGCCCCTTTCACAGAGTGATTTTATGATTGAAACGGTTAGTCATTCATTTCTCGGTAGCTATCATACGCGTAGTCAGTTTGCAGGCGTAACGCCCGATCAGATGCAAGCCTATATACCACGCATGCCAGTAAAAACAGAAATGTATATCGCAGATGCTAATCAAACTTTCACAACAATGTATGATAAAAGCTTTCTTACGAAAAAAGATCAATATTCTTATTTCTTAGGTGGCGTGCATGCGCTGATGAAGCTTACGACAAAGCTTGACCAACAGCAAATGGACCAACAGAAGTTACTAATCATTAAAGATTCTTATGCTCATACCGTCATTCCGTTTCTAACAAATCATATTCCTGAAATACATGTCATTGACTTGCGTTATTATAACGGTAATATAACGCAGTATATGGCTGATAATGGTATTGAAGATGTGCTGTTTTTATTTAATACGACTACTTTCGTAGAAGATACGGCCATCTTAAAAATCAATAAGTAAAGTAGTTCAAAGCATACTGGGAGCATTTCTAGTATGCTTTTTTATCTTTGGAACGTTCTCTACTGGTGATTAGCGCGTGGCGAGGGCTTTGTGGAGGTTGCCAGTGTTTTCATGGCGATTGCTGAGATTTTATCATTGAGAATAACTGCTTAAGGGATGAAATGTTTTCCGTTTATTGGTTGATCATGTGTGAAATAGTATTGTATCGACTGAATTTTTTATAGTAATTTATTCCTATTACAACTATATTTCAAATATATTACTAATCAGTTGTGCAAAAAGACCGTTCTTTTAGTAATCTATTCGCCGATTATGTCGGATGTAATACAATTGTAAAAATCCTTCCAAATATTTAGTGATGAATTATGTTGGAAAACTATTTACCATGAAAATAGAGCAAAACAGGAAGGAATGATTTACATGTTTAAAAAAGTAAAAAAAGTAGCGATGGCATCTGTATTATCGGTCTCATTATTAGTACCGATTAGCGCGATGGCAGCTGATTCATATACAGTAGTAGCAGGTGATTCTCTTTGGAAAATTGCCGTAAAAACACAAACAGGAGTACAGGAATTAATTGATGCGAATCCTCAATTAGCAAATCCTGATCAAATAAATGTAGGTCAAAAAATTAATATTCCTACAAATGAGCAAGCATCTGTAGAACAAGAAGTAGTAAAACTTGTCAATGCTGAACGAGCAAAAGCAGGGCTTCCAGCATTAAAAGAAGATTGGGAGCTTTCTAGAGTAGCTAAGTATAAATCTCAAGATATGCATGATAAAAATTACTTCGACCATACAAGTCCAACGTATGGCACACCATTTACGATGATGAAAAACTTTGGCATTACGTATAAATCAGCTGGAGAAAATATTGCCAAAGGTCAACAATCAGCAACTGAAGTAGTAAATGCATGGATGAACAGTGCTGGGCACCGAGCAAATATTTTAAACAAAAACTATACGCATATCGGTGTAGGGTTTGTGAAAGACGGGAACTACTGGTCTCAAATGTTTATCCAAAAATAATGTAATAGGAACTGCTTCTAAATTAGGAGCAGTTTTTTTGCAGACTATCATGACTAACTTCAAATAATGCTTGTTGAAAAAATAAAGAGTGTATATTATTTTATAAATCAATAAGAATACTGTAATTTATCGAATATTTTCTAAGAAAGGGATAGAAGATGATGTTATGAAAAAAACATTATACTTCAATGTACAGGTTGCATGAAAAATAAAAACGAGATACATATTTTAGTTATACTTATCATATTTAGTGTATTATCTTTTTCATTAATAGAAATTTTTCATCAAGTCCAAAATGGTTATTTTCCTAGAGCGACAACCATTTTATTATTCTTATTTGCAACTTTTACTTTATTCATTTTCCTGTTTGGCAAGAACAAAAGATGAGATAATTTGATATACTTACTATATGCCGAAAACTCAATATTTTAACAGAAAGCACGCCACAAAAGTGATCATCTAAACTTTTGTGGCGTGTTTTTCTTTTAGTTAAATTGTGAATGGAAGAAACCGCTTTTCAAGTGTGTACTGACCTAACTCTTCTTAATTAAATGAACAAATATTCATATAATGACCAATAAAAATGCATAAAAAGAAACACACTATCTTTAAGACTCGCATAAGATGATGCTGGAAGTAAGTTTGAGGTAGGTGTATTTTTAGGATGTTATTGTCCATTTTCGATATTGATAAAATTCGTCATTACGTTTAAATCTGCGGCTGAAGTAGTTAATGTTTGGATGAAAAGTGCAGAACAACGGGCTAATATTCTCAATAAAAAATATACTTATTGTTGTAGGATGTTTAAAATATAGAAACTACTGGATGCGATATATAAAAATAATGAGAAAAGATCTGTTCTATTATTATTAGGAACAGTTCTTTTCCTATTGTGGACACGATTAATACGTTTGTGATAAGCAACACAAAGAAGCGCTTTTGGCATTTTATTTATAATATTAAAGTTTAAAGAGAAAGAATAATCTCAAGGCGAAAGAAAATGGATTCAAAAATTAATAGATTTTATATAGAGTAGATTGCTAAAAACTGTTAGTGAAAAATCAAAAAAAAATAAAAATTAAAAATTAATATGCAAAATTGTTGAAATATAAAGAAAAATTAATTATTTTATAAATAAAATCCCATTATTCAGTCTATTGTTTGGTATTTCTTTAGAAAGATTCTTAAGAACGAAATCGGGGATTTGGAAAGATAAATTTTTAAAGGGATGCTTATAACGCTTCTTATTATCTTACTTTCTAATATTAAAATAATAGAATTTTTTAGAGCTATAGCAGTTATTTTTAACTTCCATTCCACGTTAAATATAATAATTTAAAAAAATAATAAAAATTGGATTGTAGAGGAGAAGAATATGTTTGATTTCTCATTTATTAATATCATTGCTCATATAGTTTATGCTCCCATCGTTGTAATCATTCACGAATATGGACATGCAATTTTAGTCAAGCTATTCGGCGGGAAAATTAATTATATAGGTTTAGGGGCAGGTGATACATTATTTCAATATAAAATATTTGGAATAGGAAAAATAGGATGGTGGTATACTGGGCGAATTTATTATGAATTTAAAAAAGAAATAAATACGACAAAAAAATTTTTAATAAGTTTAGGGGGACCAGCAATTAATATAGTATCTGCAACTTTTATTTGGATAGTTGGTAACGTAGAATGGGCTGACTGGTATAGAGGGTTTATTGTCGTATCATACTTCGTAGCAATTTTTTCTTTAATACCACATAAGTATAAAGAAGATGGATTGGAAAGTGATGGTTTACAAATTATAAATCTTATTAAAAATAGTGTTAGGAAGTGATATTGATGCAAGAATTATTAAGTTTAAACGGATATCAATATAAATTTGAGGAAGAAAAAAAGAATTTAAATATATTCTCAGAGTCTAAAGAGTTTAACATAATGGGAGATTCGACATTAGATATTTTATATGTTTTGGAACATTGCAATACAGAACTATCTGTTAGCGATATATATGAAAAATCTAATTTTACAATGAATTATTTTCAAGAAATTATAGACTTTTTAATAGAAAAAAGAATTGTTTTTTTACATAAAAAAGAAAAAAGCGATATTTACAAATATTTAAGCTCTATGAATATTCCATTAGAAAGTATTGAGAAAGAAATTGCAAGTTTGAAAAACAAGAAAATTGGGATATATGGTGATTTACAGATTACAAGTCTTATTAGTAGAGAATTAAATAGTTTATTTGAAACCGAATTAATAGAAAATAATAAGAATTTTAAAGAAAAAGATTTATATATCTTAATTTACTGCTATGAAAATATAGAAAAGTTTATTGAATTTAATAAGTTTGCTCGTGAAAAAGACTTAAGTTTTTTACGTGTTGTAGTAAATAATTGCTCGTTAAGACTAGGTCCTATTTCAATTCCAAACCATACAGTATGCTATAGCTGTTTTATAAGCCGTCTTGTTTCAAATAAACCATTTCCTGACATATATATCAAATATAACAGTAAAGCAGATATAAAAGCTAATATTAATGATTATTCAAATGATGTTTTAACTTCCAGTGCAATAAATATTAAAAAACAACTAGTTAGATATTTTTCCAAATATTTATCTTCGAAAATAGTTGATAATGAAATTGTATATGACTTTAAGCATGATGAAATCAACTACAATAAAGTATTAATGGTGCCAAATTGTGAGTTTTGTGATAAATAGACGTTATTTAAAGGATGAGAGTCATATGGATTTAAAAAAAGTAAAAGATGAACTTTTTAATGAAGTGACAGGAATAATAAATTCAATAAGTACTTTAGAATACCCAGTAGGAGCTTTATCTTTATATTCTATTGTTGTGAAAGGTAACCCTGTAGTGGATTACAAGTTAAACAGAATTGTTGATTGTAAGTATACAGGCTTGGGATATGATTTTGATAGTTACGAAATAGCAGAAAGAAAAGCAATTGGGGAATTTATAGAACGCTACGCTTCAACAGTTTCTAATAAGAAAAAAATTAGTGGCACATATATGGATTTCAAGAATAGTCAACTGAATTTAATGAATCCGATGACAATAACTAGAGTTAGTGAAAAACAGTTATTACAATATGGAAAAAAAGGTCTTTGTTTATCTGAAAATACAAACTTTTATTGGGTGGAAGGTATGGACGAGATAAATGGAATACCTACTTGGATTCCTACAGATATCGTATATTTATTACCAAATTTCAAAAATGAATTTCCAATCCGAGATATTACTTCAACAGGTTTAGCAACGGGTCATTCACTTTTAGAAGCGAAAATTAGAGGGTTATTAGAATGTATTGAAAGAGATGCATTTGTAATTATGTGGTTAAATAAAATTTCGTATCCTAGAGTTAAACTAGATACTATATTAAATCTTAATATTATTAAAAAAATAGAAGAAATAAAGAATCAAGGTTTAGAGATTATCGTTGTAGATATAAGTAATGATATTAATATACCGATATATTGCACTTTCATTAAAAATGATACCTACCCTTATTTATCAGTAGGTGCAAGTGCGGATTTTGACGAAGAAAGTGCACTATTAGGTTCCATTAGAGAGGCAGTTACTACCTTTAATTTAAATGTTAATAGGTCATTTAATTTAATAAAAAAAACAAGTACTGATTTTAATATATTTGATTTTAAAAGTATGGATGACCATTCTTCTATTTATGCTGACATTAATATGAATAGCGAATTGGATTTTTACATGGAATTCATTATTGGTATCGTAAACAAGGAAGAATTGACTCTGTAATTAAAACTCTTTTTTATTTATTGCAAGTTATAATTTTTTTATTTGTAGTTTTTTATGGTAAAGAACTAATTGAAGAAAAAGAGATTACTATTGGATCTTATATAGCTTTTGTTTTATTTACATTTAATTTTTTTTCCCCAATTCATGAAATAATAGACCTATCGCTGGAGTTTAAAACAGCAATTGTTTCCGTGAGAAGAGTTTATCAAATTTATACTCTTAAGGAAGAAAGTAATTTATTTAGGGAAAAATACAACTTTTGTAATAGTGAAATAAAGGTTAGCGATTATTCATTACCGTACATAAAACTTCAAAAAAAGAAATTAATCTCGTTCTCAATTAAACAAAAAATATTAAATTTTATAGTAGGGAAAAATGGATCTGGTAAAACTACATTTGTAAACATGTTAAATGGATATATAGACGTACCAGATGGTGTTATTAACATTGGATCAAGAGATATTAATACCATTTCTTTAGAATGTTTAAGAATGAATGTTAGGACATTATATCAAACCCCTGAATTTGTTGATGATGAGATCATTTCTTTTATAGAAGATTATCAGGAACTGAAAAGTAATATAAGTCCTCAAATAAAAGAATTAATTGATAGACATCTTTATAAATTTGAAAATAAACAGTTCATAAACAATCTATCTGGAGGTGAAAAGCAGCTATTATGTTTTTTTGAAGTATTATTAAGTAATCCAAAAATATTAATCATTGATGAAGGATTTTCAAATCTAGATTTTACTACTATCAAAGAATGTCTAAATATTTTAAATGAAATTAAATACGACACAACTATACTAATAGTTACTCACGATGTTTCATTATTAAATATTTACGAATCGCATATAATAAATTTTGATTAAGGAGCAAATACTAATGAAAATATTAGATAAGTTCCCTGTACAAGAAGGATTACATTGTGCCTCAACTTCTTTATCAGAAATTATGAAATATAATGGTTATGATTTTTCAGAGGCTTTTGTTTTTGGTATATCTAGTGGTTTAGATTTTATATATTTGAATCAATTTTATAAAAGTCATTGCCGTCTAGTTTTTACTAGAACCCCTATGTTAGAAAATGAATTCTTTAACAATATTGGAGTACAATTCAAATGGAACAGGTGCCCATTAGAATATATAGATATTGTTAATAATATTAACAAGGGGAATCCTTTACTAGTACAGGCTGACCCATCAATATTAGAATTTTTTGACGTTCAATTACCAAGTGTTGCAGGACATACATTAACTATAATAGGCTATGATTATAATAAAAATTTGAGCATTTCAGATAGTATTGGATCGGAGATTTTTTCTTGTAGCTATGAAAATTTGTGTGAAGCCATCAATGTTGAGAAGCCCCCCTTTTACATTAGAAATATTTGGAGTGTCGTTAATAATATAGAAATAAAAGTGGGGATAGAAGAAATAATTTTTAAAGCTATGAAAAAAAATGCGTTAAAAATGCTAAATCCACCTACTGTTCATAGTGGAATTAAGGCTATATATAAGCTGTATAATGAAATACCTCAATGGAAATATTTAGATAATTATGATTTGTTGTGTAATCATGTTTATAACTCGATTGAAAATATTGGGACGGGGGGAAGCGGTTTTAGAAACATTTATGGTGACTTTTTAAATGAAATAGATGAATTTACTTCAGAAATTGACATAGCCGCTATAATAAAAAAAATTTTTAAGTTAGGAAAACTATATCGTGAGCTTAGCAAATATTTTTATTTAGAATATCGGGATAATGGAAAAACATATGTAGATATAATTCAAACACTCCTCCTAAAGATTATTGAAAGTGAAAGTGATTTTTGGGGAAACATCTATTCAAATTGTTGATTGTTATACTTTAATGGTCAGATTATGTAGTGTAAGTTAGTTTCGATAGACTAGTGAGCGGTACATGAATTGTTTATAGGGGAAGTTTGAGAACTCTCAACTTGTAAGTTGTTAGACATACCAACAATATTAGGACGGCTTTGTCCTAGGTAATATTGATAGTTTTAGTCCAAATGAACCGAAACACGAGCTTGAATAATTAATTTTGATATTAATTAATGAAGCACCTCATAAAAGTGAAGAGAGCATCTAAGTTTATGGGGGTGTTTTCTTTTTGCTTAAATTATGGAAGAAAAAACTATACAATTTTATTCGATCG
>Ga0213825_1000947_pt1 | contig 20805 bp, 24 predicted proteins | sample MC6MC0900MG_FD_179896 | JGI IMG/M metagenome (GOLD analysis project Ga0213825, IMG submission 179896) | Enriched soil aggregate microbial communities from Iowa State University, Ames, United States - MC6-MC0900-MG | ecosystem: Environmental > Terrestrial > Soil > Unclassified | place: USA: Iowa... | reverse complement strand
AAAGCTCATCACCTATCGTTGTGATGAGCTCTTCACTTAGCTCTTGCTGTCTTAAGTATTCAATGAAGGGTAAGAGTTCATCGGGATATTGAGCTTGGGTAGTCTTTTTATGCATCGATTGCATTAATGATTTTAAATCAGCAATTTCTTTTCTCAATTCTTCTGACATGCTAGCGTCCTCATGTACTGCTGCTACATCAAGGGGTGGTTCCTGATGCATTTTTGCTTGAATAGCATTTGTAATCTCTTGTAACCTTGCATTCTCTTTTTTTACTACAGGCAGTACAGCTGGTGTTGGAACTGAAGCCACTTGCTGGGGCTCCATTGCATCAATACCCGCAACCACTTCAAAACTTTTCTTTTTTATCATGCCAAAAAATTTCTTTGTGATGACGACTTTTGAATTTAAAATGACTGCGTCCTCACCTAATTCTGCTCGCACTTGCTTCATCGCCTCTGGTATGGATGATGCATAATACTTTTTCATTTTCATTGAACATTCACCACCCCAACACTTTGAATTTCAACCGAAGCATCCAATTCATTATAAGATAGAACCGGAATTTGTGGGAAATAACGCTCCGTTAGTTGTCGTAAATACATCCGAACGGCTGGCGAGCATAATATAATAGCTGATTGCTCCATAAACGAAACACGCTCTACTTCCGCTGCAATAGTTTCTAATACTGTTTGAGAATCTTGTGGGTCCATAGCTAAATAATTACCGTGATCCGTTTGTTGGATACTATCAGCAATCATTTTTTCTACTTTACCTGAAACCGTAATCACCTTTAATACTGAGCTATCCCCAACATATTGTGCTGTAATTTGACGAGCTAATGCTTGACGCACATATTCAGCTAAGATATCTGTATCACTCGTTAATTTTGCATAGTCTGCAAGTGTCTCAAAAATAATAGGTAAGTTACGCACTGATACATTCTCTCGCAGAAGCTTACCCAGTACCTTTTGGATTTCTCCAGTAGATAAAGGTGCAGGTGTTAATTCTTCTACTAAAATTGGATGGGATTCGCGTAAGTGATCGATTAACTGCTTTGTCTCTTGACGGCCTAATAACTCATGAGCATTTGCTCGAATTATTTCAGTTAAATGTGTTGACACCACACTTGGTGGGTCCACAACTGTATAACCATACATTTCCGCATCCTCTTTTACTTGCTCTGTAATCCATTTAGCTGGTAATCCAAATGATGGCTCGACAGTATCAATACCCTCAATAGAATCATCGTCTCCAGGGCTCATCGCTAAATAATGATCTAGTAAAAGTTCGCCTCGTGCCATTTCGTTCCCCTTTATTTTAATTCGATATTCATTTGGTTGAAGCTGAATATTGTCTCGAATACGGACTACTGGGATCACGATACCTAACTCCAAGGCAAGCTGTCGACGAATCATGATCACACGGTCTAATAAATCTCCACCTTGAGCGGCATCTACTAAGGGAATTAATCCATAACCAAATTCGAATTCAATTGGGTCCACATTTAATAAATTCACAACATTCTCAGGGCTCTTCATGCCGTCAGTAGCCACTTCTTCTTCAATCTCAAGTAATTCCTCTTCGTCCTCTGGCTTCTTACGTTCCATCATATAAGCTCCCGCAATTAATGAAAGACCTATTGGCAGCGTTACCCAGTTTGGTATTGGCGTAAATAGCCCTAGTAATACAATGGTACCTCCTGCTACATAAAGCAGCTTAGCTTGAGCAAATAATTGGCCTGTAATGTCTTGACCAAGACTACCTTTAGAAGAGGCTCGTGTTACGACAATCCCTGTAGCAGTCGAAATAAGCAAGGCAGGAATTTGGGATACAATACCGTCCCCAACTGTTAGTTTCGAAAAATGTGTTGCTGCTTCTGCAAATGGAAGCCCCATTTGTACAACGCCAATGATGATACCAAATAATAGATTGATAATAACCATTACCATTGAAGCGATGGCATCCCCTTTTACAAATTTCGTGGCACCATCCATTGCACCGTAAAAGTCCGCTTCCCCTGCAACTTTTTCACGTCGCTCGCGCGCTTCTTTTTCGGAAATAATCCCCGCATTTAAGTCAGCATCAATACTCATTTGTTTACCTGGCATCGCATCAAGTGTGAAACGTGCCGCTACTTCTGCTACTCGTTCTGCACCTTTTGTAATTACAATAAACTGAATTAACACTAAAATTAAGAAGACGACTAAACCAACAAGTATATTTCCTCCAACTACGAAATCACCAAAAGTTTCAACGACCGAACCTGCATCTCCATTTGCTAAGATGGCACGAGTAGTGGAAACACTTAGTCCTAATCGGAACAAAGTTAATAGTAAAATTACCGAAGGAAAAATGGAAAAATCCAATGCTTCTTTCATACTCATTGCTGTGAGCAGTACAATTAATCCTAATGTAATATTAATGACAATTAAAAAACTTAACATCCACGGAGGAAGAGGGATGATGAGCATCGCAACGATTAAAATAACCGCACCTAAAACCCCAATATCGCGAACTTTCATTTGTGTCCCTCCTACAAAAAGCCTTAAATTTTTCGCTTAATACGGTAAACATAAGCGAGTATCTCTGCTACTGCTTTGAAAAATTCTTCTGGTACCTGATCGCCTATTTCTACCTGGTCATACATAGCTCGTGCTAAAGGTCGATTTTCAACCATTATTACATCATGTTCTTTGGCGATCAGTTTAATTTTTTGAGCAATAAAGTCTGTCCCCTTCGCAATAACACGAGGGGCATCCATACTGTCCTCATTATATTTGAGGGCAATTGCATAGTGAGTAGGGTTTGTAATAACTACATCCGCACTCGGAACCTCTGACATCATACGTCTCATCGCCATCTCACGTTGGCGTTGTTTGATTTTTGATTTGATTAGGGGGTCACCCTCACTATTTTTATATTCATCTTTAATATCTTGCTTAGACATTTTAAGATTTTTTTCATACTCATGTTTTTGATACATCCAGTCTAAAACGGATACACAAAGTAATACTAAAGAAGCTGCTATACCCATAATACCAACAAGCTTCCCGACCGTAATGAGAGTCATCCATGGACTTTTAAACGATAACGCCAAAACTTCTGGTAAGTTTGACCAAATAATAATTGTTGTAACACTTCCGATAAAACCAATCTTTAAAACAGACTTTATTAACTCCACAATGGCTTTGACAGAAAATATCTTTTTTAACCCTTTAATAGGGTCCATCTTTTTCAAATCAAACTTCATTGGCTCTAACGTAAAAAGAAAACCAAATTGCAAAAAGTTACCTGCAAGTGCTCCGACAAATGCAATTGCCATAATGGGCACAATGATAAAAGCCATTTGAATCAAAGTTTCTGTAAATAGGTGCATCACACTATCAATAGTCAGTGATTCGATGCGTATGTTATGAATAAAGGTTTGCCTGAAAAAAGCTAATAGCTCGTCACGCAAAGAGCCTGCAAAGAAAAACAAAAAGATAAATACCATTAACATTACAATGGCACTAGAAATATCTTGACTCTTGACAACTTGCCCTTTTTTCCGAGCATCCTGTCGTTTCTTAGGGGTTGCCTTTTCTGTTTTTTCACCCGCAAAAAATTGTAGCTCTAAATTCAGTAGTAGTCTCATATTATCCACCACCTAAAATGGCCATTAAATCACGCATCCCATAAATCATAATCGTAATAAGCTTTTGAATAACTTGAATCATAACGGCCATCATTGTAAATAATACTAAAAAACTAACACCAATTTTAATAGGAAAACCGACAACAAATATGTTTAATTGCGGTACTGTTTTTGCAGTGATCCCTAAAGCTAAATCGACCAAGAATAAGGTCGCTACAACAGGAGCAGCCATCTGGAATGCTATGGCAAAAACTGCTGTGAAAGTTGTGATAATAAATTGAGGAAAGTTTTCATTCATAAAACTAGGGAATTGATCCATCGGGAAAAATTGATAGCTGTAGTAGATTCCATTAAGAATCATATGATGGCCATCAATCGCTAACAATAAAAGCAGTGCTAGCATATTAAAAAACTGACCGATTAATGGACTTTGAGCACCTGTTTGCGGGTCAATTATATTAGCAATGGCAAAACCCATTTGAAAATCGATAAAGCTTCCTGCAATTTGAATTGCGGACATGATGATATAGCCCATTAGACCGAGTAATAGTCCAACTAGTGCTTCTTTCACCACTAATAATATGTAATCATCATTGAATGCAAATGGCTCAACATCAATTGTATAGTACATCATCCAAGCTAAAACCAGTGCGAGAGTAATTTTGACTTGAGGTGGAATGGTTCTATAGGAAAAAAAAGGAACCGTAGCAAAAAAGGCTGAGACACGTACAAGCACTAATAAGAAAACCGTTAAATGCGGAATTAATTCATTCATGTACTCACCCTATATAACGCGTTAAATTCTCGAATATGTCTCTCGCATAGCTTGTAACTTGAGATAGCATCCAAGGGCCAAAGAATACGATGGCCACTAAGACAGCAATAATTTTTGGTACAAATGCTAACGTTTGCTCTTGTATCGAAGTTGTGGCTTGAAAGATACTTACCGCTAAACCCGAGATTAAAGCAACTAATAGTAGCGGACCGCTTGTTAGAAGGATAATCATTATAGCACGCTCTGCAATGGAAATAACCAACTCACCTGTCATACTGTATCATCCCCTAAAAACTTTGTAGTAACGATTTCATAACGAGATACCAGCCATCAACCAGTACAAATAATAATATTTTAAATGGCAATGAAATCATTACTGGCGGTAACATCATCATCCCCATCGACATTAATGTACTTGCGACAATCATATCGATCACTAGGAATGGAATAAAAATCATAAAACCAATTTGAAATGCTGTTTTAATTTCGCTTAAAGCAAAGGCAGGTACAAGCATAGTCAGTGGGATTTCCTCCACTGATGCTGGTTTTTCTGCTTGATTATATGTTAAAAATAAATCAAGATCTTTTTGCCTAGTATGCTTACTCATAAACTCTTTAAATGGCACACTAGCACGGTCATAGGCTTCTTCTATACCAATTTCTTCAGCAAACAATGGTTGTAATGCCTCTTTATTGACCTCTTGAAAGGTTGGTGCCATGATAAAAAATGTTAAAAATAGTGCCAGCCCAATGATCACCTGATTTGGTGGCATTTGCTGTGTTGCCAATGCTGTACGCACAAATGATAAGACTATGACTATACGAGCAAAGGATGTCATTAAAATTAAAATACTTGGTGCAAGTGATAAAACTGTTAGTAACAGTAAGAGCTTTACAGATGTAGAGACATTCGTTGGATCGCTGTTGGAAAAAATATTGATTAAATCATTCATTTACCATCCTTCTCCTTCTGCTTCCATCTCTCTATCTCATCACTACGCTCCTGTTTTATTTCTGATAGCTTTTTTTCGAATAGATTGCCAAATGAATCCTGCTTTTGCTGCTCATTTTGCACCTTCGCGCTATCTTTTCTCTTAAACTTAGAAAATACTTCTGCAATATACGGTGATGTTGCTGCAAATTCTTGTCTTTCGTTATATAGGGCTAAAAGAGCTTCAACTTCTTCAGGATCTGTAATTTCTCGTAAAAGCTGAACGTCTTCTCCGACCCCAACTAAATACAATGTTTTACCTACCTGTAAAAGCTGAACTGACTTTTGTGCACCTAACGATAAACCGCCTAAATTTTGTACCATTTGATTACGTTGGAAGTTTAAATTTCGTTTATTTAAAAACTTCATCAATCCATAAAATAAAGCTACAACAAAAATAAGCGCCAAAACCATTTTTATGTATTCCCATGCAGATATATCTCCAGCTGCTGTTACAGTTGTTTCTTGTTTAGCAGCTGGATCAGTCGTATCTCCATTACAAGCTTCTGGGTCTTTAATGCAATCCGTGACACTATTTGTATCAGCGTCTGCATAGACAGAAGTCGGTGTCGGGTACAAAAACAGGAAGGATACAAGAAATGCGAAAATCATCGTTAAACGAAATGATTTTAACATTTTCATGCAATCATCCTAGCGCTTTTTGAATCGCTTCAATTACACGATCTGCTTGGAAAGGTTTTACGATAAAGTCTTTCGCACCAGCTTGAATCGCATCGATTACCATTGCTTGTTGCCCCATTGCTGAACACATGATTACAGTTGCACTTGGATCTGTTCCCTTAATTGCTTTAAGAGCTGCAATACCGTCCATCTCTGGCATTGTGATATCCATTGTTACTAAATCTGGTTTTAGTTCATTGTACTTTTCGACAGCTTGTAAACCATCTGCTGCCTCTCCAACAACTTCAAATCCATTTTTTGATAAAATATCCTTGATCATCATGCGCATAAATGCAGCGTCGTCTACAATCAAAATTCTTTTAGACATGGTTAACTCCTCCAATTGAAACTATCTTAAATTATTTAAACGCTCTGCTTGACTTAAAACATCTGTAATACGGACACCAAAGTTTTCGTCAATAACAACGACTTCCCCTTTAGCAATTAAACGACTATTGACTAAAATATCAACCGGCTCTCCCGCTAATTTATCCAGTTCAATAATTGACCCACTTGATAGTTCTAAAATCTCTTTAACAGAACGTTTCGTACGTCCTAACTCTACAGTAACTTGCAATGGAATATCAAGTAGCATATTTAAATTTCTAGCTTCAGATTGAGAGATTACATTTGTATCGAAGCTAGCAAACTGCGCTTGTTGCACATTTACAGGTTGTGCTGGTCTTGCTGGTTGTGCAAATTGTTGTGGCTCCTGATAAATCGGTTGCTGCATCGGTGCTGACTGCTGTTGATAAACTGGTTGTTCAGATGGTGGTGCTACAGGTATTTGCTGTTGAACAGGCGGTGGTGTAACTGGTGGAGCCTCAGGTGCAATAGTTGCTGCCACAGGTTCCTCAAACACTCCTGTTTCACCTAATAATGATTTTACAATATTTTGACTAAATTTAAGCGGTAATAATTGCATTAAATTCGAATCAATTAAATTCCCAATTCTTAATCTAAATGAAACTTTCACCAGCAAATCGTCTTCTGGGATATTTTCTCGACCTTCATCTTGCGAGATGTTCATTAAATCAATTGTCGGTGGAGAAATATCTACTTTTTTGTTGAAGACCGTCGACATAGATGTAGCAGCTGAGCCCATCATTTGATTCATAGCCTCTTGAACAGCACTTAGCTGAATTTCACCTAAGTCTGGCTTCGGATTTAATCCATCGCCACCTAACATTAAATCTGCGATAATTGCTGCATCAGATTGTTTAATAACAAGTAAATTCATACCTGTCAAACCAATTGTATATTCAACTTGTACAGCTACATATGGATGAGGAAATTCCTCTTCTAATTTATTACGATTAATCATCGAAATACTTGGAGTTGTAATATCTACTTTTTGACCCAATAACGCTGAAAGAGCTGTGGCAGAGCTACCAAAGGATATATTGCCTACCTCTCCTAATGCATCTTGTGCAAACGAATCAAGGTAATCCTCCACTCGTATCTCATTTATTTCTTCATTTGTTGAAGCATCAGTGTCGTTGTTTTTATCTCCCAACGTCTCGCCCCTTAATAGCGCTTCAATTTCTTCTTGGGAGAGCATTTCATCACTCATCTTCGTCTCCTCCTTTCAAAGGGTCGATAATCTGGATTGCTAATTTTTTGCCCTTTTTACCTGGTTGAACAGTGAACTTCGGCAATGTACCTACTTTTAGTAGTAATGGCGCTTCAATTTTTTGATCTAACTGTATGACATCCCCAACTTGCATTGTTAGGAAATCTTCAATAGTGATGTCCGTTAATCCTAATTCAACTGAGAGTGGTAATTGGGCTTGTTTCACACGTGTTTCAAGCATTTTTGTTTGCTCTGGTGACATCTCTTTCGTATTGGTTTGCATCCAATAGCGAACCGAAAGATTTGGAACAATTGGCTCCAATACAACATGCGGAATACAAATATTAATCATCCCGCTTGTCTCACCAATTATCGTATTTAATGAAATTACGACAACCGTTTCATTAGGTGAAATCATTTGTAAAAATTGTGGATTTACTTCAAGTTCCACTAATATAGGATCAATTTCCGCAACATTTTCCCATGCTTCGCGTAAATTGTCGAATGAGCGTTCAAAAAGGTTTGTCATAATTTTTGTTTCTATTTCCGTTAGGTTATCTACATTACTATGACTTGCCCCACTACCGCCCATTAGGCGATCTAACATCGAATAGGCAATATTCGGATTAATTTCCATCAATATATTACCATCTAATGGTGGCACTTCAAATACATTAATGAGTGTCATATTTGGAATGGAACGAACAAACTCTTCAAATGGTATTTGGTCTACTGATGCAACCGTAATTTGTACATAGCTTCTAAGCTGTGCAGAGAAAAAGGTTGTCAATAGTCGTGCGAAATTTTCATGTATTCGGGTCAAACTTCGGATTTGATCTTTTGAGAATCGAAGTGCTCGTTTAAAATCATAAACTTTAACCTTACGTCCCTCGTCCTCTTTTTTTATGTCATCCGCTGACATTTCCCCTGTCGATATAGCGGAAAGCAGCGCATCTATCTCGGATTGAGATAACACATCTCCTGCCATTTGCCCACCTCCAATTCAAGCAGTTTCTGTTTTATTGAGTAATGAAGGAGGTAAAATATACTTCCTGGACTTCTCCCTCTTGCATCAACTCATTTAATCTTGTTTTTAATGATTTTTGGAATATTTGTTTCCCTTGCTTACCTTCTAAGTCCTTTTGCTCCATTTCAGAAAGCTCTTGAATGGCGATATTTTGCACTTGGAAAACGCGCTTTGTTAATTCTGCAGCAGCATCTTTGCTTGTCGTTTGAATTTTCAATGACAAGCGAACAACTCTTTTATCTGCAAGATTTGTCGTGATCTCTGGTATCTCCACTGTTGCCTCTACAATCTCATCAATGGACGGCTCAACAGCTCCTGTGGGTTTATTAAATTGCGTAAGCAATACAAACAAAATAACCCCAATCAGAATGACTGCTACTAGTAAAATAATAATCATTGTTAGCATTTTATTATTCTTCATCTTCTTCACCTCGTAGATGCGGGTTGGATAGTATTTGTATATTGTTATAAAAGGCAGTTACCTTTTGTCGCACCTCATCTTCACTCTCTAAAACAATTAATTTTGTTCCAGTTGTTAATGTAATAGTCGTATCTGGAAATGATTCGACTGTTTCTATGTATAAAGCATTTAATGTAAATGCTTTGCCATTTAGACGTGTTAGTTCAATCATGAATTAGGGCCGGGTCTAGCATGAGAGCCGGCCCGACCCTCCCTCATATGAAAATATGTTTGTTTAAACGTCCGTTTTGAAAGGACTATATTATTATCGTTTTAAGTTTACTAGTTCTTGTAATATTTCATCAGATGTTGTGATGATACGCGTATTTGCTTGGAAACCACGTTGTGCCACAATCATCTCAGTAAACTCTTCAGACAGGTCTACGTTGGACATTTCAAGTGAACCTGCTATCGGTTTACCTAAACCTGCTTGACCACCTGCTTGTAAATAGGGTTCTCCAGAGTTTGCTGAAACTGTATAGTAATTACCGCCAACTTTCTCAAGACCACCTGCGTTTGAGAATTTGGCCATTACCAATTGACCACCCCATTTCAAGTCTCCATTTGCATCAACAAAAGTTACTTGACCATCTGGTGCAATACTCATCGATTTTGCATCAGTTGGAATACGGATACGTCCCCATTCACCAGTGTTTGCTGTGGCTGCTGTTGGTAAGCCCCAAGTGCCATCAACATTTAAATTCTCACTTGTTACTTCGTCCAATTCCGCTGGTGCCTCGAAGTCAGTAGACATTAAATCTAAATCTTCAGAGCTAGCAGCCGCAGACCCCATTAGATATTTACCATCTGCATTAACTAGGAAACCTTGTTCATCCATATAAAAATTCCCTGCACGTGTATAGAGAGTATTTGTAAATGGCGTTTCACCAGTTCCTTCACCAGTTCCTGACACTAAATCACCTACTATGAAGAAACCTTCTCCCTCTATAGCTAAATCTAATCCGCGTCCAGTATATTGTCGTGATCCTGGATTGTGAATAGTATCGATAGATGCAAGTTCTGCCCCTAACCCAACTTGTCTTGGGTTAATACCTCCTATAGTACCTGAAGGAGCTGAAGCACCCGCTGATGTTTGAGACATTAAATCTTTGAAAATTACTCGCCCTTTTTTAAAGCCATAAGTGTTCACGTTGGCAATATTATTACCAATCACATCTAGCTTTGTTTGGAAGTTTTTAAGACCTGAAATACCTGAATACATAGAACGTAACATATGTTTTCGTTCTCCCTTCGTTTTATATAGGTGAGCTTCTATCAATCAGCATCACCAAGGCTTCCTTACGTAAGAAGGTCCAGCCTTTAAAGCACAATCGTGCCATCAATATTTGTAAATAACTGCTGTTTTGCTTCCGTGCGATCCATTGCTGTAATGACAGTAGCATTTTTAGCACTGACAATTAAAGCTGCTTGATCCATCAAGACTAATGGTTGTTTGACACCTTTTGAGTGTGCTTCAAATACCTTATCCGATACAACCTGCCATTCTTGTTCTGTGATATTAATTTTACGCTCAATAATACGTTCATTCGCATGCTTGCTCACCTTTAGCTCTTGTTTAGAAGCTTCCTGTAAATGAGCCTTAAACGATTGTTGTGTATTAATTGGCTTAGGCTGTGTTGAGCGAATAGATGGATGCAAGGGTACACGATGAATTGAAAATTTATCCATCACTTTTCTCCACCTTTATTCGCTAATCACTGTAAAATCTTTATCTGTTAGTCTTTTATCATTATCTAGTACATAATTAATGACCCCATCTTTATTGGAAACAGAGACGATTCGTCCTTTTAGTTCTTGGTCACCGTCTTTATACGTTACATTTTTACCAATCAATTGGCTAGCTTTCACTAATGGAGATTCAGGTACATTATTATTGCCATTGGAACTAGAATCGCTAGCTCCACCTAAAATACCAGATATATTACCTGGAGCAATCTCTTTCCCATCAGCTAATTTGAACACAACATTTCCATCTACAAATTTAAGTGATTCAATGACGCCTGTTCCTTCATTAACCACAGGATTACCTTTTTCATCTTTCTCCTCTGTAATCTCATGCCATTTGACTTCTTTGCCAATAAAAGTTGTATAACTCATCATCTGTGTTTGTTGCTGAGATGCTAGTAAAGATTCCATTGCCTTTGTCATATTTTGCATTTGCTCTAAAGAAGAGAACTGCGCCATTTGAGAAATAAATTCTCGATCATCCATTGGATTTGTTGGGTCCTGATGCTGTAATTGTGTAATTAACAATTGTAGAAAGGCATCCTTACCAAGCTCACTATTGCCTGTTTGCTTCACTGGCTTCTGATAATTTGAGTAATAAAAATCATCAGTTATAGCCGGATTTGTCACCTTCGTAGTAGTATCTGCCATTGTTACACCTCCTCACTTATTAAATAGTCACTAAAGGACATTCCTTCATCTTCATCATCACTTTTTTGATCCTGTTCTTCGTCCTGCTGTTGTTTAAAGAAATTATTGAAGAAGCTTTGATCACGTTGTTGACGATCGGCATCTTGCAGAGATTGTGCAATATCAAGACGATCTACTTGTATATTTTGCTGAGCAAAAGCCTGTTTTAGCTGGTGTGCTTGGTTATCAAGCAATTCACGTCCATGGGCTGTAGAAGCCAGTATACGGGCTGTAAGAACTCCATCATTTTGTACAAGTTCAATACGAACTGTCCCTAGATTTTCTGGATACAATTTTATGGTTAAGCGTGTAATACCTTGAGCATTCGAAATCTGCGCTCGATTGATAATGGCTTGCATTTCTTTTAGTAAAGCTTCGGATTGAACAGGCTTAGCCGTAGGTAACGTTACATGGAATGTGTCAGGTTTCGTTTGTACAGTTTGTGGCGTAACCATGTCATTTGTATTTGTTTCACTTTGTTTCGTCATTTGGACTTGCTGAACAACTTGCTGGAAGCCTTGTAATGGCAATGTAACAGTTGTTTTAGTTGTTGTTACCTGCAAAGTTTCTACCTGCGTTTGTAAAGTCGTTAATAGGCTTCTCACCGTTGTTAACAGGTCTTCTTGGGGTGCTGTTAAGTCTGTCTTTTGTCCTACCAATTGCGCTAATTTCAACACTTGAAGAAGTTGTGATGCCTCTTTTGGTGTCACTTGACCTTCGCCTTGTAAAGCAGTGCTTATATTCGCCTGTAGTACCGGCGCTTGGGCATCTACTAAAGTTAAGAGCTCCCAAACATCCCTTGCTTCCTTTTCTTCTCCTAGTAGCTGTTGGACGATTTTTTGAAGCTGCTCTTCATCAATCCCTAATGCATTTAATATATTTTCTAAATGAAGCATTTCATCCAGTGCCACTGCCTTACCGTCTTCTCCAAATTGAAGCAATAATAAACCATCATCGTGAGAAATCCCCAGTAAATCTAGTACTTCCTCCATTGAGTCAGCATTTAATAACGCTTGTAAATCCCCGAGTTCATTTGTAGAAGTCGTCTGTGATGACTGGGTTGTTTGAGTTGAAGAAGTTAATACTTGCCCAAAAACAGAACCAAAATTTGATAAATTTTCTTTCTTCGGTGTGCTGCCTATTTTTCCTTCAGCGTTTCCAACTGTTGTTGATTTTGTTGCTGCAGTTTTAGTAGGTACTGTTTTATTAATCATTTGCATCATTGCTACATCCACTATTTTTCACCTCCTTTCAATTATCCTACTGTTTAGCCATAAGCTCCGTATATTTTGCTGCATCTTTTGCATCCATTTTTTCTAAAATAGCTGCTAATTTATCTGGCTTTAAATTCGTTAAAATCCGCAGTGCTTCTGTATCACTCATATTGATTAACACAGGTGCCGCAGCTTTCGGCGACATCTTATCAAATGTTGATAAAATATCGTTAAAGTCACGCTTCACATCATCTTGTTCACGATTTAATTTTTCAATTTCAAATTGAAGCTGTTCCTTTTCTGTCAGCAGCTTCTCTTTTTCAGTTATTGTTGAATCTAATTTTTTTTGAAGCTGGGTAATCTCTGCTTCTTTTTCTTGTACCTCTGCCTGTAAACTCACTATTTTAGAGTCGTTATTAACGACAGCATCCTTTGCTTGTTGTTCTTCTGAGGGAATAAAAGGTAAACTACCAATTGCCTTTTTTCCTAAATCAAAGACATTTGTATTCATTAATGTTGCCACAACAAGCAAAACCGCTACTACAAACATAATCGGCAGTACAATCCAAGTAAAAAACTTAAGAAAGCCCCCAGATTTTTTCTTTGGTTGCTCTTCTACTAACTCTGTTGCTAATCGATTGTCTTTCTTTGCCATGAAATCACCTGATTTCTTTCTTGTTATACGTTTGTAATGAAATTTCATCTAAAAAAAGGCTTTCTATACGATCTTGCTCTTGTTGGAAATGCTTAAAATCCTTTTCTCTCATTTTTTCAAATTTACGTACTTCCAAGTTTTTTTCTAATAGTTTTTCTTCGTGCCAATTCATCTTTGCACGAGCTTGTATCACTTTCTGTTGTACATCTGCAATTGTTTTTTCGAGACTATCAATGAAACGACTATAATGGTGGATTTCATCTATGGATGAACCTATCATTAAACGCTCCTGCTGAAATGCAATTAAATCTTCTTTCTTTTTTAGCAAGTCATATAATTTTGTTGCTATTTCTTCAAAAGAACGGACAGATTCCTTATAAGCCATTTCGGTTTCGTTTTTTTCTTGTTCGCGAATGGTTAACACTTTTTCAAAACGATACACATAACTGACCATCTATTTCGCACCACCGTTCGATAATGTTATTAACTCATTGACACTTTGTTCTAGTGTCACTTTATCTAAGTAACCCTGTTTAAGATAAGCAGTAATGAGCGGTTCATAATGAATTGCTTCATCAATTTCTTTAGAGGTTCCTCTTTTATAAGCACCAATATTGATCAAATCCTCTGATTTGTCGTAAGTATAATAGAGTTCTCTTAATCGTTCAGCAGCTTTCTTATGAGTTGGCTCTGCAACATGATTCATCAAACGACTCACACTTTTCAAGACGTTTATGGCTGGATATTGCCCCTTGTTGGCAAGATTTCGATCCAATACAATATGACCATCTAATATCCCTCGCACAGTATCCGCAATGGGTTCATTCATATCGTCACCATCTACTAAAACAGTATAGAATGCTGTTATAGAACCCTTTTCATTGGTGCCTGTACGTTCTAGTAATTTAGGCAATATCGCAAAAACAGAAGGCGTATAACCTTTTTGTGCTGGTGGTTCTCCTGTGGCAAGTCCAATTTCACGTTGTGCCATAGCCACACGTGTTACGGAATCCATCATCAGCATGACATTTAAGCCTCGATTTCTAAAATATTCGGCGATTGCTGTAGCTGTAAATGCCCCTTTAATCCGCATTAATGCTGGTTGATCAGATGTGGCTGCAACAACAATCGATCGACTTAAGCCCTCAGCACCCAAATCACGTTCGATGAATTCCCGAACCTCACGACCACGCTCACCTATTAGCGCAATGACATTCAAATCTGCTTGTGTATTTCTTGCGATCATACCAAGTAAAGTACTTTTACCTACCCCAGAACCAGCGAAAATACCAACACGTTGTCCATTTCCAACTGTTAGCATACCATCAATAGCCTTGACTCCCACTTCAAGCCTTTCATTAATTGGTGGACGAGTTAGTGGGTTTGGTGGATCTTGTTCTGTAGGGACTGTCATGAGACCTTTAGGTAATAGAGTGCCATCAATTGGATTCCCCATAGAATCCAATACTTTGCCGATTAACTCAGGACCCACTTTTACTTCCAGTGGAGCTCCCGTTCCTTCAACAAGGCAGCCAATAGATATTTCACGTAAGGAGGTAAAAGGCATCAAGACGACTATTTCATCTTTAAAACCAACGACCTCTGCTAAAATAATCTGGTGACCATGATTTACAGTTTCCACATGAATTTTACAGACATCACCTATAGAACTATCTGGACCTTGCGACTCAATCATTAAGCCAACAACTCTAGTAACCCTACCGAACTTTTTAAAAGTTGGGATATGCGGAATTTGTTCAATTAATTGAGCCGCTTTCATCAAGATCATTCCTTACTCTCTAATATTTCATGTAACTTTAATCTGAGTGCATTTAATTGCTCATCGATGCTAACCATAATTCTTCCATGATTTGTTTCAATATAGCAATCTGTCTCATTATCCAAATCTTCATTAACAAAAATCATTAATGGTACGTCTATTGGGAACATTTCTGCTAATTCATCTCGGTTGGTCGTAATTAAAGCATAATAAGCTGGCGAAACATAAATTTTAATTTCCTTCATTTCTCTAGCTTCTTTCAGCCCTCTACGCACAATCGATACAAATAGTTCGTTATCCTGTTCTAACGAAGTACCAATAATTCTTTCTGCAGCAGTTAAACCTAACTCTAAAATTACCGCTTCTTGATCTTCAATATATTTTTGAGCATTTTCTTTCGCTAACATCATTATTTCGTTCGCTGTTTGAAGTGACTGAGCCATTGCTTCAGTGGCCTTATTCATGCCATCTTCATAGCCTTGTCCAAATCCCTCATCATAAGCTTCTTGAACACGATTGGGTCTCTCTTCCTCCCAATTTAGCTTTAAATGTTCAATCTCTTGATAGTGCCTATGCTTTTCCTGTTCAAACATCTCTCGTTCAGCTTGCAAAGCAGTTCTTGCTTCAGTAAGTAAACGATCTCGCTCTGCCACGACTTCATCCAACGTTAATTGATGCTGAGGAGGTCCTTCTTCTTGGTATTCTTCCATCGCTTCAAACATATCACGGATTTGTATTTCTTTGACATTATCGCTATCAGACTTAGTGTAAATAGAACGGATGATTCTAGACAATGACGTCATCTCCTCCACCACGAGCAATAATAATCTCTCCAGCATCCTCTAGACGACGAATAACAGCAACAATTCGAGATTGTGCCTCCTCTACGTCACGTAAACGTACAGGTCCCATAATTTCCATTTCTTCTTTAAATGTTTCAGCCATACGTTGTGACATATTGCGGAATATAATATCTTTTACCTCTTCACTTGATACCTTCATTGAAAGCAGTAAGTCTTCGTTTTCACAATCACGAATAACACGCTGAATGGAACGATTGTCGAGTGTAACAATATCCTCGAACACAAACATACGTTTTTTGATTTCCTCTGCAAGTTCTGGGTCTTGTATTTCCAGTGCATCGAGTATTGTTTTTTCTGTTTGTCGATCTACTCCATTTAAAACTTCAACGACTGCATCAATACCACCAGTTTCTGTATAATCCTGCGTAACGGTTGATGATAATTTACGTTCTAACACAGATTCAATTTCGCTAATCACTTCTGGTGAAGTCGATTCCATGACCGCTATACGTTTAGCAATGTCAGCTTGTACTTCCTGTGGTAAAGAAGATAAAATAACCCCCGCTTGCCCTGCCTCTAAATAAGAGAGGATTAGGGCAATTGTTTGAGGATGTTCATTTTGGATAAAGTTAAAAATTTGCGCTGGGTCAGCTCTTCTAGCAAAATCAAACGGGCGTACTTGTAATGAAGATGTTAGTCGATTGATGATTGTTTGTGCTTGTTCTACGCCAAGTGCTTTTTCTAATACTGTTTTTGCATAGCCAATACCACCTTGTGTGATATAGTCCTGCGCGAGTGCAATATTGTGAAATTCTTCAATAATCTCTTCTTTTACATTTGATTCTACTTTTTTAACACTTGAAATTTCTAATGTTAAACGTTCAATTTCTTCCTCTGTTAAGTGCTTATAGACAGAAGCTGAAACTTCAGGCCCTAATGAAATTAACAAGAGAGCGGCCTTTTGTTTTCCGGTTAATTCTTTATCTTTCTTGGACACAGCCGAACCTCCTAGTTAGTCTTCAGCAATCCAACTACGCAGTAACTTTGCAAAATCGTCTGGCTTTTCTTTGGCCATTTTTTCTAGCTGCTTACGACGCATTGTAGCTTCCGTTTCAATTTCTTCATTAATATCATCAACCATTAATTCTTCTTGTTCTTCTAGGATACTTAACTCTTCTTCTTCCTTCGCACGTTTACGTGAACGGATAATGAAGAATGCTAGTAATAAGATAACAGCTAACAAGATACCTCCGATAACCCAAACCCACCATGGAATGATTGGTTTTTCATCAGCTACCTCTGTTGCCTTACCGTATAATGGTTGTACAGATACCGCCACTTTTTCATCGATCTGCTCTTGAGTAAGTTCTGCTGCTACGTCTTTGGAAATTGTTGTACGTACAATTGTACTTAAAATTTTCTCAATATCTTCTCGAACACCGTCTGGTAATGACGCTGCGTCAGTTGCTGTCGGTGGTTCAACAATTACTTGAATCCCAATATCCTGAATTTTATAAGGAGCTTCTTGAATATCCTTACGTATACGGTTCACATCATTATTAATCGTTTCTTCCGTACGTTCGTAATCACCATTTCCTGCTGTACCTTCATTATAAGTTGTGAAGTTATCAGTAGTTGTTTCAGCTTCAGGTGTTCCAGCAGCGGCAGCTGCTCCTGTACCAGAATATTGCTCTGTAATTCGCTGAGCACTTATGGCAATACCTTCCATATTTTCTTCATCAACAGGTGTCACAAGATTTTCTTCACGATTTTCTTTCTTGAAATCAATATCCGTTGTGACAGAAACCATTACTTTATCTTGTCCCATCAACGTTCCAAGCATATTTTGTACTTGACGTTGTAAATCTCGTTCTACCAATTTCTTCATTTGTAATTGGCCTTCAGCTGTTGTTGTGGAAGTACCATCAGCTGTTGCTGCATTCAGATCAAAGTACTCTGAAAATTGGTTAGAGATCACTATATTTTCAGTCTTTAAATTCGGAATACTTTTTGACACTAAATTGTACATTGTAGTTATTTGCTGTTCCGTAAATTTATAGCCAGGATCAGTATTTAAAACGATAGATGCTGTTGCCTCTCCTTGAACATCCGTTACGAATACACCTTCCTCAGGAACAGTAATCATAACTTTTGCATCTTTTACACCTTCCAGATTTTTGAAAAGTTTAGCAATTTCAGTTTCAGTAGCTGCTTTTTTTAATAGGTTAAATTCATTATCAGTCATACCAAATCCTGAACTATTAGCAAATGAGTAATCGATTGATCCTGTTTGTGGATATCCCTCTGAAGCTAATTGCACTAATAAGGAGTCAACTTGCTCTTCTGGCACTAAAATAGATGTTCCACCTGGAGCAATTTGATAGGTCACACCTTGGGAATCTAGCGCTTCCTTTACCTGTCCAATTTCCCGTGTTGATAAATCTTTATAAAGTGGAACATATGTAGTTTTGGAAGCAAAAAATGTCACAATTGCTGCTAGTGCGATTACAACTACCACGGAGCCAATCATAACTATTTTTTGCTTTTTACTTCGACTTGTCCAAAATTGACTGGTGTCGTTTTTTATTTTTGTCAATCGTTCATTCATTATGAATCCTCCGGTTATAGTGAATAACCTAGCCATCAATAATTTGCGAACATAATGAGCCACTCTGATTTGTGGTTGTTAATTTATATTGAAAAGAGGTTTCTTATCTTTACAATAAAATTAAACACTCATGCGCATTATTTCTTGGTAAGCTTCAATCACCTTATTGCGAACTTCAATTGTTGCGTTTAGGGTAATGCTTGCCTTTTGCGAAGCAATCATCACTTCATGCAACTCCACATCTTCACCTTTAATTAGCTTCTGAGTAAATTTATCAGAAGTTATTTGTTGATCATTTACTTTTGCAATTGCTTCTTTTAACGAGTTCGCGAAGCTTTGTTGCGCTTCATAAGGTGTAGCATTCAGTTTATTCGTGTTATTTACAACCTGAGTAGGTGTCATTAGCGAAATGGACGAAATGGCCATGTATGTATCTTCCTTTCTACTTAAATTTATTTACCAATCTCTAAAGCCTTTGTAAGCATGGATTTATTCGCATTAAATACAGTTATATTCGCCTCATAAGAACGAGTAGCCGACATTAAATCAACCATTTCTTTTAATGGATCGACGTTAGGCATGTTTACATAACCATCTGCATTCGCATCTGGATGAGTTGGGTCATATACAAGTTTGAAAGGTGTTTCTTGATCTTCTGAGATTCGAGTAATTTTCACACCATTACCAACACCACTTTTTGCATTTTTACCTAGTGCTATATTCAAAAAATTAGAAAATTGTCCTTCTTGAGCTGACAGCGTCACGGACTTACGTCGATATGGTTCCCATTCCCCATTCACTTGACGAGCGCGAGTTGTATCCATGTTAGCCATATTAGAAGAAATAACGTCCATACGTAAACGCTGCGCTGTTAATGCGGAGGCAGTGGTATTCATCCCATGAAAAATAGACATCTATTACTTACCTCCTTTAATAACAGTATTCAATGTGTTTAATTTCCCATTAACACGATCGATTAGAGCATTATAATAAATTTGATTCTCTGCTAATTTCGCTTGTTCAGCATCCATATCTACAGCATTGCCATTGTTTCTATATCGCAAGTTCTCAACAATATTGACACCTGGTGTAGATTGTCGAAACGTGAAATCATAATGTCTATTATCAGTGCGGTATGCAGAAATAGCTATGCTCTTCTGCTCTTCCAACATATCCTTAAAACTAACATTTTTCGCCTTATAATTAGGTGTATCGACATTCGCGATATTATTTGCGATTGTTTTATGATTTAAAGTGGCATAGGAAAGTCCATTTTCCAGGCTACTAATAGTTCCTCCAAATAAATTCAAAACTGTTCACCTCATTTTATTTAAAATCTATGTACTTGTTAATTTATCCAATAATACAATTGTAATTAAGATGATACCTAGTGTCTATTGTCTTTTGTCACTTTTTAATAGTCTATACGCCCTATTTTTTCTCCCTCTCAACCATGACAAAACTTCCCCATCCTTTGCGTCTCTAGGCTTCAGTAAAGATTAATAATCATCTAGTTATTTTACACCATTTCGACAGTGTTTACGATTTTATTGTGAAAAATGCCTTTTTATGAGGTTTATCGCCTTTTTTAATCCTTTTAAATAAAGGTCCCTTTTTACTAGTTTAATCACTATGGGAGTATTTTTTATACAGTGACTATAAGTTTATTCACCATTATTCAAAAGTAACATATCAGCATTTTTTATATGCTAATTGTAGTGACAAATTATCGAACATTTTTAGGATAAAAGCAACGAAATCCATGTTTTTATATTAATTCTCTAAAAAAACAAATGCCCTAAAATTTCGAAAATACACAAAAAAGCGTCTATATTTACCATAGACACCATCATTGTTTTGAAAAACAATACATTTTATGAAAGATGAAAACGGCTTTCATTCCACACTACCTGCTTGCCACTATACTTCTCTCTCACTCAGTTTAAAGTACAAAACTACCGCTCTGTTTAAGGTCTCCCCTTTCTCACATGGGAATCAATTAGCCTTCTACTCCACCGTTCTACATTAAAAGCAAAAATTACAATCACTAGTCTGAAAAGTCACTTTTCCTCATGTTCGACTAACGGATTCATTGTACGCTCCTCTGGATTGGACGATGACGAAACCTAAAGCACCCCTCACCTTTCTAAAAGGTCTTTTTCAATAT
>Ga0213825_1000944_pt1 | contig 20832 bp, 23 predicted proteins | sample MC6MC0900MG_FD_179896 | JGI IMG/M metagenome (GOLD analysis project Ga0213825, IMG submission 179896) | Enriched soil aggregate microbial communities from Iowa State University, Ames, United States - MC6-MC0900-MG | ecosystem: Environmental > Terrestrial > Soil > Unclassified | place: USA: Iowa... | reverse complement strand
AATCGTCAGCGACAATCGCATCTACCGGCACGTAGAAATTAACGCCCTTCGCCTTTGCTTTTTCCATAAAGGATTTCGCAAGATCAATCTTATCTGCTTCAAGGAGGGACTTCCCAATTTCATGACCTTGTGCTTTGACAAACGTATAAGCAAGTCCGCCGCCAATTATCAGGTTGTCAACTAGTTCTAAAAGATTTTCAATAACGCCAATCTTATCCTTTACCTTCGCACCGCCGATAATCGCTGTAAAAGGACGCTCTGGATTAGAAAGAGCTTTACCGAGTACTTCAAGTTCTTTTTCCATTAAAAAGCCGGAAACAGCTGGAAGATTATGAGCGATTCCTTCAGTTGAAGCGTGGGCACGGTGTGCGGCACCAAATGCGTCATTTACATAAACATCAGCAAGCTCAGCAAAAGCTTTTGCAAGCTCAGGATCATTCTTTTCTTCACCAGGGTAGAAGCGGACGTTTTCAAGAAGGAGTACATCACCTTCATTCATTTTCCCAATTTCTGCTTTAACCGTATCACCGTATGCCTCATCAACTTTTTTCACGTCTTTGCCAAGAAGCTCAGCAAGTCTTACTCCAACAGGCGTTAAGCGCATTTCTTCGACTACTTTTCCTTTTGGACGGCCGAAATGGCTTGCCAAAATGACTTTTGCACCTTGTTCCATTAAGTATTGAATCGTTGGAACTGCTGCACGAATCCGCGTTTCGTCCGTTATTTTTCCATCCTGCATCGGGACGTTAAAATCCACCCGGCAAAATACGCGCTTCCCTTTCACATCGATATCTTTAAGTGTTTTCTTGTTCATGTAAAGGACCCTCCTTAAAGTATTGGCAGATGAAAATTACATTAAAAAAGGAGGGGGAATCCTCCCCGCTCCCCTTTGGAATACCATGTATCATTATAGATGGTTTACGATCAAAACACCAATCATATCCATTTATTAAGAATTAAAGTCCTTTTGAAGCGATGTAATCAACAAGATCAACTACACGGTTAGAGTAACCAACTTCGTTGTCGTACCAAGAAAGTACTTTTACCATGTTTCCTTCAAGAACCATTGTAGATAGAGCATCGATAGTTGAAGATGCAATGCTTCCGTTAAAGTCACGAGAAACTAATGGAAGTTCAGTGTAAGCTAGAATACCTTTTAATGGGCCTTCAGCAGCTGCTTTTAAAGCTGCATTAACTTCTTCAGCTGTTACATCTTTTTCTAATTCAACAACTAAGTCCACAACAGAAACGTTTGGAGTTGGAACGCGCATAGCCATACCGTTTAATTTACCTTTAAGTTCAGGTAATACAAGGGAAACTGCTTTTGCCGCACCAGTTGAAGTTGGGATCATGTTTTCAGCTGCTGCACGTGCACGACGGTAGTCCTTGTGTGGTAAGTCAAGAATTTGTTGGTCATTTGTATATGAGTGAACAGTTGTCATCATACCGCGTTTGATACCGAAAGTATCATTTAATACTTTTGCAAATGGTGCTAAGCAGTTTGTAGTACAAGAAGCGTTTGAAAGTACGTGGTGGTTGTTTGCATCATATTTATCTTCGTTAACACCCATAACGATAGTGATATCTTCGTTGCTTGCTGGTGCAGAGATAATAACCTTTTTTGCACCTGCTTCAAGGTGTTTCGCTGCATCTTCGCGCTTTGTGAAACGGCCAGTTGATTCAACAACAACTTCAACACCTAGGTCGCCCCAGCCTAATTGTGCAGGATCGCGTTCAGCGATTACTTTTACTTTGTGTCCGCCAACAACTAAGTATTCGCCGTCAACAGTTACGTCTTCTGCAAGAGTTCCGTGAACGGAATCATATTTTAAAAGGTGTGCAAGCATATTTGCATCTGTTAAGTCGTTAATTGCAACGATTTCTACATTGCTATTTTTTAAAGCCGCACGGAATACATTACGACCAATACGTCCAAATCCATTAATACCAACTTTTACTGCCATGATAAAATTCCTCCTTTTATTGGGTAAAGATGTATTTATTTTAAAAGGGATTACCCTTTCAATAACCTTTTTGCCACACCTTCATCAGTTATTAAAATCGTCGATGCTGGTGCTTGTTTAAAGTATGCCTTTATTGCCTTTGCCTTTGATTCCCCACCTGCAACAGCAATGACATTCGGGATATGGGCAAGGTCTTCAAGCTGAAGTCCAATTGTTGATACCTTGTGGACAATCTCGCCTTCTTCGGAAAAATAATAGCCAAATGCTTCGCCGACAGCCTTCCCATTTTCTAGCTTTTTCTTAATTTCTAGGTTGGTTTTTCGCCGCTCAGCCATTGTAATAGCGTCCCCAATTCCATGGATAACCATGCTAGCTGATTTAATCAGTTCTAAAACTTCATGAATTTCAGGATCTTTAATTAAAGATTCATAAATCTCCGAACTGACCTGATCAGGTACGTAGAAAACGCGATGTTTAGAATCCGTGTTTTTCGCCATATTCGAGCAAATCGTATTCGCTTGATTAGCGACATCTTCACCGACTCCGCCACGTGCCGGAACAAAAAGTAACTTATTGTGGTGATGACTAGGTGATAATCTCTCTGCCACCGCAGCCATAGTTGAACCACCAGTAACAGCGATGATATTTTTCCCGTCTAAAAGGTTTTTCATGCAAATCGCACACGCCTTGCCTAACTCACCTTTGACCATTGGTGACTCATCACTGTCTCCAGGGACGATGATAACCTTTTTAATGCCAAGCCGGTGCTTTAATTGCAACTCCATTACATCAATACCCTTTAACTCGCGCATTAAACCTTCTAGATCTTCGAGTAAATTTTTCCCTTCAGCAGTTAAACTCATTCCCACATTGTTTGCGTAAATAAGATTTTGCTCTTTGAGGAAGTCTACTTCACTACGGAGAATTCTCTCCGTAAAACCAAGGCTGACAGCTAAACTCCTTCTTCCCACAGGCTGCATAAATCCTATGTTCCGCAGAATGTTATATCTTTTTTGCAGGACTTGGAGGAGATCGGGTAATAATCTTTTTTGGATATCGATAAATGACTGCATGATTCGCATGCTCCTTTATTCTTTGTAGTTGGTCTAAAAATGTCCACCATAGACATATTATGTCCCACCTACTTTAAAAAAAATCACCCCTTGTACGTTTTTAATTTTAACAGGAGTGAAAACCTATTTCAACTTATTTAATTCGTTTTTTTTTCTGCAAACGGTTACTTATGTCAAATTTGTCAACAAAGCCAAATCCGACTTCTTCCCCGTCAAGATGAACAACCGGAATCATCAATCCATAGCGCTCGGTTAATTCATCACTTGATTCAATATCAATTTCATTGAGCTCAAAATCCCATTCCTTTTTCAGCTCCAGTATGGTGGCTTTTGCTTTATCACAAAGTGGACAGCGATTTCGTGTATATAAAGTGATCATCGTTTGTGTCATTGTTTAATTCCTTTCCTAGTTGAACCTTTTTCGTTTGGAAGAGGACGGGATTCCCAGTTGATCACGGTACTTAGCAATCGTACGCCTCGACACTACAATACCTTCCGTCGTCTTTAATTGTTCGACAATTTCCTGATCTGATAACGGTTTTTCCTTGTTTTCTTGTTCTACTAATTTACTGATTTTATTCTTCACTTGAGTGGAAGAGGTATTTTCATCCGCTGAAACTGTCTGAATGGTGCTTGTGAAAAATGTTTTTAATGCAAATGTCCCAATGGGTGTTTGCACATATTTTTCGCGGACAGCACGGCTGACGGTGGATTCATGAATATCAAGCTCTGCTGCGACTTCCTTCATCGTCATTGGTACTAAATTCTGCGCACCTTGTTGAAAAAACGCCGGTTGCTTTTCAACGATTTTTGCAACTACCTTTGTAAGTGTCTCTCTCCGCTGTTCAATACTTTTTGCAATCCATTGATAGTCCTGAACATTATCCTGCAAAAAACGGCTAACTTCCTGGTCTTGATCTTTGAATTTTTTATAATATTTCTCATTAAAGCTGATCCTTGGCAGGGAATCATCAAACATCCGGACTGTCAAGCATTCTGAGAATTGCTCTACAATCGCATCTGGAATAATATACGTAGTGGTTTCTTTCCTTAACATAGCCGCTGGCTTTGGATTCAATAATTGAATTTGGTCAAATACATCTTGAATGTCCTTTAAGGTTACCTTCAATTCCTTCGAAATTTGCTTCCATTTCTTTTCAGCAAACGGGACAAAAAAGTTGGAGAGTATGTTCTGAGCCAGTTCATTGTTTGGATTTTCATAATAAATTTGCATCAGAAGGCACTCTTGAAGGTTCCTCGCACCGATTCCTGCGGGTTCAAGCGTTTGAATCACAGCTAAACAATCTTCAACCATGTCTTCTGCTACCCGCAGCTTTTGGGCGATTTCACCGTTATCGCCAAGAAAGTAACCGTTTTCATCAAGGTTTTGTATAAGATGACGGATCACTTTTAACTGCTCCGCCGATAAATTCGTTATTTTTAATTGAGAGATTAAATGGTCTTCAAGTGAAAATGGTTTGTCAGCAATTTGTTCAATCCAGTCCTTTTCCGCTTTTTGATGCCCCCGGCGATTGCGGTCAATCAGAGGATTCATCGGCTTGACATGGCCTGCTTCAATCTGCAATAGGGGATTTTCGAGTGCCTTATCTTCTAAAAAAGCAGTCAGTTCCTGAGCCGAATATTGCAATAATGCAATAGCCTGCGACAATTCCTGTGTCATTGTTAATTTTAACGTTTGCTGCTGCCATAAACCTGCCTTTAAGTTCATCCTGTTCCCCCCTTCTTACTATTTTACACGATGAAGAGAAAATGGGGTATGGAAAAAATTAAAACCCCCTGTTTACAGGAAACAGGAGGTTTATGTTACGCGCTCGGAGGGAATCGAACCCCCATTTTAAGAACCGGAATCTTACGTGCTATCCGTTGCACCACGAGCGCAAATATTAACGACTTACATATTATATGCCAGATTCGCGAACTTTGCAAGTGTATAATAGGTTTAAAAATGAATGGATTGGTTATCCTGATTGAGGGAAAGTTGTCGAATATTTTAAAGACGAATTGTTTGACCTTTATTGACCATCAGTGTATGATAACAATACATATTATTATTACCTTTTCCATTCAAAGGAGGAAGAAAAATGAATTTGATTCCTACAGTTATTGAACAAACAAACCGCGGTGAACGTGCATATGACATTTATTCCCGTCTGTTAAAAGACCGGATTATTATGCTTGGCAGTGCTATTGATGACAATGTTGCTAACAGCATTGTAGCACAATTATTATTTTTAGAAGCAGAAAATCCTGAAAAAGATATTACACTTTACATCAATAGTCCTGGCGGAAGCATCACAGCCGGAATGGCTATTTATGATACGATGCAATATATTAAAGCAGATGTATCGACCGTTTGTATCGGTATGGCTGCTTCCATGGGTGCATTCTTACTTGCTGCTGGGGAAAAAGGCAAACGGTTTGCATTGCCTAACGCTGAAGTCATGATCCATCAGCCACTTGGCGGAGCCCAAGGACAAGCAACGGAAATCGAGATCGCAGCGAAACGCATCCTTTTCCTTCGCGAAAAATTAAATGGCATCTTATCAGAGCGTACTGGACAGCCGCTTGAAGTGATTCAACGCGATACCGACCGTGATAACTTTATGACTGCTGAAAGAGCAAAAGAATACGGTCTGATTGATAATATCATCACTCGTAACCCTAATATTTCAACTGAAAAAAAATAATTTGACGAGCAATCGGCTTTTGGGCCGGTTGCTTTTTATTTAGGATTCTTTTTTGTGACCGATGCGGCTCTTTTTTCCTTTCCACGGGCACAATTATTCTTTTTTGTGACCGATGCAACTCCGTTTTCCTTTCCACGGGCACTATTATTCTTTTTTGTGACCGATGCACCTCCGTTTTCCTTTCCACGGGCACTATTATTCTTTTTTGTGACCGATGCGAGCTCCTTTTTCTTTTTCACGGGCACAATTATTCTTTTTTGTGACCGATAGGACTCTTTTTTCATTTCCACGGGCACAATTATTCTTTTTTCTGACCGATGCCGGCTTCTTTTTCCTTTCCTAAGGCACAATTAAAAAGGTTCAGCCTTCTAAATAAAGCTGAACCCTTCACAAATTAATGTTCCTTCTTAATAAAATCAGTTAACGCGTTGATGGCTCTTTCCTCATCGTCGCCATCAGCGATAATATTGATTACGACTCCTGAGCCAACAGCAAGGCTCATTAACCCCATTATACTTTTGGCATTGACCTTCTTGCCATCCTTCTCAAGAAAAATATCAGCTGAAAATCGGTTTGCTTCCTGCACAAAAAGTGCTGCAGGTCGTGCTTGAAGACCTGTTTTCAATTTTACTTCTACTTGTTTCGCCAACATTACACAATTCCTCCTCATGATTTATCTATATTCCTTGAACTAATTCACTATTTCACAAACTTCCATGCTTTGAGGCCATTTCTCCTACACGCAGCTTCTCAGCGATTTCATCAATTTTTCGTAAGCGATGATTAATTCCTGACTTACTGATGGTACCACCTGATATCATTTCCCCTAATTCTTTTAGGGTAACATCGGGATATTGAATACGGAGTTCGGCAATTTCTCTTAGCTTATCGGGCAAAATTTGCAAGCCCACAGTTGAATCGATGAAACGGATGTTTTCCACTTGTCTAATTGAAGCACCAATCGTTTTATTGAGATTGGCGGTTTCACAGTTTACCAGGCGGTTAACGGAGTTCCGCATATCTCTGACAATCCTGACGTCCTCAAAGCGGAGCAGGGCATTATGGGCACCAGCAATATTAAGAAACTCGGTAATTTTCTCAGCTTCCTTTAAATAGGTAATAAAGCCTTTTTTACGCTCAAGTGTTTTACTGTTAAGACCAAATGTATTCATCAATTCGCATAAAGAATCATTATGTTCTTTATAGAGCGAAAAAATTTCTAAATGATAGGAAGACGTTTCCGGATTATTAACAGAGCCCCCAGCAAGAAAGGCACCGCGTAAATAAGAACGCTTACAACACTTCCTCTTTACAAGCTCCGGCGAAATATCATGAATGATGGTAAATCCTTCACCCAAAATTTTCGTATCTTCAAGAATTTCCTTTGCCTGTTCAGCTAAACGAACAATATAGACGTTATTTTTCTTCAGGCGCATTTTTTTACGAACTAAGAGCTCTACCTGCACTTGGTAGCTCTTTTTCAACAACGTATAAATTCTTCTGGCAATCGCAGCGTTTTCGGTTTGAATATCCACCACTAACTTACGATTTGAAAAGGAAAGGGAACCGTTCATGCGAATTAGCGCCGATAGCTCAGCTTGAATGCAGCACGTTTTCACTTCCAAGTTCGTTAATTCCTTTTTCGTCTCCGAAGCGAAAGACATCCCCTCACCTCCTAATATCAAAAACAAGCACAACTTATTTACGGTTATAACAGTACAATACTATCTACGCTTTATACCGCTTTTTGGTTTCATCGACAAGCAAATTATATAAAATTTCCGCTACTTTTTTCGGATCATGCCGAAGAGCACCATTTTCCTGATAGGCAATATCCGCATGGACCACTTCAAGCCCAAGCTTAAAAAGCTGCGGCAAATCGTATAGAACCGGTTCAGCCAGTTCTTCATTATAGCGGAGCTGAATATGCTGTGGAATTTCTTCGTTATTCACGAGAATTGTATTAATAAAGTCACAGCTCATATGGTCATAAATCGCCTTCACATGATCACTCGCTGTATAGCCATGGGTTTCCCCAGCCTGCGTCATCAGGTTGCAAATATATACCTTTTTTGCATGGGAGCGGCACACTTCATCCCCTAAACGAGGGACGAGCAGATTGGGCAGAATACTTGTATACAAGCTTCCAGGACCAATAATAATTAAGTCCGCTTGACGAATCGCTTGAATCGACTCCGGCAAGGGACGAATCATACTTTTTGAAGTTAAATAAACCCGTTTAATTTTTTTCCCCGAGTATGGAATTTTCGATTCCCCTGAAACAATCGCACCGTCCTCCATCTCCGCATGCAAAATCACGCTCTGATTAGCAGCTGGTAATACCTTGCCGCGGACATTTAAGATCTTGCTCATTTCTTGTATCGCGTGAACAAAATTTCCAGTGATCGAGGTCATCGCCGCTAAGATTAAATTTCCAAGCGAATGCCCGGAAAGTTCATTCGACGTTTTAAAACGGTGCTGAAACATTTCCTCCACAAGCGGTTCTACATCTGACAGTGATGCTAACACATTGCGTATGTCACCGGGAGGAGGAATATGCAGATCATCGCGCAAGCGTCCAGAGCTGCCGCCATCATCTGCGACTGTCACAATGGCGGTGATATCTACAGGATACTGTTTTAATCCTCGCAATAAAACTGGTAATCCTGTTCCCCCGCCGATGACGACAATACGAGGCTGTCCTAACTCTTTCATGTTGTTTTATCCTTTCTCCTCTCAATGTCACGATGGGTGACGCATGTCTTATAATCATCTTGGAAAAATCGGCCCAGATACTCTGCTAAGGTAACGGAACGATGCTGCCCGCCGGTACAGCCAATTGCAATCACCAGCTGTGCTTTCCCCTCTCTTTTATAATGAGGAAGCATGAAACTGAGCAAGTCCGTCACTTTTTCCAAAAACTTATGTGTTTCATTCCATTTTAATACATAACTTGAGACCTCGTCATCCAAGCCTGTTTTTGGCCGCATGTGTTCGATATAAAAAGGATTTGGCAAAAAGCGTACATCAAAAACAAGATCCGCATCGATTGGAATCCCATGCTTAAAGCCAAAGGACATGACATTGACAGTAAAGATTAATTGTTTATTCGCCGTAAATTCCGTTATTATCTTCTCACGTAATTCACGAGGTTTCATCTGGGAAGTATTATAAATCAATTGTGCCCGGCCTTTTAATTCCTCAAGAAGTTCTCGTTCAAGCGTGATACCTTCAAGAGGTAACCCTGAATGGGCAAGCGGATGTGACCGCCTTGTTTCCTTATACCTGCGTACTAATGTTGAATCATCCGCATCTAAAAATAATACCTGCGGTGTCACCCAGGATGTTTCAGCCAGCTCATCGAGCGCTTTAAAGAGATGATCAAAGAATTCTCTTCCTCTAAGGTCCATAACTAGGGCCACTTTATTCATTTTATTCCCTGATTCCTTCATTAGTTCAAGGAATTTTGGCAGCAGAGTAGGAGGCAGATTATCGACACAGAAAAATCCTAAATCTTCAAAGCTTTGAATGGCTACAGTTTTTCCAGCCCCAGACATTCCGGTAATAATGACCATTTGAGTTTCGCTAGTCGAACCGGTACTCATTTCAATTCCCCCTATAATCATTTAACTCGGATCTAATCGATAACTAATTAGTTCAAAATCTTTTGTATAAGTAAAAGTACCGTAAATGATCCCTTTTCCATGAATCATATAATCAATGATATGTAGATCACCCGCAGCCATTGGTAAGCCTTTTATCTGGTCAACCGGCTGCCATGCCAGCTTTCCTTCTTCCGATTCATCTAAATCAATGCCGTCGGAATCGGTTGCCACAAAGGTAAACATCATCCATTCAGTAAGAAGCTCGTCGCTTTCCTTCATAATCATTGTAAAAATCCCTTTTAATTGTGGGCTTTTTAAATAGATGCCCGTTTCTTCACGGTATTCCCGGATGCAAGAGTCTCGAACCGACTCGCCCGGCTCCATTTTCCCGCCTGGTGCAACCCACCAACCGCGGCGCGGTTTCTGCAGCAACAAAATTTGATTGTTTCTGATCAATACACAATTAGTAACCCGCTGCATTTTTTTACACCCTCTTACTCAAGCACAAGCCCGATAATTAGGCTTACGCTAAAATGCGAAATTTCCTACGATAAAAACAAATATATTCTTTTCATTATACTATTTTTAGAATACAGTCACAATGAATACAAAACTGATATTTTGTTAAATATTATGAAAAGCGGAAGCGTCCGTTTAGCGGCGTATAGACTGGAGCGCTTGGACTGAGATAAAGGAAACACGGTGAGCGTTAGCGAACCGATGTTTCCTTATCGTAGGGAGAAGAGCGAAGTCTACTAGCTGCTGGTCGCTCCTCGAAAAAGCTAACGCTTTTCCTTCGTGCGAGGTATCGCTTCCGAAGCTTATTCTTATGAAGCTGGACAATTCTCAAAGTCCAAAAAAAGAGCACAAGCTGCTGGGCCTGTGCAGTAAAAGGTATATATTTTTAAAAGGGGGTCAATTTCTCTTATCATACCTTATCTTTATTTCACAACTGTTACAGAAGAATTAAAACAGGATTACTTTTTCGTAAATTGTTTCTTTACAATTATTACTTCTTTAATTTCAGTTCTTCTTTTAGCTCTTCTACAAAATGCTGGGCACTTTGAGCCGCAATACTACCGTCTCCGGTTGCCGTCACAATCTGACGTAGTGTTTTTTCACGAATATCTCCCGCAGCAAATATCCCAGGCACTTTTGTTTCCATGCGGTCGTTCGTCTCAATATAGCCATTTTCATTGGTAATGCCGAGGCTTTCAAATGGTTTGGAAAGCGGCACCATCCCGATATAAATGAAGATACCATCTGCTGGTAATGTTTGCTCTTCACCAGTTTGTGTCGAGACAAGTGTCACACTGCCCACTTTGCCATCTTTGTCATTAATCGATTTAATCGTGTGATTCCATATAAAATCCACTTTTTCGTTTGCAAAAGCACGGTCTTGGAGAATCTTTTGCGCCCGAAGCTGATCGCGTCTGTGAACAATGGTTACTTTAGAAGCAAAGCGAGTTAAATAAACGCCCTCTTCAACAGCAGAGTCCCCACCGCCAATAACATAAAGTTCTCTTCCTTTAAAAAATGCCCCATCACAAACAGCGCAATAAGAAACACCGCGGCCGCCAAGCTCTTTTTCACCTGGTACGCCGACTTTCTTATACTCAGCACCTGTTGAAATAATCACAGAGTATGCTTTATATTGTTTAGCGCCTGCGGTAACAAGTTTGTAGTCGCCGTGATCAACGATTTCCTTAATATCACCATACGCATATTCGGCACCAAACTTTTTAGCATGCTCAAACATTTTTGTTGATAAATCAGGCCCTAAAATGCTCTCAAAGCCCGGGTAGTTCTCCACATCCTCAGTGTTGGCCATCTGACCGCCCGGCAAACCGCGCTCAATCATGAGTGTTGAGAGGTTTGCGCGTGATGTATATACAGCAGCTGTCATCCCCGCAGGACCAGCACCGGCAATAATAACGTCATAAATTTTTTCTTCAGACATGGTTGTCACTCCTTATATATAAAAAAATACGATTAAGTATTATCTTTCCCTACTTAATCGTAATAAACAATCATATAATAGTCCATTTATCTGCTTAATTTAAATAGTTATTCACTAATTTTACATATTTGCCTATGGTTGCTGAGGATAGCCCGTAGCGCTCAGCAATCTCCTGCTGGGATATTTTTTCGCTGCGAAGCTTGTGCCACAAGTACTCGACAGCCCCAGCCCAAGCACGTTTATTTTTCAAGCGGACACCTGTTTTGTTGACTTCAACAAACACCGAGAACCACATCAAGTACAATCCGGCTTCAATCGTGCCAATAGGCTGATGATTTTCATAAAAAAGCTCGGCTATTTCCTGTGCATCTGCTGCCACCGATTGTTTTCCTGACCTGATTAATGAAATATACTCTTTTTCCAAGGTTGTAAATTTTTGATTCTGAAATAGCCGGTGTGAGGTGATGATTTCCTCTTTTTTACTCGAAACGCTTGTCAGGAAAAGGGCAAATAGGCGTTCTTCGACATAATCGCTTTCCAGCTTTTGAAAAATAGATCCCTTAAAGTCCTCAAACCCGTTTGTCCGCACATTTTTATCATTCCACGGTTCTAAGCCTTCCTTGTCAGGACTTATTTCGAGTACCTTTTTCCAAATGCTTTTTGCAAAATTTTCATGGCCCGTGAAATAGGCTGAATGGGAAAGCCAATAATAAAATGGTCCATCGCCATTAAAACCATGCTTATATAACTTTTTCAACCATAAATAGGCAAGCTCATATTCTCCAACCAATGCAAAGGTAGCACCCAGCTTAAATTGATACTCACTTAGAAGGGGTTGAATTTTTTTCAATGATTCCTTCATTTGCTCTGCACTTTCTGATTGCCCTTGGTATTGAGCAAATACAAGTCTGTTACATAAGGCGTGTAAATTCCCCGGATTTCGCTCCAGCACATCTTCTAGGATTGCTTCCGCTTTTTCCACTTTACCTAAATAAAAGTAAGCGAGCGCTAAATTATTATAGGCAGACCAGTATTCCGGATATTCCTTGACGACATCGTTTAATAGCTCGATTGCCTTTGGAAAGTAACCAGACTCTAGCAGCTCACGAGCCTGCTCTTGTTTGATGATGAGATCATCCTCTTCATACAGATCATCCTCAAATTCCTCTGACTCTAAAGTGAGCAGATCCAACAAATCCTCTGTGTCTTCCGAAAAATCACCATCAGGATCCAGCTGTAGATATAACTTGCTGTGGTGATAAGCATCTTTAAAAAATCCCAAGTGGGCATAATTATTCGCTAAAAAGTAGTGACATTCCGCCATTTCTGGGTCAAGCTCTTCAAGGATAAGGTGCAAGAGTCGGTTGGAATTTTCAAACTCGCCAAGTTCTGTTGACACAATCGCCAACTGGCATGTAATCATCGGTTCACCCGGCTCAAGCTGCATCGCCCGCCCAAGATATTTTTTTGCCTTTATAAAATCACGTCGATGGTATGCCTTTAAACCCTTCGTGAAATAATATTCCCCCGTAGGAACAAATGATAATATTTTTCCCTTTTGCATTCTTGCCTTCGCGTCTTTCACCATGAAGTCCTCCACATATTTCAATATAACTTATCTAGTATAACACATTTTTGGGTTATTCGAGAAGGGTTTGCGGTTTGATGGTTGTGGAAATTATGCATTGGAAAATTGAGCGTGTTTGTAAAGTGGTAATTTGTTTGAACTGGGGGCAAATTTAGAAAAGTGGAAAGTATTTTGACAAAACTGGACAGTAAATTGCTAAAAGTGGAAAGTAAATGAAATTTCATCCATAAAAGATAACTTAAAATTGCCGCTTAGAGCAAATCCTGGCAAATTTTTTTCATGGATAGTAACAAATTTTCTTTAAAATCACGCTAAAAACTTACCGATTTAGCGAGCCTTAAGGAAGTTTCACTCTATACCTGAAAGGAATATGTTCCTTTCCTTTCGGTCAAAAAAACGGCCCTTCTTAGGACCGGTCTTTGTGTCTTTCTTCTAGTGTACGCAAAACCTCTTTGAATGGTAGTCCTTGCTCGACTAACAGCACTTGTAGGTGATAAAGCAAATCTGCCGCTTCCCATCTAAGTTCGTTATGGTCGCGGTTCTTAGCCGCGATAATCACCTCGGCGGCTTCTTCACCGACTTTTTTCAAAATCTTATCAACGCCTTTTTCAAAAAGATAGGTCGTATAAGCACCCTCTGGTCGTTCGCGTTCGCGCTCGATAATTACTTTTTCAAGCGACTGTAAGATCTGGTAGTCTGCCATGGATGAGGTACTTTCTACAACCCGTTCTGAAAAACAGCTTACTGCTCCGGTATGGCAGGCAGGTCCTTTGGGATACACAAGCACCAACAATGCATCCTGGTCGCAATCGTAGTTCATGCTGACAACCGTTTGCGTATTGCCGCTAGTTGCTCCCTTATGCCATAATTCCTGTCGTGAGCGGCTGTAAAACCACGTTTCCCCAGTTTCAATTGTTTTCGCCAGCGATTCCTCGTTCATATAGGCGAGTGTTAACACTTCTTTTGTTCCTGCATCCTGAATAATGGCAGGAACAAGCCCCTTTTCATCAAATCGAACGTTCATCGTATACTCACTCCTTTTTCCCGTAAATAACTTTTTACTTCATGCACACTGGTTTCTTTATAATGAAAAATCGAGGCTGCGAGGGCAGCATCGGCTTTTCCTGCTAAAAATGCTTCTTCAAAATGTTCTGCCTTCCCAGCGCCGCCTGAAGCAATTACCGGAATAGGGACAGCTTTGCTAACCGCCTGCGTCAAGTCAAGATCAAACCCGTTTTTCTCTCCGTCGCTATCCATGCTGGTTAATAAAATTTCGCCAGCACCAAGGTTTGCCGCTTCCATCGCCCATTCTACAGCCATTTTTTCTGTAGGTTTTCTGCCGCCATGCGTATAAACGCGCCACGTTCCAAGTTCCGAGTCAAATTTGGCATCAATTGCGACAACGATACACTGGGAACCAAAGTAACCAGCTCCATCAAGGATCAAATCTGGATTCAAGACAGCAGCCGTATTTAGTGACACCTTATCAGCACCGGCTCGGAGGATTTTCTTCATGTCCTCTAGTGAATTGATGCCACCACCAACGGTAAACGGGATCGCTAGTTCAGAAGCCACAGCCTTCACGACTTCACTCATCGTCTTTCTGCCCTCCACTGAGGCAGAGATATCAAGAAATACCAGCTCATCTGCCCCTTGCTCATCGTAAAAGCGTGCAAGTTCAACGGGGTCGCCGGCATCACGAAGCTGGACAAATTGAATGCCCTTCACTACCCGACCGTCCTTCACATCAAGGCAGGGAATAATTCGCTTTGTTAATGTCATTTGCGTTCCACCTCTTTCAATGCTTCCTTCAAGGTAAACCGATTTTCATATAGGGCTTTTCCAACAATCGCTCCGCTTATACCTCTAGCAGCCGATAAAGCTTTTAAATCAGCCAGACTGCTTACTCCTCCTGAGGCGATGACATTTTTCCCAGTCACTTCGGCCATTTCACAAATGGCTGCAATATTTGGACCTGCAAGCGTACCATCAGTGGCAATATCGGTAAAAATAAATGTTTCTGCTCCCGCCTCTGCAAAACGTTTCCCTAGTTCAACCGCCTTTAGCTTTGAGGTATCAAGCCAGCCATGTGTAGCGACAAAGCCATTTTTCGCATCAATCCCAACTGCGATTTTTCCCCCGTATTTTCTAATCATCTCAATCGCAAACTCGGGCTTGGCAACAGCAATACTTCCAATAATCACACGATCGACGCCATTTTCTAAATAGTGGAGGATATCTTCCTCGAAACGAATGCCCCCGCCAATTTGAATGTGTACGTTCTTTAACTTTTGGGCGGCCTCAATCACAAATCGGTCATTGACACGCCTACCATCCTTTGCCCCATCAAGGTCGACCATGTGAATCCATTCGGCGCTAGCCGCAGAAAAGCTTTGAGCCATATTAAACGGTGAATCCCCATAGATTGTTTCTTTATCATAATCCCCTTGGAGGAGGCGGACGCAATTGCCGCCCCGCATATCAATCGCAGGATAAATTGTGAAGCTCATTGTACCGCCTTCCTTTCCTCCACCATTTGTAAAAAGTTATTTAGAAGGGCCATCCCAAGCCTGCTGCTTTTTTCAGGGTGAAATTGCATTCCTAGAACATTGTCTTTCCCAACTACCGCTGAAACCTGTTCATGGTAGTCTGTTTTCGCGAGAAGTACTTCAGAGTTTTCTGCACCCACATAGTAGGAATGCACAAAATAGACGTAATCCTCTGTGAGATTTTTCAATAAGGGCGACTCTTTAACAAATTCCAGTCGGTTCCAGCCCATGTGTGGAACTTTGTAGGATTCACCTTGCTGGGTTCGCCCCGAAAAACGGCGAACACTCCCTGGTAATAATCCTAATCCCTCGGTAGGACCATTTTCCTCGCTTTCTTCAAAAAGCAGCTGCATGCCGAGGCAGATGCCGAGCAGCGGTTTACCTGTAGCCGCAAATTTCTTTATCGTTTCTGCCGGCAAGCGTTCCATTGCATCACGAAAGGAGCCTACCCCCGGAAGAATCAGTGCATCTGCTTGAAGTAATTTATTTTTGTCAGCGGAAATGAAATAATCGGCGTTTAAACGTTCGAGCGCCTTACTCACGCTGAATAGGTTTCCCATACCGAAGTCGATGATACCGATCACGTTGTTACCACCTTTTTTGGCGGTGCCTATCACCGCCCAATTTTTTTCGAAAGTTTATTTTGTTATTCACAGTGCCAGACGTGAAATTGGTGTCAGGCACCTTTTACAACATCCCCTTAGTGGAAGGTACACCTTTGATGCGCGGGTCAATTGTTGTGGCTTCGTCGAGTGCCCGTCCTAAAGCTTTAAACACCGCTTCAATCATATGGTGTGTATTTTTTCCATAGTGCACAATGACATGGAGGTTCATACGTGCCTCTAGGGCGAGTTTCCAGAGGAATTCGTGCACGAGCTCGGTATCAAAGGTTCCTACCTTTTGACCAGGGAATTCTGCCCGCATTTCAAGATGCGGGCGGTTGCTGAGGTCGACCACTACCTGCGCTAAGGCTTCATCCATCGGCACAAACGCATTCCCGTAACGCTTAATACCACGCTTGTCACCGAGTGCTTCACGAAGTGCCTGGCCCAAACAAATACCAATATCCTCGGTTGTATGGTGATCATCGACTTCGATATCACCCTGGGCATCCACAGTCAGATTGAATTGGCCATGTTTCGTGAATAAATCGATCATATGACTTAAAAAAGGTACACCTGTTTCAAGCTGGGACTGACCCTCCCCGTCAATTGCTAACGATAGTTGGATTTTTGTTTCATTTGTATTCCGTTCAATGCTTGCTGTTCTTTTCATGAAAGGACCTCCTTAGAATTATCACTTTTAAACAAGGTTTATTATTTCTGCCAAACTGAAAATACGATTTTTGTGAAGTTTTATGATTAAGAGAACCTAATAGAGGACAGCTTTGACTCTCTTTCGGTAAATTTTGTCCATCATAGACCTCATGAAGGACTTTTTTGCCACTTCCCCGGGCAGTTTTGTCCTTAATACCCTTTATTAAAGACATTTTTTACACTTTCTCTGGCGGTTTTTTGTCTTTAATCGTGTCTCATAGATGCTCTATTTATCGTTTGTAAGTCTTATTTCCACTGCCCGGGCGTGTGCCTCGAGCCCTTCCTTACGGGCAAAGACAGCGATTTTTGCGCCATTTTCCTTCAACGCTTCCTCGCTGTAGACAATCACACTAGATTTCTTCTGAAAATCGTCCACGTTCAGCGGGCTGGAGAACCGCGCTGTGCCGTTTGTTGGCAGCACATGATTCGGGCCGGCAAAATAATCGCCAACAGGCTCTGAACTATAACGACCAACAAAAATTGCTCCGGCGTGACGAATTTTTCCGATAAGCTCCATTGCATTTTCGGTGATGATTTCAAGATGTTCGGGTGCTAACTGGTTGACTGTTTCAACCGCTTCGTCAAGATCAGTAGTTACATAGATAGCCCCGAAATCTGCGATCGAACGGGCAGCAATTTCCCGCCGCGGCAGCAATGCCAGTTGCTTTTCGACTTCCGCTGACACCTTTTCTGCCAACACCATTGACGGGGTAACCAACACACTACAGGCCCTCGGGTCATGCTCCGCCTGTGAGAGCAGGTCGGCAGCGACCTCGTCTGCCCTTGCAGTTTTATCTGCTAAAATTGCAATCTCGCTCGGCCCGGCAATCATATCAATATCGACATCACCGAAAACCTCGCGTTTCGCCAATGCCACAAAAATATTCCCGGGACCGGTAATTTTATCAACAACAGCAATCGATTCTGTCCCGTAAGCAAGAGCGGCAATCGCCTGAGCACCGCCAACCTTATAGATTTCTTTAACCCCAGATTCCTTTGCAGCAACGAGTACTGCCGCTGGCAATTTCCCATCACGATCAGGCGGCGACACCATCACGATCCGTTTGACACCTGCCACTTTTGCTGGGATCACGTTCATCAACACGGATGACGGGTAGGCAGCCGTTCCGCCCGGCACGTACACCCCAACCGAATCAAGCGGGGTAATTTTTTGACCAAGAATTGTGCCATTCTCTTCTGTCGTCATCCATGATGGCCGGAGCTGCTTTTCATGAAAGGAACGGATATTTTCTGCAGCTTCACGGATAATCGCAATCAATTGTTCTTCCACTTCACCATAAGCGTCCGCGAGTTCTTTTTCAGTAACGGAAAAAGAAGAAAGGTCAACGCGGTCGAATTTTTCCGTAAACTCCCTTAACGCTTCGTCACCGCGACCCCGAATTTCACTGATAATTTTTTTAACTACAGCCTGCTGCTCGGAGGTGCCCGCTTCAATCGAGCGTTTAATTGAAACAAGCTCACTTACTTTTAGTATTTTCATCTTAAAAAACCTCCATTAAACTACTTCACTAAGTCGTGTTACCATTTCATCTATCTGTTCGTCTTTCATACGGTAACTGACGGGATTTACAATGAACCGCGATGTCACGCCAATAATCCTTTCATATTCGACAAGCCCGTTTTCCTTCAAGGTCCGGCCGGTTGACACAATATCAACAATCCGGTCCGATAAGCCGATTAACGGAGCGAGTTCTATGGAGCCATTCAATTTAATGATTTCAACCTGTTCGCCTTGCTCGCGAAAATAAGCTTCGGCAACGTTCGGATATTTTGTCGCAATTCTTGGAGCGACCTCGTTCATTTTTGTATCTGGAAGACCTGCAACAGCTAAATAGCAATAGCTGATTTTAAGATCAAGGAGTTCGTATACATCACGCTCCTCCTCAAGCAAAACGTCCTTTCCAGCAATTCCGACATCGGCCACACCATGCTCAACATATGTAGCTACATCCATCGGCTTTGCTAAAATAAACCGCAAGCCCTCTTCGGCAACGTCTATAATCAATTTTCGCGAATCATCAAATTCCGGTGGCAGCCTATATCCTGCTTTTCGGAGTAATTCAACGGCTTCTTCAAAAATTCGTCCCTTTGGCATGGCAATCGTTAGGATGTTACTCATCAACGCGTCCTCCGATTAAATACGTAGTCTCAGCAAATCTTTTTGTAAAAGCATCAAGATTTTTCACGCCTGTAATATCCTGGAGCACGGCCTTTTTACCCTGCTCGTGCATTTCGTCAGCCAAGCGATAAGCTTCCTTTCGCCGCTCCTGGCTGAAAAAAATGCAGTGAGTTGTATTTTCAAGCTGTAAGTCCCCCAGCGCTTCAAGAAGCATGTCAATCCGCACGGCAAATCCGGAGGCACTAGCAGTTTTTCCAAACTTCTCGATTAAACTATAGCGGCCGCCATTTCCGATTGGAAAACCAACGTTTTCAGCGTAAGCTTCGAATAAAATACCGGAATAATAGCTCATATGGCTGACAATGGTAAAATCAAATTTCACAAATTCCTCTACGCCATAATCCTTAGTGACATCCCAAAGCTCTTTCAGCTCAATGATTGCTTGCTTGCCTTTGTCATTTTCGATTATGTCGAGGGCTTTTCCGATGACTTCTTCACCGCCTCTTAATTGAAGGAGCTGTAAGAGCCTTTGTTTATCTATCGATGATAGCTGTAGTGAATTTACATGGTCGCGGTAGCCGACATAATTTTTTTCATATAAAAATTTACGCAATGCATTTGCTCTGCCATTAGTTCCAAGGATTTGCAAAAACAGTTCCTGAGCAAATCCAACATGCCCGATTGATACTTGGAATCCGCCCAGCCCTGCTTTTTTTAATGAAGAAATCAGCAAGGCAATTACCTCACCATCGCATGAAATAGTATCTTCATTCAGACATTCAATACCGATTTGCTCAAACTCAGCCGGCCGGCCGCCCTCGCGCTGTTGGGCTCGGAAAACATTGGCAGAGTAGCCTAACCTGACAGGAAGGTCCTCGTCCAATAGCTTTGATGCTGCCACCCGGGCGATTGGTGCGGTCATATCAGGCCTGAGCACCAGTGTATGCCCTTCTTTATCAAGCAATTTAAAAAGCTGCTGATCAGCAATCGCTGATGCGACTCCAACGGTTTCATAATATTCAAGTGCCGGGGTTTCGATAAATTGGTAGCCCCAAAGTTTCATCGTATCCGCCATTGCTTTCCGAACGCGATGTTTCTTTTCATATAACTCCGGCAGCGTATCACGCATCCCTAAAGGCTTTTCAAACATAAATAAGCGACTCAATTTGTTCACCCTTTTCCACTTTGCTTTAGTCTACTAAATTGGTAGTGAGTTAAAGTAATTAACTAGTAGTTTACCCTTTGGTTTTCGATTCGTCAATGAAAAAATATTCGAGTATTAGGGGTGAGGTTGCTGCTGAACGTGAATTCCGCGTACTTTTAGAATTTTTCCGCAAGAATTCGAATTTATTCCGCGGGTTTTGCCATTAATTTGCCAACTTTGACTAGATTTCCGCCAACTTTTGGACTAATTCCGCCAAACTCAGTAGGAATTCCGCCAACTTTGGAAATTATTCCGCCAATCTGGGCTTCCACCGACTGAACGAAAATAAAAAACACCCCTGAAAAAATTTTTCAGGGGTGAAGCATTCCTTTTTACCAGAACTTCGAATTGCTTTTAACAAGTGTTACCGAAGCTGCTTTGCTAGTATTACCAGCTGCATCTGTAGCTGTGAAGGTTAACACTGTTCCGTGTGTTTGTGCTGATTTAAATGGAATCGTGAAGACTCCGTCTTGATTAGCGACAGTGGTGCCTAGGAGTGTATTCCCATCAAATACATTTACGGTTGAACCCGCTTCGGCTTTTCCAGTAACGCTCTTAGCTGGGGCAATGATTTGACCAACTTTTGGAGCGGTTGGAGCCGTAACATCTTTTACAACTACTTTTGTTTCTGCACTCTTATTACCAGCAAGGTCAGTAGCTGTTACTGATACTTCTGTTCCTGCTTTCAATGGAGAGATACTTAGCGCAAACGTTCCATCGGCATT
>Ga0213825_1000943_pt1 | contig 20839 bp, 19 predicted proteins | sample MC6MC0900MG_FD_179896 | JGI IMG/M metagenome (GOLD analysis project Ga0213825, IMG submission 179896) | Enriched soil aggregate microbial communities from Iowa State University, Ames, United States - MC6-MC0900-MG | ecosystem: Environmental > Terrestrial > Soil > Unclassified | place: USA: Iowa... | reverse complement strand
TTTCCTAAGCGCTCACGTAATACAGGACGTTCAATGATTAATTTTTCATCAAGTACTTTTACTAGTAATTCAATAATAAGACGGTCACGAACATTTAACGCTTCTTCCAAACGCTCTGGTGTAATTTTCGCATCTTTTTTTGCTGCATTTGCCATTTAAAAAACCCCTTTTATTTTATATTCATGCACATCTATTTTAGCATAACGCCAAATTTTTTTAAAAACTTTCTTTTACAATACTATACAGTAATTTACAGTATTACGTATTCCATGTTTACGTTCGCATGCTATATTCAATAGTATCTATAAAATACCCGAGATAGTAACAATTTTTTTGACAATCCCTATTCTCTTTAGAATGTTTTATTCATATTCTATAAAATAATTATTATTTTTAAATAAGGAAATGGAGGGATATCCATGAGCCAAAAGCATAATACGTATTTACAACTTGTGAAGGCTGTACCAAAATCTTTACAATTATTTCTCAACGTATGTCTTGTATTGCTAGCACTTATACTAGCCTTCCTACTGATGAAAGAGCTAATTGAATTTCTAAACATCTTATTAACTGGCAGTACTAGTGACTACAAACTTTTCCTCGCCAATATTCTTATTTTCTTTTTGTATTTTGAATTTATTACGATGATTATTAAGTACTTTAAAGAAGATTATCATTTCCCTCTAAGATACTTTATCTATATAGGGATAACTGCCATGATTCGATTGATTATCGTTGAACATGATCATCCTATTAACACTCTAATCTATGCTCTCATTATTTTAATATTAATCGTCAGCTATTTTATTATTAATATTACCCCATTAGAAAGACCTGTTCGTTCATCGCTACTAACAAAAAAAGATTAGCACGATGCACGTTAAAATGCTGTTACACATGTTGGTTTCTCATAGACATAGAACAGTTTGTGCAATGCCAGTAAATATTCGTTATCACTTATTTTGACCTTGCCAAGCATAAATAGCTCTTGCATCGTGACAACACCCATCATCAGCGAAGAAAGCTCCGCAATATCAATTAGCATTTCTACATCATAGCTATCGCTTTCCGGCAATTCTAGATAGCCGTCTACAACCTTGAGCATAAAAGATTGATTATTTTCTGCGAGTAGCGAATCACTAACAGTCAGCTTAACTGTTAAATCGCTATTATTAACAGGATGTGCCTTGAGCTCTTGAAAGAAACCTTTCACATTGATGATGCGGTACATTAAACCAATACCTGCAATAGAACTGGCATGATAAACACTTGGAATTAAATGATTGGATCCATTGCGGACATCACCTAAAAAGAAATGAATATTGTCATCTTGCGTATTCCATTCAATACGATGTACCTGATCTGCCTGACTATTTAAAAACGTACTGAGTTCTAATAAAGCCTCTGGTGTTTCATATAAAAATTCTTTTATCACGATATTATTTAGCATAAAATTAGTGTCACTTTGCTTTTTAAATGAAAACACGATATAACCTTCTATTAAACCGTCCTTATCAACTGCAATAATATAGTTTTGAGGGTTATTAAAAATAGCCGTTAGCTCTGACGCTGTTTTGACAAACATGCCATGCTTTTTACGTGCTATTCTGTTATAACACGCTGCCAGTTGCTGTTGATGTTGTACGTTTAAATATTTAAGATGCTGTTTTATAGGGCCTTTCGGAAAACTTGAAGGTTCTATTAAATATTGGTGCATTGTCGGTCCATAACCAAAGCCCATCTTTTTATAAAAATCAGGTCTAAACGGATACAAAGCCACGATGTGGACATTTTTCTGTAAAAATAGTTGATAAAAATAATCAATTAAATCTTTAGCAACACGCTCTTTTTTATGTAGTAAGTCAACAGCCACTTGACCTACCCCACCAATGGGAATGATTTTTGAAAATAAGTTCATCTCAAAATCATGAATGCGCATGCACCCCAATAAGTTATTGTCCTCCCACAACCCATAATAATTGATAGTTGGCTCATTGCTCATGTTATGCGTAAAGACTGATTGTAATCGCTCCTTTGTTTGCTGAGACGCTTCTACTGCCCCTGGATAAGCTGCCATCACAATATTTACATACTTCATTATTTCTTCTTCCTGTATTAATTTCTTTACAATGCGCATTTACACCCTCCTATGACAGTAATATTTTGCGAAAATCCATTTGCGTTTACATGAATGGCAATGCCTATTAATAACATATATTACCATAACACAATACATACTGTATGATATACATAAGCAAGATAAAAATCTCAAGCTAGAACAAGTGAACTATTAGCTTGTTTCTAAGAAATGTGAAAGCTACATACATTAACTAAGAGAGGATGACAACATGGATCTGATTGATGCCTATATTGATGAAGTGATTAGCAGGCTTGCGAAAAATAAACGAGATGCTATTAAGCATGAGCTAAAATCAACGATTGAGGAAATGTTACCGGACGGTTATTCGGAATCAGAGGTAAAAGAAGCATTATTAAAACTAGGGGACCCTGCAAAGCTTGCGGCCAGCTACCAAGATGGCCCTAATTATTTACTTGGCCCTCAAATGTATAATTCCTACGTGCAGACAATCAAATTAATTATTCCTTGGGCAATACTTATTACTTTAATTGTTCACCTTGTAAAAAGTATTTTGTTTTATCCAGGCGATGACAGTCTACTCACGACAATTATTAAAGCACTTGTTATTGCTATTGCCAACATGTTCGAAGTAGTTATACAAGTTCTTTTCTGGGTGACCATTACTTTTATTATAATGGAACGTTATTCTGGAGCGAAAATGTATGTCCCCTTTAGGAAGGAAAGCCAAGACTGGACACCTGATGATTTAGAGAAATCGACTAGGCGCCCTCAAAACCACATACCAATGAGCGATATTATTTTTAGCCTTTTAGGAATTGCTATTTTTACATTTTTTTATTTTAATGCTTCTCACCTTATTGGAATATACTCATCGGATGATCGCAGTGGCTTACGATTCGTCATGCCTATATTTAACCAAACTATTCTCTTATCCTTTAAAACCATTATTTTATGTTGGATTATCATGAGCATTGCCTTAACATTATATAAATGGAAAGTTAGAAAATGGACAATGCCAATTGCCATAATAAGTGCCGCCCTTCAATGTTTTGGCGTTATTGTTTTTATTGTCATAGCAAAACAACCTGATATAATCCATAGTGCTGCAATCCCTTATATAGCAGCTATTTTGGAGACTACCTCTGGAAAGATTATGTTTTCGCTAGATCGCATACTGTTCGTCTGCATCGCTATTACGATTGTGGCAAGTGTATTCGATATTTATAGTGGTTTTAAAAAAGTTAAAGTACGATAAAAGAATAATTAGAAAGTTTGACTATTTCTTTATACTGTCATTTTTTCACTTTTCATTAATAACTTTCACCTATAGTACACCTAGTCTCTCTAATCAAATAGAATTTAATTTTCTAGTAAGATATAACTAAAAGTCTTTAAAACACCGTAATTCTCTAATGTTTTGTATAATATTGAGGTAAGCGTATTATTTAATACAATTTATAATCTGCATATCATCAATGTTCAAGCAGAATAAGGAGTACAAACTATGACAATTCTTCTTGTGGATGACAATCAAGTCAATCTATTTGTAATAGAAAAAATTTTAAAAAATGCAGGTTATAATGACTGTGTTTCTCTTTCATCAGCATATGAGCTTTTTGATTACCTTCAGTTAGATGCTAAAAATCCCGCAGGTAGTTCAGTTGAGCTTATATTATTAGACATTATGATGCCTGAAATGGATGGTATAGAAGCTTGTAAACGCATTAAACAAAATGACAAACTAAAAGATATTCAAATTATTTTCGTAACCGCATTAGAAGATAAAAATAAACTAGCAGAAGCACTCGATATTGGTGGGGTTGATTATATTACAAAACCTATCAATAAGATCGAACTTCTTGCTAGGATTCGTGTTGCACTAAGATTGAAGGCTGAATTGGATTGGCATACAATGCAAGAAGCGAAAATCCAAAAGGAACTCGATTTAGCGACACGTGTTCAGCGCAGTCTATTAAGCTCACCTATACATGAAGACAATATCCAAATCGAAGTATCGTACCTTCCGTCCTCTAATTTAGCTGGGGATATGTATTATTGGTATAAAATTAACGATCACCGCTATGCGGTTATTTTGCTTGATATGATGGGTCATGGGATTTCTGCAGCACTTGTATGTATGTTTATTTCATCTGTGCTAAGAGAAGCTGTTAAACAGCTTGTGGAACCTGAATTGGTCATAAAAGAACTAAATCGTTATATGGCCATTCTACAAAACACGAAGGAAGAAAATATTCATTACTTTACAGCTATTTACATAGTAATTGATACTGAACAAAAAACAATTGAATATGTAAATGCTGGACATCCTTCTGGCTATGCACTTATAGATGACAAGACATTAGTTCCTTTAAATCAAGGAAGCTGTGCTGTCGGCTTTTTTGATGAAATAAAGGTGCAAAAGCAACTCATCAAATATCAAAAAGATGTCCAAATCGTTTTATATACAGATGGTGTGTTAGAGGCAATGGGGCCATGTGAAATAGAGTCTGAGAAACAATTACAAGCGCTCGCCTCCAGCAAATGGGATTATACAAAATGTCTTATCGATAATTTGCTTCCAAAAGAAAAACAAGCAAATCAATCCGACGATATGTGTGTATTAATGATTCAAGCAAAAACAATTTAAAAAGAAAATCCGCATATACTTTTGCCGGAGACATGCATTAATGTCTGCGACGAAAAGTATAGCGGATTTTTTAATTAATTTTTTGATAAATTTTTTCCATGCATACAACTTCTTTATACTTCGAAATTATGCCTTCATAGCGCAGTGTTTCCTTATCTCCTAAACATAAAAAACCATTTTCGCTTAGGCTATCGTAAAACAAATGATGCACTTGACTTTGTAATGCAGGCGTAAAATAAATTAAAACATTTCGGCATACAATGACGTGAAATTCATTAAAAGATTGATCCGTAACTAAATTATGCTGTGCAAAAATAATATTTTTTAGCAGTTCCGGATGGAAATAAGCATATTGAGAGTCTGTTTTATAGTATTCGGAAAAAGCATGACTACCACCCGCAAGCATATAATTAGTTGTATATGCCTGCATTTTTTTTATTGAGAAGGCTCCTTTTTTGGCCTTTTCTAACACATGCTCATTCATATCTGTTGCGTAAATGACCGCTCTATCAATTAGTCCTTCTTCTTTGAGCAAAATAGCCATTGAATATACTTCTTCACCTGTTGCACAGCCAGCATGCCATATACGAATTTCAGGATACTGTTTTAAATAAGGTACGACTTCTTTGCGGAATGCTTTAAAGAAGCTCGGGTTTCGAAACATTTCCGTGACATTAATTGAAAAATCATTTAAAAGTTGCTCCAAAAAATCTTCTTCATGTATGGCCTTTTCCAATACACGAGAAATCGTTGGTATATTACTTACTCGCATTCGATTATAAATTCGACGAGAAATAGAAGAGCGATTATATTGCCGAAAATCAAAACCGGATAAACGATAGACTGCTTCCAATAGTAGTTCAATTTCCATATCAGCATGCTTATTCAATTGTTGCTTTAGCTCAATATCATCTTGGAATTGATCATTCATATCTCATTCAACTCCCTTTAGAAACTAACCAGACACGCAATACAGATACTAACTGATCTAAATTTAATGGTTTACTAATATAATCGGAAGCACCTGCTTCTAATGATTTATCGCGATCGGTTTTCATTGCTTTCGCTGTTAAAGCGATAATCGGTAAATCCGTAAGATTCATTTTTGTGCGAATAATAGACATCGTTTCGTAGCCATCCATATTTGGCATCATAATATCCATTAGAATAAGATCAATGTCGCTATTCTTCTCCATTATCTTTATACATTCTAAACCATCTTTTGCTACGAGAATATTCATGCCTCGATTTTCGAGAGCTGCTTTCAAAGCATATATATTACGATAATCATCATCTACAATTAAAATATTTTTTCCTTGGAATACTTCTACTTCTACTTCTACTTCCTGTCGGGAAATCGGACGGCTTGTAGCCACTTCCTCCTGCACTTCCTCAATTGTCTCAGGCGCTTCTATTGTAGCAACTACTTCAACAAAATTGGTATCAATAACTGTCTCATTTAAGCCATTAGGCAAACTTGGTATCGTAAGAGAGAAGCTACTGCCTTTCCCTTCTTCACTTTGTAATGTAATCCATCCACCGAGTAATTTTGCAAATTCCTTACAGATGGTTAACCCTAACCCTGTTCCACCATATTTGCGTACAGTGGCACCATCTGCTTGCTGGAATGATTCAAAAATAAGTTGGTGCTTATCTTTTGGAATACCTATCCCTGTATCCGACACTGTAATTTCAAGCCATTCAACACTTACTTCTTGCATGTTCGATGTTAACTGTTTATGGTCAAGCTGTTTAATATCTACATGCACATAGCCCCGCTCTGTAAATTTCAATGCATTGGATAGTAAGTTTTTCAAAATTTGTTGGAATCTCTTCTCATCTGTATAGAAAATATCGCCGACATTATCTGCTTTCGAAATGTGTAACTCTAGATGTTTTTTCTTTGCTACCGGAGCAAAAATTTGCTCGATTTGCTGTGGCATTTCACTCATATTCACTTCATCGAAAATAATATCAATTTTCCCAGCTTCAACCTTTGATATATCTAAAATATCATTAATTAATGCTAGTAAATCTTCACCGGAAGAATGGATAACTCTCGCAAACTCCATCTCTTCTTCCGTTAAATTATTATTGCCATTCTCCGATAACATTTCAGATAAAATTAAAATGCTATTTAAGGGCGTTCGTAATTCATGAGACATATTAGCTAAAAACTGAGATTTATAATTAGAATGTAAGACAAGTTGCTCAGAACTATCTTCTAATTCTTTTTTCGCTTTCTCTAACTCTTGCGATTTTATTTCAGCCTCTTTTGATCTTTCCTCAAGCTGTTCATTAATCATCGTCAATTCTTCTGTTTGCATTTGTAATTCTTCTGATTGCGTTTGTAGCTCTTCAGATTGTACTTGTAATTCTTCTGTCATTGCTCTTGACTCATTTAGAAGTCGTACAATTTCCATGCGACCTAAAATACTATTAACCGTTAATCCAAACGAATCAATTACTTGTTTTACTAATTCTTGTTGAAGAGCAGTATAGCTAGTCATTGTCGCTAATTCTGCAACAGCTATTACTTCTTCCTCAAATATAATTGGGAAAATAAAAACACTCTTCGGTGGCGCTTCACCTAAACCTGTTCTGATTACACGATACTCTTCGGAAATATCATGATTAATGAAAACTCGTTTTTCAAGCGCACATTGGCCAATTAAACCTTCTCCGAGTTTAAATTGTTCAATGCCAACAGAATCGCCAGCATCAGCAAATGCTGCCTTCTTTACAAAAACTACATCGCTATTATGCATCTCACGCACATAAAATGCCCCGAAAGAAGACTCCGTTTTATGCGCCATTTCTGCAAGGAAGGTTTCTGCCAATTTCGTTATCGCCGAAACCCCTTGATATTTCGTCACAATTTCAGCGAGATTTGCTTGCAACCATTCTCTGCGCTCAAATGCATCTAACAACTCATTTGTAGCATGTGCAAGATCTTTTATTTCGTCCTGTGTTTTCACATGAATTCTTGTTCGATAGTTTCCTTTTGAAGCCGCCACTTCCTTAATTGTTTGAGTGACTTCTTTCATTGTTTTCACGATTGAACGGGAAATGCCACTCGCTATGATAATCGAGATAAAAGATACGAGCACTAATATGCCAAATAAGCCCGTTGTTAAATTACTATTCATTTGATCTAATTGCTTTGCTTTATTTTGCGTGTACTTATTTTCATCAGTACGGAAAGCTTCAAACTGATTGCGCATCGTATCCATATCTTTACGACCCACATCTACTTTAAAAAACTCATTGATTGCTTCTGTGTTATTTTCTTTTTTCAATTGGATTATTGGTTCACCAGAAGTTGAAATCCATTTTTCAATCGTAACTTTAATGGCATTTAACTTCTCTTGTTGGTTCTTTCGATCTTCTAGTAGTAAATAGAGTTGATCAAAATCAATCTTCCAATTTTCTTCAGCTTTATTATAAGGCTCTAAATAGCTTGGATCACCGGTAATTATATATCCTCGTTGGCTCGTTTCCATATCTAAAACGTACTTTTCAATACGATTAGTAAGTGTTTTCACTTGAGAATCATATTTAATGATGAAATTTCTTTCCTTTTGTAAGGAAGTAATTTGATTATTTAATATGATCACTGATGCAAGTAAACATAGAATAATAACTATATAACCAAGGATAATCTTTGCACGTATACCTATTTTAAATTTTTTATACATTGCATACCCTTCCTTTAGTTTGTCATATAAGTATATTACCAGTATAAAGCAGGAATTTAAACTAGCAGAAAAAGTTGGCACTTTACATATTAAGCTGATTTGCCTAGGCCAATCTTAGTTGACCCCCCCTGTGAAAGGATTTAAGCTACCTCGAAATTAGTCTAAATGCCCTTTTATTTTTTAAAAATATAGTTTGACTATTACTGTTGAATGCCTTTCTTGTGCCTTACGTAAAACACAAACCTCACCCTTAAACGACACAATTCAGAATTGTTTCGAAATTGTTTGGGTGCCTGGCACTATATTTGACCTCATCTCATATACATCTTATAGCGAATACTTTTGAAATAAGGGGAGATAAATCGTGGACATCTTCGTAAGGCCCGGTGATTCACTGTGGTATTTCAGCGAGTTATTTAAAGTACCTCTTCAATTAATTTTAGATTCCAATCGAAGCATGAACCCTCAAAGACTTCAAGTGGGACAGCGCATTCAAATCCCCGGATTTGTGACGTCTAGCTATGTAATCAAACAAGGCGATTCTTTGTGGCAAATTGCGCAACAACAAAATGTGCAGCTCGATGCAATTTTACTCGCCAATCTTGGTATTATGCCAAATCAACTACAAATTGGCCAAACAATTCTAGTCCCTCAAAGACTTACTTGGCGTTTGATAGATGGCAAACAAAATTACGACTACGACATGATGATACGTGATATTAAAAAGCTCCAAGCAGCTTACCCATTTCTTCAAAACAATTCTATCGGTTCTTCCGTTTTGGAACGCCAAATACCTGAAATTTTAATTGGCAGTGGCTCCAAGCGCGTTCATTATAATGGTTCATTTCACGCCAATGAATGGATTACGACACCAATTATCATGACATTTCTCAACGACTACTTACTTGCACTTACAAATCAGACGACTATTAGAGGGCTTTCCATGGGGCCTCTTTATGCACAAACAACACTTTCAATCGTGCCAATGGTTAACCCTGATGGCGTCAATTTAGTTATCAATGGCCCGCCGGATAATGAGGTGCTAAAAAATAAACTCATTGCTTGGAACAATAACAGCACCAATTTCTCCGGATGGAAAGCAAATATTAATGGAGTCGATTTAAATGACCAATTCCCTGCAAAATGGGAGCTAGAAAGTGCTCGCAATCCTCAAACACCTGGCCCACGGGATTATGGAGGAGAAGCACCATTGACCCAGCCAGAAGCCATTGCCATGGCCGACTTAACGAGGAGAAGTAATTTTGTTTGGGTTTTGGCTTTTCATACGCAAGGTAAAGTAATCTATTGGGGATTTGAAAATCTTGAACCACCAGAATCACAAACAATGGTAGAGGAATTTAGCCGTGTAAGTGGCTATGAGCCTGTTCAATCAGCTAATAGTTATGCGGGCTATAAAGATTGGTTTATTCAAGACTGGCGCAGACCTGGCTTTACAGTGGAACTAGGGAGCGGTATAAACCCGCTTCCACTCCGTCAGTTCGATGACATATACCAACAAGCACTAGGGATTTTTTTAGCGGGATTATATTTATGACGATGAAGCCGATATTGCAGGATGCTTTTCCTGCGCTATCGGCTTTTATATTTTTCTAAAAAGTACCATTAATTACTTTGACAGATAGAGTAATCTTTGCTAATATTACTCCATCAGATAGAGCAATAAAGGTTAAGTAGGTGACTTATGGTTCGCAGTGACATTATCCGTGGACATTTGGATTCGATTATTTTACGTCTAATTTTAGAGAAAGATCGATACGGCTATGAAATTTCCCAAGAAATAAGCGTCCGGACAAATAATCGTTTTCAAATTAAAGAAGCAACTTTATACGCAGTATTTCAACGTTTAGAAAAGAAGGAAGTAATTGAAGCCTATTATGGCGATGTATCGCACGGGGGCAAGAGAAAGTATTACCGCATTACCTCATTAGGCAAAGCTTATTTAAGTGAACTTGTAAAAGAGTGGAAAGAAGTAAAAGAAATTATCGATTTATTTATGGAGGGCTTAGAATGAAGAAAATCAAACATCATATTGATGAGCTATTTAAAGACATGCCACGCAATAATGAAACAGAAATGGTGAAACAGGAAATTATCGAAAATCTCGAAGAAAAAGTGTTTTATTTAATGGAGCAAGGAAAAGAAGAAGAGGATGCCATCAACAAAGCAATCGTTGAATTTGGCGATATCGATGATCTCAAACAAGAATTGGGCGTTAAAGTGCCGCAAAAGAAAAGTATGGCAAAGTTAAATTTAGAATTTTCCTTATGGGGAAGTGGCTTAATTACAGCCTTCTTTATTTTTATCAATCTTTACTACACCCCAAATACTATTTGGGCAATCTACCCAATTTTCGCAATACTATGGTGGCCACTGTCAATGTATTTTGTATGGTCACGTAAGAAATGGAGCGAGTAAATATGAAGCATTATATTAGTTTTTCAGTTGTCGGTAGTTTGATGACAATGCTCTTTTTAGGCATCGTTAATTATACAACAACACCAAACGCGATATGGTTTATTTACCCTTGCTTATTGTTATTGCTATGGCCTATCACTTTATATTTCATGTCCAAAAAACTTTATAAGCAATACGCCGTCATTTGCAGCGCTCTAGTTATTGCATTCCTTATCATTGAAAATTTATTGTATTCGCCACAACATTTATGGTTCATCTATGCCATTTATCCAATCATATGGTGGCCCATTTTAATGTTTTTAGAGGAAAAAGCTAAATCATTGAACATTGCATTGATTGGTTGTGTTAGCACAATCGTCTACTATGCCATCATCAATATAATAGTATCCCCTCAATATCCTTGGGCAATCTACCCTGCATTTGTAGTCATTTGGTGGCCTTTAGCTCTTTATCACGCCCAGAAGAAAACCTTTGTAGCCTTTTCGGTATATGCCAGCATACACATTAGTATCTTTTTTATTATCGTCAATATCGTCTCCTCACCAGGCGTCATTTGGGCTATCTATCCAATCTTCGTAGTACTTTGGTGGCCACTCAGCATGTATTTTTATGTGCATAAAAGAAAACTTTATAAAAGTTCTATAATGTAATGCATCATGTCTTACCTATAATTGTTAACCCCTATCAGTAACTCAAAATACCATTAAAGGGAATGTACGTTATGGATAAAATCCAATCAACACTTCTAAAAATTTTAACAATGATCTTACTTATTGTTTTCACTACTGATCACAGCATTGTCTTCGCTAACGGTGAGGATATTACAGATAACTCTCTAGATACGTCTGCTATTGAAGCGTTTATGGCAAGAGAAATAGAGAGACTACATATTCCAGGTGCATCACTCGCAATTGTTAAGAAAGATAAAGTTGAATATTTGCAAGGGTACGGTATTTCTAAACCTGATGGCACAAGAATGACACCGCAAACACCTATCGTCATTGGGTCTGTTAGTAAATCGTTTACTGCACTGGCCATTATGCAGCTTGTGGATCAGGAAATACTCCATTTAGATGATACAGTACAATCAATACTCCCGGAATTTCAACTTGCAAATAAAGCGGAAGCTAAAAAAATGACCATTCAACACTTATTAAATCAAACAAGTGGTCTTTCCACATATGATGGTCAAGTAGCAATATCGCAAGGAGATAAAACATTAAAAGAACATGTGCAAAGCTTAGCAAAAATAAAATTGGTATCGCCTGTAGGTAGACAATACGAATATTCGAATTTAAATTACAGCATTCTAGGTGCAATTATAGAGGAAGTTACAAATACATCTTATAAAGAATATGTAGAAAAAAACATTTTCAAACCGCTGGAAATGCACAATAGCTATGCCAATCCACAAGATGATATTAACAATACCATCGCACATGGTTATCAAACTATATTCGGCATTAAGATACCAACGGAGCAATTACTCCATGATGGCACCGTTCCTTCTGGCTACATTATTTCTAGTGCAGAAGATATGGCTAATTATATGTTGGCACAATTAAATAACGGTCACTTTAATAGAAAAAGTATTTTGTCAGAAAACGCGATGAATACCTTGCATCAACCATCCTCATTTATCGAGAACAATACTTACTATGCAATGGGCTGGGAGATAAATAAAGAAATCATTTCTCATAATGGATGGACAGAAAACACTTATTCTAAAGTATTGTTGGATAGAGAATACGGTATAAGTCTTCAAATCAATGCTATGGATTATTTTAATTTAAATGAATATGATGCCATAGTTAGTGGTCTTTATAAACTTGTCCATCATGAACAACCTTCTCAATCTAATAATAATCCTTTTATAAAATATATACTTATGGATTTAATTTTCGTAATAATCATTGCACTAATTTCTAGATCCATCTATAAAATTTTTAAACAAAATAAAATATCAAACTTCCGTCAAGTGCTTAATTGGTTCACTCTAATAGTATTTAACTTTATAATCCCTTTATCTATTTTAATTGGATTCCCAACATTATTCGGTCCTCTGTCTACCGTAACATTATTTGCTCCTGGAATAGGACATCTATTATTTATAATGCCTGTACTTCTATTAATAGTAGGGACTATCCTATTAGGAACGGCGCTATTCCGAAAGCCCATTAAAGCTGAATAAGTACTTTATTGTTTTTATAAGTCATTCACTAACACAAATTATATAGTTACTATATAATTTAATTAGTAAATATTTTAATAGGCTGTGATTGAATGTCAAAAAGTAATCCACTGCACAACATCGAAGTTATTATGCGAGAAATGCTTGAAATACAGCAAAAGTCTAAAATGTTTGTCAATATGCTGTCAGAAGGTGAAACGCTATCTCAAAATCAGCTGATTCTCCTACTGCAACTAAAAATTAATGGTGGTATGAAAGCCACGGAAATTGCTGATTTCTTTAGCGTAACCCCTGGTGCCGTGACATCTATGTGCGATAAGCTGGAAAAATTAAATTGCATCAAACGTGTTAGAGAAAACGAAGATCGCCGTGTCGTCAATATGGTATTAACACCCGATGGAGAACAGAAAGTACAAGAAATATTTTTGAAATTCCCACAAGAAAAACTAACAGACATAGCAAAAGTATTAACTGAAGTGAATAAATTAATGAAAAAAATATTTTAAAATTTTGGGACTTAGTCAAACTCGAAAAATTTCGATTTGGCTATAGTCTTTTTTTATTTTCTTAAATACACGCCTACTCCATCTTTCAAGCTAATTGCAAGTGTTTAATTATTAGGCTTTTTTCGTTCTTGACAAAACAAAGTTACATATACTTTAATTAATATATGTTTTAATAATTAAAATATATATTAATTAAATCAAAGAGGTGAGAACCATGCCAAATAAACGAATACAACAGCGTATTACGCTTACGAGTGGCAACATTAATGATTTAGCATCAGATTGTGAACAATTAAATATTCGTGGAGCTGTTACTTTACAGCAAAAGATTAACCTAAAAACAATCTCTACCCACGGTCATAGTGCTTTTCATTCCACAGTTATTGCAAATGTTTTAAAAAATACAGGATCTTGTGTTATGAAGAGTGATTGCGAAATTGCTGAGGTAACAAATGCGGGGAATTTAACTATACACAATGGACAAATTACGAACATCAATAGTAAAGGCAAACTAATAATTGAGCGAAGCTTACGAGTACAACAGTTTCATGCAATGGGTATTGTGACAGCACCGGAAATTCATGCGGTACAATTTTATTTAAAATTATCTGGTACAAGTAAGATTGAGCGACTAATGGCAGAAGAAATAACGATTGAGAAAGATAAATTATCGATTTCACTGTTTAGAAAAAAACTTCATTGTCACTCGATAAAAGGAAAGCACTTGCATCTTTCCGATACAAATGCGGAAATCGTTGAAGGAGCAGTGGTTGTAGTGGGTAGTCATTGTACAATACAAACGCTTTATTACTCAGAAAGCTATGTTATTTCCCCCAATGCGAAAGTGCAGCACATTATTCGGAGGGAACAACTATGATAGTTATTCGAGGACTTTTCTGCACGTTGGCACTTGTCGTTCTAACCGTCCTTTATGGCGGTCTAGTTATCAGTGCATTAATAGCCATACTTGCAAGTATTTTAAGAACGCTAGGCGTAGATCAAATAAAAATGAGTGTTTGGCAAGGTATTGATGTGCCAGTGGCATTCAGCATACCTTTCGCCCTCGTCATTTCTTGCATACTTTTCTACTGTTCATTACATGTTAAACGTGCCATGTCGTTTTGTTTTAAGAAGCTAAATATATAGAACCATTCATCTAAAAGAGGTTCAAATTTCAAACCGCTACTCGAACCTCTTTCCTCTACTATTTACTTTCCCCCACGATGTGCAACGCCTGTTTATTCGTAGCGATATGGATAGCCATAAATATTGCAAATATAAGGCCAACAGCCCCAAAACTCACCGCTACAAGCTGTAATGAAAACCAGTCTGCCAATAATCCTAAACTAAATGTAAGGATAATTTGAATAACACTTTGAATTAGGCTAACAGAGCTACCGAATCGTCCCATTAAATGTGGCGGAATATTTTTTTGATAGACCGTATCGTATCCAGTATTACTGAAAGCCATAAACACCCCTAATGTAATAAAGCAAGCCGTCGCAAACCAAATATTGCTTGAGGCATAAAATGCGGTATAGGATAACATTGTACAAGTAAGTCCAATTCCTAAATAAGCTGAGATAGAAATTTTATGTACTAAAGCTATAGCTAAAAATCCTCCAACAATAGCCCCTACACCTGCAATACTGACGAGCACACCGTAAAGACTGTCCGACGCCAATAAATTATGTTTAATAAACGTCATTTCTTGCGAATCTAATGCAAAAGCGACCATTAACGCAATTTGATAGGCCATAAAAAATTTCAAGAATTTTGGATGCTGTTTAATAAAGTACCAAACCATTTTAAAGTCAGCTATAATGACATTCATTGTCAGCATTACCCGCTTCTCTTTTACTGCCTCTTCTATATTGGGCAAACGTGAAATGACCCATGCACAAACAAAAAATGTCACACTATTAATCCATATTGCGATACTAATATTAAAAACAGCTATAAGGACACCTGCAATGGCCGGTCCTAACATAAAAGACCCTGAATTTAATGTGCCTAATAATGCATTAAAACGTTGCTTATCATTATCGTGGACGTATTTGGCAATATAATATGTACTACTTGGACCAAAGAAACTACTAGCGATATTTGCTAAAAACAACAAGCTATAGATAAGCCAAATGGACGTCATAAAAGGCATTAAGAAAACGATTAATCCGCGTGTAATATCCATCGCTATCATGATGTTTCTTTTATTTGAGCGATCAATAATTGAACCTGCCACAAAATTAGTCAGTATGCGCGCAATCGGCCCAACAATAAAAATACCTGCTACTGCTGTCGCAGAATGCGTTAAATGCCAAACCATTAAATTTAACGCTACAAGATAAATCCAATTACCTAAATAAGAAAAGCCAAATCCCCCTAATAGCAAACCATATTTTCGAATAATCTCCACAGCCATCCCCTCCCCCTCTATCTTACCAAAATTTTCAAGAATTCTAATATATAAAGTCTTTACAAGGCTCGTATTTACACATATGCCATTTTTACAAGATGATATCTAAGAGTTACAGAAAATCATTCTATGTTGCTTTTGCTTCAGTTTTTTTACTATAAAGCTATACAAGAAAGGTGGTGCTTTTATTCGTGGACGGACAGCTTCTATTTAGTACGGTTTTTATTGCAGGGATTCTATCTTTCCTCTCCCCCTGTATTGTCCCTTTGCTACCTGTTTATTTATCAGTCCTTTCAACTAATGCAAACGGTACAGCTAGTCAACATGTCTTCACTATCGGTAAATGGCAAATGAACCCGCATTTACTGTTCAAAACGGTTGTTTTCGTTTTTGGTCTTTCAACGAGCTTCGTCATTTTAGGTTTTGGCGCCGGTTTTCTTGGTGCGGTCATTAATACAGATTGGTTTATCGTCGTATGTGGTGCACTAGTCGTATTGCTCGGTTTACATCAAGTCGGCATCGTTAAATTAGCTATCCTTCAGAAGGAAACGAAAGTACAGCTAACAAGAAGTAATAAACGTGATTTACTCGGCACCTATTTATTAGGTCTCACATTTAGTATGGGGTGGACGCCTTGTATCGGTCCTATTCTAGGTGCGGTATTAGGTTTATCAGCAAGTGAGGGGCAAGCTACTTACGGAGCAGTAATGATGTTTTTCTATGCACTAGGGCTATTAATTCCTTTTTTACTGCTTGCTATATTCTCAGACTATTTAATGAGACACGTAAAAAAACTCAATAAGCATGCACAGAAAATCAAAATTGCTGGTGGCATCATGATTATTTTTATGGGCTTTGTCTTAATGACCAACAATTTAAACCTGTTGCTAACATTTATTCCACAATAAGAAAGGAGCTTTCGTATGGTTCATTTGAAACAACTTATCGTTTTATTAGCGGCAGTATTCCTTTTAGGTGCTTGCTCAGGCAATGCTAAAAGTACGTCAACAACAAAGGCTGCAGCTAACAATGAAGCTAGTTCTGCACCAACTTTTGCATTAACAGATATAAATGGGGATACTTACAATCTTGCTGACTATAAAGGCAAAAAGGTGTATGTGAAATTTTGGGCTTCATGGTGCTCTATTTGCTTAGCCGGTTTAGAAGAATTAAATACGCTAGCTGGTGAAGAGCAGGATTTTGTTGTCTTAAGCATTGTTTCTCCAAATTTCAATAATGAAAAAAATAGTGATGCCTTTATTAAATGGTTTAAGGGAGTTGAAAATACTTCCAACATTAAAGTACTTTTAGATGAAGATGGTGCTATTGCAAAACAATACAACGTGCGAGCTTATCCGACGTCGGCTTATATCGGCTCAGATGGTACACTCACTCAAACGCTACCGGGTCATGTAAGCAATTCACAAATTATTGAGAAATTTAAAAGTATCCAATAATAAAGGGAGGTACAGCTAATGAAATTAAAACTATTTGGCGCATTATTTAGTATTGTCCTATTGTTATCAGCTTGCTCGGCTAACACTTCTTTGTTAACTAGTAGTGTAAGTACAGCCCAAGCTGAATCGAAATATCCACCTAATCCAAACATTAACTTAAGTTTCGATACAAATAATTTAAAAGATATTTATCTTGCAGGTGGCTGCTTCTGGGGTGTAGAACATTATATGGCACGTGTTTACGGTGTGTATGATGCCGTGTCAGGTTACGCAAATGGTAATACAGAAAACCCAACCTACGAGGAAGTAATTTGGAAGAACACAGGACATGCGGAAACCGTCCATGTACGTTACGATCCTGAGCGTGTTAATTTAGAAAAGCTATTAACACATTTCTTCCAAATAATTGACCCTACTTTATTAAATCAGCAAGGCAATGACCGTGGTACACAATATCGAACAGGTGTCTACTATACAGATGCAGCTGATAAATCGATTATTGATCAGGTGGTAGCGAAAGAACAGGAACGTTATGATGATCCGATCGTTACGGAAGTAGAACCACTTAAAAACTTTACAGTGGCGGAAGAATATCACCAAGATTATTTAGAAAAAAATCCAGATGGCTACTGCCATGTAGAATTTGATTCTTTGGAAAATCAAGAAATTCCTTCACTCATTGACCCTGCGCTATATCCAAAGCCAAGCGATGAGGAAATTAAAAAAATGTTAACAAAAGAACAATATCGCGTAACACAAGGTAATGGAACGGAAATGGCTTATTCCAATGAATACTGGGACCTTTATGATCCAGGTATTTATGTTGATGTTGTAACAGGTGAGCCCCTATTTTCATCAGCGGACAAATACGATTCCATGTGCGGTTGGCCAAGCTTTACAAAACCTATTGACCCTGCAGTTGTGCTTGAATATGAAGACACTAGCTATAATATGATTAGAACCGAAGTGAGAAGTCGTACTGGCAATAGTCACCTAGGACATGTGTTTAATGATGGCCCTATCGATCGTGGTGGCTTGCGTTACTGTATCAATAGTGCTGCCATTAAGTTTATTCCACAAGCTGAAATGGAAGAAGCAGGTTATGGTTACTTAGTACATCTAACAAAATAAAAACCAGTGCCAGGCACTCACACAATTCTCACACAATTAAAATGTAGCATACTTATAAGCCGCAACAATTCGCTCAACAGCGTCGGTTGCGGCTTACGTCGTGTGCCTGCTGAAAGTAAAGTCGGTCACCTTAATCCTGAAAGCCCTCTAGTGGACAGACCCTATTTTGCCCCCTTTTACTTTCGCAAAGAGTCTCGCGGAATGTATAGTGGATATGTACGACGCAAGAGTTGTATATTTGAAAGCCTTTGTACTAATTTATAAAGAGGTGAAAGTCATGTATAAATTATTAGTTGTCGATGATGAAGCTATCATTATTAAAGGCATTCGTTCGTTTGTTAATTTTGAGGAGCTTTCCATCTCTGAAGTATTTGAGGCGTCCAACGGGGAAACCGCTCTTGAAATCTTTCAAGAGGAGAGACCCGACCTTATTTTAGCAGACATTAATATGCCGAAAATGAATGGCCTTGACTTTGCCACGGCAGCCAAATCACTCAAACCTGATGTTAAAATTGCTATAATTACAGGCTATGATTATTTTGATTATGCCGTAACGGCTTTAAAAGCCGGCATTGATGATTACGTATTAAAACCTGTTTCTAAAAAAGACATTCAAGAAACGTTAAAGAATTTAATAGAAAAACTACAAGCAACACAAAATCAACATGAAATTACTCGCCTTGTCGAAGGAATACTACATGATACAAAAATAAATAACGACACTAGTTATAAAGCTAAAATCCAAAAGGAGATTGATCGGAATATCGCCAATGTAGATTTCTCTTTAAACTATTTAGCAAAGCAATTGGCATTAAGTAACTCTTATTTAAGTAGCCTATTTAAAAGGATTTATGGTAAAAATTTTCAAGATTATATGCTGTCCATCCGCTTAGACCGCGCAAAAATTTTTTTACTTAGTACTGATATGAAAGTATATGAAATTGCGGCAGCTGTCGGCTTTGACGACCCCAATTATTTCAGTGCAACATTTAAAAGGAAATTTGGCATTTCTCCGAATCAGTTTAGAGAAAAGATGAGGGACTAACTGTGAAGCAATGGAATACGTTTAAAACATTACGCATGCAAATCGCCCTTCATTATTTAAAAGCGAGTGGCCTTATATTGTTATTAATGGGCGGTATTTTGTATTATAGTATTTCTTCTGTCGTATTAAGTGAAGCAACATCTAGCACAAAAACAGCAGTCGAAAAGAGCGGTATGTATATTGACCTTTATATCGAACGTCTAAAAGCAGTATCCGCTTTACTAGCCGAAGACCCTCAGCTAGTAACCTATTTTTCAAGTGCCGAACGGGACCTTTCTACAAAACAAAATATACTATCCATGATTCAAACAACGATGACAACAGATCCATTCATTCAATCCGTCGTTATTGTTAGTAAAGACGGCCAAGTACTGTCCAATGAGCAAGGTTTAATTATGAGTATGTCGAGCAATATGATGAAGGAACAATGGTATGTAGCGGCTGTTAATAATGGCAGCAAACCGGTCCTGACATCTGCACGCATGCAGCAATTTTCAATGGATAAGGACAATTGGGTCATTTCGATTAGTCGCGAAATAAAAAATACAGAAGGGCAAAATATCGGTGTATTACTTATTGATATTCAATACAAAGTAATTGAAGACTTTTTAGCTAACTTGGATTTAGGCAAAAATGGTTTTTCTTTTATTATGAATGACAATGGAGAAGTTGTTTATCATAGAGACACGTCGTATTTTAAAAATCATTTAAAACAACAACAATTACAACAAATTATCGCCAATCAGGAAGGCTATGATAAAGAAAAAAATACGTTAACGCATACCTATAAGTTAACGAATGCCGACTGGACCTTTGTTGGGGTATCCTCACAAGACGGCCTGTTAATGATTAAAAAGCAACTGCTCGAAATCTTTTTACTAGTCGGTACCATTCTTTTCATTATAGCTGCAGTTAGCGTAGCGTTATTTGCTGGACGCATTACAACCCCATTTCAACGTTTAGAAAAAGCGATGCAAAATATTGAAAACGGCTTAAAAGAAGTACCTATTGATGAAAAGGGATGTTATGAGGCACAAAGTTTAGCAAAACATTTCAATAGTATGATCGGTCAAATTGAAAAATTAATGCAAGAAATTACGGAAAAAGAAAAACATTTAAGAGCAACCGAAATTAGTGCGCTCCACAGTCAAATTAATCCTCATTTTTTATACAATACATTAGATACGATTGTTTGGATGGCGGAGTTTAAC
>Ga0213825_1000942_pt1 | contig 20864 bp, 31 predicted proteins | sample MC6MC0900MG_FD_179896 | JGI IMG/M metagenome (GOLD analysis project Ga0213825, IMG submission 179896) | Enriched soil aggregate microbial communities from Iowa State University, Ames, United States - MC6-MC0900-MG | ecosystem: Environmental > Terrestrial > Soil > Unclassified | place: USA: Iowa... | reverse complement strand
CGCAGGAAACGGTGGGCGTCGTTGTGCAGCAGGGCGCCGGTGGTGACCATTTCGGTGTAGAGCAGCGTGTGCTTGGAAAGCAGGCGCAGGAAGAAGCGACAGTGGCGGTCGGTCCAGTCCATCATCGGGGCAACGCTGAAGCGTCGGGACGGCTCAGGGTACGTGTTTTGTGGCTTTGAAGCTGATTCTAAGGGCATTCTGGTCTACGCATTTTGTACCATTTTTCGGGGTTTTGAGACGATTTTGGAGTAGCAGTGGTACGATGTACCACCGCCAATCACGCTTGTACCACCGGAAATCATGGCAACGATTAGAGCAAGGAAAAAGGCCGATGGAACGGTTAGCTATACCGTTCAGATCCGCCTCAAGAAAAAGGGTGTCCTAGTCTACCAAGAGTCCCAGACATTCGCCCGCAAGCAGGCTGCTCAAGCCTGGGCGAAGCGGCGAGAGACTGAGTTGGCAGAGCCAGGCGCGATTGATCGGGCCAACCGTGGTGGGCACGCGATCAAGGACATGATCGACCGCTACCTGGTGGAAGCCGAAAAAGCCCGGCCGCTGGGTAAGACGAAACGGCAGACCCTCATGGCTATCAAGAACAGCTACCTCGGGGAAGTGGTCGACTCCGACATCTCTCAGCAGATGCTGGTGGACTATGCCCTCTGGCGCATGAGCCCTGAAGGCGGTGGTATCAAACCGCAGACAGCAGGCAATGATCTGGCTCACCTGGGTTCAGTATTGTCGCTGGCCCGGGCAGCGTGGGTTTACGAGATCAACCCCCAAGCTATGCCCGACGCACGTCTTGTCCTGAAGCGCCTCGGCTACAACATGAAAAGCCGGGAGCGGGATCGCCGGCCAACGCTCGAAGAACTCGACAAGGTGCTTGAGCATTTTTTCGAGATGCTCGCACGGCGTCCGACAGTCATACACATGCCGAAGGTCGTGGCCTTCGCCATCTTCTCTACGCGCCGTATGGACGAGATCGCTCGCATCATGTGGGAGGATCTGGATGAGTACCGCCAGGCGGTGAAAGTGCGGGACATGAAGAACCCCGGGCAGAAGATCGGCAACGATGTGTGGTGCCATCTGCCGGATGAGGCGTGGGCGATTGTGCAAAGCATGCCGCGTCAGTGCGCGGAGATCTTCCCTTACAACACCGACTCAATTGGCACGGCCTGGTCCAGGGCATGCAAAATGGTTGGCGTGAAGGACCTGCATTTTCACGATCTGCGCCACGAAGGTGTGAGCAGATTGTTCGAAATGGACTGGGATATCCCTAGGGTGTCGAGCGTATCGGGTCATCGTGACTGGAATTCGCTGCGGAGATATACCCATTTGCGCGGGCGTGATGATCGATATAAAGACTGGAAGTGGTTGGAGCAGATTATCCTGGCGCCAGTTACCCTCGGCGCCCGGGCTGAGTAGTTGGTTGGGTAATATACGGGCCGATTTGGGTCGAAAGCGAGCGGCCACGACTGGCAACTTTCGACCCATTGCGGACTGTCACCCCGCCACAATTTCTTGCTGCCTGGGAGCTTTAGCTGCATCTGCACGAGCAATGCGTCGATAATGCTGAAAAACAGCGCCGCTCCAGCGTCTAATGTTGTCCAAAAATTCTAAAAGATGGATGAGATGCGAACGAATTTATCCCTGGACGCGGCGAAAGCGCTGCTTGACGGTGGTATCGACGCCACTTCGGCCCTCAACTGTGCCCTGAAGCGCGTGATGCTGCATTCTCCTGAAGATGACTATACCGACCTGAAAAAGCCGTTCGGCCGCGCCATGGCAGGTATTTTGGCCTCGACTGTGGATGTAGCACTTCAAGCGTACCCCGAGCTAAAGCCCGATGAAGACGCATGGGTAGAAATCGCTAGGAAGTGCGCCGCAGCAAGGGCCTGCAACGGGCTGAATGACTGAGCCGGCACTCCAACCAACGCCCGTTACGTGTCGAAAGTGCCGGTAGAGGATGACTGCTTTCGACCCATTCCAACCGCTAGAATGGGTCGGAACCGGCCAAACGTGGGCAACGACTCAGATCCTTCCTTAAATTGAGTCCGGGATAAGATTACTTGACCGCCTCAAATAGGGTGTAGGTCGGCTTTTCAGTACCCATTTGAATTAGGAAAAACCTATCAGCATCATCAACCAGGTGAATCGTATGGCAATTAAGAAGATTTCTGATCTTAACCGCCCAGCCTAAACCCTCCGTCCATAGCTCATCATACTTGTAAGTATTACCGTAAGGATTTTCACTATGTAAAACCCCACCGCATCGGTCGTAAAGAATTTCAAATTCATCTCGACTCAAGAAGTTTTCCGTGACGGGCTTTAACTCTGTCTTATATTTTTCACCAGTAACAGGAACTTGGTTTATCGGTTCTGGATAAAACCTAGGGTTAAGGCGTTCGACTAGCTTAAGAACTCGCTTGGCATTCCAGTCGCTAGCGTACTCGGCCCTGGCTTCAGAATATTTTTCTCTATTTGCAATTAATGACCCAAAAGCTATAAGCTCCAGAGTTTTTCGAAACTGCAAGTATAGCGACTCGACGTTTATTGGTAGAAATCCAAGGTTGATTTTACCCTGAAGAAGAGATCCAATAACCTTAGTTCGATGTTTAGACTCCTGCATTAAATCACAATACTTTTGAGCTTCCTCAACTTTCATCACGGCTCCTTATGAATTGTTCATGCTAAAATCTAGGTGTTAATTTAACTCTCTGATTGCCTAATTTAGCTATGGAAATGCGATGGAGGTCAAGACCTCCGCTGTGTCCCTCGCCCCCAGTGCAGGGAATGAATGGAAATACCCGGACGGCAGGCTTCTGCCGGTGCAGAGGTCTGAGGGATGCAATGGGTCGACCTCTGCCCTTCACGAAGGGCTGCTATTGGCCGTTAGCTGACCTACATGAATGACCGCTATGGGTCGATAGCCGGCGATCGTAGACGGCCATCAACGCAGAGTGGTCGAGACGAACTTGGCGGGCTGGGTAGAATACAAACAAAGGATCAGTGCGGACGATAGAAATTGATCAAGCGAGGTGCAGTTTCCCGGTTAGCCTGCCCGTTGCGCCTTGTTCAATTGCACACACTCTTTACGCGCAGCATCCCGCTGCTGATCCAGGTAGAGAGCCAGGTCGGCAATGTGAACGCCTCGGGCGCTCTTCTGGCTCGGTTCAAGTCGGGTGATGGGCAGCTTGATCTCCCCAGCCAGCACCTTGCGTTGGAACACGAGCGGCGTGAGGTGCGTGAAGTAGTCGGCGCACACCTGCTCGAGCGAAATAATCGCCGTGCCGTTGTATTGCGCCATCAATACGAAAGCCGTGTTCATGCGCTTTTCTCCGTGGCTTGTTGAGCCTGGGCGGGCTGGAAGTTGAAGTCGGGCTTACAGCCCTTCGCATTATCTAGAACGCGTCCGACCGACGTACCTGCGTTGCTTATGAAGCCTGCCGCTTGGCGAATTTTGGCGCAGCGCTGGTGGTTGCCGCGGGTGCGGGGAATGCCGCAGACATCGCAGGTGACTGCCATGGCGGGGCGCATAAAGGTTTGAATGCCCTTGGCGTCTCGGGCGTTCGGCGTATAGGTGGTGATCACAGCCAGTACCTCTCAGTAGGATGGCGGGCTGGCGAGTTCAGCGGCAGGGCGGCAGTGCTCGCTTGTGATGACGTCACCCGGGCGATGCAGGTTGCGTGGTGAGCCGAAGTGGTCTGCCTCGGAGCAATGTTCACGCCGGCAGCGATGGCTGTTGCCAGCGCGACAGCGAGCCCCAGCCTGATACCGCGCCAGGTGTTCAGTTCTGCGTTATTAGTCATGGCTTAGTCCACCTGAGATCGGCTGCTGACGTGGTGTTGGTGTGATGCGCGACCTGGAGGCCGAGCTGCTGGGCGATGTGAAGCTCGAGGCGGGCGCCCTTGGAGTCGAGCCAGCCGGGCAGCAGAAGCAGGCCCTCGCAGCGGGAGATCTGTACCAGGGCGAGGCGCATGTAACCGGCCCACGACCCGCACTCGGGCACCGGATTCTCGGCAGGGTTCTCGACCTCGAAGCCTTCGTCGCGCAGCAGCTCGGCCGCTGCGTTGAAAGCCGGGTAGTTGAGGTCCGGCAGGCCAGTCATGGGGCCTGAGATGTAGACGCGCTTCATGCGGCCTCCTGCTGGTAAAGATCGATCAAGTCTTTCGCGTTGGCGGCGATCAGGTCCTCGGCCTCGTCTGGGCTGACGTTGTTACCGATAAGCCGGATTTGGATGGCGTGCTCGATGGAGCGCCACTCAAGCTGGCCGGTTTCCTCGTTCTCAGACAGGCCGCGATCAAGGATGTAGTCGGAGCTGAAGTCCTGGGCGAGCTTCCGGTCAGGAGCCTTGAGCATGCGCAGGGTGAAGTCGACCAGCGCGTGCTCGCCGAGTAGCACCAGGTCGATCGGATCGCGGTACATGCGGGCGCCGCTGCTGCTGCCCCCACCGGCACCGGCAAGCAGGTCTACGTACAGCTTGCGCTGGAAGGGCAATGCTTGCTGATGCGCACCCTGGTAGTCGATCCGCAGGGCGGCGGTCATGCTGCAGCTCCTGTGTTATTAGCGCTGGCCAGGGTGCTGCGCAGTTGGGCGTGTATCCTTTTGGCCAGGTCGTCAATGACGTCAGCCTGGGCGCCTGCTCGCGTTGCCTCGCCTTCGCTCTTCAGGGCTTTGAAGGTGCGCTGAGCCAAGCGCATCGTGGACGAGGCGCTGACCAGCTTGTCGTAGTCCGCCTTTGTCACTGCGAGGCCCGTGTACGACATGATTCGGGCTTCAAGCTCGCTGATATTTGCCTTGAGCGTGGCAATGCTGGCTTGGCGTGCGGCAAGCTGCACATTGCCGGTTTGCTGAGTGCGCAGCAGCTCTGCGCGCACATCGTCCAGGGTCTGTTTGGCTTCCTTGAGTTGCAGGCTCAAGGTCTGGTCGTGGAATGTTTTGCCCTCCTCGAAGCCTCGGGCGTAGGCAAGGCGACGTGCTTTCGCAATTAGGAAAGGAAGGATGATCAGGGTGACCATCCAGCCGATACCGGCGGCGAGTGCGTACTGATGTGGCTGCATGTGCTGTGCTCCTTCGTAGCCCGCCACCTTGCGAGGTGAGAGTCGGTGGCGGGCAGGGTGCCCCTGATGGCCGGGGCCGCCTGGTTCAAGCGGATTAGGTAGTGCGCACTGCCTGGCGGTCGAGATATGTGGCTAAGTTGTGGAGGTAAACCACGTTCTGAGCCTTCCCTGACGGTTCAATCTTGCTCACTTGAAGATCGATACGACCCTTGTTGATGAGCGTCTTGAAGTACCGATCCGAGCCGATGTGTGGGAAGTAGCGCTCCCTGACTTCGGTCAAGGTTGGGCAGGGTGTGGACCATTCCTTGAGCAGCTGATCGTAGGTACTCATGCGCACTTCCCGAGGCCTTCGGGGCCAAGCTGAAGCTTTGCGAGCACCGCTGCTGCGAGTTGTTCTTTGCAGGCCCCCGTGATAGCGACACAAACATCCCCTTGCTCGTTGGTCACTACGGCGCCAAGGGGCAATTCGCGGTTGACGGTGGCGATGACGTAGGCGGTTTGGCCGGCCTGGAGCACTTCTTCCACGCTGACCTGCGCCTCCATGAGTGCGAGCGCTTCTTCTGACTGGGCACCGGAATCAGCTCGGCCATTCGCCAGGTCCTGCAGAAAGTCCCGCAATGATTGGCACTTGGTCGAAAGTGCGCGTGGAAGGCTCAGGCTGCTGAGGAGCGGCCCAAGGGTCACCTTGATGCGGTGGTGAGTAGAGTCGTTCTCGATCTCAAGCTGAGCGACGACCGAGACTTCCGGACGCTGCAGTTTGCAGGTCGTTGAGCCGCCTTTATCCAGGGTGCTCTGTAGCAACATGATCTGGCGGAGAGGTATCTGGAATTCGCTCATGCCGCACCCCCGGTGGCCGCTACTGCGTGGGCCTTACCATCCTGAGTGACGACCAACTGCATGCCAGTGCTGCGCTGGAATGCCTGGATCTTTGCAAGACTGCTGCAGGCGGTGGGGTGTATCAGGACCGCTACCGATCCGTTGTGCTGTGCTGGTTTCATTCTTCCGTGTCCTTGATGTGAGAGAGGGGCACGGAATGTAAATTAGCAAAGGCTAATTAATTCATCAATAGCAAATGCTAATTTAGCGGGGCATGGTTGCGCTCCGGCCGGTAGCCGCTAATACGCAACAAGGAGGTGATTACAGCTTCTTAGCGTTCCAGGCCAGCAGGACGCGGGCTTGGATATGCATGCGCTCAATCATCGACTCATCGATGGTAATCGGTGGGTAGATGGGGTTGTCGGAGATCATTCGCAGCTGGCCTCCGGTAAGGCGCTGCAGGCGTTTGATGTAGAGATCGCCCTCGAGGGTGAAGACGTATATTGCGTCTGTTTTCACCTCGGAAATCCCACGATCCACAAGCAGAGCGTCGCCGTCGGCGAACGTGCCAGACATGCTGTCGCCATCTCCTGTGATGATGGCTAAGTTGTCGACATTCGAGAAGCTTAGGCCCTGCATCCTGAGCCAGTCGAGGTGAACCGTCATGTCGCGGATGACTTCAATGTGCATACCTGGGGCTGCCTTGCCATGCCCCATAGACGCCGCGATATCGAGGTGCGGAATCAGCACGAAGTTCTTGTCCTTTGCCGCCCTGGTGGGCAGGCGAACCACGTTGTCTGGGGCTGCGGTGGATGGCTCCTCGGAGGGAGGAGATGTCAGCGTCCCTGCTGCGAGCCCAATCTTGAGCTCCAGATTTAGCGCAGCCTTTTCCCCCAGCTTGCGATGGCCGTTGAGCAGTTGTGACAGGTACGACGCGTCTAGGTCGTGAGCCTCAGCGAATTCCTTCTGGCTCAGTGCACCCATAATCGTACGGAGGGAGGCGATACGCCTTTCATTGATATCCATGTGGCGATGATTGCTTTCCGTTAGCAAACAGTAAATTACGACTTGCTATTGCCTTGCTAATTAGCAATTGCTAATCTCGCCACCAATGGAGGTGTCTATGACGCTTAGCGAGTACTTGAAGACGATGGACAAGGAAGGGCTCGAGGCTTTCGCGAAACGTTGCGGAACGTCTGTTGGGCAGTTGAAACAAGTCGCCTATGGCAACCGCCGCGCTAGTGCGGGATTGGCTGTTTGCCTGGATCGAGAAACGGAAGGGGCGATTCGTTGTGAAGCGCTACGACCGGACATTGATTGGGCGTATTTGAGGCAAGCAAAGGAATAAGGTGCTGGACCAGGGACTCTCACCTCCCTGGCCCAGCGACGACGACGCACAGCACAGTACGGTCGTAGCTGTAGGATAGGTCTTACCTCATTCTCTGGCTACACCGTAAACCGAGGATTTACGGTTATGAGTCGCATTGATCTACTGCCGGATGCAGGTCCGGTTCTCGCCTTGCGGCAGGCGCTCTACCGCGCCGGTCGCGACTATCACGGCGGTATCACAAAGCTGGCCTTCGATATGGTCATGGACGTGGATGCCCTGCAGAAGAAACTCCACCCTACCGAAGAGCGCCGCTGGCCAAGCCCGGACGAGATCGAAGAAATCGTCCGCTGGACCGCTGACCCGCGTTTGCTTGATGCCTTGGTCCGTCCGGCCGGTGCCGTCTGGTATCGCCCTGAGCCGGTCCCAGCGACTAATGAAGCGCTGCAGGCAGTAGCCAAGCTCCTTGAGGAGTCCAGTGAGTTCGTCGGTAGCCTGCACGAAGGCGCCGCCGATAATGTTTGGACGGCTGGTGAAGTGGTCGACCTTGAGCAGCGCGGGATGGATGTTATCCGTCAAGTGCTGGCGATCATGGCGGGTGCCCGCCTAGCCATGGAGGACGAAGCTCATGGTTGATGTGATCGATGTGGCCAACGACCAAGCCGACTATCACCTGCAGGTAGCCCTTCAACGCCGCATTCGCCCAGTAACGAAACCGAGCGCGCAGTTTTGTGAAGACTGCGATGATCCAATCCCGGAGGTGCGTCAGATGCTGGTGGCGGGGTGCGAGACTTGCATCAGCTGCCAGGAGCTGCGGGAGCGCCGGAGATGAGTGATCGCCCGTCTTCTACCACAGCTGATTGGGCGCGGCGTTACATTGAAACCTTCGGTCTCGCTCTGGTTCCCATCGAACCAGGTGAGAAGGGGCCGAAGGGGGCCGGCTGGAACAAACCAGGCGGCTTTTTCACTGATGCCTCGAAGGCCGAAGCGTTCTGGACCGCGAGCCCGAATCACAACCTCGGTGTTGTGCTCGGGCCGAGTCGTGTCTGCTCGCTCGACGTTGATGACGTTGAGCTGACCCGGCAGGTCTTGCAGCAGACCCTTGGGCTAGACGTTGACGCGCTCGCTGATGCGTCCCCCACCTCGGTAGGCAACCCTGAACGATTCCGCGTGATGTTCCGTGTTCCTGAGGGTGTGGAGCTGACTCGCCACGCCCTGGTGTGGCCGAACAAAAACGACCCCGATGGCACCATCTACAAAGGGCTCATGGCGCAAGTGAAGGCCGCGCAGGACGAAGGCGATGCTGCCCGCGAGGCGGCTTTCCGCATGGCGGCTGAGCCCTTCAAGAAAGTGACGGTTTTCGAGCTGCGGGGCGGGCTGGTGCAGGACGTCTTGCCGCCATCCATTCACCCAGGCACTCGTAAACCCTACACGTGGCGTACACCGCCGACTGCTGAAGGGCTGCCCGAGTTGCCGGCCGACCTGCTGGGCATCTGGCAGGGTTGGGACGAGTTCAAACCGAAGGGGGAGGCTGTTTGCCCTTGGAAGCCGAAGGCGGCAGCGCCTGCGGCTGCAGCTTGTCCCGTGGCCAGGCCATCACCAACTGCTACACGATCTGGTGACCGGCTCCCCGAAGTCATTCCCGAATTCAATCGCGTCCATGACATCGCCACGATGATCGAGGCGCATGGTTACAAGCGTATCGATGGGAAATGGTTAAGCCCGCACAGCAGCTCAGGGCTGCCAGGTGTGACGATCAAAGATCGCAAGCTTTACTCGCATCACACTTCTGATCCCCTGGCCAACGGGCACAAGAACGACGCGTTCGACGTGTTCTGCATCCTGATGCACGATGGCGACCAGAAGGCTGCGACCAGAGCGGCGGCACAGATCCTCGGCATTGACGCGAAATCCCGTCCACCGGAACCGCCTCCATTGGGCGAACTTCCGCGTACCCCATCGGCAGCTGAGCCGGCCGAGCAGCAGCCCGTTGTCGACGCCGATGTCGATCACCTTCCCCACGCCCCATCGGACGTCGAAGCGCCCAGCCCGGCCGGCTCCTCGGCCAACGGGGGGGCAGGGGGTAGCACCCTGGACGTTGACGGTGCGATGCGCCGCTTTGCCCTGGTAGAAGGCACCACCAACGTGTGGGACTTGGACAAGGGGCGTTCGATGAAGCGAACAGGCTTCGAGGCCCTGGTCGGCAAGCCGCTCGCAAAAGAGTGGATGGAGCGGACCGACAAAAAGCTTATCGCCTCCGAGCAGGTGGCAGAGCTTGAGCAGGCCCGAAAGATGTCCAGCAAGAAGGGCGGCACGCTGAAGCTGGAGCCGCTCGACCGCTACATCTACATCGACGGCACGAAAGAGGCTTGGGATCGGGAGAAGAAGCGCCGTCTGCCCGAGGGCAGCGTGAAGATGGCCTTGGGCGATGCCTATCAGCTCTGGCTGAACAGTCCGGATCGGCGTGTAGTGGACGTTGACCACATCGTGTTCGACCCGACGATGACCAAGGACCCGGCGATTTACATCAACACATTCGAGGGTTTGCCGCTTGAGCCGGCCCGCAACGACGCGGCGTGCGAAAACTTGCGCTGGCTGATCTCGTTCCTTTGCAACCATGACGCTGAGGCGTTGGACTGGCTGGTGAAGTGGCTTGCGTTCCCGCTGCAGCATATGGGCGCGAAGCTGGACACCGCGATCCTGTTCCACTCGACCATGGAAGGCTCGGGCAAGAGCCTGCTGTTCTCAGACATCATGGGCGAGTTGTACGGTGAGTACGGTGCCACTGTTGGGCAAGACCAACTTGAAGGCAGCTTCAACGCTTGGCGAAGCGGCAAGTTGTGGGCTGTATTCGAAGAGGTTGTGAGCCGCGACCAGCGCTACAACCAGGTCGGCAAAATCAAGCACATGATCACCGGTAAAACGGTGCGCATGGAGTCAAAGTTCATCAATGGCTGGGAAGAGACCAACCACATGAACGCGGCTTTCCTGAGTAACGAGATCATGCCGTGGCCAATCAGCGAAGACGACCGCCGGATGTTGGTGATGTGGCCCTTGGAGACGCTGCCGCCTGAGAGGCAGAAGGCAATCGCCAGGGAGTTGGCGAATGGTGGGGTGGCTGCCTTGTATGGGTGGCTGCTGAGCGTTGACCTTGAGGACTTCAATCAGCGCACCCGTCCGCCGAAGACTGAGGCCCGGCAGCGCCTGGTTGAACTGAGCCGCACGGCCTGGCAGACCTTCTTCCACCTCTGGCGCAACGGCGAGCTTGGGTACGGCCTCTGGGGTTGCTGCCTGACCTCAGATGTTTACGCCATGTTCATTGAGTGGTGCGCCCATAACAAAGAGCACGCGATGAGCCAGACCAAGTTCTCGTTGATGCTGAGCGCGAAGGTGGAGAAGACAAGGGCTATCCCCTGGACGGACTGCTCCACGGCCCAGGGCCCGCGTCGTTTCGCGGCGTTCTTCATGCCCAACGATGGTGATCCTTCCCTGCCCCCATCCTTGAATGCGGCCGTGCTGGGAAAGAACGTTCGAGAGTGGCGCGAGCGAGCGAAGCTCGCGGGCTGGACGGTGGAAGGCTGGGACCACATCAAGAGGGTTGCAGCATGACTCCGCCTGTAAGTGTGTTGGGTGTGTTGGGTTGGTGTTGGGTTGGGTTCCGCAAGCCAACACAGATTCAGGCCCCGAAATCCGTGGCTTGGCGTCATTGTGTGTTGGGTGTGTTGGGTTCGCGCACGCGCACGCGCATGCGATCTACTTCAACTGCCAAAATCGAAGGGCGGATGAATCTCTATGCGAACCCTGAAAAACCCAACACACCCAACACACTAAACACGGATGCTTCCAATCCATTGAATTTATTGGGTTTTGAGTGTGTTGGGTTTGTGTTGGGTTCGCTGAATATGTGTTGGGTTTTGATTTCGGGGGAACGGCGATGACGATGGACGTGGAAATACGCCTTCAGCACCTGGTGCAGATGGTTCAGCACCAGAAGGACATGGCAGCATTGATCGATGAAACCGAGCGCCTGCGCCTGGTGGATGATCTGATGGAGCATTGGGGCGAGCAGCGTCGGCAACTGGGCTTGGAAGCCAGCCTCGGCAGTCAGATGGGGACGATCATGGAATGGAAGGGATCGGCGCCCCGCACCGGCTCTTCTGGTGCGCGGATACTGATGGCCGGTGCCGGCCTGGATCATGCCGCTGCCGAAGTCGATGCAGCCGTTGCTGGGCTGGCCCGCCGGGACAAGCGCGGGGCGACGTTGGCCGAACTGGCTGAGCTGCGGTACTTCCATCAGGTCACGATCAGGGAGCAGATGCGTGTGGTCGGGATTGAGGAGGGTGCTGATCGGACCTATCGCAACTGGGTCAAGGCTCTGCGGCTACAGGTGTTTGCCGTGTTGGCCGCCCGTTCCGGCAGCGCTCGACAGCAGACCGTTCGTCGGGTCGCTATGCGACTTGTGTGCAACATTGATGCGACATAGCCACCACATAATGACGAACCGAAAAACACCCCTTTTCGGTTTTTCCGGTGGCATGTAAAAAGTCCCCACGATATCAAAAGTGCGCTTAGGCGCTTCCCCCACAAGCACTGTGCTGTGCCGCCCCGACCTGTCGGAGCATCGAGAACCCTGCCACCCGGCGGGGTTTTCTTTTTCCGGCGCCGTGCTTTGCCAATGAGGCTTACATGAACAGCGAGCAACAAGCGTTAGCCGAGCTGCCGATCTGGATGGTGATTGTGCTGTCCCTGGTCGGTGGTGTGTCGGGAGAGATGTGGCGGGCCGATAAGGCAGGTGCTCGCGGGTGGGGGCTGGTTCGCCGGTTGGCATTGCGGTCTGGTGCCTGTGTCACCTGCGGGCTGTCGACCAACATGCTGCTGTACGCCCTCGGTGTTTCGGTGTGGGCTGCTGCTGCTGTCGGATGCCTGACCGCGATGGCCGGCGCCGATGTGGCGATCAACCTTTACGAGCGCTGGGCCGCCAAGCGCCTGGGCATCGAGCAGGTGCCCCCGCAGGCCGGCGAGCCGGGGCAGTGACCCGACCGGCAGCCCCGGCAGGGCCGGGGACCCTGGCGATATGGCCGGGGTACGGGGCAGGAAACCCGCGCTTCTTTGTTAGCGGGAGGTTCACCAGCTTAGTGAACTGCGGTGAACTGGTTAACCCCCTGAATTCCTTGGGTGAACTGGACGTTTCGACATGACCCACCTGACGAAATCGGAGTTCGCCGCCCGGCACGGATGGTCGAAATCCTACGTTTCTAAACTGGCCAAGCAGGAGCGCTTGGTGCTGACCGACGACGGCAAGGTCGACGTCGACGCCACTGAGCTACTGCTGGCCGAGACCGCTGATCCCAGCAAGGCAGCTGTCGCTGCCCGGCATGAGGAGAACCGCGTCGAGCGGGATGTTCGAAGTCAGCTCCAGCCCGGCCTCGGCCCACTTGCGGTGCCGCAGCCGGATCTCGCGCCCGGCGGGGCTCATAACTTCCAGAAAGCGAAGGCGCACCGCGAGTACTACCTCGCCCAGTTGGCCGAAGCTGAGTTCAACAAAGTCCAGGGCAATCTGGTCGAGCGTAAAGCAGTGGAAGATGCGGCTTACATGGCGGGCCGGATGCTGCGCGACCAGTTGTTCGGTCTCGCGCCGCAGCTCGCCGCCGAGCTTGTGGGTATGAGTGACCCTTGGGAGATCGAAAAGCACCTCGCCGGCGCCTTCCGCCGCGTTCTAACCGAGGTAAGCAAGATGAGCGACGCCGACCTCAATCAAGCCATCACACAGAGCTGAGCCTATGCCCACCGGATACGCAGACGGTGCCGAGGTGTACCGCGAAGCGTATTGCCGAGGGCTGACGCCTGACCCCGAACTGTGGGTTGATGAATGGGCGGACGAGTACATGCGGATCCCGCGTGATACCGGCGCCGCCGAACCCGGCAAATATCGCACCGCGCGCACACCCTACGCACGTGAACCTATGCGCTGTCTTTCTCCCGCGCACCCGTGCAAGCGAGTGGTGACCAAGGTTGCCTCGCAGTTGATGAAGACGCAGATCGCCCTGAACTGGATCGGCGCCCTGATCCACATGGCCCCATCTAACATCCTGACGCTGCTGCCCAGCCTGGGTCTGGCCAAGCGTGTGTCATCCCGGATCGGCAAGACAATTGACGCAACGCCCGAACTCAAGGCGCGCGTGGCGGCTAATCGCTCCAGGGATGCCCGCAACACCATGGACACCAAAGAGTTCGAAGGTGGCACGTTATACGCCACCACCGCGGGCTCAGCTGCCAACCTGTCGGAGCTGTCGGCTCGATATGTCTACGGGGATGAGGTCGACCGCTGGGACGTTGACGTCGACCAAGAGGGCGATGGCATCAAGCTAGCTGAGGCGCGGGGCAGTACCTTCGGCCGCAACGCCAAGTTCTATTTCTCCAGCTCCCCGCTCATCAAGGGGGCCTCGCGGATCGATGACCTGTTCATGATGGGGGACCAGCGGCACTACTACGTACCATGTCCAACCTGTGGGCACATGCAGGTCTTGAAGTGGGAGCGCCTGCTTTACTCCCCTGACTTCAGCACGGTGCACTACCAGTGCGAAGGGCCTGAGTGTGATGTGCTGATCGAGGAGCACCACAAGGCAGAGATGTTGGCCAAGGGTGAATGGCGAGCCCATGCCCAGGGCGACGGCGAGACAGTGAGCTTTCACCTCAATGCGCTCTATGCACCATTGGGTTGGCATTCTTGGACCATGCTGGCCCGCGAGTTCGAGGGGGCAAAGCGTGCCCAGGATCGCGGCGACCTGGAGCCCATGCAGGTGTTCTACAACACCAGGCTTGCAGAGGTCTGGGACAGCGCAGTCGAGCAGACTAAGGCTGAGGTGCTGCAGGCCCGGGCGCTGCAAGAAGACTACGTCCTTGGCACCCTGCCTGTGGGGGCGCTTGCCTTGACGGCCTCCGTCGACGTTCAGGCCAACCGCCTGGAGCTGATGGTGATGGCCTGGGGGGCAGGCATGGAGCGCTGGGTGGTTGATCACCAGGTGATTCCCGGCGATCCGGCCGATGAGCGAACCTGGTCGCTGTTGGATGAGCGGCTGAAGGTTCGGTACCGGCATCCCTGTGGCGTTAACCTCGGCATCCTGGCCACTGGCATCGACTCTGGTGGTCATCACACCCACGAGGTCTACCAGTTCACTCGCGTGCGCCGCTGGCGCAACGTCTTCGCGCTTAAGGGGGCCAGCAAGCCGGGTCGCCCCGTGATCGCCCAGCGCCCGTCGCAAGTAGACGTCACCTGGAAGGGCCAAACCGAGCGTAACGGGGCGGAGCTGTGGATCGTCGGTACCGACACGGCCAAGGACTGGATCTACAACCGCTACAGCTTCGACAAAGGGCCTGGCGCACTCCACTTCGCCAAGGACCTGCCCGACGAGTTCTTCCAGCAGTGCGTGGCTGAACGAAAGGTCGCCCGCTACGTGAAGGGCTACAAGCGGATTGAGTGGGTCAAGGGCAAGGCCGAGCGCAACGAGGCGCTCGACCTGATGGTGTACAACCTGGCCATGGCCAACTTCCTTGGCCTCCACCGCTACGGTGAACAGGACTGGGACAAGCTTCGACAGGCGCTTGCGCAGGCCAACTTGTTCGAGCAGGGCGAATCGGAGCCAGCCCGGCCTCAGACTAGTGAGCCTGAAACCGACGACCAGGACGAAGAGAGCAATTCCCCGGCCCCTGTGTCTGTTCCGGTCAAGCGCAACGACCCACCGCCACCACCGCCGGCTCCACGAGCCGTGCCCCAACCTATGCAACGCCGCAGCTCCAGCAGCGGCTACCTGAAGAGACGCTGACATGGCCTACACAAAAGCACACCTCGACGCTGTCGAGCGGGCGATTGCGCGCGGAGAAAAGATCGTTCGCTACTCGGATCGCATCGTCGAGTATCGAACGGTGGACGAGCTGATCAAGGCTCGCGACCTTATCCGCACTGAACTGACGAATGCCGCCGGGCCACGTTCGCGCGTAGTGCGCGTATTTCACGGAGGCAAGGGACTGTGAGCGGACGCTACTTGTCCCTCGGTCGTTCGGGGATCTTGGTGCCCGAACGGATCAAGGCCAGCTACGAAGGCGCCGCTGAGGGACGGCGCTCATCGGGATGGGATGCGCCGGACACCGGCGTGAACAGCCTGATCATGCCGGCCTTGCGCAACCTGCGCTCCCGCTCTCGCAGTGCGGTACGCAATGACCCCTACGCCGCTAACGTCATCGACAAGCGCGTCAGCAATCTGATCGGTACCGGCATCACGCCGCACCCAAGGTTGCTGGACAAAGCAATCCGCAAGGTGATGCAGGAGCTGTGGGAGGACTGGGTGGATGAGGTGGATGCCGATCAACTCACAGACTTCTATGGCTTACAGGCGCTGGTAGCACGCACGGTAGAGCAATCGGGTGAATGCTTCATTCGCCTGCGCCCGCGCCGGCTGGAGGATGGCTACGCGGTGCCGCTGCAGCTGCAGTGCCTATCGCCGGAGTTTGTCCCCCACGACAAGTTCGAAATGACCCGCTTCGGCAACGTCATACGGGCCGGCATCGAGTTCAACGCTATGGGCCGGCGGGTGGCGTACTGGTGCCATCGCAACCACCCCAGCGATAAGACCTCGCTGAATGTGGGCTACAACCAGTTGGTGCGGATTCCGGCGGAGCAGATGCTGCACGTATTCGAGCCCCTGGAGCCCGGCCAGCTTCGCGGCGTGCCGCGTTTGGCTCCTGTCTTGAAGCGTCTACGCAGCCTGGACAACTTCGACGACGCGGTGCTGTTTCGCCAAGAGGTAGCCAACTTGTTTGCCGGTTTCGTTCGCAAGCCAGCGCCGGATGGCCCGCCGCAACTCGATCCGCTCACCGGGGCACCGGTCAAGTACGACCGCGACGGCTTCACCCCGATGGTGGGACTGGAACCTGGCACGATGCAGGAGCTGCTGCCTGGTGAGCAGGTCGATTTTTCGGACCCGCCGGACGCCGGCAACAACTACCCAGACTTCATGCGGCAGCAACTGATGGCTGCTGCCGCCGGCTCGGGGCTGCCTTACGAACTCATGACCGGCGACATGCAAGGCGTGAACGACCGCGCGATCCGCGTGGTACTGACCGAGTTTAGGCGCCGCCTGGAGCAGCTCCAGTTCCAGGTGTACGTCCATCAGTTGTGTCGGCCGGTGCGTAAAGCCTGGTTGGACATGGCTGTGCTTGCCGGGGCGCTCGACCTGCCGGACTACGCGCAGCGGCGCCGCGAGTACCAGCGTACTCGTTGGGTACCTCAGGGCTGGGCCTATATCCACCCGGTGCAGGATGTCCAGTCACGCAGCATGGAGATCGCTGCGGGCTTCGCATCGCGAAGCGAGGTGTGCCTGCGCAACGGTACGGACGCGGAGGTGGTCGACGAAGAGAACGCCGCCGATATCGCCCGGGCAAAGGCTCTGGGCCTCAACTACAGCAGCTTGTCGGCCGTCGAGGATGACCCTGATGAGTCCGGCGACAAGGGGAAGAAATGAAAAAGCTGATGCCGTTTCGCATCTACAACATGGCGTCCTCGGTGCAGCAGGTCGCAGACCAGCACTGGTACAGGATCAGCGCGGCGGCTGAGGGACAGGGCGATACCCAGGCCGATGCCACTCCCATCGAGATCTATATCTACGGTGAAATCGGGGGCTGGGGCATCACCGCGAACGAATTCATTCAGGACCTGAAGGCGATCGATGACGGTATTTCCCCGGTGGTGGTGGCGTTCAACACCATCGGCGGCGATCTGTTCGACGGGTTGGCTATTCACAACGCGCTAAACCGGTTGGGTGAGCGCTGTACCGCGCGTGTTGATGCTCTGGCGGCCAGCGCAGGAAGCGTCGCTGCCTGCGGCGCTCACCGCTTGGTGATGGCTTCGAATGCGATGCTGATGGTGCACAACCCGTGGACCTGGACCAGCGGTGATGCCGAGGACTTGCGCCGGGTGGCTGGCGTCCTGGACCAGACTTTCGAGGCGATCATCGCGGCATACAAGGCCAAGGCGCCGGGCATTGACGATGCCGAGCTGCGCCGTATGGTCAACGCTGAAACCTGGTTGACTGCCCAGGAAGCCCTCGCGCTGGGCCTGGCTGACGAAGTGGGCAACGGGGTCGAGGTCAAGGCGTGCCTTGGCCAGGGCGCTGCGATGCAGCGGTACCGTCAGACACCCAAGGCGCTGCTGGATCAGTTGGCCGACCAGCCGGAGGCAACGGGTGGCAAGCCGGCAACACCGCCTGACCTGACAGCCGCTGACCCAGGCGACTCTACTGCGCTGGCTTTGATGATCGCCCAGGACTGCGCCAAGGCGGGAATCAGCAATCTGGTCGAGCCGTTGATCGCCTCCACCAAACTGGCCGACAAGGCCACGGTGCAGGCTGCCTTGACGCGTGCCAAGGGTGTCCGTGATCTCTGCGTAGCCGCTCGGCTGCCAGAGCTAACCGTTGAATTTGTGCAGGCCGGCCTGGAGCCTGATGCGGTGCGGGCGCGGCTTTTCGAGAAGCTGGTCAGCTCCGGCAAGGGTTTTGAGATCGACAACAGCCTGCCGCCGGCCGATGACGAGCCAGAGAAGGTCAAGGCGCAGTTACCCAATCCATCCAGCATCTGGGCTGCCCGCCGGCAGGCCGCCAATAAAGGAGCACGACCATGAGTAACATCCGCCAGGAGCCGGTTCACACCGGTGAATTCCTGCTTTCCGAAGGGCCGGGAAAGATCTCTCGCGAAGCCATCAATGTCGCTGCCGGTCCTGGTCTGGTAGCTGGCCAAGTGCTTGGTCTGGTAACGGCCAGCAGCGAATTCACTGCCTACGACCCCGCTGCAGAAGACGGCAGCGAAAAAGCCGTGTGCATTCTCTACGCCTCCCTCGGCGAGTCCGAAACCGTTCGGCGTGGCCGCGCGGTGGTGCGGCTGGCCGAGGTCAGTGAGGCCCTGCTGACCGGCATCGACGCTGATGCGGAACAGGCCTTGGCAGCGCATTTCATCATCCTGCGCTGACCCGACTCTCTCTCACCCCAACCCCGCCCTGAGCGGGGTTCTTACTTTTTGGAGTACCTCATGGCTGAGATTGCCATTTTCCAAGACGACGCTTTCGGCGTTGCAGCCCTGACAGCTGCTATCAACGAGCAGGAGTACGTGCCAGGGCGCCTTGCGGCTCTTGGCCTGTTCCAGGAGGAGGGTGTCGCCACCCTTACCGTGCAGATCGAGAAGGACGGTGACACGCTCGCCCTCGTGCCGGCGGGGGAGCGCGGCACCTCTGGCCTGGTGGTGGGCGGTAGCAAGCGCACGCTGATCCCGTTCAACACTGTTCACCTGCCGCAGCGCTTTGCGATCAAGGCAGACGAGATCCAGGGTATTCGCGCGTTCGGCACGCTGACGGAGCTGCAGGCCGTACAGGATGTGGTCAACAAGCGTCTTGCCAAGGCGAAACGCCAACTGGATGCCACTCACGAATTTCATCGGATGGGGGCCATCAACGGCAAGGTGCTGGACGCAGACGGTTCTTCGGTGCTGCTGGATATCTACAAGGTTTTCGGGGTGTCGCAGCAGAAGCAGTCGATGGGGCTGAATGACCCGAACGCCAACATTCAGGTGCAGTGCGTGGACGCCCTGGACATGCAAGAAGACGCGCTCGGCAACGTAACCACCACCGGTGCCCGCGCTTTCTGCGGCAAGACCTTCTGGAAGAAACTCATCGCCCACTCTTCGGTTGTCGATACCTACAAGGGTAGCCAGCAGGCCGCAGCGCTTCGGGGCGACGGGCGTGAAACGTTCGAGTTCGGTGGAATCAGCTGGGAGCGTTACCGGGGCAAGGTAGCGGGTGTCCCATTCGTCCCTGACGATGAAGCGCGCCTGGTGCCCGAGGGGGTTTCTGAACTGTTCCTGTCGGTCTACGCGCCTGCAGATTACATGGAAACCGTCAACACCGAGGGCTTGCCGTATTACAGCAAGCTCGAGGAGATGGCCTTCGGTAAGGGCGTTGCGGGTGAGGCTCAGTCCAACCCGTTGCACATCTGCACGCGTCCCCGTGCAGTTATCCGCCTGACCGCCTGATCATGGGCTTCCGCGACCTAATCGACGACGTGGACGAGGTGGTGTTCGACGTCCTAGGCGATCTTGCGCATATCGAAGGTCGCGAGGTACTCGGCATGTTCTCGGCGCCGTGGCTGCAGCCCAAGCTCGGCCAGATCAATACAGGCCTGCGTGAGCCGCACCTGGTCATCCGCGTTGGCGACAACGCGGGTGTCGATACGCGGCAGAGCGTGATGATCGATCTGCCGCCCGAGGACGGTGGTGGCAACTTCATCATCACGCGCATAGAGCCAGGCGGCGACGGCCTGGTGACGCTCGTTCTGAGGAAAACACCATGACTGTAGGCAGCTATCACAAGTTGTCAGCCAGTGCAGGGCTGCTGACCCTGCAGATGCGCCCGGAAGACGTCAAGGGCTTCGAGGACTTCGCCAAGCTAGTGCCCAAGGCCATGGCGGCAGCTCAACGACGGGCCATCAACAAGACGCTTCGCTGGCTTCGCGGGCAGGTTGCGCGGGAGGTGGGGCGGCAAGAGCGAATCGCCATCGCGGCAGTGAGACAGCGGCTTAAGGCCTTCCCGATGGGCAGTAACGGGCAAGGCAAGCTGTGGTTCGGCATTCGTCCCATCGAAGCCAGCCGCGCTGGTCGTCCTCGGCAAACACGAACCGGTGTGTCGGTGGCTGGGCGCCGGTACCAGGGGGCGTTCTACCAGCAGGTATACGGTGGCAAGCCCGATATCTGGATTCGCACAGCCAGCAAGCACTTCGATGCTGCCGACTACCCGGATAGCGACGTCTCTGGCGGTCGTGGTCGCCGGTCCGGCTGGGTTTCAGAGAACGACAGTCGCTTCCCACTGGCGAAGGCAAAAATCTCGCTCGATGACGTTCGACCTCACTTCGAAGTGTGGACTAACCGGGCTCACGATCGATTGAAGGTGGTCCTGGAGCAAGAGCTGAACTTTGAACTGCAGAAGTATTTGCGGAGAACAGGCAATGGTTGATGACCCAATACCTCTCGCTGGGATCTACGCGGCGATTGAGCAACACATCAGTGAAGCCATCCCGGGCCTCGCCTATGTCGGCACCATGCCGGACGGGATAGAGGTCGTGCCGATGCCAGCGGTAGTGCTGGAGTTGGCTGGCCTTGAGAGTGCGGACAAAGATCCTGGTACAGGTGAAACTGCCGTCGATGCTCGCTTCGAAGCGCGTGTGATTGTTGGTGTAGAGGTCCCCAACTGCTTGCATGTGGTCGCGTTCGCTGCGGCACAGCTGGCGGTCCTGCTACGGATGCAGTCCTGGGGCTTGGCGGTTGAGTTTGCTCAGTTCGTGCGGGCGGAGCGGGACTGGAGCCGGCCTGAGCTAGATAGTTACGCGGTCTGGGTGGTTGAGTGGACCCAGGTGATCTATCTGGGAGAGGAAGAGTGGCCGTGGCCCCGAGAGTCCGGCCCGCTAGTGGTCGCCTTCGATCCTGACGCTGGTCCTGGCAACGAGCATCAGTACCAATCACCTGAGGACCTGGGGTGAGTTACGCGAGCGCCGAGCACGACCGAATGCTGGCCGGTGTCGTGATCAAGGGTTATGTCGTGGCGGTCGACCTGGATGCTGGCAAGCTACGGA
>Ga0213825_1000941_pt1 | contig 20889 bp, 17 predicted proteins | sample MC6MC0900MG_FD_179896 | JGI IMG/M metagenome (GOLD analysis project Ga0213825, IMG submission 179896) | Enriched soil aggregate microbial communities from Iowa State University, Ames, United States - MC6-MC0900-MG | ecosystem: Environmental > Terrestrial > Soil > Unclassified | place: USA: Iowa... | reverse complement strand
TGCAATATGATATCGATTTATACACTTCTTCTATATATACATATTTTAAGTGCGGTTCTTTCGATTGGGCCTTTGTTTGTTGTTTTAGCAATCGTCAAGAAAATGCGGACGGCACCGCATGTGGAAATGCCTGCATACATCCACGCATTTCAAGGGGCCATTACAATTGTAAAACATGCTGGGCATGTTTTAGTGGCGTCGGGTATTTTGTTAATGTGGCGTGGGGGATACCCATGGACTACTTCTTGGGTGGTACTAACGTTTTTAGTGATGGCGGGGTCCATTGTCTTTTTAGCACGAGCATTTAAGCCGACAATTCGAACATTTAATACGCCTGCTTACAATCAGCAACAATTTGCAGCATTATTACATCGCAAGGCATGGATGTATATTGTGTTATTACTTATCATGCTATGGCTAATGGTAGCAAAGCCAGTACTGTGGTGATTGGCAAATTGTATAAAATTGTGTGAGTGCCTGGCACTTCTCCACTATGTCTCTGTGGGCACTGTGTAAGCCGCAACCGCCGTTAGGGCGCGTATTGTTACGTCTTACACGATAGGCAAGTGCCACAGAGGGATATGTGATTTTTGGCTGAAATTTTCAGAATTGTTTGAGTGCCTGTCACTATTTTGGAATGTGGAAGGAGATGGTTGTGCCTTCGTTTGGTGTGCTTTTGATTTGTAATCTTTGTCCGTAGATTCTTTTTAAGCGTAGATCTGTATTACGTAAGCCGATGCCTTGACTAGTTGTATTTGTATCGGATAGCAAGCCAGCTAATGTATTGGCGTCTATACCAATACCGTCGTCGATAACACTTATTTCTACATATTGAGAAAGATCTTTGACGCGAATGCAAACCGATCCGCCTTCTTTTTGTTTTAAAACGCCATGTCGTAGGGCATTTTCTACTAAAGTCTGTATCGATATAGGGGGAATTTCAATATTGATGTGTTCATCAATGTCCCAAACTATTTGTAATAACTCTCCAAAACGTTGCTGTTCAATATAAAGATATGAACGTACGAGTTCTAGCTCATCGTGAAGCGGAATAACTCGTTGTAAATTTTTAACATCGAAACTTGCGTGCAAATACTTGCCGAAATGGTGCATTAGGTCAATCATGCGATTCGGATCAATCGTACTAAGAGAAGCAATAGTATTCAGCGTATTATATAAAAAATGAGGCTGTATTTGAGCCTGAAGCCATGCTGTTTCTAAATGTAGTTGTTGATTAATGCTATATTTTAAATCAATTAAAGCGCGACACCGCACTTTAAGTTCCAGTGAATTGATAGGTTTTGTTACATAATCATTTGCCCCGAGTGCGAATCCAGTATAAACATCTTCAGGATTGCTGCGCGCTGTTAGTAATAAGATGGGCAGCTCTAGTAAGGAGTAATGCGCGCGAATATTTTCGATTAAGGCATAGCCAGAAATATAAGGTAGCATGGCATCCATAATAATTAAATCCCATCTTTGCGAAGGTAATAATTCCAGTACTTTTTCGCCACTTGTCAGTACTGTTATCTCATATTCTGTCGTGGAAAATAAACTGCGCATCATTGTTAAATTAACAGGATCATCATCCACCATTAAAATTTTAAACTTCTTTTCTGAAGGTACAGTTTCAAAGTTTGACGTGCTCGCTGATAAAAGCACATTCTCCTGTGGTACTTGATCCTGTTCTTCTTCCTTCATGTCCTCGGCAATTGGCATAGTGAAAAATAAATCGAGGCCGTTATTTGCACTCGAGTAGATTTGTAATGCCCCTCCATGTAAATCAATTAATTGCTTAGAAACGAATAAGCTAAGGTGAATGCCATCATTATCCGCAAGCCCCTGTTCATAGGAAAATAGCTGACCTTGACGCTTCATATCGTTTTGATCCATTGCAGAGCTTACATCTCTAATATGAATAAGTGCCATCTTGTTTTCTATCGTTGCGCTAATTTCTATCCGACCAGCGTTCGTATATTTAATAGAGCTGTGTAAAAGATTAAAAAGAATTTGAATAAGCCGTTTTTCATCAGCTAGTATATAAGGGAAGTTTCTTGCAATAGTAGAAGTCATTTGAATTTGTTTCCCCGTTGCGATAAAACGCAGCATATCAAAAACCCCCGAAACAACGCCTTGCATACTTACAGTTTTTTTATGAAGATGTAAATGGCCATCTTTTAACCGCGTATAGTCCAAAATATCATTGAGCGTGAAGGACATGCTTCGTCCAATATCAATTAAATATTTTAAATTCTGCTTGTCTTCCGACTCAAAATGATTGTTTTGATTATCATAAATTGTTTGACCCAACGTAATCATCTTATTCATAGGGTCCCATAATTTCTGTGCATTATTTAATAAAAATTCATCTTTCATGTCCACATCTTTTTGTAACTGGGCAACAAGGGAATCAATTTGTTGTTTATTTTCATAGAAACGTTTAAACCAATAACCTGAAAAGCCGAGTGCAATCATTAAATAATCGAATGGATAGAAGGGGACATCTATGACGAAAATCATTTTTATTAAGCCCCATATGATACCATTCGTAGTACCAATAGCTGTGAATGCAATAAATGCGGAGCTTTCCTGATTTCCTATGTACTCTTTTAAGGCAAGGACGACGACATATAAAAACGACACGATATAGAGCATATAGAACAGCAGGTTCACTGTGTATAGCCATTCAATAGGCAATAGTATGATGAGCAATGCTGCGATGCCATATAACATGGAGAACCATTTAAAATATTTTGCTTGTTGATATTTCTCTAACAAGATGCGAATAAATTGTACAAAGAAAAATGAAGCACCAAGATAAATAATATTGGATAGTTTTACTGACCATTCATAATCTAGATGTAACCAATTAAGTATAGATCGATCATATGTAATGAGTTCGTCAGCTAAAGGTAAAAGAAAACCGACTGTGAACAGCAAGACGATTTTTTTTCGATAAATAAAGAGAAAGACAAGAATACTAAATAATGCAAATAAGATGAGTAACATGGAAATAAATACGAGTGACAATTGTGTAATGAATTGATAGTGCATCATAGCTGGTGCTGAGCTAAAAGTAAGTCTTTTAGTAATAGCTACATTAGATGGTGTATCAAAATTAGATACATATAATAGTACATCAATTTCCGATTGTTCTTCCGTAAAATAGACGGTGTAAGGGGCCGCCTGTCCTTTATGGATAATTGCATTGGTAGATACAACGCCTGACTGACCTACAAGTTTCCCATTCATATACATTGCTGAAGCAGTTCCAATAGCAGGAACTCGGATTGCATAACGGTGATCTGAACGGTCATCATTATCACTTAATAAGATTTTTAAGCGATAAGTACCTACGTGTTGAACCGTTGCTGGCGTTTCTTTCATAGGAATCGTTCTAATCGTTTGTTCTGGAAGATTAGTGTTAGTTTTCTCTAATAAAACTTCAGGATAATAAAGCCATTCACCATTCATTTGATAAATGACATCCTCTGATAATGACTGATTGCGCATATCTAAAATCCCTGCTTGCGCAGTTGGCTGTTCATGTGATGGTGTAAAATATGCTAGCCAAAGTATACGGAAGATTGTAAGGGCGATAAAAATGAAAGCTATAATGAGTAAATGTCGGACAATCGTTTTTTTCACCGCTTCATAGAACCTCCTATAATTCGTAATATATTGTATTGTTTTACCATGCCATGCATTTTGCGAAAAGAAAACTTTATATTAAGAAAATAATAAAATTTAGTTCTTTCTGCGTAATTATTTTTTTAGAAAGCAGGTTAAAACGATTAGTTGTTAAGTATTTTTTAAGAGGTATGACGTATGATGTTAAAATAAAAACTTTTATGAAACACTATATAGATTTAGCAAAATATCAATCTCAATGGGAGACATGATCAGTTGTGGGGAAATTCAAGTTTAATTTATCGTTTATCATTGTTAGCATAGTGATGATTGTTGTACTCGTAACATCTAGTATTAGCATTTGGATTAGTTATCAAAGCTTTAACGAAATGCTTATTCAGCCTAAACTTATTATGCAAGAAGAGTACATAGCCGAAGTTTCAGATATAGCTGAACATAATGTCGCAGGGGTAATGAAAAGCAGTGACACGGAAATGTTAGCGAAAGGAAACCAGGTTTATATCGAACATGTTCTTTCTATTAGTATGTTCTTAAAAAAATTACTATGGCCTTTGTTATTAATGCTTGTCATCGTTTTTATAGTTGTGTGGTGGTTTGCTTTAAAAATCACTAGCCCACTTCGGAAAATGGCTAAAAGTGGACAAGTTAACTATGACATTTGCTATTTAAAATCAGTGGATGATTGGTATGTAGAGGCGAGTAACTTGAAAAATGTCATGATAAATTCGATCGCTGATTCACAAAGTAAAATTGAAGAATTAACTGACCAATTAAAATTAGATTCCCTAACTGGTATTCCTAATCGACGAAGTATGGACCAAGTATTAAATAATTTAATCGCAGAAAAAGTACCACATGCCATACTATTAATAGATTTAGATGATTTTAAAAAAGTGAACGATACATATGGCCATACGGTTGGTGATGAAGTTTTAAAAGCGTTTGCCAACAAAATGAAGGAAAGTGTCCATCGACAGGGGAGTTGCTTTAGATATGGAGGGGAAGAATTTTTAGTTGTTTTACCATATACCGCAATTGAGGACGCGGTTAAATTAGCTGAAGAATTGCGGCTTAAACAAGCATTAGCAGAAAATTCAATTGGACGACCGGTTACCTTGTCTGCGGGTATTACAGTTTTTACTTCTTTTATTCGCGATCCGAATCAGTTAATTGCTATTGCTGACCAAGCATTATATGAGGCAAAACAGTCGGGTAGAAACTGTATACGTGTAGTTGAAGCCACTTTTGTTGTTAGCTAAACACCACCGTAGTGGACAATTACAGAGCAAAAAAGTGTTAGCTTGATGGCAGTCAATCTAACACTTTTTCTACTTTGTCTCAAGCTCATTATTTTTACTCATGTGCAATTGTAGCGTACAACTCAAGCGTTTCTTGGTTAGGAAGAATGCCGAGGTCCGTAAATAAATTTTTTTTGAATGCTTTGAAGGCTTTTACTGCATTTGCACGATTATCTTCATCTACATAATGTTGGATAAGTTGTTGGATCATTTTATCAGAATAAGGATTATACTCAATCATCAAAAGTAAAGTCTGCTCTCGTTTTTTGAAATTATTTGTTGTTGTATAATGCTCGACTAAGTAACTTAGTAACAGTGTAAGTTGGTTGTGAATGAAATTTGATTTACTATGAATCCAAGCGTAATCCAATGTTGCCATATACTCACCTTTATAATTTTGAATAAAGACCTCTGCTTTTTCTACAGCGAGCTCCCCGACTTCCTCTTTGTCTTTCAATAGCTGCTCCAATTCCAAAACGTCACAATGAAAATGTTCGAGTTGTAAAATATAACATCCGTTTGCGTATTGTAATACGTTCAAATAGCCTAATGTGGACAGTGTTGTTCGAAGGTAGGAAACCGTTGTGTGTAGTTGTACTCTTGCCTTTTTATATTCCGTTTCAGCCCATAATGCATCAATAATAGTGTCTCTTGGAACGTGATTGTTGAGATTGGCTAATAAAAAGGCAAATAATTCTTTTGTTTTGACGGTACGCCAATGCACGACGGTTTCATTATACAGGACAGCGAATCCACCTAAGCAACGGATGCTTAGCGATGGTGATGGTTCATTCAGTTGTATTTGTACAGGTGTTGTTAGTTCTAGTTGAAGGAGTTCATGTATTCTGTTAACGGTTGTTTCAAGTCTCGCTTTAGAAATGGGCTTTAGTAAATAGTCGAGAGAATTAATTTCAAACGCCTCAATCGCATAATCGCGATAGGCTGTAACAAATACAATACTGACATTCTTTTTCCACTTCTTTAACAGTTGGGCAATTTCCAACCCGTTCATACCTGGCATTTCTACGTCTAAAAAGGCAACGTGAAAATCTAATGTCGGCGCCTTGTCAAGCAAATCTTCAATTGTAGAAAAAGCTTTAACCACTTCTATTGAATTAAATTCTGCTAACTGCTTTTCCATATTTAAAAGAGCTAACGGTTCATCGTCTACTATAATGACTCGAATCACAGATAGGAACACCAACTTTCTAATTTTGTAACTTATTTTTTATTTGTTATTTTTAAAAATGTTATTAATAGTTTAATTTAACTTTATTTACCATTATCAGAAATGATGAATACTACAAGTATGTACATAACCATCTTTCATGTCGGCCCTTTTTTATCTTTATTTTAGATTAAATGTAGCTTCATATGTTAAATCCTCTCTATAAAATCACACATCTCCTTTTCTATCTTATCGGTTAAAAAAGCTGTATTTCCATTATATAAAATATGCAAATAGTTAGTAGTGATTTGATTTATTTATTTCTATAAATTGTTTTTTCTGCTAAAAAAATAAGTGAAATTGTATAATTTACCGTTCAAATAGTAATAATTTGTAATATCAGGTCCGATGTCCTGTGAAATTTAGATGCATTCTACAATATTGCGTGCATATTTAAGAGCCTAATTCTCTAGTGTGCTAGCAACAGATTGTAGAAATTTAAAACAACTGGAGGTATTACTTATTATGAAGAAAAAAGCGATAGCACTTGCTGTAGCATTGACTCTTGGCGTAGGGATGTTCGGGAGTACTACTTCTGCTAAGGGAGCAAGCGCTGGTGAAATTGGTAGCAAACTTTGGGGAATCCCGTATATTTACAATTTAAGTTTAGCCGAGTTTCAGCAGCTAGACGAAATTGATTCTATATGGGTTGAATCAGAACAGCTATTAGGGATTGAGAGGATTCTGAAGGAAGAAAAGACAGATAACACCACCCATCTTATTGAGGCTGGTGATACATTGTTCAGCCTTGCAAAAGCCTATAATGTGAAAGTTGAGGATTTACAAGAATGGAATAACCTCGCATCCGATTTGATTTTTGTTGGAGAAAATTTAGCTGTAAAAGCATCTGCAGCAAAACCTAAAACGACAAAAAGTATTGCAAGTACTGCGAAGAAAGCTACAACAAAAACTACAACAAAAACTACAACAAAAACAGTTACCAAAGCCGTGAGTGCGCCAACTAACAAAGATGGCCAAACATATACAATGCGAGCAACAGCTTATACTGCTTATTGTGAAGGTTGTTCAGGTATTACAGCAAATGGGACAGACATACGTTCAAATCCGAATTTAAAAGTAATCGCCGTAGATCCTCGTGTTATTCCGCTCGGTACAAAAGTATGGGTAGAAGGCTATGGAGAAGCGATTGCTGCTGATACAGGCGGTGCGATAAAAGGCAATAAAATCGATGTCTTTATCCCTTCTGATGGACAAGCCCGTAATTGGGGAGTTAGAACCGTTACAGTGAAAATTTTAAATTAATAAATATAGGGATTTCTCAGTGTTTTTCTGGGGAATTCCTATTTTTTTCTATAAGGATAAATACCTAGTTATGAGTTGCGTAATTATTTGGACAGATGATAAAATTATAAAAAAGGAGGTAATTAAATGAAATTGACAACTTTATTGGTTATTTCTTTGGCTGTATTTTTGGTAGGTTGTGCTGGTTCGGAGAAGAAAGCTGAAAAAGAAGATGCAACGTCAGATGCTCCATTAACAGCTAGCGCAAAAGTAATTAGTTCGAATAATGAAAGTGTTGGAGAAGCTCGTTTTGAAGAAGAGACTAATGGTGTTAAAGTAACAGTAGAGGTAAGTGGTTTGCCTCCTGGCAAACATGGTATGCATATACACGAAGTTGGAAAGTGTGAAGGTCCGGATTTCGGTACTGCAGGAGGACATTTCAATCCAACGCTGAAAGAGCATGGGAAGGATAACCCGCACGGTCATCATTTAGGTGATTTACCGAATTTAGAGGTCAAAGAGGATGGCACTGCGACAATGACTGTCTTTGCAGAAGGTTTAACGTTACAAAAAGATGCTGAACACTCTATAATGGACGGTGAAGGCACTTCCATTGTTATTCATGAAAACGAGGATGACTACATGACAGATCCAACTGGTGAATCAGGCGGAAGAATTGCATGTGGTGTCATTCAATCATAATAGAGAAGGGGCTATTCTAAATACATATAGTCTCAAATGATAGACAAAGGGCAGTAAGAGTTCTCTCTTACTGCCCTTTGTTATGTTTTCCCCTTTTAACGGAATAAGGTTTTCCCAGCGATTTCAAAGGTTCTATCGGCGATTCAGGCAGTTTTCCCAGCGATTTCAAAGGTTCTATCGGCGATTCAGGCAGTTTTCCCAGCAATTCCAAAAGTTCTATCAGCGATTCGAGCGATTCAACAGGTGATTCCTAACATCATGATATTACCTTTTGATCTTGTGATAAGAAAACCCTAGCATGCGTTGCATAAGTAGTTGTAGAGATGGGTAACATCAGAATTAGAGGAGGTAATAACATGAAAAAAATATCGATATTACTTATTTCTTTAACTGTATTTGTCGGAGGGTGTAGCCTTTTTGATAAGAAAGAGGAAAAAGTAGCCGTTAACTCTAATGCTAATACTAATGCGTCCTTAACGGCAACTGCAAAAGTAATTGGCGCAAATAACGAAAGTTATGGTAATGCTTACTTTGAGGAAGAGGACAACGGAGTGAAAGTGACATTAGCTTTAAGTGGATTACCAGCAGGAACACATGGAACCCATATTCATGCTGTTGGGAAGTGTGAAGCACCGAAGTTTGAATCAGCGGGTTCACATTTTAACCCTACAAATAAAGAGCACGGATCATTAAATCCAAAGGGCTATCATTTAGGAGACTTACCTAATTTAGAAATTGGTGAAGATGGCACTGTAGATTTAACTTTCTTAGCTGAAGGTGTTACATTACAAAAAGATGCTGGAAATTCTCTACTCTCTGGAGAAGGTACAGCATTAGTAATTCATGAATCAGCAGACGATTACAAAACAGATCCTGCTGGCAATTCAGGAACAAGAATTGCTTGTGGTGTCATTCAATAAGGAAGATAGAAGGACGAACGGGCAAGCCTCACCACAACATCGTGGTGGGGCTTGCTTTTTTGAGCGGATGCCGTAAAGTTCCCAACAGTTCTTCGATGTAATAAATGCAAGTAATTAGACTTTTATACAATGTGTATACATTTTTAATTATTAAATATTTTTAAAAAGTAAGAATTTAAATGTTTAATAGAGAAAAATAAAGGGTAAAAAAGACGTTTATTTAAATGAGCGTTATAATCGTTTTGGACATTCTGTATAAATATAATTATCTGAATTTACTATTAATGTGTTGACATAATTATACTAAGTTTGATAATTTTAAATTGATTCTTAATTATAACCAAAGGGGGAAGGTTAATATGAAGAAAAAGCAATTTAGATTATTGATGCTATTAAGTGCCATTGCACTATTAATTTTAGCTGCATGTGGGACGGATAGTGGTACGGGGTCAAAGGATTCGGAAAATGGTGATACAGCAAGCTCTAAAAAGCCAGATTTTATAAGTTTATTAACAGGTGGAACACAAGGGACTTACTATGCATTAGGTGGTACGTTTGCTGATTTCATTACAAATGAAACAGGCATTAAAACGACTGCTGAAGTTTCTCAAGCATCTGCGGCTAACATGACTGCTTTGCAAGATGGTAAAGGTGAGATTGCGTTTGTACAAACGGATATTGCTTATTACGCAACTGAAGGAAAGTTAATGTTTGAAGGTAAAAAAATAGATACGATTGCTGCTTTAGGTGCGCTATACCCTGAGACGGTTCAATTAGTGACGACTGAAGCTTCTGGTATTAAAACATATGCTGATTTAAAAGGGAAAAAAGTTTCTGTAGGTGCTCCGGGTTCTGGTACTTATGCCAATGCGGAACAATTACTTGAAATTCATGGATTAACAATGGATGACATTAAAGCACAAAATCTTGATTTCGGTGAGTCTGTTGATGGTCTGCAATCAGGTCAAATTGATGCTGCATTTATTACAGCAGGGACGCCAACAGCGGCTGTAGAGGCGTTAAATGCTACAACAAAAGTCAACATTATTGGAGTAGATGCTGGTAAAGCGGATGAGCTAATTGCTAAATATCCTTACTATGCAAAAGATACTGTAAAAGCGGGTACTTATGGTATTGCGAAAGATACGGAGACCGTTTCTGTCCTTGCGATGTTAGCAGTAAGTAAGGATCTTTCAGACGATGTTGTATATGAAATGACGAAAGCTATTTATGATAACGCGGGCAAGATTTCACATGATAAAGGTAGATTTATTAAAAAAGAAACGGCTTTAGATGGTATTAGCATTGATATTCATCCTGGCGCTCAAAAATATTTTGACGAAAAGAAATAGTACTATAGAAATTTGCTTGTTCAAGTTGTTTGGACATTGATAAGAGAATTGATACTTTCTTACACATACAAATGGGGCTCGGATTGCGTAAAGCTTCGGGCCCTTTTTTATTACGTTCAGGCTAAAGCGGATAGTTTTTAAAGTGGGGGAATAGATGTGATGCGAATGAGGAGATTAGTATTTGTAATAGCGATATGTAGTATTGGCGTTGGCATATTCATTTTTCTTCCTCTTCAAAAGGTATTTGCATTTACAGAAACACGGATAGACAATCCAGTCGTGCATTATTTACCTTTTGCTGGTGATGATGCTTTTGGAATAAGGTACACACATTCAATCCATAAATCAGATGTCCTTGAATATTATCGAAGCGTAGCAGGAAATCGTATTCAAATGTTAGGGATGGAGTATGAGGACTTAGCGATTGGTATGCCCGCCTACGCGGAGGAAAATCAAACATTAACACAAAGAGATGGTAAATATTTTTTGCAATTTCACAAGGAAATCATTGATAATTTTACAATTTATATTGGGGACTTAGATTTAGATCTTGTGTTTGTTTACAAAAATCATGAATATGATTTAAAAAAAGATTTGCAAAGGGGCAAATCCTATTTGTTTGAGGTAAAGCGCTTATCGCTTTATGAACGATGGAAAGGAGTTAGGTTGACATGACAAAACTGAAGGACCGCAACAACGAAGTAAAAGAAGAATTTGAACAAATATCGGCAGAAGAGCAACAAGCAATACTTGAAAAATATGATATTGAATCCAATGTACGTACGATTTCGGGCATTATGAAGCATGTAATCTTCTACGGATTATTAGCATTTTCATTGTTTCAGTTATACACTGCTATTTTCGGGCAATTTACAGCGCCGATTCAACGGACTATCCACTTAGGGTTTGGTTTAGCACTTATTTTCTTACTATTCCCAGCTCGAAGAAAAGCACCAAAGCATAAAATTGCCTGGTTTGATTATATTTTATCGTTATTATCTGTAGTAGTGGGTTCGTATTGGGCATTGAACTATACAGAGCTTGTTAATCGTAATGGTACCATTACACAGATGGATTTTATTGTCGGTTTAATAGCGGTAGTTCTCGTGCTTGAGGCTGCTCGTCGAGCAGTAGGATTACCGATTACGATTATTGCAACGTGTTTCTTGATTTATGCTTATTTTGGTCCTTATTTTCCTGCCTTTATGGCGCACCGAGGGCAAGATTTTGAAAGCATTGTTAACCTGATGTATTTTACGACAGATGGTATTTTAGGAACGCCGATTAGTGTTTCTGCTACCTTTATATTTGTGTTCTTATTATTTGGTGCATTCCTTGTAAAAACGGGAGTTGGCCAATATTTTAATGACTTAGCTGTAGCTTTCGCTGGAAAATTAATTGGTGGGCCAGCTAAGGTAGCTGTGTTCTCAAGTGCATTACAAGGGATGATTTCGGGAAGTTCTGTAGCGAACGTTGTAACATCAGGTTCGTATACCATTCCGATGATGAAAAAGCTAGGATATCGAAAAGAATTTGCAGGTGCCGTTGAAGCAGCAGCTTCTACTGGTGGTCAATTAATGCCTCCGATTATGGGTGCAGCGGCGTTTCTAATGGTGGAGTTCATTGGACGTGGCATTACATATTGGGATATAGCAAAAGCAGCCGCAATTCCTGCATTGCTTTATTTTACAGGTATTTGGATTATGACGCATTTTGAAGCGAAGCGTGTCGGCTTAAGGGGCTTACGTGAGGATCAAATGCCTAATCGTAAAGAAGTATTTAAGAAGATTTATTTGTTGCTACCTATTATTGCAATTATTGTACTGATGTTAACTGGTACACCTGTTATGCATGCTGCACTTTATGGAATTGTTATTTCGATTTTTGTCACAATGTTCAACAAAGATACACGCTTAAAGCCAAAAGATATTGTCGATGCGTTAGTTGAGGGTGCTCGTACGGCATTAGGTGTTGTAGCAGCAACAGCTTGTGCGGGTATTATTGTAGGGGTAGTTGTGAAAACAGGTCTCGGCTTAAGTTTAGCTAATAGTTTAGTAGCGTTGGCAGGAGGTAGTATTATTTTAACGCTTGTCTTCGTTATGATTGCTTCGCTTATTTTAGGAATGGGCGCGCCAACAACGGCCAACTACGTTATTACATCAACAATTGCAGCGCCTGCCATTGTGGCATTATTATCACCAAATACACCACAAGAATTAGTGCCAGTTGTTGTATTATTATCGGCACATTTCTTTGTATTCTACTTTGGTATTATCGCGGATATCACGCCACCAGTGGCACTCGCCGCATTTGCTGCTTCGGGAATTTCGGGTGGCGATCCAATTAAGACCGGTGTTAACTCGGCAAAGCTTGCCATTGCAGCGTTTATTATTCCATATATGATTGTGTTCTCTCCGGCTTTGTTAATGATTGATACAACAATACCGCAAATTTTATGGGTTGTATTTACAGCTGTTACAGGAATGGTTGCAATTGGCGCTGGCGTTATAGGCTTCTGGTACCGTAAAGTACTTTGGATTGAGCGTTTATTTGCGATTGTAGCAGGTCTATTGCTTATCTACCCTGAAAAGTTTTCAGATTGGGCAGGCTTGGCAATTTTCATTGCGCTAGTAGCGATTCAAATTTTAACACAGCACAAATATGGCGGTAACGGCTCTGATAACGGAAATTCGCAGAGTAAAAGTGTAACAGTTTAATTTTAAAGATGAGACTAGCACAAAAAAGAAAAAGAGTTAGATTGACTGCAATCAATCTAACTCTTTTTTGCTATGTCGTTGATGTCCGCTGCGGCGGTGCTTTCCGCGGGCACACCGTAAGCCGCAACCCTCGCTAGCGCGCGGGCTTGTTGCGTCTTACATTGTGTGCTGTTCCCGCAGGAGTCACCGCCTCCACTACCATCAACTTGTGTTCTGCAAATTATTTATTGCAATAGAAAGAATGGCTATGGCCTAATTTGGTTTGTCTAAGCTTCTTTTGAGGATATGAATAAAGAAATCAAGATATTAACAAGTAATTCCACAAAATTAAGCGTGTTGTTATCTCAAAAAGAGATTGAATTGATATAAATTATGCATAATGAGTATTATTTGTTGATTTATCGTAAAAAGATAGTATATAATCAAATTATCAGAAAATTCTATTAATAAAGGAGGCAAGATGATGGAGCTTAATTTTAATTCGAAATTTGAAACGTATTTGATGGATCAAGAGCCTGAATTACAAACGACAAATAATAATGAGGAGCAACCACTTCAAATACATTATGAAGAATATCCAGAGGGTTTTTTTACAAGCTTATAATAGCTATTTCAAAAGGCTGTGCTAAAAGTCGAACTAGATCTTTTAACACAGCTTTTTGCTATGTGTAAAAAAAATTTTTTGCACATTTTTAATGAATTTTACATAAAATAATAAAGATTAATTTAGCGTTTTATTACCTAGTTATAGGATGTAAAAATAGTTATAGTACTAATTTCATATATTCTTTTCTAAAATGCTTTCATGTATAATGAGGGGAAAAAAGGTGTATCGAGGTGTCGTTATGACAAGTGCAGCAATGTTAGAAGAAACAATGTATCAATGGTTTGAACATTTTCATAATTATCCGGAAGTAAGCTGGAAAGAATTTGAAACTACTAAGAAAATTGCGTCTATATTAGACGACTTAAACGTATCGTATCGTTTGTTAGGTGATGTACCAGGACTACTTGCAGAAATTGGTACAGGCGATGAGATCGTTGCAGTGCGTGCAGACATTGATGCATTATGGCAAGAAGTAGATGGGAAATGGCAGGCAAACCATTCTTGTGGTCATGATGCCAATATTACAATGGTACTAGGAGCGTTATTGCTGCTAAAAGATCGACCGTTGCAACATCGTGTTCGCTTTATTTTTCAACCTGCAGAGGAAGTAGGAAATGGCGCATGTGCCGCATTTGAGCGTGGTGCTGTAGATGGTGTTTCGCATTTATTTGGTGTCCACTTGAGACCGATTGAAGAGTTGCCGTTAGGAAAAGTTTCACCAGCTATCCATCATGGTGCTGCTTACTTTTTAGATGGTACTATTCATGGTACGGATGCACATGGTGCAAGACCACATCAAGGTAAAAATGCAATTGATGTCATAATGGCAATTCAGTTAATGTTAAATAGCATTCATTTGTCGCCGTTCGAGCCACATTCTGCGAAATTAACGAAGATTATTGCGGATGGTGGTAGTACGAATATTATTCCGGGTAGTGCTAGCTTCTCAATGGATATTCGAGCACAGCATAATGATCAGTTGGAATTGCTTCGTAGTCGTATTGAATCTGGATTGAAATCAGTACAGCAACAGTTTGACATTGAATTAAAGTGGAAATGGCTAGATTTCACACCTGGTGCAGAAGTTTCGCCTATCGCGGCCAATATGGCTAAAAATGCTATATTAGAATCGCTGGGGGAACAATTTTTAGCGGATGAAATTACAACGCCAGGTAGCGATGATTTTCATTTTTATACAGTAAAAAAACCAGAACTAAAGGCAACGATGATTGGTATTGGTGCTAATTTAGTACCTGGTTTACATCATCCAAAAATGACTTTTGACCGAAGTGCATTAATCGATGCATCGAAAGTACTGGCGTGTTTATTAGAAAAAACGCCTGAACATAAGTAAAAAATATTTCGAAGGTTCCATCTATTTTAGATGGAGCCTTTTTTGTTTGTATTGTTACAACGAAATGTATAAAAATGCGGCGTTTTGAATGGTTTGTATAAGCTGGTTGGAAGCGTTTTTTTTCCCTTTAACTATGATAATTGCTATAGAAGCATAAAATTTTTGCGTTGACTTTATATTTTTTGAATATTAAGCTAAAAAACGTAAAAATATATTTGCGCTTGTGAATTAGTAATTTGTGATTGGGTGCAAAAAAGGGGATGGGACAATGAAAAAGGAAATAAGTGCGAGTTGGGCACTCCTAACTTTTGTAATAATGATTACTACGATGCTTTTTACAGTAGTTGTATTAGAGCAAAGTCCTCACGTGCCACTTATCGTAGGAACAATTGTAGCAGCAATTGTTGCCAAAAAACACGGTTATAAGTGGGTGGAAATTGAAGAAATGATGTATAAAGGTATTCGCCTCGCTCTTCCCGCAATTGTTATTATCATTTTAGTTGGTTTGACAATTGGCGCATGGATTGGTGGTGGGGTCGTTGCCACGATGATTTTCTACGGTTTAAAATTAATTTCTCCAGCTTGGTTTTTAGTGACGATTTTGTTATTATGTTCAATCGTTTCGCTAGCAATCGGTAGCTCTTGGTCCACAATGGCAACGATTGGTGTTGCTGGTATGGGTATCGGTTTAAGTATGGGTATTCCCGCACCGATGATTGCAGGAGCAGTTATTTCAGGTTCTTACTTTGGTGATAAAATGTCACCTTTATCAGATACGACTAATTTAGCAGCAGGTTTAACAAATACAGACTTGTTTGCACATATAAAACATATGCTTTACACAACAATTCCGGCATTAATTATTACACTTGTTGCATTTGGGTATATGGGAAGACGCTTTGCTGATGTAGCGATGGATTCGGAAAACATAATGACAACGCTTGCAGTTATGGAAAAAAGCTTTGTTATTTCACCATGGCTATTACTTGTTCCAGTAGGGGTTATTGTTATGGTAGCTAAAAAAGTTCCAGCAATCCCTGCATTAGTTGTTGGTATTATTTCAGGTTTCTTATTACAAATTTTTGTACAAGGCGGAACACCAACGATGGCTGTCCATGCCTTACAAGAAGGGTTTGTTATTTCTACAGGCAATGACATGGTGGACGAGCTCTTTAATCGTGGTGGCTTAGATTCAATGATGTATACGGTTTCAATGACAATTGTTGCCATGACATTTGGTGGGGTGTTAGAATATTCGGGCATGTTAAAGGCGCTTATGGATGTTGTTGTTAAGTTTGCTAAATCTACAGGTAGCCTTATTGCTTCAACAATTGCCGCATGTATTACAACAAATGCGACATGTTCTGAGCAGTACATATCAATTGTAGTACCTTCACGTATGTTTGCAGACGTTTATCAAAAACGAGGTTTACATTCGAAAAATTTATCGCGCGCTCTAGAGGATGGCGGAACGTTAACATCCGTATTCTTCCCTTGGAATACTTGTGGGGTATTTATATTAGCGACACTAGGTGTTAGTGCAATGGAGTATGCCCCTTATGCAATACTTAACTTTACGGTGCCAATCATTTCAATTATTTATGGTTATATCGGATTTAAAATTATCAAAATGACGCCAGAAGAAATGGAAGCAGCAGAGCAACGTAAAAAAGAAACGCAAGAACAAGAGATGAATAATATGGTTGCAGTAGACTAAGACTCACAAATTTGGAATGAATGAAAAAATAAGACAAGCCCCCATCAGTAGAGTGCAGTTGGGTAGTGGAGAGACGCTGTAAGCATGGTATATGTCATGCGATAAGAATCTTCGCTTACCAATGAGAAACACTGTGTTGGAGCTTGTCTTTGTCTATTAATAGGTTGCAAAGTTTAATTCGTATATTGTGCGAGGACGTCCTTGTTGGTGCGTCATTTCTTCACCGACAACTTTCGCATAGCCATGATCAACTAATTTTTTAATAATGCGTTCAGTCGTTCGACGTGTAACTTGTAAGTATTCTGAAAGATTTTGTGCTGTAAATTGCGAAGATTGCCGTTCCTTACTGAATTGAATTATTTTCGAGATGTTTAATGGACTTAAGCTTGTTTGTTTTGCCATTTGTAAAATATAAGGATCTTTCGTTTTTAAAGATAGTTTACCTTCAGATTTTGGGAATGGGCCCAATAGATTTTTCTGTTCATCCAGAATATAAATTTCAAAAGGTTTGGCAAATTTTAATGCCTGTGTAGCATTTTCAGCAGCTTCGTAAATCGAGTGCCCATAGCCAAAGGCAAGCCTAAAAGGTGAGTCTAGTTGTTGGCTAAGGTGCTGGAAATATTCCTTTTCAAGTGCATTTTGTAAATGGCCAGCAGTTGTATAAAGCTCAAAATAGTTAGCATTTATTTGCTTATATGTGGCATGTGTCGTTGCAGTTATGTTTTGTAAAATATCAGCACATTGATTGTTTTTGGGAATATCTAAAAATCCAACGACAGCTTTTGCAGATTCGGATTTAGTAAGCAGTGATTGTGTTTTCGTTTCTTCTAGACATTGTATAATTGAACTGGTTGCATCTAGCATGCGCATCGCAGGGATGTTTCGTAGCTGCAACTCATCAAATACACTATGAATGCTAGTAATAACAAAATCGATTTGCTGTGCATCCCATAAGGCAATATGCTTGTTCAAGACATCGTCTGTTGGTGCTGTAATGGAAATGGGATGAACATAAGGTTTTGTACCGGTATATTCAATTTCTGTTAGCACATGATCGACGAATTTTGGATGCATGACGTCGATTGATAGCCTTGGTAATGGGATTGCTTTGTTTGCTATAAGTGACAATAAAGTTGTAGAAATGGTCATCTCATCTTGTTTTAAGTAATTCCAAGGAATCGGCAATGTTTCAAGAGATGATTGAGCATATAAATAGGGCAATGTGCCTCCGAAAAGAAGTGCATCACATGGCTTGATTTGCTTTAACAAAGTCGGTGCATCGGAAGGGTGCTTATAAAGATAAAATTCTATTTGAATATTCTCTATGTTTTGTGCGATACTAGAGATACGCTTTTTAAAAGCATGAGAGCATATAATTGCTATTTTTGTAGACAAAGGCATCGTTCCTTTTTATATTTTTTTACGTAATTAGCGACATATTAACGACAACATAAATTATACAGGAGTATGATAAAAAATGAAAATCCAACAAGTAGACATTTTTGCAATTCAATTACCACTTATTGATCCGTTTATTATTAGTTACGCTACATATGATACAATGCCTTCGATTATTTTGAAAATCACAACAGATACTGGCATTGTTGGCTATGGAGAAGCCGTACCTGATGAACATGTAACAGGAGAGTCATGGGATAGTACGTATGCAGTATTAAAACACCAGCTAGTACCTGCCATTATTGGTGAAAATCCAATGGCTTTTGAAAAGCTTCACGATAAAATGAATCATATTGTCAAGGATGTACCTGCTGCTAAAGCGGCAATTGATATCGCATGTTTTGATATTGCTGGTAAAGCATTACAAGTTCCGGTATATCAGCTACTTGGCGGTCGCTATCATGAGAAATTCCCGATTACTCATGTTTTGAGTATCGGAACACCTGAAGAAATGGCAGATGAGGCAGCTAAACGTGTAGAAATGGGCTATCAGTCATTTAAAATGAAAGTAGGAACTGAAGTTAGACGTGACGTTGCCCGCATTAAAGCAGTACGTGAGCGTGTAGGCGAAGATATTGCAATCCGTGTCGATGTAAACCAAGGATGGGGTAATGCGGCTACAACATTACAAGGGTTACGTGCACTAAAAGATTTAAATATCGATTGGTTAGAACAGCCTGTTGATAGTGAAGATATTGATGGCATGGTAGAAATTAAATCAAAATCTGATGTACCGTTAATGATTGATGAGGGACTACGTGGCGTACGTGAAATGCGTGAAATCATTGCGAAGCGTGCAGCAGATAAAGTAAATATTAAATTAATGAAATGCGGGGGGATTTACCCTGCGATGAAATTAGCAGTAATGGCGGAAATGGCCGGTATTGAATGTCAAATTGGTTCAATGGTCGAGTCTTCTGTAGGTTCGGCAGCTGGTTTCCACGTTGCATTCTCTAAAAAAATTATGACAAGTGTGGAATTAACAGGACCTCTGAAATTCTCTAAAGACGTCGGTAATTTACACTATGATGTTCCGTTCATTTGCCTGACTGAGCAGCCTGGATTAGGTGTAGATGTCGATGAACAAGTACTAATGGAACTATGCCAATTTTCAACAACTGTAACAGCATAAGGAGGTTTCGACATGGATAAAATTTATGAAGGATTGCTTGGAGAAACGCCTTTTTACGTTACGACATTACAACTGCATCATTTACCGGCGATACTGACATTACAGCAAGAGGTATATGAAGCATTGCCGGATCAAAGTATTTTACAGCCGTTATCTACAGAAGAATTTGAATACATTTTGCAAGGTAATGGCTTGATGATTGGGGCATATGTTGAAAATGAGCTCATTGGCTTTCGAGCACTATTGAATCCACCTGTTGATGACGAACATCTTGGCTATGATTGCGCGATTCCAGAAGAGCAATTCCATCGCGTGTTATATCAAGAAATTTCTAATGTTTCGCCACATTATCGAGGCTATGGACTACAAAAAACGTTAGCGTCAATTGTGATGAAGGAAATTGATTTAGCAAGCTATGACTATGTTTGTTCAACGGTTAAACCGTATAATATTCCGAGTTTAAAAGATAAATTTTCGCAAGGGCTAGTCATAAAAGGCCTGAAAATTAAATATGTTGATAAATTGCGTTATATTTTTTATAAGGATTTACAACATGGGCAGCCACAATATATTGACAAAAAAGCTGTTTCCATGCGAGATACAGCGTTACAGCAGCAGCTTTTAAAAGAGGGCTATACAGGGACATCCATGTATGAAGAACAAAATGAGTGGTTCGTTGTCTATGAAAAATAAAAGAAAGCCTTACTTTTCACAAAACGTGAGAGGTAAGGCTTTTTGTTATTTCTTTAGTGGACAAAATCCACATGCCAGTAGACCGGGAATATCTTTTGAAAAGCAGCAAGATTTGCGAACAGGAACATTCACTAAATTTGTAGGGCTTTGCCCACCGGTATATTCCGCCCACCACGATTTTTGTGAAAAACGAGCCCAAGTTTTAGGATTCTCTAAAATTTCGATATCGTCCATTGCTTGGTCAGCTAAGCCGGGATTAGCCAACAATTGATGGTAGTGCCATAGTAGGTAACCAAAGAAATTTTCCCAAATGGTTAACGGGGAAATCGATGTTACTTTGCGTAGTTGCGAAACGATGACATGCCCGTCATATAATATTTTTTCAATAACAGCTTGTCGTTCCTCTTCATCTACATAACGCCAATCGTTAGGGTTAACGAACATTGCGACAGTAAAGCTATTGAATTCCTTAGCCGCATCAAAGCGAAGTTCAATTGGTTTTCCATCCCATATTTCATCGTAAGCGGCAAGCATATAAAGCTGCATAGCGAAAAACATGCCGTAGCGTCGTGCGAAATGGGAGATGGCTGCCGTTTCTGTTGCGGCATCTGTAATGCCCATCATCAGGTTTAAAAAATCAGGATGGTAAAAGTCTTTATGTATATCGGCCAACGTAAATAAAGTTCGTTTAGGCTCTGTTGTATAAATACTGTAGGAATTTAGTTGTCTGACTTGATCCATCGTTAAAGCGGGCATTGTCATCACCTTTTCTTTTCAATCATTACCTTCAATTATAAGTTATTCATTTTTACTTCACA
>Ga0213825_1000938_pt1 | contig 20937 bp, 25 predicted proteins | sample MC6MC0900MG_FD_179896 | JGI IMG/M metagenome (GOLD analysis project Ga0213825, IMG submission 179896) | Enriched soil aggregate microbial communities from Iowa State University, Ames, United States - MC6-MC0900-MG | ecosystem: Environmental > Terrestrial > Soil > Unclassified | place: USA: Iowa... | reverse complement strand
GCCAATGTGTTACCACTTTCAAACATTAATACAGGCGATAAAAAACTAGGCACAAGACATCGTGCAGCAATTGGTTTAAGCGAGCTAAGTGATGCATTAATTATGGTGATTTCAGAAGAGACGGGTAGAATTTCCTTTGCGTTTAATGGTAGCTTACATCCTGTTTCGCATGGCATATGAATGTGCAATAAAATAATATCTCAAATTCGAGATATTTTCCTTGCAACACCATCACTTGCGTGGTAAAGTGATGATACAGTTCGAGGAAGGGAGGCTAAGTGATGGAAAAACATACACTCGGCTCACTAACATGGTTGCGAATGATGCGCTTTACGAATCAAAGTAATCAGTTATCGAATGAATTTTTAAAGCGCTTTAACTTAACTACTGCTCAGTTTGATGTCTTAATGCAAATAAAGACTTACGCACCATTAACGCAATCACAGCTGGCAGAAAAAGTGACGGTAACGCAAGGTGGCATGTCACGGATGGTGGCTCGCCTTGAAAAAGAGGGACTAATTGAGCGCAAGCAAAACTGGAAGACTAAAACAATATCATTAACAACAAAAGGCGAGCAATTGATCGATGCCGCGACACCAAGTCAGCTTCGCTTTCAATCATCATTTTTTGAAGAAGTATTATCAGAAGAAGAAATGAAATCTTTATATACACTTATGTCGAAGCTAGAAAAACATAGCCGCGAAAAAAAATTACCTAATGCGTGATTTTTTTTAGACAATCACTTGCATAGTCAAGTGAAAAATGGGAGGAACCTCGATGAACAAAATAGGCGGACATCATCATATTTCAATGTTAACGAAAAACGGCAAACAAAATAATGAGTTTTATACGAAAATCCTTGGTTTACGTCGTGTAAAAAAAACAGTTAACCAAGATTCACCGTCCATGTACCATTTATTTTATGGCGATCTTACGGGAGCAGCCGGTACAGAATTAACATTTTTCGAAATGCCTGTAGCGGGACGCACTGTCCGTGGAACGAATGCGATTACACGCATCGGCTTACTAGTACCAAACTTTGATAGTTTACTATATTGGAAAAAACGTTTTGAGCTTTTACAAGTGCAACATAGTGAAATAACGACATATGCCGGCAAAGATGCTTTATTGTTTGAGGATCATGAAGGCTTACGCATGGTGCTGTTAAACCATGATGAACAGTCTGTACCAGCAAATTGGCAAGCGTGGGATGGCTCCGATATAGCAACAGCACATCGTATTTTAGGGATGGGCACTGTGGAAATAACGGTGCGTTATTTACAGCGTACCGTGACTTTATTACAAGAGCTTTTTGGCTATACAGTAGTGAGTGAAAATGACAAAGAAGTACGACTGCAATCAATTGCTGGTGAATCGTTTGGTGAAATCCTTGTTAAAGAATTGGAAGGTCCTAGTGAAAAGCCGGGACGAGGTAGTATTCATCACCTTGCTTTACGTGTTGCCACAATGGAGGAACTTCAACAATGGGACGCATTGATTAAGGCACGTGGTTTAGATAGCTCAGGCGTTGTTGATCGCTATTATTTCCAAAGCCTTTATTTTAGAGATCGAAATGGTATTTTGTTTGAAATGGCGACAGATGGACCTGGTTTTACAGTGGATTCTGCTATTGAGGATTTAGGGAATGAGCTGGATTTGCCACCATTTTTAGAAGCAAAACGGGCAGAAATTGAAGCAATTTTAGAACCGCTTGATTAAAGGAGAGAACACAATGGAAAATTATCGAATTGATCAATCTAAAGGGTTAGAATTTGGGCTTTATTCACTTGGGGATCATATTCCGAACCCACTAACTGGTGAACGCATCTCTGCTCAGCAACGTATACAGGAGCTAATTGATTTAAGCCAATTAGCGGAGCAAGCGGGCATTGATGTATTTGGCGTGGGTGAAAGTCATCAATCGTATTTTACAACACAGGCACATACAGTCGTTTTAGGTGCGATTGCACAAGCAACGAAAAAAATTAAAATTGCCAGTTCGGCAACCGTGCTAAGTGTCTCTGATCCAGTTAGAGTTTATGAGGATTTTGCGACCATTGATTTAATTTCAGATGGGCGTGCGGAAATTGTAGCAGGTCGAGGTTCACGCGTGGGGGCTTATCATTTACTTGGGGTCAATTTACAGGACTACGAAGAAATTTTTGAGGAAAAATTAGAGCTGCTAAAAAAAATTAATGAAGAACAGCTTGTGACATGGGAAGGGCAGTATCGTGCTCCGCTACACAATGCGCAAATTTTACCACAGCCTAAAAATGGCCGATTACCAATTTGGCGTGCAGTAGGAGGCCCACCTGCAAGTGCTATAAAAGCAGGTTATATGGGTATCCCGATGATGTTAACAACATTAGGAGGTCCAGCGATTAACTTTAAACCTTCTGTCGATGCTTATCGTGAGGCGGCTGATAGAAGTGGGTTTGATGCAGAGCAGCTACCAATTGCCACAACTAGTTTATTTTATGTGGCAGATACCTCAAAAGAAGCCTTGCAAAATATGTATCCGCACCTAAATGGAGGATTCCAAGCTATACGTGGCAGCGGTTACCCAAAACAACAATTTGCCCAAGCGATCGATACCCGTGATGCACTCATGGTCGGTAGTAAGGAACAAATTATTGAAAAGTTGCTGTACCAATATGAGTTGTATGGTATGCAACGCTTTATGGCACAAATTGATTTTGGTGGCGTACCATTTGAAAAATTAATGAAGAACATCGAAATTATTGGCAATGATATTATACCAGCAATTAAAAAATATACAGCAAAATAAGGGGCGAATAGCATGAAAATCGTAGCATTAGCAGGTTCAATCGTCGGCTCTAAAACAAAAATAGCGATGCATAAAATGGTTGATATACTGCATGAAAAATACCCCTCACATGAGGTAACAATACTTGATTTGGCTCAGTACAATATTGCTTTTAGTGATGGTCGACATTATGTAGAGTACGAGGGCGATACAAAGTATATAGCAGAAACAATTATGGCTGCTGATGCAATCGTGATTGGTACCCCAACATTTCAAGCATCCATTCCGGCAACCTTAAAAAATATTTTCGACTTGCTGCCTGTCAATGCCTTTCGAGACAAAACCGTTAGTGTAATTGTCACAGCGGGGACAGCAAAACATTATTTAATGGTAGAGCAACAATTAAAGCCAATTCTATCTTATATGAAAGCCCATATTGTTCCGACCTATGTTTTTATAGAGGAAAAAGATTTCTTGCGCCAAGAAATTATTAACGATGATGTTCTTTTCCGCTTAGAACGTTTAGCCGAAGATACGGTAATGATAGCAGATGCCTTCGCCGAAATACGTGCTAAAAAAGATGCAGAGTATGATTTTTAGTATAAAGGTTATATACGTTGTTTAGACAACAGAAGGAGTGATAGATTGACAATCATCAATCTATCACTTTTTATCTAATTTAATTATTTGAAAATTTTGAATTAAATTAAATTGTTTCGGTGCCTGGCACTCCATTTAAACCATCTTGCATGGCCGTCTGTTTGCTCGATTGTTCGGATGGATTTTATTTCGCCATGATGCACAAAGTCCTGGTGTAATTGACGATCGAATAAATTGTTATAACAATGATAAAGAGGTCTTTCTATGCTTATTTCTTTTATACGATCCATTAACTGATGTCGTAAATGAAGAGGCATTTGATTGGCTACGTGTGTATGAAAGATTACTAACATCTTATCTTTCTTTATTTGCCCACTAATAGTGGTTAGATGTTCTAATGCATCGCCTTTCATATGCTGTACATCAAGCTGTTTAACAATTGGGATTGCTTTTTTTAATAATGTGCGTCGTTCATGATGTTCTGGCCAAATAAGTGCTTGCAACCATGCAACGTCTTTGTCATTTGTCACATCCAGAGGATTTAAATCAATGCCAATTCTTTGTGCTACAACGAAGGGATGGCTAATAGAAGGTGGTAGAGCATCACCTGTATTGTGCGTTGCTAAAACTAGTTCACTGTCGGAATTGTCAACTGCCAATGTTTCGTTATAGCAGTAATTATATTGGTCCATTGCCAGTTGTAATCCTGCGCTTGCGCCAATCTCAATAAATGCTAATGGCATTTGATGCGTTTGATAAATTTCGGTCATCATTGGATACAAATAAGCACAACGTCGAATCTCGTTCGTTTGCACAAGCCTTTCTTGTAGCAACACTGTTATTTCATGGGCATATGTTAACACAAATTTTTTGAAAAAAGGATAGACAGAAGCTAGCGGCTTCGGTGTAGTTGTCAGAGAAGGATAATAGCGTGCTAATTCGTTATTAGGATGCGCTATTAGTAAATAGTGGACAGCTGCAAACAATAAATTCGGTGCAGGTTGACCGTTGGACCTTGTACTTGCAATAAGTAATAAGTCTTCATCTTCTGCAATTTGCATTGCTAAATGTTCATAGAGTGGACTTGAGTTATAACATTCATTTTTGGCAAAAGTACTGAACTGCTTGCTTAACGTAGTTACCATAATCCTAATCCCCTTTGTTGTAAAATGAACTATCTAGCTTTGAGTTTAGTATTGTTATACAATTTAGTAAATTAAATATATTTAATGAATTTAATTAAAATTTTTAATTGAAGTAGGTGACAGTGTGGATGACAAATGGTTAAAGTCTTTTGTTGTAGCAGCTAAGACCTGTAATTTTCGAAAAGCTGCTGAAGAATTACATGTATCACAACCAAGTATTTCAGTACATATTCATCTGTTAGAACAGTTTTTAAATGTCTCCTTATTCAAACGAGAAAAAAATCGGGTGCAATTAACAGAGGCAGGGGAGTTATTTTTAAAGGAAGCAGTGCAAATGATACAACAGTGGGAAAAAAGTATTGAGCGCTTCCAATTAGTAACAAAGGGAATTCAAGAAAAAATTATTATTGCGATGACCCCGTTAATGGTAGAAACGATTTTGCCCCATGTCATTTATCAGTTTATAAATGAACATCCAACAATTGAAATATCTATTCTAGTAGAGGAATCCTCCAAAATAGAGGAATTAATACATCATGGCAAGGCACATATCGGTATTTCATTATTGCCAACGCGATATCGACATTGGTGTCAAGAATTGCTAGTCGATAGTCCGCTAGAGTTAGTTATTCCGCTAGATGCATTTGATGATGAAACGGGAAGCTATATCGATTATGAAGAATTGTTTCAAAAATATACACTATTTACCCATCACCATCCAACGATTTGGGAAGATTTATTACCCCAAATTCATAATAAATACGTTTACACAAAACAAGTATCGATTTCACAATCCTATGTCGTAAAACGACTTATTAAGGATGGCTTAGGGATGTCATTTTTACCTCGCATGATTGTAAGAAGAGAGCGAATGGAGGGCCGCTTTAATATTGTGCCTTTTACAGCATTTTCATTACCTAGCGTTCCCGTCTACCTTTTTTACAAAGAGTCCGTTCAAGTCCCACAACAATTATTGCAATTGTTTCAAACAAGGGATTATTTATGATGACTCCATGTTAAAATTAGACTCAAACGTCGGAAGCTGACAGAATGTAGTGAATAGGAGTGGAGTGAAATGGTATTTTCATTATTTAAGAAAAATAAAAAGTCTCAGCAAATGCTTAATCGCGTAGAATTTTGCATGACTAATTTATCACTTGGTGCTGCAGATGCCTATGATGAGTTAGTGGAGCGAACAGATATAGAAATAGAGGAATTAGGTTGTACCTCGCACTGTGAAATTTGTGAGCAGGGCCTCTATGCTATTGTCAATGGCGAGATTATTACAGCGCCTGATGCAACATCATTAGTACAAGCAATTGATGAGGAAATCAAGCAAAATCCCCTTTATTAAATACAGGGGTTTGGTAAATCGCCATTAAACTTAGTGTTATCGCCACGAAACGAAGGAAAACCGCCACATAACTTATAGAAATCGCCACAAAATGCAATGAAATCGCCAATAAACACCGAAAAAACGCTGATAGCCTTCAATGAGCTATCAGCGTCAGTAATATTACCAACCTCTTACATATTGCACTGGCGGTTCGATGTGGGCACCAAGTTCTTTTGCGGCATGTAGTGGCCAATAGGGCTCACGTAGTAAAACACGACCTAAGAAAATTAAGTCCGCGCGATTATTTTGCAATATTTCTTCCGCATGTTGTGCGTTTGTAATCAAACCTACAGCACCCGTCGGAATATTAGCGCCCAGTTTAATGGCTTCCGCATGAGGAACTTGGTAGCCAGGGAATGCCTGAATAGCTGCCTGAACGACACCACCTGTAGACACATCAACCAAATCAACACCCTGTGATTTCATCCATCGACTAAAGACGATAAAGTCCTCCATTGTTGTACCATCTTGTGCGTAATCTTCAGCGGATACACGAACAAGTAGTGGACCATCCCACACACTTCGCATGGCATCGATAATCTGGCGTAGCAAGCGATAGCGATTTTCTTGTGAGCCACCGTATTCATCGCTACGCTTATTTGTTGCGGGCGATAAAAATTCACTAATTAAATAGCCATGTGCGCCATGTATCTCCAGCACATCAAAGCCTGCTTGTCTGGCACGCACGGCTGCTTTTTTAAATGCTTCAATCACATAGTTAATATCGGCAAGGGTCATTTCACTTGGTGTTTGATAGGCATCACTAAAAGCAATAGCTGAAGGAGCAAAAATTTCACCTTCCACCGCTGCTTTCCGTCCTGCATGTGCAAGTTGAATACCTGTTTTAGCTCCGTAAGCTTGCATCGCTGAAACAAGTTGTTGTAAACCTTCGATATGCGCATCATCCCAAATGCCAAGATCATTGCTAGAGATTCGCCCCTCAGGGACAACAGCTGTCGCTTCCAATAGAATTAAGCCAACTTGCCCAGCGGCACGTGTTGCATAATGCACATGATGGAAAGGTGTTACTAACCCATCATCTTTAGCAGAATACATACACATTGGGGCCATGACAATTCGATTTTTTAATGAGATCGTTTGTAATTGATATGGTTGAAATAATTTAGTCAATGCAAAGCCCTCCTAATTCCTAGTTACTACCTCTATTTTGCATCGATTACTTGCTATTTGCAAGTGCGCGAGATCGAGCTTCAGCTTCTTTAATACAAGCTTCAATTGCTTTAGTAAATTGATACTGTTCTAGCGCTTTTATGCCAGCTTCTGTCGTACCACCTGGACTTGTTACTTTTTTTCGAAGCACATCTGGCTCATCGATGGATTGCTTGAGCATTTCAGCAGTCCCAGCGAGCGTTTGTGTCATCAGGAATCGAACCGTATCTTTTGTCAGTCCTACTTCCATCCCAACTCGTTCAAATGCTTCCATTAAATAATAAATGTATGCAGGGCCACTTCCAGACAGTGCTGTCACGGCATGTAATTGGTCTTCCTCCACCTCGATGACAGATCCAACTGCTTCTAATAATTGTAAAAACATCGTGCGTTGGGTAGTAGACACTTGTGCATTAAATGCTATGCCACTAGCAGACATGCCGATCGTTGCCGAAGTATTTGGCATCACTCGTGCAACAGGGCGTACGCCTAATTGCTCTGTTATAGTGCCAATAGCAATGCCCGCTAAAATCGATAGGATGGCTGTATGTGCGGTTATTTTGGACTTTAGCTCTTGCATAGCTGTAATGGCATCCTTTGGTTTAATCGCTAAAATAATTAAATCTGCTTGTTGATAAATCGACTCATCAAAGTGACAATGGATGCCATACGTATCGTGTAAATATTGTAAGCGTTCCTTATCGGAGCGATTGGTGACATATATTTCTTGTGCTTTCAATACTTCTTGCTTAATCCAGCCTTGCATCAATGCTTCTGCCATTGAGCCAGCACCGATAAATAATATTTTTTTCATAGCAAAACACCTCCGATTCAAAATAAAAAAGCGCTCTCGTCCTTATATAGAAGGACGAAAACGCTGTCGTTTCCGCGGTACCACCTTTGTTTGCCGATTGGCACAACTCTTAGCCCTTTTATCGCAAGGGGAACGGTTATGTTGTCATAACTGCTCAGAAGTAGGTTCTGTAATGGGAGTGGGTGATGTTACTTGCAGCAAATGTAACATTCTCTGGACACCTTCACCAGCTACATACTTGGCTTCTTCAACGCACATAAATAATTTGATTATTCAAAATTATATTGATAATATATCTATCTGTCAACAGAAGGGTGACTTGAGAAAGAAAAACTTGTAAAATGGATGAATCAGTATTCATTTGTTGTGTAAAAAGGGGGAGACAACTTTTGTCGATACATAAAATAGAAATTCCAACACCCTATGATGTAGGAGATGTCAATGCATTTGTTGTGAAAGGTGATGCATTAACAATATTTGATGTTGGTCCAAAAACAATGGAAGCCTATGATGCACTAAAATGGGGAATCCGAGCTGCTGGCTTTGACATACAAGATATAGAACAAGTTGTGTTAACCCATCACCATCCTGATCATGCAGGTTGGGTCGATGCATTTCCACATGCTGAAATTTTAGGGCATGCCTATAACGATAAATGGTTACGCCATGACGAAGATTTTTTACGTTATCATGAGCAATTTTATAGTGAACGTTTGTTTGAACACGGCGTCCCTCAGCAATATATACAATCGAGTGTCCATGTTCGCCGTGAATTAGAACTTGTAGGGCAACGACCATTAACGCAAATTTTACACGATGGTGATGAAGTACCTGGTCATCCTGGTTTAAAGGCAATTGAAACGTTAGGACATGCGCAAAGTCATTTTATTTTTTGGAATGAAAGATCGCATCATGTTATCGGTGGCGATTTATTATTAGAAAAAATTACACCGAATCCATTAATCGAGCCTCCTTTAGACCGTACACAAGGTCGCCCAAAATCATTATTGCAATACAATGCATCTCTTGTAATATTACGTCAGTTGCCTGTCAACATAATGTATACGGGGCATGGTGCCAATTTAGAAGGCATACCACAATTAATTGATAAGCGACTTGAACGACAACATCAGCAATCGATGAAAGTGTATGACTTGCTAGGTCATGATCAACTAACGGTCGTACAAATGACTAAACGTTTATATCCATCAGTTTTCCAGCATCAGCTTGGCTTGACATTATCCAAAACACTTGGACATTTAGACTATTTAGAAGCAAATCATTTAGTCGTTTCAGAAAAGAATGATGAAGGTGTCTATTTGTTTACACGAAAGTAGGGTTATACATGAGAATGAATAAAAAGACAATCTTTGTAACAGGTGCAACGAGTGGTGTCGGCTTAAAAATTACGGAAATATTAGTTGCACAAGGCCATCGTGTGTATGCCACAGGACGTAACGAAGTAGCGTTAAAAACTTTACAGCGTTTAGGTGCGAATGTAATTCAAGCAGATCTAACATCACTAAGTGCCATAGATGAAGTTTGTGCGCAACTACCTAATCTAGATGTCGCTATATTTTCAGCCGGGGTAGGGAAGTTTGCGATTGCCCCGATGCTATCGGATGAAGATATTACGCAAATGGTGGAGCTGAATGTGCGTGTGCCGATGTATTTAGCAAAGCGTCTAGCGACACCGATGATTGCGCGTGAGCAAGGACAGCTTATTTTTATTGGTTCTCAAGCTGGTAAAGTCGCAACGCCAAAAGCAAGTGTTTATGCTGCAACAAAACATGCTATTGTCGGCTTTACAAACGGTCTGCGCATGGAGTTAGCACCGTATAATATTAAAGTTACAGCTATCCACCCTGGCCCCATTGATACGCCATTTTTAGATAAAGTAAATGATGACAGCGGTTATCGACAGTCATTAGGTCGATTATTATTAACTCCCGAAGAAGTGGCACTGGCCACAGTTAAAACCATTGACCGACCGGTTCGAGAAGTCAATTTACCACGAATGATGGGTTGGACGAGTAAACTATATGCATTAGCACCCGCTACAATCGAATATTTAGCAAAACCCTTATTCAATAAGAAATAATAACTCGGTGCCAGGCACGCAAACAATTTATAAATATTCATATAAAAATCTCCGATGCGAGTTACGGCACTGCGCATTTTTGAAGTGCCAGGCACGCAAACAATTTATAATTATTCATATAAAAAACCCATGAAGGGTTTCTGCAGCTTACGAAAAGCTAGCGGGAATGCGACGTGGGTTTTTGTGTTATGAGTTGCATAGTTTATACGCTATTCATCCAACTAAAAAGCAGTAATTTGTATTTTTGAGTGAAAAGATGTCTCTTTAAATAACGATCCAACCATTGTTATGACAGACTTTTAACATTCTTCTCAAAAGTATATTTTTTTATAAAAATGCACTTGTATTTATTTTTATAACATGATACTATTCGTGTATAAACTTTTAAGTGAGTGTATAAACATACATATCATATAGAGCAATTGGAGGCGCATTTCGTATGGCAAATAAAAAAGTAGTATTAGCATACTCTGGCGGTCTTGATACTTCAGTAGCAATTCCGTGGTTAAAAGAACAAGGTTGGGACGTTATCGCAGTATGTCTAGACGTCGGTGAAGGAAAAGATCTTGAGTTTGTCAAAAATAAAGCACTTCAAGTAGGTGCGATTGAATCATATATGGTGGATGCAAAAGATGAATTCGCTGAGCAATACGCGCTTATTTCGTTACAAGCGCATACGTGGTACGAGCAAAAATATCCATTAGTATCAGCACTTTCTCGTCCGTTAATTTCAAAAAAATTAGTGGAAATCGCGAACCAAGTGGGTGCGGACGCAGTAGCTCACGGTTGCACAGGTAAAGGTAATGACCAAGTTCGTTTCGAAGTATCCATTAAAGCATTAAATCCAGATTTAGAAGTACTAGCTCCTGTACGTGAGTGGGGTTGGAGCCGTGATGAAGAAATCGAATATGCAATGCAACATAATGTACCGATTCCGGCAACATTAGATTCACCGTTCTCGATTGACCAAAACTTATGGGGTCGTGCAAATGAAGCGGGCGTAATGGAAGATCCTTGGGTTTCTCCACCAGAAGAAGCTTATGGCTTAACTGTTTCTGTTGAAAACGCACCAAATGAAGCAGAATATGTAGAAATCGAATTTATTGCTGGTAAACCGGTATCATTAAATGGCAAAGAAATGAAACTTGCTGATTTAATTCAAGAACTAAACTCAGTAGCAGGTGCACACGGAGTTGGCCGTATCGACCATGTTGAAAACCGTTTAGTTGGTATTAAATCTCGTGAAGTATACGAAATTCCAGGTGCCAAAGTACTGTTAACTGCTCATAAAGAGCTTGAAGACTTAACACTTGTAAAAGAACTAGCACATTTCAAACCAGTGATTGAGAAAAAATTATCTGAACTGATTTATGATGGTTTATGGTTCTCACCTTTACGTGATGCATTACAAGCGTTCCTTGCAGAATCACAACAATATGTGAACGGTACTGTACGCGTGAAACTTTACAAAGGTCATGCAATTGTAGAAGGACGTAAATCACCAAATTCACTATACAATGAAAAATTAGCAACTTACTCTAAAGAAGATCAATTCAACCACGCATCGGCTGTAGGCTTTATCGAACTATGGGGTCTGCCAACTGTGGTTAACTCTTCAGTTAATAAAAAATAATTATTACATTAGGGTGTAGTGTAGCATGGACGCTGTACTGCACCTTTTCAATAAGAAATGTAGAAAAAGGTGAGCTGTTATGACAAAACTTTGGGGCGGACGTTTCCAAAAATCGGCAGAAGCATGGGTGGATGAATTTGGCGCATCGATCGGCTTTGACCAACAACTTGTTTTGGAAGACCTAGAAGGTAGTGTCGCACATGTCACGATGCTTGGTGCAACAGGAATTTTACCAGCAGAGGATGTAGAAGCGATTCTTGGCGGTCTTGCTCAACTGCATGAAAAAGCAATCGCTGGTGAGCTTGAATTTACGGTTGCCAATGAAGATATTCATTTAAACCTTGAAAAAATGTTGATTGATTGTATCGGACCTGTTGGGGGCAAACTACATACAGGTCGTAGCCGGAATGACCAAGTTGCAACGGATATGCATATTTTCTTAAAAAAACGTGTAAAGGAAGCAATCGGTTGTATCGAGACATTCCAAAAAACGTTAGTAGAAAAAGCGGAGGAGCATATTGATACAATTGCTCCAGGCTATACGCATTTACAACGTGCACAGCCAATTTCTTTTGCGCATCATTTAATGGCCTATTTTTGGATGCTTGAGCGCGATAAACAACGTTTTACGGAATCCATTAAACGCATTGATATTTTACCATTAGGTGCTGGTGCTATGGCAGGGACAACTTTCCCGATTGATCGTTTAAAATCAGCGGAGCTACTTGGCTTTAGTGAAGTGTACGCAAATTCTATGGATGCAGTCAGTGATCGTGATTTTATCGTCGAATTTTTAAGCAATTCATCATTATTAATGGCGCATTTATCTCGTTTTGCTGAGGAAATTATTTTATGGTCAACAGATGAATTTAAATTTATCGAATTGGATGATGCCTTCTCAACTGGTTCTTCTATTATGCCTCAGAAGAAAAATCCAGATATGGCAGAGCTTATTCGAGGAAAAACAGGTCGTGTCTACGGTAATCTTATGGGCTTATTAACAGTTCTAAAAGGAACGCCGTTAACATACAACAAGGACATGCAAGAAGATAAAGAAGGAATGTTCGATACTGTGCATACCATTCTTGGTTCATTAAAAATCTTTGAAGGTATGGTACGCACGATGACAGTCAATAAGGAGCGTCTGCACAAGGCAGTTCACTCTGACTTCTCCAATGCAACCGAATTAGCAGATTATCTTGCAACAAAAGGTATGCCATTCCGAGAAGCGCATGAAGTAACAGGTAAATTAGTGTTTACATGTATTCAAAAGGGCATTTATTTATTAGATTTACCAATTGAAGACATGAAACAAGAAAGCGAGCTAATCGAAGCGGATATTTATGATGTGTTGGCACCTGAAGCAGCTGTACGCCGTCGACATTCCTTAGGTGGTACAGGTTTCGATCAAGTGACGATTCAAATCGAGAAAGCAAAAGCTTGCTTCGTTTAATTATTATGCGTGCAAGTCCTTCGAGACATTTGCATAGATATTCATTAAAGCTGTCCAGTGAGGCACTATGAAAAACCTTAATCCTTTTTCTGTGGAGCCAGAGGGTGAAACAAAAAAAGAGCACCTTACATATGTGAAGGACAATCCCCAATTTTCGGAGACGCGAAATTGGGGTTTTTGTATAAGGCAAATGGGAGGAATGTTCAATGTCAGATCGTTTTACAAAGGGCATAGAAACTATAAAGCATTATGTAACCGAAGAAGAAGCAACTCGCTTGATCTACTCCGATGCGCTCGCAGATATTGCACCTGATTTGCGCAAAATGATTATCGAGTTTGCCTATGGGGATGTTTATTCAAGGCCAGGTCTTGATGCGAAAAGCCGCGCACTTGTCGTGCTTACTGCTGTTGTGACACAAGGTGCCGCGCCACAGACGAAAACACATATTACGCGAGGTTTGCATGCAGGACTTACACCAACAGAAATTGTAGAAGCACTGTTGCAATTAGTGCCATATATCGGTTTTCCGCGCGTGCAAAACGCGCTAACTGTGGCCCAGCAAGTATTTCAGGACAAACAGCTAAGTGTAAAATAAGTCGAGTTAAGCGCATAAGATTTAGTGTTACTTAAACATTTAAAAAAATTTTTAAAACACTATGTATAGAATGTTCGTATATGCCCCATACTGTTAAAGGATACACTTAATCATCGAAATTGATGAGGAGGATGCAGAATGAGTACTTCAAGTTCCACACCAGTAGACAATGAATCTCAGGAAAGTCCGCCACAGCTGAATAAGGTTGATGCTTCACATATCTTAAGGGTTAGGTAATACTTTGTGTTACTGAATCTTAGGATGAAGTAGAAACCGCAACTGTACAATCAAATAGAATGTATAAGTGTCCACGAGACCCAGAATTTTTCTGGGTCTTTCTTTTTATTTTCCAAATAAAGTTGAAATTACAAATACTCTGTTATATCATTAGTATAACAGAATGAGTTACCAATCCTTAGCGACAGTGTTAATCATTACATATTGGTGCTGATGGTTATTTTGATATAAGGGGGGACTTTTATGAAAAAGCTTATCGTATTATGTTTTGTCGCATTATTATTGGTTGCTTGTTCTCAAAAGGGTGCGGCAACACAGGTGGACAAAAAGGAGGATGGACAAAGCATGAATGAACAACTAATCGGAAAATGGGCAGGCAATATTGAACTGCCAAATGGTGCGCTACCAATTATTGTGGACTTACAACAAGAGGGAGGAACATTATCTGTTCCAGCACAAGGTTTAAGCAATTATCCATTTAAAAGCGTAGCATACGACGGTGACCAAGTACAAATCATCATTAATTTAAACGGCTCGCTTATTGAAATTAACGGTACATTAAAAGAAGAGCAAATTGAAGCAACGTTCACGCAAAATGGCGGTATATTCAGCTTGCTATTAAAGCCGTATGAAGAACTGCCTGCAGAGCCTGTGTCGTATGAAAGTATGACGGTTCCTGTTAAAGATGGTGACTTAACACTGGCACTGCAAAAGAGTAGTAAGGAGCCATCACCAGTCGTCCTCATTCTTGCAGGCTCTGGACCGACAGATAAGGATGGTAATTCGGCAATCGCAGGAAAAAATAATAGTTTGAAAATGCTTGCAGAAGGATTAGCGCTAGAGGGGATTGCAAGTGTGCGTTACGATAAGCGAGGTATTGGAGATAATATGTCCTTATTGACGAAAGAAGAAGATATTACGATCGATCAATATGTTGACGATGCCGTTCAAGTGCTCAATGCACTGACAGCAAATAAAGCATTTTCAAGCGTCCATATTATTGGCCATAGTGAAGGCTCGTTAATAGGCATGTTAGCTGCTCAAAAGGCCGAAGTCGATTCCTTTGTGTCGATAGCGGGTGTAGGTAGAACTGCTGATACATTGCTGCTAGAGCAACTATCAGGACAATTAACACCAGCCCAAACAACTGAAGCAACAACGATTCTTGCAGCGTTGAAAAAAGGGGAACAAGTACAAAATGTATCTGCTGAGCTACAAGCATTATTTAGACCATCTGTGCAACCTTATATGATCTCCTGGCTGAAATATAATCCAGCTACAGAGCTTCAACGAGTGAAAGGTCGCGTTTTAATACTTCAAGGAACAACGGATATCCAAGTAAATAAGACAGATGCAGAAGCGTTAAAGCATGGAAATGACAAAGCAGAGCTTATCTATTTAGATGGCATGAACCATATTCTGAAAAACGCACCGGAAGATCGAGCACAAAATTTAGCTACCTATGCGGATCCAACATTGCCATTGCATGCTAACTTATTACCAACGATTCATCATTTTATCGTCAAAGACTAGCAATAGGCTATGATAGAAAGTCAATTGGGGGAAGAATGATGATAGAAGCTATTGTACTTTTAATTATAATGATTCCATTTTTAATTTTTGCTATCGTTTTATCGCAAGGTAAAGGGGCATTTTTCATAGCAGGATATAACACCATGTCCGATCGCAAAAAAGAAACTTATGATGAAACAGCACTTGCTAAATTTACAGGCAAGATTATGTATGGCTATTGTTTTTGTATACTATTATGGGCACTGGATGGGTTCTTCCAAACGAATTGGCTTTTCATCGTAGGGACCATTTTATTTGTAGGGCTTACTATTTTTATGCTCATATATGGCAACACAAAAAATCGCTTTAAAAAATGAAGCGCTAAAAAGGTACAACGTAAGACGCAATGATCGCTCGTGCGGGATCGTCTTACGTTGTGCTTATTTAAATTTGATCAAAGGTTGTCACAACAATTTTTTCTCAAAACAAAAGCATTCATGTACTCTTGCAAAGCGTTCCTTTATTTTCTCGCGCTCTTTCCCAACATAATGGGCAAATGCTTGAACGGGATACAATTCAGGTATGTCGGCTGTCACTGCATGTTTCAGCTCTTCACTATCCATAAATACTTGTAAATAGGAATCAACGATTGAAAATTGATTGTTTATGTACCAATTGTTTACCCACTGATCGTCTCTTGTCCAAGCTTCCAAACGATTTAACTTTTTTTCTTGCGCTCTTTTTTCGGCTTCTTGCAATAATTGATGAGCTACTCCTTTGCGTTGATGATCAGGATGAACAGCGATATGCCAAATCATGCCCCCTAGGCCTTCGCCTCGTGAACATACCGTATGCGGCCGCACTTCGTATTCAATATCCAGTAAACCAATGACTTGTTGATCCGCTATGGCAACGAGTTCAATGGCTGGCTGTGCATAAGTCTCCTTTTTCTGAAGGACATTGTCAAAATAAGCTGTATTTAAAAAGGATAACACTCGACAACGTACCCAACCTATTTCATCTGTTACTTGATAATCTCTAATTTCCATAAGTTCCTCCAATTCATATACGTTAATATCCTAATTATACCAAATGTTATTTAATAAATTTTTAAAAATTTATTTACTACCTATTAACTTTCTCACTGTCATAACGGTATTGTTATGGTATTTTTAATATGAATATTAAAAAATTTCCAATTTATTGGCGATTATGGATCGTATATTGTGGAGGGAAAGGGTTTGAAAATAGTTAATAAGGTTTTACTGCAAAAAAATACGATTAAAAATCAGCTTCGAAGAGGGCATATAATGATTATTTTAATCGTTAGTTTATGTATATTTATTCCTACAGTCTTTATCGAATATCGGCAAATGATTAACCATCAAAAAGAAGAAATGACGAATTACTTAGACGCCCAAAGTTATTTTTTTGAAAGCTGGTTATTGGAGCGTTCAAAGGCTATCTATACAATCGCGAATGCAGAGTTTGTTCAAGGCTATCAATTTGAACAAACGCAGACTTTTTTTCAAGATTTTAAAAAACATTCCGTTTTTACTGATTTAGTGTTCGTGAACAAAGAAGGTAAGGTACAGTTCGATACCGTGACAGAATATCATCAAAACGGTGTTGGCATTGATGTCAGTAATCGAGATTATTTTCAAGCAGCGAAAAATATGAACGAGCAAACTATTACAGATGTATTAATTAGTCAAGTAACGAATGAGCCCATTATTGCATTTGCTTCTCCCATTCTAGATGCGCAACAACAGTTTAATGGTGTTGTGTTCGGCACTGTCAATTTTGCTACAATCAATAGGCTTCTAAACGAATCAAGAGTAGGTTTTCAAGGGCATGCTTATATTGTCAATCACGATGGCACGTTACTAACAGATTTTGATGCCAAAAAAGAACATGTAGATAACCTTTTATTTGCTCAAAATATTGATGATCGTATTCTGACGATTGCACAAGCGAATTCACTACAATCACCATTGAACACGTATAAAGATGCGCAGGGACAATGGGTGTTGGCAAAAAGTAAGGCAATTAATCAAGGGAAATGGTATATGATTTCGGAAGTCCATCTATTGGAAGCGTATACACCTTTAATAAAAAGATTTGGGTTATTAGCCATTTGTATTTTAGTAGGTACGTTTTTAACGATACAAATTATGGTGCTGTTAACGAGAAGAATGGAGGAGCCGATTCAACAGTTACTGCAAGGTGTTGCTAAAGTGGAACAAGGCAATTATGATTATCAAATCAATGAAAAACAGTTAGCACGTTATGCCGAAGAATTTCAGGAACTGTGCTTATCTTTTAATGAAATGAGCACGAAAGTGAAAGAAGACACCATTTTATTAAAGGAGTTATCTGTTACTTGTCAACTTACGAAACTATATAATCGTCGCTATTTAATCGAGCAAGGTGAACATGTTTTTCAAAATTGTAAAAATGAAAAAAACCATTGCTCTTGTATAGCGATTGATATTGATTTTTTTAAAAATATTAATGATACTTATGGGCATTTGATCGGTGATGAAGTGTTAAAGCATGTTGCGTCGATAATTAAGGAATCCGTCAGAAGAAAAGATATTACAACGAGGTACGGGGGAGAGGAATTTGTTATATTGTCTCCAACGACGACAGTGGAAAGTGCTGTAAAAATTGCTGAACGAATTAGAAGAAATATTGAAGAATTTCCGTTTCAGATAGGCGAACAATTTATTCATTTGACGGTAAGTGTTGGTATTGCCGAATTTGCTAACGATAACGATATTTTGAACTTTTACGATTTAATTGACAAGGCTGATCAGGCACTTTACGTTGCGAAAGATAGTGGTCGAAATATGCTTAAAATTTATGATGGTGCCAATAATTTCGCTATCAATTAATGTCGTAATAACCTACTGAATTTTTTATCTAATCGAAAAAAATGTTTAATCATTTAAAAAATGACCATACTATCTTTGATTCACTTATGAAGTCTATAATGATGAGGAGGATGTCAAATGAGTAGGCCGGAACATTTAGACCCGAAATCTCAAAAAATCCACCGTAACTGGACAAGGATTAAGCGTTCAAAATCTCAAGTAAACGGTGAAACGGAGATTACTCTCCATAACCGTATCTTGAGAAGTGAAGCGAAAGCCCGACAGTTTTAATCATGCTAGAAGCAATAAGTGTCATCAAGCCCAGAAACTTTTTCTGGGCTTTTTTTGCATTTAAAGATTTTGCTCCATTAATTATCGAATTAATAGTAAAATATAAGAAAAGACGAATTGGAGGCAAGATGATGACTTGTCAAATTCACATTCGTGTTGCCTGTCTTGCAGATGCTCAACAAATGCTAGCCATTCTGCAGGAAGTTATAGCAGAAGAACAGTATTTACTTTCAACGATAGAAGAATTTCAGCAAACTATCGAAGGACAGCAAGCATGGATTCAGACGAAACTGGCGAATGATCGAGAAACAATCCTGATTGCTGAATACAATGACGATATTGTAGGTTGGCTAGCATTTCAATCGCCAGAACGAAAACGTTTAGCGCATACAGGTAGCTTTGGAATAATGGTGCGTAAAGATTATCGAGGACAAGGAATTGGTAAACGTTTGATTGAAGCGTTATTGATATGGGCAGTTGCTAATCCACAAATCGAGAAAGTTTGCTTAGGTGTATTTTCAACGAATGTCGGCGCCATTAATCTTTATCGAAAAATGGGATTTATCGAAGAAGGTAGAAAAATTAATGAAATTAAAGTATCTGACAACCAGTATATTGATGATGTATTAATGTATAAAATGGTTTAACAAATCATGAAAGGGGTGTTTTCGATTAAAATTTTTCATTTTACAAAGCATGGTGCTAAAGCGATTCATCAATACAACTCGCTGTACGCATATTATTCGAAAATAATGAAAACGGTAGAACCGACAAATATTGGTTTTATTTATATAGAAGCGGGAGGTGTTGTAGGTCTGCACGAAGCACCTGTTCCGCAGTTATTTATTGTCATCGAAGGAGAAGGTTGGGTCTGTGATGAAAATAGAAAGAAACATTTTGTTAAACAGGGTGATGGTGTTTTTTGGCATAAGGGACAAGCGCATGCGTCAGGAAGCGACAAAGGGTTAACAGCCCTCGTGATGCAAGCAACGCAAATGGATTTGCCTGAATAAAACGAGGGCAAAAGTGTATTCATTTTGTTAATGCAAGCTCCAAGCGTAATGTCTTTAACATATGCCCATCAAATAGATCATCAAATTCTTCAACTTGTTGGAAGCCCTTTGCAATGTAGAATTGTCTACCTATCGTATTATCTTTCTCAACACAGACAGTTAGTGAAACGGCGCCTTGCAATTTTTGCATACCACTTTCCAGTAGAGCTGAGCCAATGCCCATATGTTGATAAGCAGGGTCTAGATAAATAGCGAGTAGCTCAGCTTGTCCTTCGTTTACATTGGAAAAGTTCGCAAATCCCACAATCGTTTCACCCATTTGAGCAATTAAAAATGGACTTTTTTGAAGACGTGCTAGTAAACGATCTTCATTATAGGCAGCTTGCAGAAACCGATCCTGAATTTGCTTTGGAATAATGCCTTCATACGTTACATGCCAACTTGTTTGTGCAATTTCTTGTACAAAAGAGATGTCATCTTTATTCATTTGACGTATAATGAGTGTCAAAACTTATCACCTGCAATTTCCATTATTTCTATATATTGTAACACTGAGTGTAGTGAAAGGGGATGGTTCCATGCAAGTTTTAGAAAAAGCATTTGGGTATATTACGAGACAATATGAGGGACGACTTCAAGTACTTGTTTTTGAGCAAAATACAATGGGAGCTGGTATTCAAATTCCTAAAGGTACAGTGGAAGAAGGCGAAACACCACTTGAAGCAGTATTGCGTGAGATGGTGGAGGAAACCGGTTTGACAAATTTAATCGTCCAAGGATTAATTGCGCAAGATTATGCGGAGCATTACTCGGGTGCATTACAAAAACGTTATTTTTATCATTTAATATCCGATGACCTGCGTCAGCAATGGCAACACAATCCAACCGGTTTAAATGAGGCGAATTTACAATTTACGTTGTATTGGATTGATGAAGAACATGCCGTTGAGCTCGCTCCTGGACATGGTGATTATTTATATCGCATTTTTTCAAGTGTCACGTATGAACGATAAAATCCCTCTATGGTAATAGGGGGATTTTTGTGCTGTAACCAAAAGGTCGCGAAATCAAAAAGGAGGTAAAAATGTTGACGCTCTATTATGAAGAATTTGGAGACAAAAAAGCACCAGTTATCGTTTTTTTACATGGGGGAGGTGTCAGTGGATGGATGTGGGAACAACAGATTCCCTTTTTTGCCCAACATTATCATTGTATTGTACTTGATTTACCAGGGCACGGGAGAAGTAGTGAGGATTCCTATTTTTCAATGAAGGAAACTGCGGTGAAAATCATAGACCTTCTCGACAAGGTGGCAAACAACCGCAAAATAACA
>Ga0213825_1000935_pt1 | contig 20970 bp, 29 predicted proteins | sample MC6MC0900MG_FD_179896 | JGI IMG/M metagenome (GOLD analysis project Ga0213825, IMG submission 179896) | Enriched soil aggregate microbial communities from Iowa State University, Ames, United States - MC6-MC0900-MG | ecosystem: Environmental > Terrestrial > Soil > Unclassified | place: USA: Iowa... | reverse complement strand
CCCCGTCTACTGACGTATAAAGCCAGCTTTTATGGTCCGGTTCCCGGTTGCCCTGACCTGCAAGCCATGAGTCGTAACAGTGGTTGAAACCTTTTGGCGTGCCAATTCGTAGCGCGTGCCCACCAATGAAGGTGGTGCCGTTGATGGTATAACGACAGGTTGAGAGCATAGGACGCAGAACTTCTTCCCATGCTGTATAGGGGCAATCAGCCCACTCATCCACCAGCACGAAGAACAAGCCAGAACCGCGCAGGTCATCATAGTTATTGAGGCCCACACAACGCAGGACATGGCCACTTACCAGCGTGATAGATAATTCCGTCTCGTTGGGTTTACTGGCCCTCCAGTGCGGTGGGATGGATTGTTTCAGTCGCCGCCAGAAAACACGCTTAGCCTGTTTCTGCGTGGGTGCGCAGTACCAGATTTCATCCTCAATACTGACGTTCCACTTCATCGCGAGCCTTGCAGCCCTGCGCATCTCAGCTTTACCCAGGAACGTTTTACCGAAGCGACGGCCACACACAGCGTCACGAAAACGCGCTGAACGTTGCCAGCCCCAGGCGAAGATATTTGCTTGTTTTGGTGTAAGTGTGACGGCCTGACTAGAGGATTGGATTGTCAGGTGTTGGCTCATCAGTATTTAACGGTTGAAGCTGGTAATCCTCTTCAGGAACTACCGGCACGGCGGGTTTGTTCGCCTCCTTAATCTCAAGGATTCGTATCAGGGCGGCGCGAGCGGCTTGCTTACTTTCGGTTAAAACTTCCAGACCGTTTTTAGTCTGCTTCACGCCGAGGTAATACATCAGCTCATCGCCTTCAAGGTCGCGGGTATCGTTGATAATCATCTGCCCCTTACCTTCACCCTGACAGCGAGGACAATCAGGATTCGGGTCGGCATTATCAATGAAACCTATACCCCCATCCTCAGGCGGTGTCTTGCCGTTATCGGCTGCCTTACTCAGTGCGGCCTCGTACTCGCTTTCATCACGCCACTGATATTTATTTTCTTCTCCCCAGCAGAAACGACAGTTAACGCGCCTGTACTGAGAAACAAGATTCGGATCCGCACGGGTTATCGCAACCAGCTGATCCACGATTTCATCAATGTCGGCTGTGTAACGCTGGCGCATCCTTTTAGCCAGTGCTCTGATGGCACGAGAAACCTTTATATTTCTGTATATCTGCGCAGCACCAAAATGCAGATTTTTTCCTTCGCATTTATAGCCAGCTTTTTTGTACGCCTCGACTCTGTTTTTTGTTCTTACATACCAGAAGACAAAAAGAGCCTGTTGGTCAGACAACCCGAAATCTCTGGGTTCGAAACCGAGATCATCCAATTCTTCTGACTGATTATCCACTTCAGCATCTGATACCCGTTCATCACTTAAACACTGTGACTTTCGAGTTTCCAGCTTTGGTGTTTCCACATTTTTTGTTTCCATTTTTTTTGTGGAAAGTTTTTTAGTGGAAACCTTATCTGTGGAAACGTTTTTCTTTCCCTTAATCCAACTCTCATCCCTGACTTTGTTGTTTATCGTGGTATGGCTGACACCGTATTTTTCCCCTAGTTTGCGGGCTGACGTTCCATCAGTTTCATACTCACGTCTGATAGCACCCCAGTCCGCTTTACTCATGTGATTGCCTTTCTTTTGCATTTTTCACACTGAAAATTGAAATAAATACTCTTAATTATCATGAAGATAAGAATTTATTTCGTTTTTTTAGAAGTTCTGGGCCCCATTTCCGTAATTCAACCCCTCCTTGGCACTCCCGTTAAGGAACTAAGAAAGGGTTTGTTTATGAAAAATCTAATCGTGTGTATCTGTTTCATCTTACTGTCACTGGCAATTATCTGCCTTTGCTTCGTTCCTGAAACCAAAGTGCTAGCCATTAGTGCAACACTAATGAAAGTGATAGTGATCTTAACTTTATTGAAAAATCGCTAACCTGTTTCAGGCGGAATACGTCTGTTTTCCGCCTGCCATTTTCCGAGACTAGCCGTTGTCCTGTTCTTTCTGCCGCCTCAGTAATTCATGGTAAGCACGGGCATCACCGCTTTTCGCTTTCCGGTATAAGGCGGCTCTTATCTGTGCCTCTCCCTTTGCCCTGCCTTTGCGAATCGCCTCACGGAAACGAGAAATCTCGCTGCGCTGTTTCTTCAGTTCCGGAAGGTTGATATCCAGTACATCGGCAATTTGCTGCTCACTCATCCGGCATGCGGCGAGCGACTCAACTTCGGCATAAGGGATCATTTTCCACCCCCGATTTTTTCAGGAGCGAATTTTTTATATTTTTCGCGGAGGATTTTTACCGCGGCGTTGTTCCAGCTCACCTGATGGTGAATACGCTTGTGGGTTGAACCCATCAGGGAAATTTTGACGCATGAGGGAGCGTGCATCACCGAGTAGAAACTTTTTACGTAAGTACCGGAGGCAAGGTAAAGCTCCGTCATTCCTCCGCCGCTTTTCTGCGTTTGCTGCTGGAGCAATTGCACAGCGCCGACCGTCATAAATAACGCCCCACGGCGCCCGAGCGTCGCATAGGTGCTTACGTCCTCGTTTATTCGGCCCATGAAGGCAAACGGCCTGTCAGTGGAGCAAATGAAGCTGTTCATCGCCTTACGCTTCAGCCAAGATGCATTGTTCGAATCTCCGAGGAAATCGCCACCCTGCGCCATAGCGATAGTGGTCGCGGGAATGCTGATGTAGTAATCAAGCATCGCGCTCAAAACATCATCCAGGTTAGCAATCAGCCTGTAGGTGCGGTCCAGATTCTTATCGACGCGAAACTGGAATTCCTTGTAATCGTCATCGAACTGAATGAAGTATTTACAGCCCACTTTCTCCGCCAGTTCAAAACAGGCGTTACGGGCGTAAAAAATGGAGCGCCTGTCTCCGAAGTTATCCGCTTCATCGAACCGGCTGGCGATATCCTCTTTGGAGAAAATCAGAACCTGGTCGCCGAATTTCTCCAGGTACTGATCACGGGTTTTATCTTCATCATCGATCACAATGAATATCTTGCCCGTGTAACCGGAGCGCTTAAGCAGGTTATACGTGTAAACTTTTTCTGGCCGTCCGTTGGTCAGGATGAACGCGCAGAAATCATCACGCATTTTCGCCCTCTTCGCTGTAAACGATATCGACCATCTTTTGCGTAAGGTGAACGAATCCGCCCTCTATGGCCTTTTCATAGTCGATAATCACCAGTGCAGACTCTTCAAACAAAGCCTGAACCTCTGCCTCCGCGCTAGCGTAATAATCTGCAATTTTGTTGAAGTTGAAGACCGTATGACGCTCGGCAGCACTCAGCAGGAACTTCTCCACATCAGCAGGCAAGTCAGCATTTTTGATCCGTGACTGTAACTCCTTTGTTTTTTCTTCGTCGTACAGCTCCCCGACCTCAGGAACAATGTCTGACGGCTCGTAAACAGGTGAGTCAATTTTGGTGGTGTACGGGTCGTCATCGCCCACTGGCGGTTCAATGACCACCAGCAGATCATCAATCTCCTGTTGGGTGAAGCCCGTCAGGGAAAGATTAAAATCCGCATCCAGCAAATCAGTTACTTCAAGCTTAAGCAGATCACTATCCCAACCAGCGTTTAGCGGCAGTCTGTTATCTGCCAGCCGGTAGGCGCGTTTCTGCTCGCCCGTCAGGCCCGTCAGCTTTATCGTCGGCACAGAGACAATGCCAATGGCCTCAGCAGCAAGAACGCGACCATGGCCAGCGATGATCTCGCCGTTCTCGTCAATTAATACAGGGTTCGTCCAGCCAAATTCCTCGATGCTGGCTACCAGTTGCGCTACCTGATCACCGCTATGGGTTCGGGCATTTCGCGCATATGGCGTTAGTTCCTTTAACGGGCGATATACGATTTTAAGCCTTTCGTTCATATTGCTCCGTCTTCCTATTAGGTCTCTGATATCACAGAGATGTGACCACCATCACAAATTATGTGATTGAAAACTTAACGTGTATCAAACAAGCCTCTGTAATCTAAAAAATATTTATGAATTGCCTTAGTTGGCCGATAACATTTCTATGCATGCGGAAAGCCATGTGATTTCCAACTCATTAAGGAGAATACTGTGGGATTGTTTGATTTCTTGAATAACTCTGACTCTAGCCGTCGAGGTGCTATTTCTGGTGGTAAACAAAAAAAAGATGGTTCGCACGATCATCGCACCAATACGGGAAATGACCGTACACCCGCTCAAAAGGAAGGCGACAAAAATCGCGGTAAGTAAATGCTGTGTCAGGCAGTTTATAACTGCCTGTTTATCATATTTTATTTGTTGGCTTTATAAAATTGGCAATTGAGAAAGTTAAACATCACTTACCTATGACCATCGCTTGAACACTTTTTAAGCTGATCAATAATTTGACACGTTTCTGACATAAGTCCGAATAATCCAGAAAGTGAATCAAGACTGACACATCCCACCAATAAAAAAGGCACCAGTATCGCTACCAGTGCCCACTTTGAACCATGCCGCGGTTGTCTGTGCGTCCAATGCTTCAGGCTCATAAAACCTCAACGCTTGAGCTGGAAGTGCGGACCGTCCACCAGCGTTTTCCAGTCGCCGCCCCATTCAACAGGAGTGTTTAGTTCCTGCGCGGCCTGTTTGAAGGCTTCAGCAATTTTCCGATATAAGGGAAAATCCCATGAAACCGTACCGCCCACATAGGCCACTACGTCAACCGCCTCTCCTGTGAGGTGCCGGCTGTTCATCGTCTGGCTTTTGCCTTCAGCATAAAGCTGCTTCTGGCGTCCCTGGGTGCGAAGCCCTTCAGTGATACCAAAATCCACTGAGGATAATTCAAGTGCGTGGCGAACCACGGCCACCAGCTGTGGCTTTACCCCATTGAGGTTGTTTTCGCTACGCTGGGAAAACTTAAAGCTGCTTGTCATTTTTTCTCTCCACTTCATCGAATTTGATATTCGTCTTGGTGCTGGCGAACATCTGAATAATTGCCATGCAGCGATTGGCGCCCAGACCACCAACAAATGTGCCGATCAATGTGGCGTAATCCTTATCCATCCCTAACTGATCCAGTGCGTTGATTACTGACATAGCAATTAACATGCAGAGCGCACCCGAAATCATAGAATCCTTCCAGGACTCCCTATCTTTCAGGCCGACAAGAGCGGCAATACCGAATGCAGTCAATCCACCAAATACAGAAGGGGAATTATTTTTTATCCATAAAAATGATATTGCCCAGAATCCAAGGCTGTCTGGCTCTTGCATTTTTTCACCTTATTTTGGCATAAAAAAACCGCCTAATGGCGGTTATGTTTATTTATTGAGACAGTTTTTTATAGTTCTAACCTCAGGAAGCTTGGACGTCCTAAGTCTTACGCCAACCAAATTTCTATATTCAAAAACTCTCTTGCCATCTATGCATTGTCCAAACAGACCAAATTCGCCATCTTTCCTAAGGAGATATTGACCTTCCGAAGTTGAGTAAATTATGGGGCTATATGCTGCCAAAACCCATCCAGAGCATACAGATAGAATAATAAAATTTCCAAGCAATAACAATCTCACACCTAAGTTATTCTCTCTTAATTTAAATATAATAACTGTTCTGTACAGAAACGGTCCTAAGATCGTAGCGCTCAAACAACAAGTCATAGCAAACAACACACCCCAACCCCCTATTCCCTTCATATGATTATGCATAGTAGCCGTGAACAGCAAAGTGGCAGTAAGGATGGTCGTAATGAAATAAGCAAGATCAAGCTTGGATTTATTTTCTAACGGTTTATCAGACTTATATGCCCAAAAGAAATACATATAAAACGCAAAGAAAATCAGAGCAAATAACAAAGGCTTGAAATCAAACTCTATGAAAATGTACGGATAACCGAAATATACCGAGTATCCTAACTGATGAAGATAGCTACATGTATAAAGACCACCAGTGATAATAATGGTTACAGGTAACCCATATGATAAACCTTTATCCATGCCTTTCATAACACCTTCCCTGAGCATCATAGTCGGAAATTTTGACTGGTGGCCCTTGCTGGGCTTGAACCAGCGACCTGGCGATTATGAGTCGCTCGCTCTAACCAACTGAGCTAAAGGGCCAGAATAGGTTGAGGTGCCGGGTGCCTCCCGGTGTGTCACTTACCAGCATCATTGACACGCGCACCTAACGCCGATGTAGAAGATATGCTGGATACGCCCCTCCGCACAGGGGGATTCACCTCAATTCTGTTTCGAAATGAATGAGAACAACAGGCATAACAATCCAAAAAAGAGAAGTATCGCCCCTTGTCCGAAGGCATACATCATCGCTAATAAAAAACCTGTTTCGTACATCTCATCATTCTCTAAATCTGGTGCCGACTACCGGAATCGAACTGGTGACCTACTGATTACAAGTCAGTTGCTCTACCTACTGAGCTAAATCGGCATGGCAGCTCTCGCCCGGGGACAGCGGACACGATGAATGTGGGAAGGAGTTAACCCATTCATCTGAGAGCCAAAAAAGCCGTTCGGGCGGAACGGCAAAACTGATTCAGGCCGTGCTTCTTAGTCACAACCGAAAAGCGCTCATCCCTATTGTTCTCCAAGCATGTTCCAATACTTAGTTAACCTGAGCGCTTATCGCTTACCACTAAAAAGCTGCCGCCTCACAGCGGCAAATACATCAAGTAGCCGTACTAGACGGCAAAACCCTTACAGTCACATGAAGTCACAGCCACTCCAGCCATAACTGTAAAGCACACACAGAGCGGTATTACTTGAAGCAAACGATAATATATATCCCTGTATGCACTTTACGGTTATGTCGAAAAAAGCAGGCAAGCAGTGTCCACCACGGTACTTGCCAGAATTTCGAAAAGAGTATTAATAACAATCACTGGTTATTTCGGGTATGGATATTAGATTTCAATTGTTAAACGAAACATCAACGGAGGATTCGAGTTTTTTCTACGATATTTTATTCTGATGAGGCTGTTTGTGCGATAAAATCCACCACAATAAAAATCTCTGCTGGTTGAGAAATACGGAAGTAATCAACAGGAGGGCACACTACCCAACAATCCACCCAAGGTAAATAGGGTGAGATAGTGTGCTTATCAGTCGATGATTTTAAAAAGTTTTTTTGGATGAGCGCCGAACCTGAAGGTTATTTTTCAAACGGCAATTCTGCAAAAACAGCGTTCATTCAAAAATGATAGATGCTTTCCGGTCACTCCGGGATTTCCCTTCTTCGCAGACCGAAAAGACTTGAATGGTGGTTCTCGCCAGACTTGAACCAGCGATCTGGCGATTATAAATTGTTCGCTCTAAACAACTGAGCTAAAGGCTATTATTAGTTTGTCTTTCTGGTGGGACGCTCAGATTTTTCGATTTCTCTAAATTGCTCAAAAGTAATCAAATCGATGAACGACAATGATGTGATCTCCTCAACTGGCAAGACCACTTCGAAATCATCTATCGTTACTTGCCCGCCAGAAACATTCCCTGAAATACCTGACTCTATATAGAAATTTTTATAGTTTGTTGTAACCCTGGTCTTAAGTGTCGAATTTACCCTATAACCACTTAGAAGAGGTAACAATCTAATATGGGTTACTTTTGCACGTTCGAACTTCGGACAATGCACAATTCCTACATAAAATTTTCTGGATTTCGTAGAGAACATCAATGGCATTTGGCTTATATATGCCTGTATCACCATTGATTCAACTGGGTTGTGCGAAACAGCCTTGGAAAGCCTTTGCATTCTAAATATCGGGCAACATAAGTGGATTAAGTAAGACAGGCCACCCAGCACTCCCGCTATTGTCATTGATGTCAAACCAAAAAAGGCATATTTGACATTGTCAAACAATGCCTTTTCAGTTATCGCCTCGGCTTTATCTGTGAATGCAATGGGTATCACCCGCTGAAAATCGGCGTGCTCAAAAAAACCAGAACTAACGCAGATATCATGAATGAGCCTAAAGTACCCTCGCATATTGAAGTATGTACAAATAACCCAGGCAACGGTTGTAAATGCCACCCCCCACGTTGCCAGATAAAAATAAGCATCCCATCCTTCAGCACGCTTAAACTTATAACGAGCTGACAATGACAGATTGGCAAAAATGTAACCACTTATCAAAGCAATTGCTATTATGACTGCGCTCATTTTTGTCAGGAGTCCTCAGGCTTGATGTTTTCAAGCTGGACGATTAACTCCCGAACTTTACTCTTGACCGCCTCATTGTTGAAATCCACAACAATGGAGCCATCCATTTTTATCTTATACTTTCCCTTATTGTCTTCGAGCGCCTTTTCAAGTCTCTGTCGCCCTGACATCAACGTGGGTAGATTGAAGCCAATAGCACCAGCCATAACAACCTCCTTATCCTGTCGCACCTAGTGGTGTATCGCATAGAATGCAGTAAAAACCGCACCAACATCCGTTTATTGAGCGAATCCTATGCATCACAAGGTAAACATAACCTAAACATATGACCAAAGGTCCTAATAATCCCTTTCAAATTGAGGGGGATCAAGTTTTTGTTATGACAGGGTTAAACTGGTAGCCATCTGGATACAATTTGAAATGCAACAGGAGAGCACACTACCCAACAAACCAACCCTGGTTAGTTGGAGGGCGCAATGTGCTTTCCTGAATTTTGGCTGTAAAAAAACCCGCAGGCGGCGGGTTTATGTAACTTTGGCAATCTATCAAAATTGGCCTTAAACATGGCATAAAGTGTCGGGTTTTGCAAGATACTATTTAGACTCATTTAAGGGGACTCGACTCCCGATCAGGTTGTATGTAACATTAGCAACAAGAGGCGGTTGTATTAGAATGTATAGTTCATAGGTACAAACCAACCAAAGACAGCCTCTCCTACACACGAAGATTTTTAATTATATCTAACGGACTAAATATGGGACTCCCAATTTTATACAAATACTCAAGTATTAAAAATGGATTGCACTCAATCCAGAATCAGAAATTTAAATGGTCTTCAATCAATGAATTTAATGACCCTTTCGAGTCTCGCTTTACAATTTCAAGAGATTTAAACACAGTAGTTAGGATTGCTGCCTTGACAGCGACAATAAAAGGTTATTTCAAACTCCCAGCAGAGCTAGATATTACAAAACTAAACAGTTCACAGGCTGCTATATTATCAGAATTCATCGCTCTCGAAAAGACAATAAATTCAATACTAGCTAATGATAACGAAAAACCTCCACGCGATGTATTTTTTGAACTAGAGCGTAATATATTAAACCATGCAAAACCATCAGAACACATACAACAAGTATATTTGAACTCTATTGATTTTAGTAAGCTTGCATATTCAAGCATAGAGAGTCAAATCAGAATTTTGTGTCTAAGCAAGAGTTTTAATCATCCACTAATGTGGGGACATTATACCGAAAACCATAGAGGAATTATGTTTGAATTAGATCTAAATAAAATAGATCCTGACACAAACCTTATTAAAGGCGTAAAAAAAGTTAAATATCAGAAAAAATATCCAAGTATGTGTTTTAATACTGTGCTTGGTTTTAATGGTAATCTTTTTAAGAAACAGAAGGAAAATTTCTATCATACTCTAACAAGCATAAAACAAACAGAATGGAGTTATGAGCAAGAATATCGTTCGATATGTCACAAGGATAGTCTAGACGAGAAAGGATTATTTCAATTACCTAAAGAATGCATAAAGTCCATTACGCTGGGGTGTAATAGCACTGAAGAAAACATAGAATTAGCCAAGGAGTATGTGAAGAGTAACATACCCATGACAAAAATCTATAAAAATAGACTCAACGAAGGGAAGTATCAGCTTATTAGAGTTGAGTTATGAATTAATGCGATAGCACATACTAGTGCTATCGCGATTTAGGCGACTAATTTGAAACGTATATGTTAACTTTATTCAAGGCATCGAAATCAAGCAACTCAGTTATTTTCTTTAGCTCTTTCCAAGGGGTGGCATAAGTTTGATACCATGTATCACGATGTACCGATAGAAGATTTGCCAATGCTGTTGCTGCATACTCTTTATACAAATCATTCCTGTTTTTTGCGGCTAAATCTTGTACAGCCAACCAAACGAGAGAAACCATATGACGCTTGACTCTGTTTTGAAGCTTAACGCCATTAAGTTCCTTTTCGTATTTCCCCCAAATGTATTTACAAATTTCTATCTGATAGCAGTAGCGTAAATCATATCCGTAGCAGTAATTAATCCATGCTTGCTGTGGGGCATCGAGTCTTAGAACGGCTCTACGCCAAGCACACGATGAGAACGCCTGATCCTTTATCGGCGGCATAGGGCGACGACGGCTGCGCGTTTCCAGAACGTAGAGAGCGCTATTTTCTGCTTTAACGCGACGAACACCGCCGCGACCGTTATCGAGTTCCACAACGTGTACCTGCTGGCGCGGGTTCCTGTACTTATCAGCTGGTGGATGCTCTGCGAATGCCTCCAGTTGCCCTTTTGTGCCGCCTGAGTCATCTACCAGCGCAGCGCGTAGTTGAATGCGTACATATTCCAGTTGCTGCGCGTTCATCGTAACCCCTCATCTCGCCAGATTTTTTGTGTACGAAGAATCCCTTCAGCGTGCATGAGCCGAAGTTCTTCATAGGTGTATTCTTTGGTTTTAACGCGACCGTCGATCACGTCATGACAGGCGTTGCAGGAAATAGCGCCCTGTTCATCGTAGGGTTTGCATCCGGTACCACACGTACCCGCGAGCCGGTAATGTGCGAGGCACGAAGTCTCGGGATTGTGGTTACAGATACCAGGAATGCGAATTGTACATTCACGCCCACGGGCCGCTTTGCGAAGGTCTGGTTTTCTCTTCACGCAGCGAACTCCAGTAGCTGCATGGCTACGTTGTCGGCTTCCTGATAGTTGCGGAATTTTTTAAACAGAATGGTGTTCCACAGGACGTTAAAAACAGCCTTGTAGACCTGGAAGAATTCAGCTTCTTTCATGTTGGCGAAAGAGATAGATTTTGCTTCGCGGCGGCGGGTGCCATCAGGAAGGATAAACTCGTCGAAGAAACCCGCCTCGATGATGGCCCACTTTCTGAAGGCCTCGAAAGATTTGGTTATTGCCACCTCTTTCGTTCGCCATTGTCCGTGAGTTTCGTTGTAGACCTTTTCCGTCTCAGTCAACAGATCATCATTACCGGCCATCGAGATCAGGTATCGCACGTACCCGTGAAGATATTCTTTTTCCGCAGGAGTGATCGCCCCGCCGCTCGGTGTCCAGTATTCGAACCCAAGATTCAGCAGCGCGAAGAAGCGTTTATGGAAGAGGTAATTTCGGACAAGCTTAACGTCGCAGTTAAGCCACATGCCGATTTTGATACGTTGCAAAAAATCGCTGGCCTCGGGCGTAGCCGTGGTCAGGGTGGTGGGTGAAGATTTAAAGAGTTGTATAATCTGTGCCATCGTTCTCTCCGGTGGCACAGTGTTTTCAGCTGGGTTGTTCAGACCCTTTACTTATTATATAGGAAAGTGACGCGATTCTACAATCTGCATTCCTGCCGCTTCAGCAAGCTCAGTTAATGATGTAATGCTCGCTATAAATTCATCGGATTTAAGAACATAGCCACACTTGAAATTACCATCATCATGCCTGTACACGACAAATGGTCTGTTGCTTTCATTTAAGCCATGAATCAAGTGATTTGGTATATGCACTGAGTTACTCCTTTTGATACCTCTTAAAACATTCATCACGTCTTACCAAGTAAACATAATGAATTCTACAAGCTGAAATTTACACCTGCATTTTATGTCCTACTAACCCAAACTGATTATAAATTGACCAATAATAAGCAATTCATCACAGTGTTTCTTTTTTAATCTATTTGATAAATATTATTGTTCTTTGCGATTTTAATCGGATAAATATCGCTTAAATTATTAAAGCGATATTTATTGTCGCGTAATTTCTGGATAAGGCGTTATCTTCGTGCAAAAGTTTTTACACACGGGATCTAAAGCTAGTCCAGTCGAAAATAACCCACATACCCCCACCCATTTGAAGACGATCAAAGGCCCTCTCTCCTATGGCTTTCGTTAGTTCCTCTGCATTCAGATTAGTCAAAACTCCAACGGGCTTGAGCATAGCCGTCCTTCGGTCGATAATCTGATGCAGAATGACTTTCTCGTACTGCGAGTACATTTGAACGCCAACTTCATCCAGCACCAACAGATCCACGCGAGACATTTCGTCCATCAGCTCCGCCTCTGTTTTCCCGCCATTAAAACCGGCTTTAAACTCTGTCATGACATCCGCAACGGTGATAATCAACACTGTTTTCTGCTGGGCGAGAAGCGCATTCCCAATTGCTGCCGCAAGATGATTTTTACCAGTGCCAGGGGAGCCACTAAACACGAAACAAGCGCAACCGTTTCCAGAATTATTTAGCCATGATTTCGCCATAGATAGGGCTTTACGTTGCCCATCGTCCTTGACGGCATAATTTGTGAAATTACAGTTCTGATAACGTTCGCGGATGCCTGAGCGCCCGAAGGTTTTCTCCATCCTGGTTCGGCTATTCTCACGGTTTAATTTTTCGGCATGTTTACGGGCCTCTTCCTGCTGCCAGGCCATAAGCTCCTGAGCACTGGAAAATTTAGGCTGAACTCCAGAAGGAACAATCCGCAGGAGTCGTTTCAAAACATCTGACATATCACGCATGTTTACCCCACAAATCCACCAGGAATGGCCTTATCTGGCTTAGATACCCCGCCCAGTTCCTGCACAGGCTTAGCCGGGTGAGCGATCCATTCTTCGTTGAAGTGTCTTGAAGGGCCGAAGAATGTTTTTGCTTGCTTCACAAATTCAGTACCGGCCTTCCCGCTTGCAGAAACGTATTTCGCATAGCGGAGAACCCCTTCACGAATCTCCTCAACCGTAAAGCCCTCCTGCAATCTCGCATTCCAGGATTTAAAAGCACCTGCCTTGTCAGCACCGCCAGCTCGCTTAGGGTATTCAGCCCAAACAGCTTCAAACTCATCAGAATATTTTTGAGCTTTTGGTTTTTTTTCTGGCTTCCCTCCAGTGGGAGCCGAAGGATCTTCCTGTTCCTGTTCCTGTTCCTGTTCCTGTTCCTGATTAAGAAACGGTTTCAAAACCCTTTCGCAACCCTTAAGTTTTGACGCCTCAATATGAGTAAGCGCCGAGGCTATAACCCGCGCCAGCACAGGCTTAACGCATGATTTATCGGGAACCTGGGTAAACAGCCTCAGTGCAGATATCCCCTGATTAGGGTTATCAATCGAATTCCACACCATGAAGTTTCGAATAAGAACCCATTTCGCATCAGAATCGCGGGCTATAAAACCGTTTGCACATAGTTCATCAAACCCTTTCGAAACCCTTTCAAAACCCCATCCTAAATCTTCCGAAACGTATCCATCAGGCAAGCGAAAACACCCGATCATATTGGTGTGCTGACCTGTAAGCAGATACAAAGCCAGCAACCGCGCATCATCAGAAACACGCCTCATATCATCGCTAATCCAAAACGATGTATGAACCTTGCCGTAGTCACGCATAAACGCTCCGGTTACATCAACACTACTTGCTCAACAATAGGAACCAACGCCTGAAGTGTTTCGAGCGCTCTTACCATCTTTTCCGTCGCAGAAGGACAGCGGATCGTTAATGCCGACATGGCAGAGCTAAAAGCCTCCATTGCCTTAGCTGCGGCTAGTTCTGGCGAATTCGGTTCTTCCAGTTCAAGACGCTTTTCCTTCGGTATGGCGCTCAAAGCCACATCAGCCAGTTCGTCGGCCATTTTTAGGTAGCGAGGTCCAGCTAAACTAAAAATTCGTTTAACCCGCTGTTTGGCGTTTTGAATACCTTGCTCATCCGTTGCCGGAGGAATTAGTTTTCCGCCACCTCTGCGCTGATATTCATCCGCAAAACGAACGCCGACTGTTTTCCAGCCAGCCTCATGCGCCCAAGACTCAACGCCAGCGGCTATTTGCTCAACCGTCGGTGTGATTTTCATGCTTCAGTTTCCTTTCCCGCTTTGCTTTACGCTTAGCCAAGCTTTCAGTCTTTTTTGCCTGATAAAACTCACGATTAAATTTCAGCGAGCCGCAAGTAACCACAGCAAGATCAGCTGCTGCGCCCTGGGGGATATATCCAGCTTTAACCCAGCGCGAGACTGCGGCTTGTGATACGCCAGCAATTTCAGCCAGTTTTGTTTTCGTGCCAAAAAATTCGATTGCATCTGTAGTTAACATTCAACTTTCCTCTTACAAGATGGAAAGAAACTATAACTTAACAAAATGAAAGTCAACTTGATTTATATTAAGCGGATGAAGAACAAAACATTAAGTGAACGCTTAACTTTTCGTCGAAAAGAGCTGGGTTTCTCCCAGAAGAGACTCGCGGATCTCGCTAAAGTCTCGTATGTGACGATCTATAAGTGGGAGAATGGAGACACAGAGCCAAAGGGGAAAAACCTTTTTTCCTTGAGCAATGCGTTAAAGTGCACTCCTACTTGGCTATTGTTCGGTGATGATGACAAGGAACCTGTTCCCGCCTCTGACTTGCCCGTAGAGTTAGACGACAGACAGAAACGATTATTAGAGCTGTTTGAATCACTTCCCGAATCTGAAAAAGAAGCGCAAATCAAAGAGTTAGAAGCAAGAGTAGAAAACTTCAATACCCTCTTCGAAGAGCTTTTGAAGGTTAGAAAAAAGCAAACCCAGCCAAAATAAAAATAAAAAAGCAATGTTTTCAATGACATTGCTTTTTTTCACTCCTTAACTTAACTTATTTTAAGCAAAACACTTGTCAGTTAGCTTTCATTTAGTTAAGTTTAGCCCATCGAAACACGCACAGTGTTATCAGCAAAACGTTCAGCCAGCCTGGCTAAAGGGCAACAAGAGGAGAAGAGTGATGGAAGAGAAAGAAATTAAACACATGATCGCGTTGTTACTGGAAGATGCGAAGCGCCTTCAGGAGATTGAACCGAATTCCGGTACAGCGGCACGCATTCAACTGGCGAGGGACTCTTTGGCATCCTCTACGCAGGGACAAACAAAATGCGAAACAGAAGACGTTATTACCGTTTACGGTCACAAAGTGAACCGCAGTTTTGCATACCATGTGCTTGATGGTTTCGCCCCAACCCTTCATCAAATAATAAGGGATTTAACCCTAAGAGGGATGGATCGCAAGGCAGTTGAAGATGCGGCCACGACAGCAGCTTCTGCCGCCGTCGTAGGGATGAGATCTCTTATTCTTCCAACGAAGTAATCCAGCCCTCAGGAACTGTGTATTTCGTGGGTTCAGGCTTGAGTAACTCGATAAATTCGCTTCGTAAACGCTTAACCTCACCAATGAATTTTTTTTCACTGCATATCCAGCCATTTGGATAATTGAGGCGCAAGTATTCAAATACTAATGAATCGATGTTGTCGGCATCCAATTAAAAAATCCTCTTGGGTTGTTGGAATCAAAGAGGATACCACTGCCGCCTGAGGTGGAGATTTGACCAGGCACAAATTCGAAACAGCGTTTCTAAACGATAGCGAAACGGTTAAGTGCAATCAGAATCTTCACAGTAGAGCTAGGCGGTGAAATGGATTTATCGGAATTAACACCAGTTCAGGCAGCACAAAGTAAGTTCGCCATTGCCGCTTTTATTGGTGATAAAGAAATGTTTGAACAGGCGATTATTCAATTCGCTATTGCAACCGGAACAAAGGTTAATCATGACAACTTTATACGCATTAGTTATGACCGTCTTTCTGACTTCAGGAGAGGCACAGGAACAGGTCATTGATATTTATGACAGTCATTCGGAATGTTTGACTGCTGCAAAAGAACAAAATATTGCAGGTGATTGTTATCCGGTAGAAGCGATTATACCCATGAGTCAAGGTGAGATTCCAGCGGGGTATTGATGGACTGCCACACAATAAAGTTATTGCTGAAAGCCTTCGCATTACTTGCAGTTATTTTTTATCTCATTGCTATTTTTGTCTTTCCCCTTTTTGCTGAAGATAAAGACGACAACGACATTTAGTTAAATAGTGTTTTTATATGCCTGAAACATGGCAGGGATTTTTACAACCTTAAGAGGATAAATCATGAGCATCGAATTAACAGTAAGCTTCAAAGAAAATGTAATTGTCGGCAGTCTTAATTGTGTTGTTACCGAGATTGTTGCTGGTGGATCAGTGATTGGCTACATTGCGATTAACCGCGCCTACACCGATAACCGCCTGGTTACCACCATCACGCCATTCACCAGCAATGGTGAACTGAGAGAATCACACTGCCCGTTCTGCGCGATTAAGGTGTTGTTTGCAGAGCACACGGGATTCAACCTCAAATCAGTGTCTGTTGCCGAAGCAGAAGAAAAACCCTCTTCACCGTTTCTTGACGTACTCACAGCGATGTTATTGAACAAAGACTGACTTTATGAAACTGCCCCGTTCTGGCGGGGCATTTATCAGAGTGACCATTTACAAGTGGTCACTCTGATAAATAGAGGAATGCAGATGGATATTACTATGGCGTTTAAACAATTAAGCCTGGTTAACGGTGAGCAAGCAGTAATTAGCGTTGCACCGAGCGCAATGAAAAAAATGGTTATGGATTTGGTGGCGAATGGTTATCTAACCACTGAGGATTTAATTATTTTTGCAATCGGGCAGTTGAAATTATGTGACCAAAAACATCTTGACCTTGTTTTACCAGACAACGTTTTGAAGAAATTAACTGATACCTTTGAATCCGTAAAAAATGGAGAGAACAATGACTGACAAGAAAATTTTCATCGCGGGTTTTTTCCCCGATAAAAATTCTGAAAAAGAAGGCATTAAACGCGTCGCTACCGCGTTTAATGCAAAGGATATTGAACGGGCTACTGCTAAAGCTAACTTTATCTTTCTGGAAGAGTATGAGCACGCACAGGATGCGGCTTATAAAATGCTTATTTGTGAAGACACGCCTGACGTTCCCTCCCGCCCTTCTCGCGGCGTTTGGGATACGACATTTCTTTATGAATACGACTGGCCTGAAGATATCGGCCATCCTGTAAAACGCCAGGCTGAAAAAGTCGATTTCGACAAACTTTCTACCCTCACAAAAATTGCCGTTCTGGTGAAATACGACTCAACCGAGATCACTAAAGCGGATCTTCCTGCCGCGCATAAACTCACTCAGGACGAGGCAAACACTTTTGAAGGTCATGTTGTTGAGGCTATCAGCAAGATGCCTGAAATCGCCAATATGCACCCTGAGCGCATTCAGCACGTAATCGGCTGGGTCGGCGCTAAGTGCGATCACTCTGCGAAATGGCCTGAGATTCAGAAAGAAATTGCAGCCTGGCAAAAAAGACAGGAAGGAGAGCGCAAACAAACCGGTTCGTCAAAATCGGTGGTCGATATTGCCCGCGAAAAAGCCGCAGCCGAAAAAATCCGTCAGCAAAACCCTGTTCATCTTCAGGATGACGATTCATTAAAGCGCAATATCGCGCTGGGTCTGGTTGCTAAGGCGATGGATTTCGACATTCTCAACCCCCCTGCGAGCATCGTTAACCGCGCCCGCGAAATCATAAAGCTGAAGGAGAAACCCTTCCCTGCATGGTTCGCAGCAATGAGCGCGACCATTGGCATTTACGAATACTCCACCGTCCAGATCATCTACAGCGTGAAAATCTCGCCTGAAGATATCGACAAAACCACTGGAGCTATTCAGGGGCACATTAACCACACGTTTACCGAAACTGACCACGCCAATCCCTCCGCTGAAATGCTGGCCATCGCCTGCGGCTCACCAAAAACTGACGAAGGTAACAACAATGAGACCAAACAGAACGAAACGGGCGCAACTGACCCACTGGACTCTTCAGCGTCAACGACTGGCACAGTGGAACCGGAACGCAATGGCAATGACTCAACAACGGGGCCGCTGGAAACTGCGCCACAGGTAGAGCGTACAGGCCCGTTTTACTTCCTCTTTGCAGATGGTGAAAAATTCGGACGTGCTAACAAGTTGCCTGGTCTTGAAAAAGCGCTGGCTGATGGTGGTAAGGAAATCAGCCAGGAAGAATACACAGCGCGTAAGAACGGCACATACGAAACTCCTGAGATCGAGCAGGAAAAAGTTGATGTGGAGATTGGTAAACAACTGGCTGCTGGTCGCGGGGAATATGTTGAGGGAATAAGCGACCCTAATGATCCGAAATGGGTGAAAACTGAAACCCAAACTTCAGTATCTGAAAAGGCTACCCAGAAAGAAGCAAAACCTGAATTTATTCTTCGCGCTGACGAACTGGAGAAAGAGCTGGGCGACAGCGATAACATTTCTCTCTGGAAAGGTGTCATGCGCACCAACCCGCGTTACACCAAAGATATGGGCGATCTCGGCTTTGGCGGAACCGCAATAAATGCTGAGTATATGATCATGCGTGCCACTGAGAAATTCGGACCAGTTGGCATCGGCTGGGGATGGGAAATTCTTGAAGACAAGATGATTGAAGGCGCACCACTTACCGAGAAAATCTTTGAAGGTACTAAGTTTGTCGGTAAACGCACCCTGCGTGATGCCGATGGTTCGTTGATGTTCGAACTGAATCACTATATTCGGATTGGTCTTTGGTACATCAAAGACGGGAAAAAAGGCAACGTTCAGAACTTCGGTTCGACTCCCTACCGCCAGTCAACCAAGAACGGTATCCATTGCGACAGTGAGGTTCATAAGAAATCATTGACCGACGCGATCAAAAAATGCCTCTCAGGTCTTGGCTTCTGCGCCGATGTTTGGCTGGGTCTGTATGACGACGCTGTATACAGAGCCGAAAGCGCTATTGAATTTGGCCTAAAGGATGCAACTGATAAAGCCGATGACTCAACGCGCATCCGTGAGGAACTTGACGAGCGGTTTAAGCAGAACGTTGAAACCATGCGTAATGCAGTCTCTCAAAATGAAGTCTCAAAAATTGCGAGCAGTCTGACGCGAGCAGTGAGCATTCATTTAAAAGCCGCCAAAGAAATTAACGATAAAGAATACGTCAAATATCTGGAGGGCCGTTTACGCCGTCTGGAAGATATTAAAGGCGAATGCCTCGCCAAACTGGAGGAAAAAGCATGAGCAACCGCACTATTGATTTAGCGAACGAAATTAGCAAGGTGCTCGCTTTGGGCGAAAGTGGCGAAATTGATGCGCAGACTCTTGCTGATACTCTGGAAGGTATCGAAGGCATGATCGAAGATAAATTCGATGCCACGATGTCGGTTATTAAAGATTTTGAAGCTAAACAGGAAGCCTGCAAGAAGGAAGCAACCCGTTTAACTGAAAGAGCTAAACACTGGCAACGCCAGGCCGGAAGTCTGCGCCAGTATTTGCTTGAGTGTTTACAGCTATCTGGCCGCAAACAATTCAAATCGACGCTTCATACTTATTCTGTAAAAAAAGGCTCCGTGTCTTTAAAAATTGTCGATGAAGATTCAATCCCTGATGAATTCGTTGAATCGCGCACACAAGTCATTAATGAAATTCAGAAGGATAAAATTAAACAAATCCTGACAGATGCGCTAAAAGCCACTGAAGATTTACGCGAGAAAGGTGAACCGGTGCCCGAGGAACTTTTAAACAAAGTGCCTGGTGCCCAGGTAGAGCGTGGATCTGAAACTCTTTCGGTTCGATGAAACAAAGGGCCGCTATGCGGCCTGTTTCGGGGGCTTATATGTTCGTATTCAGAAACGAAATCATTGAAGAAACAAACGACGATTTACGATACCCGCGCAAGCAGTCTTTGAATTCTGCATCTGACTATACAAAAGAGATAGTCGCTGGCTTATCTAATCGTCGGAATCTGAGAAAGAAAAATGTTTCAACTAACACGCGGTAAATCTGTTTTCAAAGTGCGCCCTCTTCTGTTCAGCAACAGTTTTAAATGGGCGAATGTAAAAGTAGTTGCAACGTTGCGTGGAAATTACTACGGACGTGAGGTTAAAAATAATGGCTAACTCATTTCGACAAATGACACGCGGCGGCGTTATCTCCCGTACTGATAATGGCATGTTTATTCATCTGGATGATATTCACGTCAAACCAGGCTTTAACAAGCGCCTCGATGATGAACGCACACGCCAGGCCGATGATGACCTGTTCCAGTTCCTGATGAACGGCGGCAGCGTCCCACCTCTGGAAGTGATTTCCCGTGATGAAGGTGGTGTGTGGATTGTTGAGGGCCACCGCCGACACCGTTGCTATGAGCGCTGCCGTAAAGCGGGTAAGCCAGTTAACAAAATTCACATAGTCCAGTTCGTTGGTGATGACAAAGAACGTCTGGCCCGAATTCTGACCTCCAACAACCAGTTAAGCCTTTCAGAGCTGGAACAGGCCGCTGTGGTAAAAGAGCTGGCATCGGCTTTCAATCAGTCGGTCGCAGAAATAGCCGCTCTGGTAAACAAGTCAGAACCGACCGTTCGGAACCTGCTTACCCTGGCTGGTGCTAACCATGACGTGAAGCAAAAAGTACAGGCTGGTGAAGTATCCGCAGGTGCTGCCATCGACCGTGTGAAGGAATTCGGAGAGAAAGCTGGCGACGTGCTTGAGCAGGATAAAGCGGTTGCCGTCGCTGCCGGAAAGAAGAAAGTCACCCGCAGCGTCATAGCCCCTGAAATCAGCGTGAAGAAAGCCCGCCGACTGGTTGAGCTGATCACACTTGCAGGAATCGACGAGAGCGGCGCCATAACCCTTTCTGGCGAGCTTTTAAGAGAAGTACAGGAAATCATAACCGAACAGCGCGATATCGAAGCACAGCGCAGCAGGGCCGCATAATGCCAATTATTAAACTTACTGAACGAGCATCGATTGAACGCCAGGGTAAATTTGGATGGGAACCCAGCACCGTATTAGAACCGGTTTATGTTGTTTCCGAGCATATTGAGTCTTTCGCCTGGCATGGGGCAACCGCTCTAAAAATGGCATCAGGA
>Ga0213825_1000933_pt1 | contig 20978 bp, 22 predicted proteins | sample MC6MC0900MG_FD_179896 | JGI IMG/M metagenome (GOLD analysis project Ga0213825, IMG submission 179896) | Enriched soil aggregate microbial communities from Iowa State University, Ames, United States - MC6-MC0900-MG | ecosystem: Environmental > Terrestrial > Soil > Unclassified | place: USA: Iowa... | reverse complement strand
CGTCCGACTTCCTTCAGATTCCACGTCACCATGGACACCCTTGTCTTTCGCTAACAGTTCCTACTGCCAAGCCTGTAGTGGACTTTCACCACCTAGTTGTTGCGCATGCCGGGCACACACATGAAACGAGGATACCTCCCACTAAAGGCATCCTCGTTTTCTTATTGACCTGATTGTTCAATCCAGTCCTGTAATTTATCTTTTAGGGAATTAAAACCATTTGCATCAGACTCATCTACACGATCCTGCAATGATTTACGTGGAGGTGCATCTTTTTTACGTAATGTTGCTGGGCGTTCTTGTAAAGCTCGAATCGATAAACTAATTTTTTCGGCCTCTTCATCGATTTCAAGTATCTTCACTTCCACCTCTTGCCCAACGCTTAAAAATTCACTAACGTCCTTAACAAAGCCGTACGTAATTTCGGAAATATGCACAAGGCCTTGTGTATCTTCATCAAGCGCAACAAATGCACCATACGGCTGTATACCTGTAACTTTTCCGTTCAACACGTCTCCTAATCCATATTTTTTTACCATAACTCTTTGCCCACTTTCTTTTTGTTTGCTACGTATATATCACCTTGAATTATAACATACGTGCAAAAGCGGGGCAAAAAATCATCTCCTCAATCAATGATTCCGGATATACGATTATAGCCTTCCTTATTTTTTGACAATTTAACAAGGAACTGCCTACCATATTTATTTTGCTGCTCGCTTTCGATGCGAATAGCTACCATAGGATAACTTCCTTCATACTCACCTAACTGACTGACAACATCCAAACTTTTCACATTATCTAACAGGCTAGAATCAAGCCTTGCATCAGGGAGGACTAAAGCCTTTTCTAAAGATTTATCGTCAATTGATTTTGCATACAAATAGAGAGACACTATATTTAAGGGACGAAGTTGATTAATAAACGTTTCAGAATCACTTTTCTTATATTGCTCATAGACTGCCTCAATCTGCATCATTTCTTGGTTATTTATATCCACAATAATAAAATCACTATCATTAATCAATCCTGTAGTTTCTTCTCTTTTTTGCAAAATGATTGTCCAAATATCATAAGAAGATAACTTCGTTAATGTTGTGGAATTATTGCTTTTCTCAAGCTCTTTTATAACTGTCTCAGCCGTTTTTTTCATAAGCTCTCCATACTTACCATCTGCTACATCTCGTAAAAAATTCAAATGATCCACATGCAGCTTCCCATTGTAAGCAGGATATTTGGGACTTCCTTTTAATAATACCAACCATGTATTTTCAAAAGTTTCTCTTAACACCTTATAAGCAGTTGAATCAGGATTTTTATCTGCTAATAAGGTACGCTCTATTATTTTTAAGGATCTAGCTGTTTCTTCTCGTGTATACCTTAAATCATCTGCTAATAATAAATAACCCTTTTCTAAATACTCAAAATAGCCAAAGATATCAGGATGCAAATTATTTATATCCGTTGACCGATATTCACCATTAATTGGATCAGCTTTAAAATAGAATGAACCATTCTCATCCCTTCTCAACTCCATAAATTGGGCATTTGCTGCATCAATGATTACCTTTAACTCAGGGTATTTATTAATATTAATATCCGGTGATTTCCTTAAGAGAGGTTGAAACGGTTCTAGAAGACCACTGTAAAACTCCTCAAGTTCAATGACACTCTGTTCATATGATAAATATACAGTAAAAGATTCATCATAGATTAAATCTCTCCCATTTATAGCTTCTAAAGCTCTTCTTGGGGTCGTCAATTCATTCAAAACATTTTCCTCAGCATCCTTTAAATACTGCTCATCACTTTCCTGTAATCGTAAATTGTTTTTTGTGTAAAACTCTAACATACTATCTGCATTTTTAATAAATTGAAATGCATTTAGTTCATCAATAGTAACAGAAAGCTCTCTTCGTATTTGCTCTTTTTTACTATTGTATTTTTCAGTAAGCCGTTTAACCCAATCCTTCTCTTCTGTCTTTTTTTCATCTTCCTTTAAAGCCTTTTCCTCACTGCTCAGACTTACTGGTTGCTGAATCACATAGGATGAAACAAGAACACTAACTAAAAGCACACTCGCAATGCTAACCATCCAAACAGCCGACTTCTGCCATTTTGAGGGAGGTTTTTGTACTAAAGAATTTTCCTGTTCTTCTTGTACTTCGTTCTCTTTCTCAATTTGTGTGAAAACGGCCTCTGGATCTAATTGCGGTTCCAAACGATCATAGGATTTTTTTAGAAGCTCCATCCGTTTTTCAAACTGTTTATCATCCATTTTCAACACTCCCCTCTTGCATTAACACGACTTTTAATTTTTCCTTTGCACGCAGTAGCCGAATCTTAACTGTCGATAATGAGATGTTGAGAATCTCCGCTATTTCCTCATACTTCAGCTCGTGAAAATAAAATAATACAAGTGGATAACGGTATTTTTCATCGAGTGCTTTAATGGCATTATGTAATACTCTATCCTCCTCAAAATTTAGCACATGCATTTCTGCTGACGAGGAAGGGAGCTGCCGTTCAACACTTAATCTTTCTTCCTTTGCTTGTTCTCGTTGCTCTTTGCGATAATAATCACGCGTGGCATTCAGTGTAATTTTATAGAGCCACGTCGTAAAACGATCCTGTTTAAATTGATGTAAAAAACGATATAGCTTCACAAATACTTCCTGTGAAACATCTGCTAAATCATTACTATGTACGCCACATTGATAGGCAAATTTTTCAACTGTTTGTTGATGTATTCGAATAAGCTCTATATAGGCTTCTTTGTCCCCTTGCTGTGCCTTTGCTATTAATTCAGCTTCCGTCAAAATTATCCCCCCTTTGTTTATGGAACGAATAAACCCTCCTAATTGTTACAAAATTTACTTGTGCTTATTTTCAGAAAAAGCACACCAAAACCATATTTGGCATCATTCTACAACTTAACTGCATCTCATAAAGAATTCTATTATCAATTTTCTGATATCTGCTTGTGTTATGAAAATATTGCGGTAAAATAAAGCTTTAGTATAAGGAGGATTTATTTTCGTGTCATCGAGAGATCAATTTACAACTAAAATTGGATTTATTTTAGCTGCTGCTGGAAGTGCTATAGGATTAGGAGCTATTTGGAAGTTTCCATATATGGCGGGCACAAATGGCGGCAGTGTTTTTATTTTATTATTTATTTTATGTACATTCTTTATTGGCCTACCCGTGCTAATTGCTGAATTTATGATTGGCCGCCGTGGACAAAAAGATGCTGTAACATCGTTTAAAGAACAAGCGCCCGGAAAACCATGGTATTTAATTGGCTGGGGAGGCATGATTATTGCTGGACTTATCCTGTCATTTTACAGTGTTGTTGGTGGTTGGATTTTAAGCTATTTAGCTCGTGCATTTACATTACAATTAACTAGCTCTAGCACCCATATAAATTATGCAGATTTATTTGGTAGCATTATATCCAGCCCATTTGAAGCAGTGCTTGTTCAAGGACTATTCATGCTATTAACCGTAGTCATTGTATCAGCAGGGATCAAAGGTGGTATTGAAAAAGCGAGCACTTGGATGATGCCACTATTGTTCATCTTTTTCATTGTATTAGTGGTTCGCTCCCTAACATTGGACGGTGCGATGGAAGGCGTTAAGTTTATGTTTGTGCCTGACTGGTCATACTTCAATGCGGAAACATTTTTAATGGCACTTGGACAAGCATTCTTTTCATTAAGCGTTGGTATTGCGGTAATGATTACGTATGCTTCCTACTTATCCAAAACAGAAAAAATAGGGAACTCTGCGATTAATGTTGCATCCATGAATATCATCATTTCTTTACTTGCAGGTTTGGTTATATTCCCAGCAGTGTTTGCCCTAGGCTATACACCAGATCAGGGTCCTGGTCTTGTATTTATTATTTTACCTGCTGTTTTTGAGCAATTACCACTTGGTGGATTATTTTTAACCATTTTCTTTATTCTTTTACTTTTTGCAACGGTAACATCTTCGATTTCTATGTTAGAAATTGTTGTGGCTATTGCCATCGGTGATAAACCTGAAAAGCGAAAAAAAATTGCTTGGATTGGTGGCATCATTATTTTCATTTTTGGTATACCAAGCGCCCTGTCATTTGGTATTCTATCAGATATAAAAATATTAGACCGCTCTATCTTTGATTTTGTTGACTTTTTAACAAATAGTATTGGGATGCCAATTGGAGCCTTACTAATTTCCATTTTCGCAGGCTATTACTATACAAAGGACATTTCACGAAAAGAGCTTGCTTCCTCTAATATGATGTTTACAATTTGGTATATTTTAATTCGTTATGTTTCGCCATTAGCCATTTTTATTATTTTTATTCAAGGAATTTTACCACTGTTTAAATAAGCTCGTATTCCAATGAATTCAAAAAAAAAACGAGGTCGTCACAACTTGATGGACAACCTCGTTTTCTATCATAAAGCAAAGCCTTTGTTAAATAATGCACTTTGCTTCAAATTTAATGGCAATTAGTTTGTATGATATGGCTACACAATCCTCAAATGGAATCCATTCTTCAAACGAATGCTCATATGTTTCTTGTATAACCTTTGCAAGAATAGATGGATCATCAATACCTTGCAATGCTGCTACAACATCTGCTGTTTCAGTATCATAATGGTCTGAACCTAAGTGGAATGGATCCCACTCCTCTAGCAGATGTACAGCTGCTTGATTCATTTTAATATTTTCCAAAATACTCACCTATTATCCTTTTATCATACTCGTATGATACCATAGTAAATAAAAAAGAAAAGAGTGATTTGCTTGTCTATTTTCGATCAAACTAATAAACGTCGTTGTACAAACTCTGTAAAATGGGACGCAATGGAAAAAGTGTATGGGCTAATAGATGCTTCGGACATACTCCCAATGTGGGTAGCTGATATGGACTTTACCGCACCAGCAGCTGTAACAAAAGCCCTACGAGAGCATGCTGAAAAAACGGTTTTCGGCTATAGTTTTGTTGGTGAGGAAGCTGTGCAGTCGATTATAGACTGGCAAAATACTCGTCATAATTGGCAAATTGAAAAAGATTCCATTCTGTTTTGTAATGGTGTAGTTGCTGCTTTAGCAAATTGCATTACAGCCTTGACAAACCCTGGCGATAAAGTACTTATTTCCTCACCAGTCTATCCGCCATTTTATAACATTCCCAAAAGCAATGCTCGTGAAGTCATTAGCTGTCCTTTGGTTGAGCAAGATGGTACATTTGCCTTTGACTTTGAAGCCTTTGAACAGGCATTATCTCAAAACATCAAAGCTTACATATTGTGCAATCCACATAATCCAGGGGGCTATGTATGGGATGAAGCAACGTTAAAGGAAATTGTACACCTTTGTGCAAAATACGATGTTTTGATTATTTCAGATGAGATTCACTCAGATTTAATGATTGATGGTGCAACTCATACTCCACTTGCAAAAATTGCTGGTGCTGAAGTTGATCGAATTATTACTTGTATGGCTCCAACAAAGACATTTAATTTAGCTGGAATACAAGTTGCCTATTTGATTGTGACGGATAAGCGAAAACGTTTAAAGTTAGAAGCTATTAATATGGCGAGTGGGCAAGGCTCATTAAATACCTTTGCTCCTGTTGCACTGCAGGCAGCTTATACAGAGGGCTCTTCATGGCTAGATGAGTTACTTACTTATATCTCCAAAAACATGGACTATGTCATCAAAGAATTAGAGCAACTGCCAGGCATTCGAATCACAAAACCACAGGGCACTTATTTGCTTTGGATAGATTATCGAGATCTGGCTCTTGATGAAAAAGAAATAATGAAACGTTTACTTGATACTGGTAAGCTAGCATTAGAGCCAGGAACTAAATATGGTGAAGAAGGACGCGGTTTCCTACGTATGAATGTAGCTTGCTCCTTTGAAACAATCAAAGATGGTGTTCAGCGCTTTAAGCTAGCACTACAATCATAATGAGCTAGTTGTGAAGGATATCTCAATTCAGAGATATCCTTTCATAGTGTTGAAAAACTAAATGGTCAAGGATACCTTTGCGAATATTTAGTCAAAATGAAGATGATTTCCGTTCCAGGCTACTCGCTTTGTTGCTGACGCTTCGCTTTCGCACAGAGCAAAGCTTCCTGTGGGCGAGCGACGAGCCGCTTCCTGCGCTGGAGGAACGAAGGCTAAGTGCGTCACGTCCTGTGACAACGCCTTCGTGACCAACCTCGTGTTGGCCTCAGTTTCTCGTCTGTCTCGCTATCCCACAGGAGTCGAGTAGCCTTGCACTCCAATCTGCAATAGTGTAGAACTTTAAATATTTACTTCCCTCAAAAGTAAAGTAAATCATATTACTCACCATTATTTAAATGGATAGAATAGTGGTACAATTCTATAGTGTTAACCTACATTTTGTGCATAAAACTACTTTATAAATAAACATAAAGCCACTTATTGTTGACATACTGCTTTCGCATAGAAAAATGTTATCAGCTTCATTTTTGCGACTTCAATTTATCACTATACATTTATGTGAAATGCCAATGAAAATACTATGAGCTACGGTTGATTGGAGTGTAGACTGAGTGACTCCTCGGGGATTCAGCGTCACAGATAAGATCTGGAGCTTCACAACGCGAGTAAAGCGGCTCATCGGATGTCCTCAGGAAGCTCTGCGCGAAAGCGAAGCGTCAGCGGCAAATGTTTTCTGTAGCGAAAGCAAAGCGACAGCTACAAAGCACTCAGTCGGAACGGAGATCAACCCCTCGTTTTGAAAAAGGGCTATACTTTTTAATTTGTCACCTTGATTTCATTGACATAATAGTATTTCAACAACATGAAGGATATCTCAATTCAGAGATATCCTTTTTATGTTTAGAATTATAATATGGTGGAATGGTTTGTTAGATACTTCTTCTTTATTGGTTTGAGGTGATTTTCATGGAGTTAGTGCCATTAGCAATAGAACGAGCATACATGACTTTTTTATTCCCATTTGCTTATCAAATGAAAAATCGTTCCCAGCTTAGCAATGTCCTTAAAAATGAGGGATTCTCCTTTTTTTCATTAAACAATACTTCTTTAGAAAATGCATTTTATGGGTATTCCATTTCAGTTACACATGAAGAGCTCGCTCAATTTTTCTATCCCTTTCTTGAGGATAAACTATTTCCAGAAAAATTGAAGAGTCAAGATTTTCTTCGATTTTCAAAGGCTTACCATACAAAGGGTTTTTTACAGCACAAGGATAGCCGTTTCGATTATGAAATCATCAGTTTAGATGTTACATTATGCCCTTTTGGAAACGGAATTGTTACAGTTCGGGTAAGTATGACAGAGCATATACAGGATATTAGTGATGTTATTCATTTTATTCATTATTTTAGAGTACTTGAAGCAAAGCTAAGAGAGGAAAAGGGAGCTAGTCATCATTTTTCTTTTGGTGATTTTTCCTCCACCAGTGAATTATTATTTAAGCATTTTATGCCCTTCTTACAGCCCTTTTTATTACATCATCAAGAAAATACGTATGAAGGATTACCTTTTTTTGAGGATGAGCGCATGTTTTCATCAGGGTATTTACTTTGTAGGGAGAGACAAGCCATTTTAGACGAGCATTTATTTAGACTGGGACAAGTAGATGGAAGAACGCCCGAAGGTACCCCTTTTATCTCTAGTACTAACCCTGAGTACATTGCTGATTATGTAAAGGACCATACCCATCAACGTTGGGCTCCACAAAGCTATATTGTAACCTCTGCACAGGCACAGATAACAATTAGCAATATGTCTTTGGAAAAAAGCAAACATAACTTGGAAGAATTCATGGGTACTCATTACTATAACTTGTTTATTCATTATTTCTATAAAATGATGCTCCTAAAAGTTTCATACGAATATAGTGAAATCAGCTGGGGCAAAGATAAATTAGTGGTGAACGAGCTTATTGAATTAATTACAAAGTTTTCTGCGCGCTATTATTTTGAAGAGGTAGTCGTTCGGACCGAAGGCAGAGAAATTTCACAAATGTTGCGGAAATATTTTCGTATTAATGAGCATTATACGGAAACAAAAGCAACGCTCGATAGCTTATACCGTACACAAGAGGATCAATCGGACAATAGAAGTAATAAATTACTATTTATCCTCACAGTTTTTACAGTTATATCAGGTATTTATGGCATGAATTTAGTGATTGAGGAGTGGAGAGACTCGAATGGTTTAGGGAGTATTTGGAGTTATACCATATTTGAATGGGTAGCATTTGTTACAGCACTTAGTGGTATTGGTCTTTCCTTAATACTTGTTTGTATAACTACTATCAAGTCCATTAGAAATCAAATGCGACACTATCTAAGAAAATAAAAGCTTTGCCTCGTAGCCCTAAGTGGTTACGAGGCATCTAGCTTTCTTACTTTAAATATTTTGTTGATTGTTTGTTTCGCTCTTCTCAGCAAGAATACGTGCTTCAATTTCCTTGGATTTTAGTTCTTGCTTTTTTGAAATTTTACGGAAAATCGTAAATACAGCAATACACAATATTAGCATTACTAAAAATTCAAAAGCAGCAGGAACATAGCCTGATTTATCTTCAGGGAAATATAAAAATTGATACATTACGTTATTCATCTTTACACGTCCTTACAATTATTATTCTAAAACTGTAATTGACTCAATCTTCACATCTTCAAGAGGTTTGTCACGGAAGTCTTTTTCAACTTCTGCAATTTTATCAACAATATCCATTCCTTCAACTACATGACCAAATACTGTATGCTTATGATCTAACCAAGGTGTACCACCATTTTTTGCATAAGCCTCAATAATTTCCTCTGGGAAGCCTGCCCCCTGTAATTGACGAAGCATATCACTTGGAAGGTGCTTCATTTGAACGATAAAGAATTGTGAGCCATTCGTGTTTGGGCCTGCATTTGCCATAGAAAGAGCACCACGAAGATTAAATACTTGATCTGAGAACTCATCCTCAAAAGAGTTACCCCAAATAGATTCGCCACCCATACCAGTACCTGTTGGATCGCCACCTTGAATCATAAAATCTTGAATAACACGGTGAAAAATAATGCCGTTATAATAACCTGATTTTGCATGGCCTAAGAAGTTTTCAACTGTTTTTGGTGCATGCTCTGGGAATAGCTTAATTTTAACTGCACCTAACGTGGTTTTCATTTCTACAAGTACTTCGCCTGCTTGTACTTCTGATGTTAATTGTGGAAACATTGGAGTCTCTCCTTTAAATGTAATTTCAGTTTCGCTGAATATGATAGTAGCCTACCATATCTGACCTCATTTTAGTCTAACACACTTCCTACAGGTTTTCTCCACCAAAGTATTGACGATTTTTGCACTTTTATCACCATTTATAATCTGATTCTAGTAAGAGAAATTGATAAAGCCTCAAATTTTGATAAGTGCAAATAGGTCCGAACGCGTATTTGGAAACCATCCAAATTATGTTATTCTGTTGAGGGATTCATAATTTAGAGTGGAGGCACACATGAACAAGGCTTTTGGTTTTTTTATCATACTTCTATCCTTACCTGTTCTTTGGTGGGTTAGCACTAATATTAGAACAGAAATTAATACGGCAAAGGCACACGAAGAGCAAATTGCCAGCGCTATTCATTTACCGGAAGTACAGACACAGCTTCCCGTAACACTTGTCGATCGAAACGGAGAAATTTTTAGTGAGGAGTATGTCGAATGGAGACAGCCACTAACCTTACAGGAAATCCCACAAATTGCCCAGGAAATTTTTATAGCAAGTGAGGATGCTCATTTTTATGATCATATTGGTTTTGATTTCAGTGCCATCATTCGAGCTGTTGTAGCGAATTCAAATACAAACTCAGCGTCTCAAGGTGGAAGTACTATCACCCAACAACTTGTTCGAATGCGCTATTTATCGGATGAAAAAACTTATGAACGTAAATTAACAGAGCTTTTTTATGCACATGAACTTGAGAAAGAATTCGATAAGGATACGATTTTAACAATGTATTTAAATGAATCCTATTTTAGTAATCAGGTTTATGGAATTGGCGGAGCAGCTACCTATTATTTTCAAAAGCCGCTCAAGGAACTTTCTATTGCTGAGATGGCATTTATTTCAGCCATACCAAATAATCCGTCACTATATAACCCTTTAAAGAATTTTAGTAACACAAAAGCACGACAGGAGCGACTATTAGATACACTGGCAGCGAGCGGTGCTATAACATTAGAGGATGCTGCTACATTTAAGGCTGAACCCATTACATTGAATGTAAAAAATAAAATTCAACAGTATCCTACATACAGCACATATGTCTTGCAAGAACTTAGATGGTTAGTGGCAGAAAAAGAAGGGTATGCGGAGCGACTTGTCAATGCACAGAATGAAGAAGAAAAGAAAAAAATCAAAGCTCAGCTAGACAATCGACTCAATACATTATTCCAAAATGGGCTAACAATCTATACAGCCCTTAATCCAAGCAAGCAGGCACATGATGAAAAAAAAATGACGACCATTTTAGGCTCTGGCAAGCTACAGGCAGCAGGAGCAGTCATAGATAATAGTACTCGTGAAATTATTAGCCTTTATGCAGGGAAAAATTACGAAAAATTTGATTTTCACCGTGCCTTTCAAGGTACACGACAGCCAGGCTCAGCCTTTAAACCATTAGCTGTCTATGCGCCGTTCTTTGAAACAACCGCACATACGCCTGATTCCATCGTTAATGGCGGGAGCTACTGTGTTGGATCATTTTGTCCACAAAACTACGGGGGTTATAAGTATGGTGATGTGCCAATTCGGGTAGCATTTCGTCATAGCTATAATACATCTGCCCTACGACTTTTTCAGACAGTTGGCATTGAAACAGCATTTAGTTACCTGGATCGTTTTCATTTTCGCTCTATCATAGCAAAGGATCATAACTATGCTGCAGCATTAGGGGGATTAACTTATGGCGTTACAGCACTTGAGCTAGCAGATGCCTATACTAGCTTTATAGACGGTTCCTATGTATTGACTCACAGTATACGTAAGGTAACAGCCGCTGATGGAACTGAGCTTTATAGCTGGAATACGGAGCGCGATCAAATTTGGTCTCCAAAAACAGTAAAGTATATGCGTGCGTTGCTGGCAGATGTTGTCGCAAACGGCACAGGACAAGGTGTCTATAGTACAAGTAGCTATATTGGAGCAAAAACTGGGACAACAAATGACTATCGTGACTACTGGCTAGCTGGATTAACGCAGGAACATACAGCAGCTGTGTGGCTTGGCTTCGATAAGCCACAGTCTATGGAAAATTTAGAGGCCTATAAAATTCACCATCAGCTGTTTAATGTAATGATGGAATAATCAATTTGCCTGTAGAGATGGACGTCTTTTTCCAAATGAGATAAAAAACAAAGAGCAGTCCAAAAGTAATTCACTAATTGGACTGCTCTTTGTCATTATGTAATTTAACTAGCAAATGGTAAACTTGCCAAAATACCATTATATAATTTTAAAATCACATAAACTAAAAGCGATAATAGTATGGTCCACATAAAAAGCTCAAAAACTAGTAATCCAATCGTTGCACTCATCGGCATAAAATGGCTCATCTTATAAATAAGGTAGATAAAATAGATAAAAATAGTTAGCACAAAAATACCTACCAATACATAGATGAATTGAATAGCAAAGGCTGAACAAATTGCACCTACAAATAAAATAATATAGCCGCCCCGAGCCTGACTAACTGTCGCACCGTCCTGATCTTTAGAGAAAAATAACATTCCTAACTCATGAATAGTTTCTCCCACTAATTTTAAAGCTGAAAATACCATAAAGAAAATCACTGCGAAGACAATTAATAAAAACACACGAAGCTCAAAATCTGATAAAAACTCTCGCATACCTGAATATACGCCAATGGATTGGAAAATTTGCAAAGATTCCCCCACCGCATACATGCCAAATGTTAAACTAAACAATAAAATTGTAATTAATGGTAGATAACCATAAATATAAGGGTTCCTCATAAAAAAATTTTTTCCTCTATTTTTATTGATAACTTCCTATTTATAATATAGCCAATATTCTTCCATTATCGCAAGCTAAAACCTATATGTACATATGCATTCCGACAAAAAGTGCGTTATAATGGACACACTTACCTACATAAAGGAGGATTTTTTTGTTACAAGTACTTTATATTTTCATACCAATGCTTGCTGCGATATTAGTGCCGTTTTTATATAAAAGCATTAAAAATATCCACACAGGCTGGTTTGTTCTTGCAATTCCTGCTACACTCGCGATTATATACATCACTTATATCGCAAAAGTGGCAGACGGTGAAGTATTTCATGCAGAGCTTCCTTGGATTCCATCACTTAATATTTCCGTCGTTTCTTATTTAGATGGACTTAGCTTGCTATTTTCATTACTAATTACCGGAATCGGCTCATTGGTCGTACTTTACTCAATCTTTTACTTAGATAAACATAAAGAAAAATTACATAATTTTTATGTTTACTTATTATTATTTATGTCCGCTATGCTAGGTGTAGTACAATCTGATCATTTAATTACTTTGTACTTCTTCTGGGAATTAACGTCTATTTCATCATTTTTATTGATTGGCTACTGGTTTACTCGTGATGCATCTCGACTTGGTGCACTTAAGTCAATGATGATTACTGTCGGTGGCGGCTTAATGATGTTGGGAGGATTTATTCTTCTTTACCTAATGGGCGGTACTTATTCAATTCGTGAATTGATTGTTCTTGCACCAGATTTAGTGCACCACCCTTTATTCACTTGGTCACTTGTTTTATTACTTTTAGGAGCATTTACGAAATCCGCACAATTCCCATTCTATATTTGGCTACCAGATGCAATGGAAGCGCCAACACCGGTTAGTGCCTACCTCCACTCCGCTACAATGGTCAAAGCAGGTATTTATTTAGTTGCACGCTTTACACCGATTTTTGCTGTTTCTGAACTTTGGGTGTGGCTTGTTACAGGCATAGGTATCTTAACTTTATTCTGGGGTTCTTTCTTTGCAGTCAAGCAAACTGATTTAAAAGGAATTCTTGCTTTCTCAACAGTAAGTCAGCTTGGGCTTATTATGTCATTGCTCGGTGCAAGTGCGGTAGCTTATCACACAAATGGTGCAATAGATAGCATCAAATTTGCAGCCTTTGCAGCTATCTTCCATCTTATAAACCATGCAACCTTTAAAGGTAGCTTATTCATGATAGCAGGTATTATTGATCATGAAACAGGTACACGTGATATTCGTAAACTAGGTGGTTTAATGAGTATTATGCCAATTAGCTTTACAGTTACAGCAATTGGTAGTTTATCAATGGCAGGTCTACCTCCATTTAACGGTTTTTTAAGTAAGGAAATGTTTTTAACTGCTATGCTAGCACTTCAAAATTTTGAATTTTTTGGCTTTGATACATGGGGGGTATTTTTCCCTATTATTGCTTGGATTGCTAGTATATTTACATTTATCTATAGTTTTTATTTTGTCTTTCAAACATTTACTGGCAAATATACACCAGAAAAGTTGCCTCAGAAACCACATGAGGCACCCATCGGTATGTTAATTTCGCCAATGATTTTAGCAACATTAGTCATCGCAATATTCTTTATTCCGAATTTTGTTGGTGATACTTTTGTAAAGCCAGCTGTCCAAGCTATCCAGCCGTTCCTGTATGACTCACCTCAGGATATTGACATTCATGTAGCTGCTTGGCATGGTAGTTTAACACCCGAATTACTTATGACAATTGGTATCGTCATTGTAGGTTTTTTAATGTTTGTAGCATTACCGAAATGGCAAGGTATGTACTCACGATTCCCACAGGCATTCACGTTAAACAATGCCTACGACAAGTTGATGCTTGGTCTTGATGTTGGCTTGAATCGCGTATCACGACTTTATATGACAGGCTCTATGCGTCACTATTTACTTTATATGTTTAGCAGCATTGCAGCCATTGTCATAGGCTCTTTATTTGTAAAAAATGCCTTTACCTTCTCTTTCCAAAATACGGCACCTATTCGTTCGTATGAGATTATTTTAGTGGTAGTTTTGGTCATCGGTACAGCCATTACAATTTTAGCAAAATCACGTCTAACAGCCATTATAGGACTTGGATCTGTTGGTTATACAGTCGCATTATTCTTTGTTATTTTTAATGCTCCTGATTTAGCATTAACACAGCTTGTTATTGAAACGATTTCTGTTGCATTATTTTTATTAGCATTTTACCATCTCCCGAAGCTTGGGAAACGTGAAGAACGAATGAGATTCCAATTAAACCGCGCGATAGTTTCCATAGCAGTTGGAGTAATGGTCACGCTTGTAGCACTATCTGCCCAATCACAGAAATTGATTCCAACTATTTCGAAGTATTATGAGGAAACCGTTTATTCAAAAGCTGGCGGTGGTAACATTGTTAATGTAATTTTAGTAGATTATCGTGGCTTTGATACATTATTTGAAATTACTGTACTAGGTATTGCTGGCATGGCCATTTTAGCAATGATCAAGTTACGTATGAATAGAAAGGAGAAAACTCATGAGAACAAATGATGTCATTATACAATTTACAGCAAAAATTGTATTCTTCATTATTTTCTTCTTTTCCATTCATATTTTTCTAGCTGGGCATTATACACCTGGAGGAGGATTTGTCGGTGGACTTCTAACATCAAGTGCCATCGTACTCCTAGTCCTTGCCTTTGATTTAAATACAGTTCGCCATGTTTTACCTATTAATTATACGTATCTAACAGCAATTGGCTTGTTATTAGCCCTTGCAACTGCTGCTTTCCCAATGTTTGTTGGCAAGCCATTTTTCACACATTTTTTTGATTATTTCAATTTACCGCTTCTTGGCAAACAGTCACTTCACACGGCTATGCTTTTTGATAGCGGTGTCTATTTGGTTGTTGTTGGCGTTACGATGACCATTATTCAAACAATTGGGGAGGATGAATAATGGAAATAATTATGGCGTTTGTCATCGGCTTTCTGTTTATGGCAGCGGTTTATTTAATCTTATCCAAAAGCTTATTGCGTATCATCATAGGCACTGGTCTTTTAAGCCACGGTGCGCATCTGCTTATTTTAACAATGGGCGGACTTGGAGGAGAAGCACCTCCTGTATTAAAGGAAGGAGCGAAAACATTTGCAGACCCATTACCTCAAGCACTCATTTTAACAGCGATTGTTATTAGCTTTGGGGTAACAGCATTTTTCCTTGTACTTGCCTATCGTTCCTATCAGGAGCTTGAAACAGATGATATTAGCTTAATGAAAGGAAGTGATGAGGATGAATAACTTCCTTCTACTGCCCATTATCATTCCTTTCTTCTTCGGCATGATTTTAATGTTCGGGCAAAAAAACCTAAAATATCAACGAACATTTTCATTACTTGGTATAGGCATTGCACTTATATCAGCCATTTCACTGCTTATAAAAGTTAAAAATGATGGCATACAAAAGGTAACATTCGGCAACTGGCCAGTACCATTTGGCATTACGATGGTGTCTGATATGGTATCAGTATTACTTGTTACAACTACACTATTAATTGCATTTTTTGTAGTTTGGTATGGCTTTGGCTCCATCACAAAGGAGCGAGAACGGTTCTTCTATTACCCTGGAATCATGTTTATATTAACCGGGGTGAATGGAGCATTTACTACAGGTGATATTTTCAACCTTTTCGTATTCTTTGAGGTATTGTTAATGGCTTCGTACCTACTTATCGTTTTAGGAGGAGAAAAGGGACAACTTAAAGGGTCAATTAAATATATTTTAATCAATGTGATTTCTTCAGCATTATTTGTCATAACAGTTGCCTTCCTCTACTCTGTAGTTGGAACCTTAAATATGGCAGATATCGCGGTAAAAATAGCTGAAGTCAATCAACCTGGGATTGTTACTGTTATAGCTGTTCTGTTTTTAATGGTATTTGGTTTAAAAGCGGCCATTTTCCCACTCTACTTCTGGCTTCCAACCTCTTATGCGTCAGCGCCAATACCAGTGCTAACACTATTTGGGGCATTATTAACAAAGGTCGGTATTTATGCCATTACGCGGACATATACGCTGTTCTTTGTACATGATTTATCCTATACACATGACTTACTAATGGCTCTTGCTATTGCAACTATAATAGCTGGCTGTATTGGAGCACTTGCCTACTTTGATATGAAGCTTATTATCATTTACAACATTGTTATCGCAGTAGGCGTTATTTTATTTGGTGTCTCTCAAATGAACGAAGTTTCCTTAAAAGGAGCCATGTTTTATTTAGTGCATGATATGCTGATTAAGGCAGCCCTCTTTATGCTAATCGGTATTATCATCTATATTACGGGTACATCTGATTTACGAAAAATGGGTGGCCTTATGAAAAAATATCCTGCTCTCGGCTGGTTCTATTTAATTGCGGCATTTGGCTTAGCAGGAATTCCGCCACTTAGTGGATTTGTCGGAAAGCTTCTTATTGCTCAAGGGGGCTTTGAGGCTGGCAGTATGTGGAGTAGTATTTTTATATTAGCTTCATCACTTCTCGTATTATTATCTGTGATTCGTATTTTCCTTTATGCCTTCTGGGGTGAAGAAAAAGCAACCACAGGTAAGGTCGATAAAAAAGTCTACCAAACACTATTTGTGCCTACTGTTCTTTTAGTGCTAATTACTGTAGCCTATGGTGTGGGAGCTGAGTGGATTACACCATTTATGGATGATGCGGCAAAACTATTACATGATCCATCTATCTATATAGATGCTGTTATGAAGGAGGATTAAAGCTATGGCATTTCAAATTATTTTAAATTTTGTACTTGCCTTCGTCTGGATGTTCCTTTCTTCAAATTACACAGTAACGGGCTTTATTGTTGGTTTCCTTCTTGGTATTCTACTGCTTATTATGATGCGGAGATTTTTTACAACACGTCTCTATGTCTACCGTATTTGGGCAATTATTAAACTGACTTTACTGTTTTTAAAGGAATTAGTATTGGCAAATATACAAGTTCTTCAAGTAGTATTAAAGCCTAAATTGGATATGCAACCAGCATTCTTTGCTTATCCTACTGTTCTAAAGCAAGAATGGGAAATTACCCTATTATCAAGTCTTATTACCTTAACACCAGGTACAGTAGTTGTTCATGTATCTGATGATGCGAAAACATTATATGTACATGCAATCGATATTAGTGATGTCGATGAAGCAATTGCAGCAATTCGAGATTCTTTTGAGAAAGCGATATTGGAGGTGAGTAAATCATGACAACGTTTATTATAGCTGCGATTGTAGTGATTTGCTTATCAATGGTAGCCGTTATTTATCGAATGGTTAAAGGTCCTTCTGCATCCGACCGCGTTGTCGCTTTGGATTCATTAGGTGTGTCCCTTATTTCGTTAATTGGGTTATTCTCCATATTAGTGGAGACAAGCTTCTTCCTTGAGATTATATTATTGTTAGCGATTTTATCGTTTATCGGTACAGTAGCTTTCTCTAAATTTATAGAGAAAGGAGATATCATTAAACGTGACAATTCTCGCTAATAGTTTAGTTATCTTTTTTATTTCTGTCGGGGTGCTATTTATTGTCGTGACAGCTATTGGTCTTATTCGCTTACCTGATTTGTACACTCGGGCTCACGCTGCCTCAAAGAGTGCAACATTAGGTGTCATGTGTATACTGATTGGCGTATTCTTTCACTTTTGGCTGATCGAGGACCACTTTAATCCCCGTATTTTGCTCGGCATTTTGTTTCTATTTATCACTGGACCTGTAGGAGGTCATATTATGACTCGCTCCTCGTACATCGCTGGTGTAAAGCCCTGGAAAGGCACTGTCCGCGATGAGCTTGGACCAGAAATTGAACGCATGAAAAAGGAACAAGGCATAAAATAAAAAGACAGGCCAATGAAATCATCTAGACTTCATTGGCCATTTTTTAATTATTTGATAGCATAAAAAACTCTCTCTCCAAGCCGACACCTTCCCAAAATTCGAGTGCTAGTTCATTTTCTAAATCTACATAAACATTAACGACAGAAGTATCATGCTTTTCATTAAACCAATTTACCAATTCATCTACAAGACGTTTAGCAATTTTCTGTCGTCTATAAGCTGGTAAGACATAGATCTCATCAATTTGCCCATAGATCGTATCATACATTAATTCCTTTTTTATGGAAGCCAATCCGAAGCCTATAATTTGATGGTTTTCATTAGTTGCAATATAAATAGCCCCATATTGGGATTGCAAATATTGTTCTAATTGATTTAGAATAGCCTCTCTATCACTCTTCTCTAACTCACAATCTGCCGTTTCTTTCGCATTTTCATTCCATAGCTCCAATATTTCATTTCCTATTTTTTGATTCATACTATCTTTTGTTAGTAACTGAATATGTATGCTCATTCCAAACAACTCCTATACCATTTGATCAATCTATCATCTCACAACAAATGGTATTACTCTAATAAAAACCCATAAAAGAATCTGCCTCCTCTTTGTAAGCAGATTCTTTTAAAAATTAGATATATCCGTTTGAAGTTAAAATTTCTGTAAGTTGGTCAACACATTCCTCAATGGAATAATACTCTGTATCTAAAATAATCTCGGGATTTTCCGGTTCTTCATAGGGCGCACTAATCCCTGTAAAATTTGGAATTTCAGCATTGCGCGCTTTTTTATAAAGTCCCTTTGGATCACGCTGTTCACATGTTTCAACAGAGCACCTTACATAAACTTCTATAAATTCTCCTTCTTCTACGAGCGCTCGTACAACTTGACGATCCTCTCGATATGGAGATATAAAAGCTGTTAAAACAATTTGACCATTTTCCACAAATAGCTTTGAAACTTCTCCAATGCGCCGAATATTTTCCCTACGTCCTGCTTCATCAAATCCTAAATCCTTATTCAAGCCATGACGAACATTATCACCATCTAGGACAAAGGCTTGATTGCCACGATCAAAAAGGCGACGTGCGAAAGCATTTGCGACAGAAGATTTTCCTGAGGCAGATAAGCCCGTAAACCATAAAATGAAGCTTTGATGCTTGTTTTGTGTACGACGTTCCTCTTTCGTAATGGAAGCCTCATGCCAAACAATATTGGAACTCATTTTAAAACCTCCTTACGCATTCCTTTAATCAGAACATCCACCACCTCTTTACGACTAAACGTGCTTGGTGGAACTTCGCCATTACGTAGCATTTCACGAACTTTTGTACCTGATAAGATCACATGTGCTGTATTATCATGTGGACAGGTTTTAGTTGTTGCCATCCCCTCACATTTGCTGCAATAGAAGCTATGCTCAAACTTTAGTGGGACAATGCCTAATTCATCTTCCGTAAATTGTTCAAATATTTTTTGGGCATCATATGTGCCATAATAATCACCAACACCTGCGTGATCACGCCCAACGATAAAGTGTGTACAGCCATAATTTTTCCTTACAAGTGCATGGAAAATGGCTTCTTTTGGTCCTGCATAGCGCATGGCAGCAGGAAATACGCCTAATTGCACACGATTTTCTGGATAATAATTTTGCAGTAAAATCTCGTAACTTTCCATACGGATTGCAGCCGATACATCGTCTGATTTTGTTTCCCCAACAAGCGGGTTCAGAAATAGTCCATCAATCGTTTCTAACGCAGCCTTTTGAATATATTCATGCGCTCGGTGCACAGGGTTTCGAGTTTGGAAACCGACAATAGTTTTCCATCCTTTATCTGCAAACAACTGACGTGTCTCAATCGGATCAAAGGAATACGCAGGAAACTTTTGTTCAATACGTTTAGTTAATGTAATTTTACCACCCACATAAATACTTGTGCGTTCATGCAGCTTTTTCACACCTGGATGCTCTAAATCCTCTGTGCCATATACTAATAAAGCCTCTTTTCGCTTATTTGGCTCATAAATATCAGACACCTCAATCACACCATAAACTTCATTAGCATAAACAAGCTTTGCCTCATCACCAAGCTGTAAAGTTTTTGCGACTTCCTTTGTTACAGGCAATGTAATTGGAATACTCCATACCACACCAGATGCTAGCCGTGTATGTTCCACAACAGATTCATAGTCTTCCCTAGTTAAAAATCCCTCAATCGGACTGTAACCACCTATTGCAATTAGCTCTAAATCACTAAGAGATATGACATCAAGCTCTATTGTTTTAGTTATTCTTGTCACATCTTTCTCCGGATGAAAAGCTTGCACTAATTGTCCACCATGTGGTTGTAAACTCATAAAAAATTCCTCCTAATTTTATAAAAATACTAAGTTTTATAGTTTAATTTAGGTAGTGGTTCAAAAAAGTTATTGTTAATCGGGTCCTAATCTTGGCTTCTTGTTATTATTGATCAAGTACTGCCCTGTTTTGATCGGCTTCTCGCTATAATTGATCAGGTACTGCCCTGTTTTGATCAGCTTCCCCCTTAATTTGATCAGGTACCACCTTGTTTTGATCGGCTTCTCGTTAATATTGATCAGGTACCGCCATATTTTGATCAGCTTCCCCTTTAATTGATCGGGTACCAACTTGTTTTGATCGGCTTCCACCATTTTTTGATCAGGTACCACCACATTTTGATCGGCTTCTCCTTTTATTTGATCAGGTACCGCCATATTTTGATCGGCTTCCCGTTAATATTGATCAGGTACCGCCTTGTTTTGATCAGCTTCTCTTTTATTTGATCAGGTACCGCCTTGTTTTGATCAGCTTCCCCTTTAATTGATCGGGTACCGCTTTGTTTTGATCGGCTTCCACCATTTTTTGATCAGGTACCACCATATTTTGATCAGCTTCCCGTTAATATTGATCATGTACCTCCATGTTTTGATCGACTTCTCCTTTTATTGATCAGGTACCACCACATTTTGATCGGCTCGCCCCTTTATTTGATCAGGTACCACCACATT
>Ga0213825_1000927_pt1 | contig 21085 bp, 15 predicted proteins | sample MC6MC0900MG_FD_179896 | JGI IMG/M metagenome (GOLD analysis project Ga0213825, IMG submission 179896) | Enriched soil aggregate microbial communities from Iowa State University, Ames, United States - MC6-MC0900-MG | ecosystem: Environmental > Terrestrial > Soil > Unclassified | place: USA: Iowa... | reverse complement strand
CCGTCGTGTAGACCAGATGTCTGCTACAATTTGGTCGGAGTATTATAACAAACCGATCAAAAACCTTGTCGACATCATTCATCATACACAAGAGGATCCAGCACTCTCTAACCTCAATGCAGTATCCAGAATATATAAAGTTTACCTTTTTTCATTATTGACAGATCTATTTGGTGATATTCCTTATTCCGAAGCGGGGAAGGGTTATATAGACCAGAACTTTACCCCGCGCTATGACCAGCAGAAAGATATCTATACAGATTTTTTCACTGAGTTATCTGCAGCCTCTGTCCAATTAGGCAACAATCCTTCAGCCAAAGCTATCAATGGGGATGTTATTTATAATGGGAATCTAGCTCTTTGGAAAAGATTGGCCAACTCGTTACACTTAAGGTATGCAATGCGTTTGACAAAAGTCAACCCTCAACTAGCCATGCAGGAAGTAACCAAGGCGTTGGATCCCGCACGAGGGGGGCTTATTACCTCCACAGACCAACAGGCATTGATAAGTTACCTTCCCGATATATTTGACTGGGATGCCAATGAAATACGGCGCAATGCGCAAGCTCAAGTATACATTGGTAGAGAGTCTGCACCACTGCCGTTTATTTGCTCCAGTTTATGGAACATGCTCCGGGATAGCCAAGATCCACGTCTCTTTCGTATTGGTCGCATTTACTGGGGCGAAAAAGGTAATTATACTGGGTTGGAATCATTCAATAGAAAGGATCTGACCGAAGAAGCCTTAAACCGCAGTGGTATCTCCATATTCCAGCCCGTTAATCCAGGTTATTATTGGTGGGAAAAATGGCCCAGTGGCTATTGGAGCAATAAGGTCAATGCCTGGGTCGACAAATGGACACGACCACAGCTTAACCAAGCTTTTCTCAAGGGGAACATCCCCGGCGTAATAATGACCTATAGTGAAGTACAGCTACTATTTGCCGAGGCTAAATTGCGCTGGCCAACATTAGCTACAGGATCTACAGTGGAAGAACACTATAATAAAGGTGTGAACGCAGCTATGGAGCTACTTTCAGGCACTTACAAGACTTCTATCATCACCGCTGATGAAAAACAAAATTACTGGCAAACCCATCCCTTTCCAGCAACATATCAGCAACAGCTCAAGTGCATCAACGAGCAACTTTGGATATTGCATCTGACCAATCCCACAGAGGCCTACGCAAACTGGAGAAGATCAGGTTACCCCATTTTAAAGAATGCTAACGAATATGGTGCCATAACTATTGACGCACAGACAATTCCACGTCGCCTTCCTTACCCTTTATTTGAGAAGTCGTACAATCCGCTGAATTATCAACAAGCCATTGATCGATTGGGCGGTACAGACAATTGGATTAAAGGTGTATGGTGGGACAAAAACTAAATAAGATCATATCATGAATAAAAAAATCAACATCCACACAACGCAATTAGGTTGTCGTTTAGCCCAATATCTTTGCAACTTTTTTATCTTTTCCCTACTTTTATTGATCGCCAGCGGCTGCCGTAAATCTGACCTTGAATTGCCCGATCTGAGTGGAGAATATCCCCGGATATTGTCCAATTGGCCCCCCAAAACTGCTGACGGCCTTCCAGGAGAGTTTAACGTTCTTCAAGGAAGAGTATTTGAACAACAAATTATTTATACCCCAATAAGCTATGCGACCTGTATCTGGTTTATGGATGGCAAAGAAGTAGCTCGTGGCGATACCTTCACTTTTACCCCTACCAAAACTGGCAGACACTACATCAAAGTAATTGTCCAGACCAGCACAGCGCAAACCTTTCGTGAAGCGACATTAAAAATTTCACAACCTTAAAATTAAACTTAATATGAAATCAATAGTAAACATCAGCCTTTTAATAAGTTTAGTCGGCATGATCTTAGCATGTTCAAAATCATCCTATCCGGATACGGAACTACGTTTAGAACCTCTCCCTACCATTGATTATACTGATACTACCCTTCGATTAACAGATGTGACCGATATTACACTTGGGGTTTCTGTTAGTTATACAAGTATCAAAAACGATTCTACATTGGCTTATTTAGTCAAGGATAATTTTGATGAACTGGTATTTAACAGTGAACTTAAGCACGGCGCCATCGTTGGCTCTAATGGCAGTTATAATTATAGCATTGCCGACGCCTTTGTACAGCTTGGAAAAGGGATGGACATCTATGGGCATGTGTTAGCCTGGCATCGTCATCAGAATAGCAGTTATCTAAATAAATTAGTTGGAAACTCACAGCGTATGGAGCTGTTGAGCGATCCAGGATTTGAGAATCAGGCAGAAGTAAACGGAATAAGCTGGGCAATACTCAATTCTGGCAACCCAAAGGGTGATGCAGACATTCTGATTTCCTATCAGGCCAATGAAATAAAATCAGGTACCAGAGCGCTAAAAGTTGTCAATCCCACTTCATATGGCGTCGCAGATTGGCGGGTGCAGGTTGCGAGCAATACCTTCGAAGTAGTACCTGGCCAAATCTACAACTTGGAGTACAATGCCAGATCCTTATCAGGTGCAGGCATTATTATGTTTTCGGTACAGGCTATGGATGGTAGTGGAGTGACCCATTATCCTGGAGGAGACAAAACTATTGGCAGCAGCTGGCAGAACATCAAGCTAAGCTTCACTTCTACTGCCACACGCTACCGCATTGTCTGCAATTTGGGAAAAAAAGCAGATACTTATCTGATCGATGATGTCTCTGTCAGTGCACAGCAAGCTGCTCCGGATTACAGTAAAATATATGCTAAACTAGATACCGCATTAGGAAATTATATTAATACAACCATAGGTCGATATAAAGATAATATCCGGCGATGGGAGGTTGTTAACGAAATATTTACTGATCAAGGAGAGATCAGGAATTATACCAACTCGCCTGCTCCTATTGAAAATGGCCAACCAGAATGGGGCTACTTTCTCTGGTCCGAATACCTGAAACGAGACTATGGTTATTTAGCTTTCAAACACGCTCAACAGGCTGACCCTACTGCGGAGCTCTACATCAATGATTATGGGATGGAGTATTCTGACCGGAAGACTGATTCACTTCTCAGCTATATAAACGAAATCCGATTACGTGGCGCTAAGGTAGATGGAATCGGAACACAAATGCATGTAGATATTTATCTATCTAAAGACAAAATCGACAAAATGTTTCAAAAACTATCCAGTACGGGTCTCAAGGTTAGGATTTCGGAATTGGATATCCGCATTACAAACAGTCAGACTCCCACTACACCGACAGATCAACAATGGATCAAACAGCAACAGCAGTATCAGACAGTAGTATCTTCCTATTTACAGTTTGTCCCTCCAGCGCAACGCGGCGGCATAGCGGTATGGGGATTGGTCGACATGTATAACTGGCAATATAGAAACGGTTCAGATTTTCCGAACCTTTTTTCTTCAGACTATCAAAAGAAAAAAGCATATGCCGGATTTTTAGAAGGATTGGAGCATCAATAAACGGCAAAATAAACTCACAAAATTAAAACAAGACGGCCTACCATAGGACAATGTATTTGGATCCTTTGTATATTGAGCTTCTGATTTCGGAATAGAGTGTTTCCAAATAAATTTTTCTGACTCAAGCCAACCTCGACTAATTTTTTAATCTTTTTTAAGAGCTATTCGGACTCGGAAAAATTGAAAATAGATAACGTAAAAATTTAAATATTCTCTCAAGAGAACACGTTAATCTTTATATACATGAGTGAACTGAAACGAAATAAAACGTGCTGATTTTAAGTGGTATAAGATCAAAACTAGGGGTTCGAAATAGGGGGGGGAAATAGCAAAGTCACTCAATTTGTGACTTTGCTTTCTAAATATGAAGTTCATTGTTCTTTAGAACTAGATGCTGTATCTAATCACATATGCTGGTTACCTCATTAGGGTGTTGTAGTCACTGCTGATAAGTTTGTGTCAGGCCAATACTATAAGAGAAGGAGGGTAGATAGTTGCTCGCTGCTACATTGATCACTTCAAGACCAAATTTTTTGACGTTAGCTCTACTCTGTTTATATGAATCGTAAGGATTAGTATCTCTCCATTGTTTGGCTGTCATTCCAAATAGTGCGACATTCAGGATATCAGCTTCGCTGGCGTAAACGGAACTTGCTTGCTGCTTGGTAATTTCTGCTGGAATGAGATTTTCCTTTATTGCATCAGTATGAATGTGATAATTTACTTTGGCTAGTGTCCTTTGTAAGTCCCAGTTCAATTTCAAACGATCATTTTCTTCATCTTTTAGACGTTGAAATTCTTTGATTAAGTAAATTTTAAAATGGGGACTAATCCACATGCCAAATTCAAAAGCTATATCAGGATGTGCATATGTCCCCCCATATCTTCCTGCGGTCGCTTTTAAGCCGATGGCATTTGTCTTCTCGACCCAATCTTTAACACTGATTTTATAACTGTTAAGTCCGGCCTGACTTTTAATTATGGCGAATTCGCCATAATTAAAAAGGGGGTTATAAATACTTTCCCAAATACCTAGATATTCAACTGTGTTTCTGTTTCGAAGCCAATCAGAAATGAAAAAGTCTCCATCTTTAGCTTTTAGCATATCAGTAAGTGAAATAAACTCTTTGCCATTGTCAAGGATGATTGTTATTTCCTTACCCTGTACATTAATCTTTTTATTCTTTGCCATACATTTAGATTTCATAAATTATTCTTTGTCAGTTTGAGAAAACTAGACCTAATAATTGGCTATTACAATTTTATTTACTTTTTATGAGTATAAATATACTAAAAAAAATAGTAATATATATCTTGTTATAGGTAGAAATTTAAAATAACAACTAAAGGAAAGCTTAAAATCCCTGACTTTTCGGTATCTCCCCGATACCGCTTACATATACATGTTTCTCCTTAAATAATCATACCTGCAAGTCTACTTTTGCTATACACTTTAAATCAAAGAAATATGGCAAATCAGATTTTAATTAAGAACACGATGCAGGAGATGAGGAGCCTCTCCGCCAGCGAAGTCGATGGACTTAAAGGAACAACTCCTGTTTATTCAGGCGTAAAGCTGCTCGGTTATTACAAAGCAGGAGATACCCCCGAGCCAATCATTTATTACACGTCCGCCGCTGATCCAAGCGCAGATGATGGCGGAAGCGTGATTGCTGTCGGAGGCATCAAGCTTATACATCATTTTACTGAAGGGGTCGATGTTTTATATTTCGGAGCCTATTGTGATGGGCTGACCAACGACCTGGATGCATTTTACTTCGCCAATGTCTATGGCGGAAAATATCAAAAAGAAGTGATACTCAGTCGCGATACATTGATCCAGGCAACAGGACCTCGTGCTACAATGGGTGGATCTTCGCTCAGGGCGATCAATGGGGCAAAACTGATCGTTGATGGTAATGTTCAGATCAATACGACCAATGTCAAACGCCTGCATATGACAGACCTTGAGATTGAACTGCGGAATAACTGGGGAACTAATACCACAGCGCACAACTGCCGTACCCTATTTTATTCTTCAGGGGCAAAGGCCGACCGTTACATCTATTACCGTAATATTATTTGTCGTGCAATGGTACCAGAAGAGAATGGGACATATCGTGCAATGGGATTGATTGAAGAATCAGGAATAATGGGCGGAGAGATCAGCAATGTTATCACTTACAATATACATGCAAATATAACGACCGATCGAAATGTTGGCGGCAATCTGTCGCTCTCTAAGGGATTGCTCATTACCGACTGCAAATTCTACAATGCTGCTTCCGGGGTGGTAAATAATACCTGGAATAGCTATATCCAGAATATCGAATTGATTAATACACAGGAGCAAAGTGCAAATTTTGTTCAGAAAGATATACCTACCATTCCGGAGCCTTATGGAATGGACTGTGTCTTGAGTTCAGGGAGCTATACCACCTATACTAATATTCGTGCGATCAATCCAATTGAGCGGTGTATCTATGTGCAGGCAAGCTATGTCTATGCCGAAAACCTCTATTCGGTCAACGGTGATGGGTTCAAGTTTGTGGGCTATGACGAAAATAAGCTCGTTGAAAATATCAGGGTCAAAAATACCACCTGGGTCATCACTGATGAATTTGCCGACTTACGGAAATTTATGTCGCATACACAACTGTATTATGTCAAAAATATTTGGATCGAAGATGTCAAGATCATCAATCAGTCATCCGCTTCAAAAGCCTTACTAAAAGAATTTGGCAGTATCAGGGGATATGCCGAAAATGTATTTATCAAAAACGTACAGCATATTGGGACACCAATGGCCGTTGGTTTTATGCGGATGGCATTGCCAGAGGAGCCTGTCGCCGGATCTTGGGAAGTCTATAAAAATATCAATATCGAAAACTGTAGTTTTTCTGTCTACCGAAATAAAGTCAACGGAACCATTTTGCGCACCGGAAGTGAAACTGGCGAAGTAAAGAATAGCTGGACGGGCTACACAAAGGCTGATTACATCGCCAATGGTGTTAATATTATCAATTGTAGTGTAGACAATAGCCAACGACAAGATAAATCACCTTATTACTATCGAGGGATCAAAAATTTCCTTGCGGCAGGTAATACAACTACCTCTGTGCTTGAGCATGCCTCGGGTTTTATCGATCCGGTTTTAGCGGCTGAACTCAATAAACAATCTGAGTCCGTTTCTATTCAGGATACATTTAAAACGAATGATATTGGACTTGCAGTTGTTGCGGCGGACGGGTTTAGATTTAATGATCAGTCTATGGTAACTTTTCTGGAAAACGGGACAAATGCGCAATTGGTTGTCACAAATCACAAAGACGGATTGGTATCTCTTTGTTCACTTAAATCCTGGAGGCCTAGCAAAACAGTTAATTCAGTGCTTAATATTGGTGATCACAATGCTGTCGTGACTTCAAAATCTGCCTATGGCCAATATATTGGCGAGATTAAATTAGGCGTTTTGGCAAATCGGCTAGGGGATATTACACCGACAGGATTTATTGCTTTCAATCCACAATCCAAGGAACTTTCTATTAATTCCTTTGATGCGGATCGGATTATGGACGTTGAAGTTTTATTGACCGCTGATCAGAGCCCTTCGAAGGTGATCCCTTCCTTGACAATGTCTGCGATTATTAATACGTCGGGAACTACTTCAGCAGCTACAGCGCTTTGGGGTGTCAGTAGCTATGTGGATCTCATGGGAGCGAAAAAGATCCTTTACAATGGCCGATTTGGTAATCAAGGCAGTAGGATTGCATTTTATAGCAATAATGGTGCGGCGGCTTTTCTATCAGCCTATCCGCAGACGGATATGGTGATCACCAATCAGGAAATAACTGTTCCGGAAGGAGCTTTATATGCTCGGTTTAGTTGTTATGATCCACAATCGAATAATTTTTATCTGATCTTGAAAGATGAGAATGGGAGTATTATCCGGTAGGGAGAATGTGATTTAAAGCTAAAAACATTACAGTCCCATCAGATTTAGGAGAGTTTCTAATGTGGCTCCTATTGATCTTAAAAACTGAAAGAGTTCAGCTATCTTGTTATAAATGAACTCTTTTTAATCCTATTTCGAATCCCCAGGTTTGTGCTTGTGCGGTTTCAGATCTGGATGTTTGGGTTTAGTGTCGGGTGTTACCCGTTGTCTTCTGTCGGGAGTGCCATTTTGTTTCTTAGGCTTCGGCCCCGGTTTGATTGCTTTAATTGTTTCCATATTAAAAATGTTTTTGTCTAAAATAAGATTAGATGAAGAGCATTTTTTATGGTATCCCGTAATAAGTAGGCTTGATAATTAATTTGGAAAATATGTAATTTATACATGCTGAAGCTATTCGCTTTTCCCTATTTAAATAGATATTTTCGTAAGAGGACTCTAATCGTTAGGTGTTCCTTTAAAAATCACTCGACTTTTCTGCATTTCCTCACTACAGCTTACATAGACATCTTTGCCACTAAGCTGCCTATTTTTGTTCTAAATTCTCACACAATAACCTTCATTCCCATAAAGAGCAAATCTTCAGGGCTGAGGGCATAGTGATCAATTGCTTTTATAAAGGCAAATTATATTGCATATAAAAAGCAATTTATCTAAGTTTGCAGGAATCAGTAACATATCGTGGAAAAAGACGCTAAAATTTACGTAGCAGGCCATCGAGGAATGGCAGGATCGGCAATACATCGCAAATTAATAGAACTTGGATACAATAACATCGTGACCCGTACGTCGCAGGAACTAGATTTGCGCAATCAACAGGCAGTTGCCGATTTTTTCAACGAAGAAAAACCTGACTATGTATTCTTGGCTGCGGCTAAAGTCGGTGGAATCATGGCGAACAATACCTATCGCGCAGATTTTATCTACGAAAATATGGCGATACAGGGTAACGTGATTAAATCCGCCTACGATAATGAGGTCAAAAAGTTGATGTTCTTAGGTTCAAGTTGCATTTATCCCAAGATGGCGCCACAACCTTTAAACGAAGACTTATTGTTGACCGGTACATTGGAATCTACGAATGAGCCTTATGCCATCGCCAAAATTGCCGGTATTAAAATGGCAGAAGCTTTCCGCGACCAATACGGTTGTAATTTCATATCAGTCATGCCGACCAATCTGTATGGCATCAACGATAATTATCATCCTCAAAACTCCCACGTTTTACCAGCCTTGATCAGAAGATTCCATGAGGCAAAAGTCAATAACTTGGATGAAGTTGTGATATGGGGTACTGGAACTCCGCTAAGGGAATTTCTTTTCTCGGATGACTTGGCTGATGCCTGCGTATTTTTGATGAATAATTATAACGAAAAACAATTTGTCAATATTGGCGTCGGTGAAGATCTCAGTATAAAGGATCTTGCAGAACTCATTAAGGAAGTTATAGGATATGAAGGGAACATCTCTTTCGATAGCAGTAAACCGGATGGAACACCACGCAAATTGATGGACGTATCCAAATTACACGCCTTAGGCTGGAAACATAAAATCAATCTTCGCGAAGGAATTAAATTAGCCTACACTGATTTCCTGAAAAAAGAATAAACTGATTCCTACAATTGTTAAATGATATTTACGTCCATCTCGGTATTGAATCAATCGTTGTTCAATGTGTCTGTACTTTTATCTTGATATTGCGGTACATAATCTACTTTTGAAAAGAGGTGCGGACCATTCATTTCGATACCTTCAGCTAGGAAGTCATTGAGAATAAGCTGATAGATTTCAGACTTGGCTAGGTCAATTTCGCCTGATTTGGAAATGTAAACATTCAGTTCATAAAGAACATAAAAGTCATCGAGTTTTTTTTGCAATACAAATGGCTCGGGAAATTGGTTTACACGTGCAATACGTGGTGGAATTTTAAGTAGTAATTCGTGTATACGTTGCCAAGGTTCTTCATACCCCACTGTGAGTTCAACCTGAAAACATATTCCTTCTTCTGAAAAGGTCGAATAATTGATGGTATTGCCTGATAGGATGGAGGAATTTGGAATCGTGATTTCCTCATTTTTAATCGTGCGTAACCGGGTTACCAATGGAGACTTTTCAATGACGATACCGGTCTTATCGGCAATTGTAATGCGGTCGCCGATACGGAAAGGACGCATATAGGTAATAACCAGACCAGCGATAATATTTGAAATGGCAGAGGAAGATCCTAGTGAGAATAATACCCCAATAAAAACAGATATTCCTTTAAAGATGTCTGAATTCGCTCCAGGAAGATAGGGAAATAAAAGTACCAATGTGAAGGCTTGAAGTAGAAAGCGGATAATGTTGAATGTCGGCATAGCAAATTCACGATGAAAGCCATTTACTTCCAGTTTACCTTTGTCAATCTCGTTAAAAATATATCTTACAAACCGTACCACATAACGCATTACGAATAGGATAACGAAAACTGTGGTCAGATTTGGAATATAATCCCAAATGGCCATAGCTGTCTTTTTCAAAGGTTTTGTAAAAAGACCAATAAGATTGGAGGCCCAACTCTGCGTAAAAGGGAAGATACTGAAAACGATAGGAAGCATAATAAAAGCAATCAGCATGATTAGTCCCCAGTATGCAATATTGATGATGTTAATGAATATACGAGTCTTCTGAACAGAAGTTATCAATACATAATTTTTGATTTTCACGTCTTTGATCCGTTCAGTACGTTCAGTTAAAAGTCGTTTAGTTCCATATTTTCTCAATTTGTTGATCAAAAACACCAAAATCGAAAATGTAAAGAGAATCAAGAGGACAAGTCCAGTTCGCATCAGCATTTTGCTAATGCTATTATCTGCCCGTTCCTGATTAATAGCCTCTTGGATACGTTTGAGATATTGTGTTGCAATCTCATCTTTACTTTTTCCTTCAAGTAGTGCGTCCAGTTCTGTTATAGAGGTGATGATCAAGTCTTTGTAAACAACGTCGGCACTGATTTCATTGTTTTCGATTTTGAAAGAATCAACTTTTACAAAGTCATCTTCATAGAGGTTACGAATTCTATTGACCACATTGTAGGCACGATCCTTGGCCAGAGACGCGCCTAACTTATTATACACATAAAAGAGCGTATCACTAAATGGTGCTACGGCGTAAGACTTGGTGTTTTTTTTGATCGAATCGACCCTGATTTTTAACTGTTGCTTACGCATGTTATTCTCTTCATCAAATTCGTTAAGTTGCTGTTTTAAGTTTTCTTTCTTACGGCTGTTGAGGCTTTTGAGGCTGGCGATTTCATGCTGGAGTTTGATACGCTCAAGCGAATCATTAATCTGCTGCAGTCGGATATCATTTAGCAGGGTACTTAGACCAAGTTCTTTTTTATTGATCGAATCATTTTCTTGTGCATATATCGCACTGAAAGTTGAACAAAAACAAAGTATAATCGTTAAGAAAAAAATGTAAAATCTTTTCATATTCTCTAATGTAAAATTTATTTGAAATCTGTAAGCATAACCATCCTGATCGGATAGTGATATACAGTATATTGAAACCAGAAGGTATGGGATGACGGTGAGGATCAAATGAAATAGCGGTATTGTGTAAGAGCTGCAATTCCCTGTAAAATTTATTGCTGTGAGACGATTATTTTGTGCCGGCTATTTGTAAATTAAAAGCCGGGTAGTGTTGCTGTTCTCACTATTGTTTGGTTTTTGAAGTATTTATTTCCTCTGTAACGACATCTTTCGTTATTATATGTGAAATATCCACTTTTTTAATGGATGGGTTTCCCGAATATCTATTTACCAGTTGGTGATCGAGTAAATGATATATCGCAACAATTGTGTAAAAAATCAAAACAACGATTAAAAACACATATGCGGAATAGCCAAATATTGTATAACCTGTCCGTTCTCTGTAAGATAGATTTCTCCATTTTTCATCAAGATTTTGAAAATATAGATCAATTTTGTTTCTAAACATAATGTTTTTCCTTTCTTTGATTTAGTAGTCTTTGAGTTTACAATAAAGAGCGTTGCGAACAGCTTGCCTATCATTACTATTATGGTATTTGTCTATACCTGAGTGATTAACAGTAAGATCTGATTTCAATGTAATGCAAATTATACAGATAATTATTCCCATGACAGCTATTCTGTAAAAAGTAGAAGGCATTTTGTATAATGTTTTGTATTTATTTTTTTGAATGTTTCCCAAAGAAAATAACAGGCGAGATACTGGTATTTTCAGATATGACGAATAGTAAATTTTTGTAGCTAAGTCACTTTTGTAATAAAAGTAAAAACCTTAATTACCCAAATTCCTATTATGGAATTGGCCTTCAAAAGATAAATCTGGTTTAATGTAAGATAAGTGAGCAATTACTGACTTTTCAGGTGCTGTTAGGGAAATATGATTGATTAGTCAATTAACAACTAGAAGAGGTGATTCTTAATGTTGTATAGGCAACTTTAAAAAATGTATTATTGAGAAATTAAGCCTATTAAGTTTATTAAAAAAGTTTATAAGCTGTTTTTAACTTTTCGGTATTTTATAGCATATGCAATAATAGTAATGACAATTTCTCAGTGTGTAAGATTTGAGGTAAAAACACACTATTGACAATGTGTCACTAACCATTTTATCAAAAGTAATATTATGATAATCGGTAATCTTGATTTTTGTAGAAATCACGTAAAGTAAAAAATTATGTACACTGAAACAATTAAAATAGGTCTTATCGATGATTCTTCAATCATTAGATTTCTTACACGGGCGAAGCTATCCCAGCACACGAATCCAAAATTTGAAATAGTTTTAGAAGCCTCTTCTCCAGTTGGCATGGAATCATTCAAAGCTAAATTTGAAGATCCGGATGTTTTTTTAGTGGATGTCAATATGCCATTTATGAATGGTATCGATAGTATTCCACATCTAAAGAAATTGTATCCCAACAGTCAGATTATTATGTATACCGATGATTTAGACAGCGACAAGATTAGCAGAGCATTGCAATTAGGTGCAGCAGATTATATTTCAAAAAGTATAAATGATAGGATATTGATCGAGAGGGTAGAGCAGGCTGTATTCAACAATATGAGTCAACGCAAAATAGATAATCTTGTTAAAACAAATCATTATGCGTTTGATTGTAGGTGATTTCTGTTAAAAGAATACTTTTAGCGACACACTCTCTACTTTTAAACAACATTATGGGATTTCAATTGAAAGAATTTGCATACGGGTTGTAAGGTTAAAATATTTTTTTTTCTTTATATCCAATTGTGAGTGAAAATGAATAAATTTATATACTATTATAAAAGTACCCTTCTAATTTGCGCGTTTTAATTATAGTCATTTATTTCGAATATTAATATTATTGGTCTCCTATGAATGAACTTTACCAAATCATAATTGCCGCAACCCCAGTCGCATCGTCTATCATTTGTATACTTTTTTTGCTATTTGCATACGGAGATCGAATTTTATCTATTGAACGATATCTTAAAAGACTGTTATTGATCTATTTCTGTCAGATGATTTTTAACTGGATCTTTAATTTAATGGTTCAGGTTCCTGGTAGTTCATTTCAATATATTCTTCCTTTTGTCGCATTCAACCTCCATCTCATGCAGGTCGTATTTTTTCATGTAATTGTTATTATCACATCTATGGGCGAGCAAAAGAGAATAGGTGGATACCATTATGTGATTCCGTTCCTGCTTAGTTTTGCGGTTAGTTTATTCTTTTTTAGTTCATTATCTTTTTTTCCCTCACATAATGATGTCTTTAATTTTTTTATACCATATCTTTTCATTTCGGTAGCACTGTATTCGGTGTATTATACCTATTTAATGATTCGACACCTTTATGATAGCTATACCAAGTTAATGTCAGAGGGGAGGTACGAGGATTGGAGCAAAATTAAATGGTTGAATTACGTGCTGTTTTTTAGAATATTACTTCTGATAGCATTTATAGGGTTGTATTCATTCACATCGTATAACAATTTATTATATGCCTTGTTTATCCCTGTGCAACATCTAATCTTAACTTATAATTTGTTGCAAAGGAATTACGTTTTAAAAAAGACCTATTTGCAGATAAATAAAATTTTGATGCCTTCAGGCCGGATTGAAAATGATGTTCAAGTTAGTATATCAGAGGAAAAGGATAACATAATTGAAGTGAAAGAGGAAGCGACTTCAATTCTTTCGCAAGCACAATTAGACTCCTATTTTCGAGAAAATAAACCATTCCTTGACCCGGATCTAAAAATGGATCAGATAGTGAAAATTTTTAATACAAATAGGGCTTATTTTTCCAAGTTTGTGAATGTAGCTTATGGCGTTAATTTTAGTAATTACATCAATTTGTGGCGACTTAGGGAGTTAGATACATTGATGGAAGATCCGGACCATAAGGAGAAAGATCTGCAGGCGCTTATTACAATGGCTGGATTTGGCAGCTTACGTAATTACTGGCGGGTTAAGAAGAAACTTGAAGAAAAACACAAAATTGATAAATAAATTCGAATATGATGGATTTTAGATTATTAACGAAAATATTAGCTTTTGCATTGCCGATTTTTTCTGCCCTGTATTGTCTTATTTTGTTGTTTATAAATTTATATTTTAATAAACACGATGTTTTTACTAAAAGGTTATCCTTTTTATTAGTTATTTTTTACTGTATTGAGATAGTTTACAGTATAACTATTTATTACAGAGATATCTCTAATTATGCAATTCCGGTGTATTATTTTAGTATGCTGCTTGTTCCTGTATTATTATATCATATTATTTTTAAAATCACTCGTTTACGTAAAGCAGAAGAATTCAATTTTTGGCATTATGGCATCCCTGTCGTTTTCTTTATACTAACTAGTATCTGTATCGTTATAATTTCTCGTAACATTTTCGGTTCTCTAAAAGGTGGAATGGATGTTTATCCTGAATATAAATCTTTTACCTTATTGGTGGCAAAATTGACACCTTTTTTTAGACTGATTTTTAGTTCTTTTTATATCATTTTATCCCTCCTGCGTGTATTTACTTATAGAAAAAAGATCAAAGAATACTCTGCTGATATAGGTACTTCGTCCCTAGCTTGGTTATATAAGATACTTTTTTGCCTGATTATTTTGTTTCCTATTACTTTCGTTCATTATTTTTCTGTCGTTGGTAGCCTTTTTGCGTATTTGATAGCATTCGTCAGATTGACTTTGATCGTTATATTTAATAGTATTTTATGTTGCAATATTTTCTCCAAGAATTTTTTGCTGTTAACTGAAGATATTATATTTCAAGAAAAAGATAAGATTTCGGACGACAATATCGCAGGTAATCCCATTGATCCCGTGGTCTTTGAAGAATATATGGATGCTGAAAAACCTTACTTAAGTCATGATCTTAAAATTACAGATCTTATGGCACCATTAGGGACCAACCGAACCTATCTGTCAAATTTTATCAATCAGTATTATGGTATGAATTTCAGTACATTTATAAATACTTATCGGATGCACGAAATTGAAGTTCTTCGATCGGATCCTTATTATAAAGGCTTTGAGGAGGAGGAACTTGTCTATACAGTGGGTTTTAAAAGTGTCAAAAGCTATCACAGAACAAAGCATATTATTTCGGAATTAAAAGGGTAAATCCGTTCTATTGAGGAATATCTTTTCAAAGGACCCGATATGAAGTCTACTTAGCGTAGTGTGAAAGTGTAATATCAATTTGATTTCTGTTGAATGCTTTATTAGTAGAACAGGAAGTAAGAAAAAGGATAAATAATAAATTTATTTAGGTGAAAAATAATAGGAATAAAAATTATGAATGTTAGATATATAGTAACTACTTTGGGTATTTTGTTGTCCAGTGAGGTAGTCAATGCACAGAATTATACAACAATAAATATTACTAAGGCTGATTTTTTACAATCTTCAGGCGCTGCGGAACCTATCTCTCCAGTGGGGGCTCAGATTACTTTCGAAAAAAATACTAGTACTAGACCCTCTACTTTTTCAATCTATGCGCTAAGTGATATTGTCACACATATAACGAATAGACCTGAGCTTTCTTGGAGGCTAAGCACGAGGTCTATCAAAGCTGGATTGACAACGAGTGACGGAGCGATGCGCCATACAATATTGGCAAGTGGCATGGGTTCTAATTTGGTGAATGAAAGTAACGCCACATTCCCCGAAGGTACAAAATTTGGTTTATGGTTCAGTATTCCAAATTTCTCCAATTACGCTTGGTATAAACAAAGGTATGGGATGAATGTTTTTCTATATGATATGAATAGTAATGGTGGTAGGCTGGTGCCCAATAGGACAATGCCTGTAGCGATAGATGTACCGCTGCTGAGTGAGATGACAGATAGCGACTGGGCCCCAGTATGGGATGTTTATGTAAACGGTAGCGCAGATTATTTATCTGGATTAGATGTTAAGCATTCTGAAATCAAGACGGTGCTACATACAATAGATTTTTCCACTATTCTTAGGGCAACAGCTCCAGTATTTGTCGCTAAAAGTCTGGATAATATGAATATTGAGCCTGTACCCATAAATGTTGCTACTTACCATATGGGAACTGGCTCTGTAATTTTGCATATGGATAACCCCACAATATTGCGGACAAAAAATATCTCCCCAGGTAACAAATCTCTATTGGGTCAGGAAAGCCTTGCTATATCATCTGCGCGCATGAAGCAATATTTTAGAAAGCCAGGTATTTATACAGTGCCTATTGAGTTAATTTTTAAAGACTCTTATACAGGAGATATTACCAAAAAATATTCACGAGTACTTAATATACATGTTCCAAATCTAAGCAGTTTTTCGGTCAGTACAACACAGATTGATCTAAAGTTGGAGAGTGTAAATGACTATCAGCAAGGAGTATCTAAGGAATATCCTGATCACCTTGTTGTGAGTCAGTTGCAGCCTTATACGATTAGTGTGAAAGCCAACAGTACTCACTTTACCAGCGTTGATTCAGAGCTGAGTATACCGGTGTCGGCGATTCAGCTAGGCCCTGCTACCGGGCAAAATACTGCCGGGTTCAGTACAGTGAATTTATCTACCTCTCCTCAGTTATTTATTACAGGAAACGATGAAATAGCCATTGATAAAAAATATGGCATAAAATATAGTATACCTAGTAACGAGGCAAAAAATATACTAAGTACCCTCCCAATCGGAGCTACCGTAGGAGGTGTCTATACTGGCACGATTACTTATACGTTGACGCCACAATAACACAGAGGAAATTCAAGCACATAGAAATAGTGTGTCTGAATTTAAAATCTTATGTACAAGTTATTTCAAATTTATACAACTAGTCATTTGCTGCCCAGTATGGGGTAATGTTTGCGCTCCAAGCTCCTCGAGTTTTGGAGCTCTCTTTTTATCGATCAAAGCAGATTCCATGAGAATATATAATATTTTATTGATGTAAGCTACTGGATCAATAATACTACTTTTTCGCTATGCACTAATTCTATCCCTCGCATGGAATATCATATCTTCTGTTAATAGTAGAAAGTTTTTGGAAAAAATATTATAACATAGTATGCTGTTAAAAATAGTAATAAGCGCTAATGTTATAATTTAGGCAGTATATGCAGATAGAACAGCTTTTGGAGCGAAGTAATACAAAAATGGTGCGGGAAACAAAAGAACCAAACACCAGAATATCTGGTAGAGCCAGCTCAATGATGAGGCATCAATATCTGCTGAGTATTCAATGATCTCTTTTTTATATTTTATTACTCTCCATATGGCAAGAACCATATAAAACACTAAATAACACCCTTTATGGGCAAATAGTGATTAAGGAGTATGGCATTAATTACAATTTCGCCAAAATTTTTCAGGACTGTTTGATAATAATTTTGTTTTTGTTTCGAAGATGATCATAGTTGGAATGATTTGATATTTTTATAATTCATAAAGCTCCATTTTAATTGCTTCCCTAGTTTTTGTAATCTTATTATTTTCAATATTTTATTTTGATTATATCGTGTTATCTCAAAATTTAAGAGGATGTATCTAGCAAATAAACATATATATATTCTTTGTGATCTTTTATTTCGTATAAAAGAGTATGATATTTTGTATGATAGTTTGTTCTTAAAATTTATCGGTTGATTTCAGGGAAAATCAAATAGAGATGTTGTAATAAAAAAGGTGACTAAAAGTAAATTTTTAAATTAAAAACACTGATTTTCAGTTATTTGTATTTTTTAACAAAAAACTATACGTTTTGTCATTACGAATATATGTTTGACGTAAATAAACAAAAACATTCTCCTTCTCTTTGTTCTGTCAAATGAATATACGCGTTTGACAATATCATAATTTGATAATGGCAACTGAGAAATAATATGAGTTTAAATTGCAATAAAATATTAAAGAACATAATTTTTAAAAATCTTCCGCGGATTGTTTTTGCTGTTGGTTTTATGATAAATGCATTGCTTGTTACAGCTCAGACGTCTAAGATAGATATTCGCTTTGTACAAGATACATTAACGGTAAAACCCGGAGAAACATTTTCAAATTTTCTTGCATTTAAGAATAAATCTGATCGTGAGATAGTCCTTCGGAAATATAAGGATAATGCCAATGAAAATGCCTTACTTAAATTGCCGGATAGCATCGTATTAGCCGGAGGTGAAATTAAACAAGTGCCGATTAAGTTTTTTGCAAACCAGAATACCATAAAATCAACCAGCCAGGATTTCTCAACGTCGTATTATAATGTAGATTCGTCAGATAGAAATATCTATGCTACGCAGTTTATTGTACTATTAGATGCAAAATCCGGGCTCTTATTGGAGACTCCATATAATGAACTTTATTTGAGGCAGTTCAGTAGTTCCGCCGAATTGGAGCTTCGGACTATAAATTCTGGATTGGTGCCCTTATCCTTTAAATTGGAATTTGAAGATGTGCCCAAAGGTCTTCGCTTTGATTTTGACAATAACGAGATTGTCCTTGAGCCGGGGCAAAATCAGCTTATCCAAATCAACGCGACGAATGTAGGGGCGCCTAGTAACACCGCTGATTTTGCGGTAAAAATAAAGGCGATAGATCCGCATGGTAAGCTTATTGCTCAAAAAAATATTCGGATTATGTCACTTTCACATAATCGAAACCTTGTCATGCGCTATCAGGACATATATTCCAACCGTCCGAATGTGTTAAGCCTGAATTTTATTAACGCCAATAATTTTTCTTCGGTACAATTGGCGGGATCGGGAAGGTATCAATGGGAAACAAAGAAAGAGTGGGGATACAATCTGAATCTGAATTCCTATCTGAAAAATGAGTCAAAATATAATCTGAGTGATACCTATGTATATCTGAAAACAAGACGATGGTATGTACATTTGGGATCTGTCAATGAGAACTACGGTTTTAATGTAAGTGGAAAAGGAGGGAAGCTGAGCTACAATCTGGATAAAAATAAGACTGTAGGGATTACAGCTATTGATAATGATAATATGCTGCTTACCGACAATCATCTGTGGAAAAGAGGGGGGTATACCCTTGCTGCGACCTATCGTGATGCAACAGCTGAGCGTGAAAACCTCGAGATGGTACTCCTCAATGCACAGGAGGATTATAGCCAGCTCAATACTTCGCTTTATACCATAAAAAAGAACCTGATCCATAAAATGGGGCATTGGCTGACCGCTGATGCAGGTGTTAGTTATCAGACCACATCTAAAATGAATAAACAGCAGGAGCTGGGATACACCTTAGGCCTTAATTATCGTTGGAAATCTGCTGTTGATAATAATACTGCTGGAAATCTGTCTGTATTCTACGGTAGCCCATATTATGGAGGGTTCAATAGAGGTTTATTCGTATTCAATGGAAACGGAAGTATGCGGATCTCTGACAAAGAGTCCTTGTCAGCTTCGGTACGGTTCCAGAGCAACAAACCCAAGTTTTTGAACACTACATTAACGAATATTTCTTTTGGACGGTCGAACTATTCAGAGCAGCAGAACTATGAGCTGGGGTACCGTGTTAAATTGAGTGAACAGCTGCGTGTCGGTATGTATCCCTACTATATGTACCAATCTATGGCTTCGCAGATCGCTGCAGATAAGGAGCCCCAAATTACAGACTGGATGTCGAAATCATATCGGGCGAAATTGTTGTTCAACCTGCATCACATGGACCATAGCATGAGCTTATCGACGGATCATGGGTATACATCGGAGAATACTTCTGGACGGCCTACGGCACCTTTTTATTCATTAAAAACAGACTTTTCCTATAGCTTTAAGCAATGGGGACTGACTGCATACTATCAACGCAATCCTTATTACTTGTCTGATGCTTTGGTCAACGTAGGAAAAAAAGAGTATGATGTATTTACTATTGGGCCAACAGGAGCATTTGTCGGCCTAGAAAACAAGTTAAGCGTCAATTATTCGCTGATGTATAATTACTATGGATACAATAAAAGCGAAAATTATATGCTGAATATATATGGTAGATGGAATGTCAAGAACGATTGGGCTTTTACAGCTTCTGTAAATTATGGTGTCAATAAATATACTCTGATGACACGTTATAATCCTGAAACAGGAATAAACTATGAGGATCCTATTATACATTGGGGTGATAAAGACCTCTATACCTCTAGACAAATCCGTATTGGAGTGGAGAAGAAATTAGGTAGAGAACGGAATTCATCTGTACGAAAGCTGACTTATATCTGTTTTGACGATCAGAATAGGAACGGTATCCGGGATAAAGGAGAACCTCTGCTATCGGATATACTCCTTTCGATCAATGATCTTTCTGCTGTATCCAATAAACGTGGGGAGGTAAATTTCAATGGAACAGTGGGTGATACATACACTCCAGAAATATCAAACATGGAGGGTTGGACATTACTACAAGGAGCCAACAGTTCAGTCTTACTCTCAAAAAATAGGAAACATCCCCTTCCATTGGTGAAGACCAATCGGATTACCGGTGAGGTCAAGGTTATTCAGAACGAATATATTAGAGAAGGAATCGCCAATATGTCAGGGATACAAATCCTAGCCATTTCGGTTGATGATGAAAACGTCAGATTCCAAACATCAACAAATAATGTTGGGGCATTTAATCTATACCTACCCGAAGCGAAGTACAAAATATATGCTGATGTAAGTCGTCTTCCCTTGCATATAGAAAATAATGGGCAGGATATTTCGGTGGTTAAAAGTGTTGAAAAACAGCATCTTATTTTTACATCGAAAGATATGCGCAGAAGCGTAGAGATCAAAAAACTATAATGAAAATTTGAGTATGCTTTAGGAGTATTCACTCATGGATCGTATCATATAATTGAAAACAGGATACAAGTAAGTAATTAATAATTTAACATTTAAAAAACAAAAACAATGAAAAAGCAAATTTTAGTACTAGCATTATTATTAGCAGGAGGGTTGGGGTATAATACTGCATCGGCACAGTCCGCCGACAGCCGTACGATTACAGTCAATGTAGAACTTAAAGACGTATTTGGTGCCGGTGGTGGCGGTGAAGGTGGTAGTGGTGCTACAGGAGCAGATCAGTTAAGTTTCGTGTATGACAATGCTGATAAATATAATAATGAGCAGACACAG
>Ga0213825_1000926_pt1 | contig 21112 bp, 18 predicted proteins | sample MC6MC0900MG_FD_179896 | JGI IMG/M metagenome (GOLD analysis project Ga0213825, IMG submission 179896) | Enriched soil aggregate microbial communities from Iowa State University, Ames, United States - MC6-MC0900-MG | ecosystem: Environmental > Terrestrial > Soil > Unclassified | place: USA: Iowa... | reverse complement strand
CTGAGCACATAAATTGGCCTTTAAAAAACACAATGACATTTTCTTAAATTTATAGTATACTTCTATGGATGGATTAGTACGAACGAAAGAAAGGAAGGCTGCACCATGTATTGTGTAAAAACTATTAAAGATGATTTGTTCTGGGTTGGAGGAAGTGACCGTCGTCTCGCCCTGTTCGAAAACGCCTACCCCATTCCGAAAGGGATTTCCTATAACTCCTATGTCCTGCTAGATGAAAAAACCATTCTTTTTGATACGGTTGACCGGGCTATTACCGGACAGTTTTTGGAAAATGTAGAAGCAGTCCTTGGAGGACGGGAACTGGATTATATCATTGTAAATCACATGGAGCCGGACCACTGTGCCACCTTAGGTGAAATAGTCAGAAGGTATCCGGATGTAAAGGTGATCTGCAATGCCAAGACAGTCCCGATTATCAACCAGTTTTACGAATTCGGCGTTGATTCCAGAGCTGTCATCGTGAAGGAGGGGGATACGTTCTGCTCCGGCAAACATACCTTTACATTTTATATGGCTCCCATGGTTCACTGGCCGGAAGTAATGGTCACCTACGATACCACAGATAAGGTTCTTTTTTCAGCCGACGCCTTTGGCACCTTTGGCGCAATGAACGGAAACTTATTTGCAGATGAAGTAAATTTCGAACGGGAATGGCTTGATGAATCCAGAAGATACTATTCTAATATTGTCGGAAAATACGGACCGTCTACCCAGACTCTTTTAAAGAAAATCGCTGAGCTGGACATTCAGTTCCTTTGTCCCCTTCACGGGCCTGTATGGCGTTCCGACATTTGCTGGTATATGGATAAGTATTTTAAGTGGAGCAGCTATACACCGGAAGAAAATGCTGTGATGATCGCCTATGGCTCCATTTACGGAAACACGGAGAATGCCGCCAATATTCTGGCATGCCGCCTGGCAGAACGTGGTATTCGCAACATTGTTATGTATGACGTATCCAACACCCATCCGTCTGTGCTCATTTCAGAAGCATTCCGCTGCAGCCATCTGGTATTCGCTTCGGCCACCTATAACGGAGGAATATTCAGCAGTATGGAGCACCTGCTTCAGGATATGAAAGCCCATAACGTGCAAAACCGCACCGTAGCCCTTATGGAAAACGGTTCCTGGGGTATTATGGCAGGCAAAAAGATGACTGAGATCATTTCAGAGATGAAAAATATGACCATACTGGATCAGACCATTACCATCAAATCTTCTGTAAAAGAAGATCAGCTGGCTGAAATCGGCGCATTGGCCAATGCCATTGCAGAATCTATCCAGTAAATGATTCATATAAAATACCGGGGAAACAGCTTAAAAGCTTATGTTTCCCCGGTATTTTTGTTTACGCTTTGTCAACTGCTTCCCCAATAATTACTATCTTGACAATCCAACTTCATCAAGAAGCTCTCGGTATTCCTCATTTACCTGCCCTAAATATTCAGTAAACTGCTCGTGGTCCTTGTACTCCATGATCCATCCATATTTTCTGCAGGTTGCCTTCCACTCATTGGTTTCCGTCATCTCTTTTAAGACATCTTCCCAGTATTTCACCGCATACTCCGGCATATCTCCAGGCCCGAACAGACCTCTCCAGGTGATGAACCCGGCGTCTATTCCCTGTTCTCTGCACGTTGGGATCTGGGATATGACCTCCCCTTCCAGCCTTTTATCCGATGTAACCGCAAGTACCCGGATATCTCCGCTTTCCACCAGCCCTACCACATCACTGATTCCAGTAGAAAGAATGTCCACCCTGCCTCCCATGAGCTGGGTCACTCCTCCGCCGTTTTCAAACCCGTCATACCGGATGCTTTTTAAATTCTCCACTCCGGCTGCTCGGGCTATTTTTAAGAACTGGATATGGTCCATGGACCCCAGAGAGGAGGTTCCCCCCACCAATATGGATTCGGGTGATTCCTTCAGTTCTTCCATCACCTCGCCTAGATTCTGAAAGGGGGAATCCGCCCTTACCGCAAAACATCCGTAATCCACCACCAGCTGGGCAATGGGTGTCGTATCTTCCGCATAGTTTAAATCCGTGCTCCCATTTAAGTTAATGAGACAAATGGGAGGAGAAAATATGGAGAGCACATTATTCCTTCCTCTCGCCTCGTTTAAATATTCCATATTGATCCGGCCTCCGCCGCCGGGTTTATTGGTAACAGGCAGAGGAACTGATACCAGCCCCGTATTCTCCAGGCACTGCACGATGGAACGGATGGTCAAATCATAACCGCTCCCATTACCGGCAGGTGCAACCATTTCTATGGCTTCCAGAGGATATTTCCGCTCCGTCTCCGCCTGCTTTGCCTCCTGGCATCCCGTAAGCCCTATGACCGCTGCCAGCAGACATAGCAATGCCTTCCGCTTAATCATATTATATCCGTTCCTTTCCTGCTGCCTTTTTAATTTCCTGGATCAGCATATTATAATTAATGGGCTTGACCAATATACTGTCAACAACGCCGGCCTGCTTCAGCTGGAGCGCATCCGATTCCACCAGACCGGTCACCATAATGATGCCAATGTCCGGACGCCGGATTTTGATTCTCTGTGCCAGCATTGTTCCCTTCATCTGCGGCATCATGTAATCCACAACCACCGCATTCCACCGCTCCGGATTCTGCTCCATGGCTTCCAAAGCCTTTAAGGGGTCTGCATATGCCTCCACATGATATCCGCTTCTCTCCAGGCGTCTGGTGATATATCTTACCACACGCTCCTCATCGTCCACCAAAAGCAGGGATATCTCCGTTGTTAATTCCCGTTTCGGCTCCACCACTGCTGCCTGAACGGCTGACCTTCCCGCACTCACCGGCAGATATATATAAAAACAGCTTCCCTCTTCCGGAGTGCTTTCGACCCTCACGAAACCGCTGTGGCTAATCAAAATATCCTGCACCACAGACAATCCCAGTCCGGTCCCCTCTCCTGCCTCTTTTGTGGTAAAGAACGGACTGAATATCTGGCGGAGTATTTCCTCCTTCATTCCACAGCCCGTATCCGCCACCGACACTTCCACATATTCCGTTCCCGCTATCTGCCGGTATTCCTCCGGCAGCTGATCGGTTTTCAGCCTGCGGGTGCTGATGGTCAGCATACCGCCCTTACCTTCCATGGAATGAATCGCATTGGTATACAGATTTAAAAGTACCTGATGAAGCTGGGTTGCATTGCCGTAAACATTTGCCTCACAGTCATCTAAAAGTACCTTTAATCCAATATTGGAAGGAGAAATAAGGCTGACCATCTTCACAGCATCCCGGATTACTGCATCTAAATTAAGAGGCCGATACTCCGTGGTATCCGTTTCCTTTCGGCTGAAGGGAAGAATCTGTTCCACGATCTCCTTTGCCCGCACCCCGGCCTTATGTACCTCATCAATATCCTGATAATATTCATTCTCTTTACCAAGCTGTTCCTTTAAAAATTCCGCATAACCGAGAATCGGCGTAAGGAGATTGTTAAACTCATGTGCAATTCCTCCCGCAAGGGTGCCGATGGTCGTCAGCTTCTGGTAATGACGGGCTTCTTCCCTGCTCTGGTGAAGCTCCTCTAAGGTGTCGTTGATTTCTCTTAAATAAACGGTCTCCAACTCAAGCTTTTGCCGGTTTTTCATCAGAGAATAAATAATAACGCTTGCAGCTAATACAATGAGTAAAACGGCGCCGAATAATATTCCGAATTTCCGCAGATTTTCAAATTCCGCAGATACCGCCTGGTTATACGGCATGACTGCAGAAATATACCAGGAGGTTCCCTGCAGGTTCATCCTGGAAAACGCAGAGATCTCCTTATCAGCCGGCATAACGCCATTGGCATAGGAATCATAGATTGCCATTCCTTCTTCTCTTGTATACTGTATTCCAAGCATTTCCCTTAAGCTGTCATACTGTTTCAGCTCCTCAAAAGCTTTTATATCCCTTCTGTAATTGAATCCGAGCATTTTCTCATTGGGATGCATGATCATGGTTCCCTGTTCATCCTTAACCGTGATATAACCCATCCCGCCCACATTGAGCGGCAGAACATACTTCTGATACAAATTTTCCAGATCCATTACGCTGACCACAGCTCCAAGATACCTGCCTCCGCTGTACACACTGTTAATTAAAGAAAGCCCATAGTGGTGTTCACTGATGGGAAATACAACCCCGATTCCGGTTGTGCTTTCCAGTGCGCTGTTTTCCAGCTGCAGCAGGGACTCATCAAATTTTTCCAGAAACGGATACTGATTGTAATGGAAAATGGGTTCTCCGCTTGGATACAGGAGATACATCCTGGAAGGCCCGCTCTGGTCAGACAGCATATACGAAAAAATATATTCCTTGATCTTCTCTGTCTCTCCTGTCCGGTAATGGGTCTCCATGGCATCGAGAAAGCCTGGCGTCTGGATTAATATGCTGATCTGCCTCAGCTGTTCTGAAATATTGAGTTCCAGATTCTGGGACACCGCACGAGTGATTAACATCAGGTTCTGCTGCTGCTGCTCTACAATCATCCGTCGGTATGCCTGATAGGTATTGTACATGGCAAAAGTCAGGAATAGGATCGTTCCTGACATAAAAACCGATAAAATTTGTTTTTTCCCCTTTTCCCAAAGTCTTTTCATCTGTAGTTTCTCCCTTTCTTCGCCTATCAGAGTTGTACCACAGTTGCCCTATTTATAAAAGCCCTAAAATCGCTCATTTTAACAATTTTTCGCCGCAGAACGGGCACCTGGACTCCTTACTAAGGGGATATTTCATGTCCAGTTTCTGCCCGCATACGGGACAGCAGTAATTGTGCTTCTCTAAAATATAAGCTCCCAGAAGCATGCACAATCCGGCAATCCAGCTTCCGGCAACAAAGAAAAAGATTCCCGCAATCACAGCCAGTATACAAACCGGTTTAACACAGGCAAGCGGTATATTCACCCTCATCCATTTTCCCTTCATCATTATCCTCCGTACCATTCTTTTTCAATAGGAAAAACAGGTCTGCCGCTGCAGGCCCGTTTCTCTTTTGTATTCTCTATTATGCTGTTCCCTGTTTCTTCTTATCAAGCATTTGCTTAATAACCGGATTTAAGAGAACCACCAGACAGATCAAAAGGATGATTCCTGTCATGGGACGTGTCACAATGTTTACGGTAGCTTCCATCAATGTGGCTCCGTCGGCAATGGTATAAGCGCGGCGAAGGTTTGATTCACAGATAATGCCCAATACCAGGCCGAGAATCATTGCGGAGCTGTTGAATTTACACGTTACAAAGATAAATCCGATGAGGCCGGAGATCGCCATGAGAATGACATCAACAGATGTGTTCTTGGTCGCATAGGCACCGATGGTGGCCATCATAATGATGGTAGGCCCCAGCACGCTGTAAGGAATCTTTAAAATCTGCACGAAGATCTTTGCAATCACAATCGCTGCGAATACCATGATGATGTTGGATACAAACATGGAGGCAAAGGTTGCGGATAAGAACTGGGGCTGGTTGATTAACAGCAGCGGTCCCATGGTAACACCCTTTAGCACCAAAGCCGACATCATGATTGCGGCTGCATTACCTCCTGGAATTCCCAGGGAGAGCAGCGGCACCATGGCTCCGCCGGTCGCTGCATTGTTTCCTGTCTCTGGAGCTGCAATACCTTCCAGACATCCGGTGCCGAACTTCTCCGGTGTCTTTGATAGTTTCTGCTCCGTGGAATAGCACAGGAAGGAGGCGATGGTGGCTCCCGCTCCTGGCAGGATTCCAATAACAGTACCCAGAACAGAACATCTGGCTATAATCCATTTAACGGAAAGAACTTCTTTCAGAGTGGGCATTTTTGCCGTCATCTGCTCATTTTTACTGTCACCTACAGCCTGAAGCTTGGAAGGCTTGTTGGTCTGCTTCAGCACCTCGGTCACTGCGAAAAATCCGATCATAACCGGGATCATCTCAATGCCGGAAGTTAGGAGCCTGGTTCCGAAGGTGAGACGAGGTACGCCCAGCAGAGGGTCCAGGCCGACACAAGCTAACATCAGGCCAATGAGACCGGAGATGAGGGTACGGCAGATGTTATCAGTTTCAAGACTTGTCAGAATGGAAAGTCCCATAAAAGAAATCGCAAACAGCTCAGACGGTCCGAAGCTTAAAGCTGCCTGTGTAAGCTGGGGGCTTAACAGAAGCATACATATGGCTGCAAATATACCGCCGATGGCCGAACAAAGCAGCTGCATGCCCAAGGCCTTGCCGGCCTCGCCTCGCTGTGCCATGGGATATCCATCATAGGTGGTAGGCGCACTGGAAGGAACGCCGGGAATCTTAAACAGAATAGCAGTCATACCTCCGCCTGTAATTGATGCGCAGTAGATGGCAACCAGAAATGCAATTGCATTGACTGCATCCATCTTGTAAGTAAACGGAATGCCGAGGGTAACCGCCATCGTAGCGGATACGCCCGGAAGGGCCCCGAAGAGGGTGCCTAAAAATACTGCAAAAATAATCAGAATAAACATCTTCGGTGCAAACACCACCGCCAGACCACTGGTTAATAAATCAATCATACGACACCTCCTTTAAAATCTCGGAATCAGGGACTCAATGAACAACGCTAGATTTCTCAGGAAGGAAACCTGGCCCCGCGGCAGCATTACTCCCAACAGTACGGCAAATCCTATATACAGGACAATCGTTATAATAATGGAAGTCCCGATCAGAGCCGGCCATTTCCTCTGTCCCAGAAGATATCCATAGGCTATCAGGAACAGCAGACAGGTCAGCATAAAACCAATTGGCTCATACATGAGAGCCATTATAACTACCAATACCATTCCGGCAAACAGCTTGCTCTTTACCAGCCTTCCGATCGATGGGATGAAATCTTTGAATGCTGCTGTGATATCCTCTTTTTTATTCTTTTTAAAATATTTGTAAATATTCCAGCACAGTGCCGGTATCAGAACAATCAACAAAGCCTGGGGCCACTGTTCGGCCCCCAGTTCATTTACGGCAGACGATGGCATGGTTACGCCTACGTACCAATAGCAGAACAGGGATGTTGCCAGCAATAACAGATTAATAATCAATTCCAATGCCATAGGTATTATGTTCTCCTTTCTCATCATGAACTCAGGCGGCGGTCTGGGGCCGCCGCCTGTTAAAACAAGGGCATTACTTGATCAGGCCTGCACTCTTTAAGTATTCTTCGAATGTTGTGTACTCTTTGTCTACCAATGTCTGCAGTTCATCCGCAGCAGCATAGCCGGGACGGTCTAAATAGCCTGCATTCTTCATGAATTCCTGATAAGATGCGCTGTTCCAAGCCTCTTTGATTGCCTTTGACATAGCATCAACTGCTTTGTCAGGCGTATCCTTACGGGCGAAGATACCGCGCCAGGTTCCTACATAAGAGTCGATTTTGTGTTCTCCCGTGCTTTCAATGTCAGGGAAGCTTGACATGCGTTCCTCGGACATGGAAATCAGCGGAACGATATCACCAGACTCGATCAGACCTTTGATTTCATCGGCCCCAGTAATGTTGATATTGATGTGGCCGCCTACCATTGCAGAACTCAGTTCAGCGCCGCCGGAATAGTTTACAATTTTCACATAATTCTCAACTTCGGTGATGTCACATCCCAGACCGCCTGCCAAAGTTTGTTTTAAAGATACGGAATCCGCTCCAGTTGCCGTAAGCATACCACAGGTCAGCTCCTGAGGATGGCTCTTTGCATACTCAACAAATTCGGTAAAGTTAGAATATTTGCCTTCCATGGCCTTTTTGGAAGATGCAATGATATTGATGGAGTGAACCAGCTTGGAAACCGGACGGAATTCTTTTTTAAAGTCAACCGGAAGGATTTTTTGTAAATCCAGCATGATGTGTGACTGTGTTCCAAGTACATATGTATAGCCATCTGCCGGCTGCTTGTTTGCAAAATCAATGCCGTTTGCACCGCCTGCGCCCTCAACGTTGACGATTTCAACCGGAACCCCCAGAACCTTCTCAAGCTCCGGCTGAAGCGGACGAAGGGTGCTGTCTGCGCCTCCTCCTACGCCCCATGGACATACCAAAGTCACTTTTCTTTCCCATTTCCATTCACTATCGGCTCCTGCTGCTGCTTTCGCACTGGTTCCTATCCCCTGTGAACTGCATCCGGCTAAAGCAGAAGCTGCTATGCTGGTCACCAGGGCCATGGACATTATGAGCTTAAATCCTTTTCTCTTCATACTTGCTCTCCTTTTGGTCATTTTGTATATTTCTTACCTTTTTTTAGATTATAATTAAGCTAACTTAACTCTGCTCATACTTTTGTTTAAATTTCTGTAAGGTAATAATAACCATATGAAAAAGCTGTCGGGTTGTGTTATAATGTTGTTAATTTATGGAATTTACTACAACCGAAATGGAAGGTAGGATTATGAATTACAATAAGATTCTTGTGGTAGACGACGATCCGTCGATCCGCCGCATTATATGCCGCATCCTAAACAGCGAAGGAATTCTGACCGACGAGGCCTCCGGAGGCTTAGAAGCGATTCAGAAAACAGAGAATAACACCTATTCCCTAATCATTCTGGATCTGGTAATGGATGATATGAACGGTTTTCAGGTTATCCAGCACCTGCGTGCCCACAGCATTCTGACTCCGCTGTTTGTTCTAAGCGGCAGGCAGGCGGAGGCAGATAAAGTTCTTGCGCTGGGGATCGGAGCCGACGATTATATTACCAAGCCTTTCAGCAACGTGGTTTTCAGCGCCAAAGTCAAAGCCTGTTTAAGGCGTGTAAGCTTATCTGCAGCTGCCAGCTCCAACGAACTATATGCCGGCTGTTTCCGCTATATCTGTGACGAGATGCGGCTGTTTAAAAATAACGCTGAATTATTTCTTTCCAGCAAGGAATGCCTGCTGATGAAATACTTCCTAAGCAACCAGAATAAAATCCTGACGAAAGAACAGATATATTGTCATGTCTGGAATGATACATTTATAGATGATAACACGATCATGGTACATATCCGCCGGCTCCGCATGAAGATTGAAGATGACCCCAATCATCCGGTATACTTAAAAAATGTCCGAGGAATCGGTTATCAGTTCATGGTGAAATAATCATATGAAAGAGTTAAGAGCAAGGGAATGGCCGAAAACCGCCAAAACCCTTGCTCTTTTATACTTTATCTTCTTCTGGATTTCGATACAGAACGTATTTCTTTTCCTGGAGAATATTGTGCGCCTGATGCAGCATTTCTTCCCTGGATTCTTTCCCTTAGTCTCGGTGCAGATCTCTTCTTATAATCACCGTCCCATATGATTCAATTTCGCCTTTCCCTGTAATCTCCCCAAGGAGCACCGTTCCCTCTGAAAGGCAGTCTAAAAGCTTCTGTTCCAGAGTAACAGGTTTTTGGCTGAAATTCTGCAAAAACAGATACTCATACTGATCCGATTCCCTTGAAGTCAATTCAACCTCTTCCGGTATCAGCCCTTCCACAAGTGGCTGGATTCCGGCTTCACAAGTCACCTTCCAGAATAAATCGTCATAAAAGTCCTGTCCAGCATCGGCACATACATAATAGGCAGTTCCACTCCCATAATGATTTTTTGTAAGGGCCGGATATCCCATATAAAAGTCATTCTCATATACCATAAGAGCTTCTGCCCCATGAAGGCTCACCAGATCGCAGAGATTACGGCACTCATACCGGTCACCTTCTTCCCCGGATGCAGGAACCATATAATTGTACTCCCAGTCATAAAGACCGTCTATTTCCGTGCTGCGAAGCCCTACCACCTCCCGTAGCCCATGGGGAACGCCTCCAAGAAAGCACCTGTCGGATTCATCCACAATTCCGGACCAATAGGTCGTTACCAACTGTCCGCCATTACGGACAAACTGTTCTATTTTCTCTTCAATGCTGCCGCGGTATAAGTAAAGCATGGGAGCAGCCACGAGCTGGTAATCCTCCAGGCTGTCTTCCATGGTAATCACATCCACATTAAATCCCAGCTTTTTTATGGCGCTGTAGACTTTTACACAGGTATCATGATAATAAAGTCCTTTATTCCTGGGACCTTGTGCGTCTTCCATTGCCCAGCGGTTTTCCACATCATAGATCAGGGCGGCTTTGGCCCCCACTCCTGTCCTGGATAATTCTCCTAAAAGGGCAAGCTCTTCTCCGATTTGGCTGACCTCCTCAAATACCCTGGTATCTGTGCTTCCGTAATGGTCAATGACAGCCCCGTGGAATTTTTCCGAGCTTCCCGGACTTTGGCGGATCTGGAAATACAGGACACTGTCCGACCCATGAGCAACTGCCTGCCAGGAAGCCAGCTTTAAAAGGCCGGGTTTTTTAAGTTTACTGACTCCCTGCCAGTTTGTGCTGCTGGGACAGGATTCCATGAGCAGAAACGGTTTCTTCTTTAAGCTTCTCATGAAATCATGCTGCATGCCGTTGTCCCTGGCCGTAAGAATCTCCTTTTCCTTGTGCCACAAAGGATAAGTATCCCAGGAAACCACATCCACTGCTTTAGATAGCTTCCGGTAATTAAGTCCCTGATAGTCATACATAAAATTAGTGGTAACCGGCTGCCCCGCTCCCGCTTCCCTTAAAGAGGCGGCTTCCCAACGGGCAAAATCCGTGGTTTGATCCGTCACAAACCGCTTCCAGTCCAGATTCAAACCATGTACCATGCTCTCTCCTATGGCAGAAGGGCTCTCCACCTGGTCAAAGGACTGATAGCCATGGCTCCAGAATGCCGTGCACCAGCTTCTGTTTAAACGGTCGATGGAGCCATACCTTTGTTCCAGCCATTTCCGGAACGCATCCTGGCATAATGGACAGTGACACTCACCGCCGTATTCATTGGAAAGATGCCAAAGAAGAACCCCCGGATGGGAGCCAAACTCTTTTGCCAGCCTTTCATTGATCTGCTTCACCTTCTCCCTGTATACAGGAGACGTGTAACAATGATTGTGACGTCCCCCAAAACGTTGGCGCCGCCCTGTATCATCGACCCGCAGCACCTCCGGATATTTGTCTGACATCCATTTGGGCCGGGCACCGGATGGGGTACCCATGATGGTGTATATTCCGTTTTCATAGAGCCGATCCAGCCGTTCCTTCAGCCAGGAAAACTCAAATTTTCCTTCCTCCGGCTCCAGAAAGGACCAGGCAAACATCCCCATGGTAACCGTATTGATCCCGGCCTTTTTCATATATTCCAGATCCTTTTCAAGGATCTCAGGCTCTTGAAGCCATTGTTCCGGACTGTAATCCCCTCCGTGCCATATATTTTTCATTTTAATTACTCCTTTTCTCCCAAAAAATACCGCAGCCGATTCCATATCCGGAAGCCGGCCGCGGCATCTGATTTGATTTTTTTATTTTACTGCTCCTGTAATACCTTCTGCAAAGCTTCTTTGCAGTAAGAAGAATACGATTACCGTAGGAATGGTGCAGACCAATACGGCCAGCATAAGGATTCCATAATCGGTCACATATCCTTCTGTTAAGTTAGCCACAAGCATTGGCATGGTAATACTATTCGCATCGGACATGATCACCTTAGGCCAAAGGTAACTGTTCCAGGCACTCATAAAGGTAATGGTCATAGCTGCCGCATAGGTGGAGCGCATGGTAGGCAGAAACATCCGGTAGAAAATCTGGAACTCACTTAACCCGTCAAGCCTTGCCGCCTCCATGATATCCGACGGAAAAGATCTTGCGCTCTGGCGGAACATCATGATTAGAAACGGGGTGGATATGGTGGGGAGAATAAATCCCAGGGTACTGTTTAACAGCCTTGCACTTGAAAACATCCGGTAAAGAGGGATCATGGTCGCTGCAAAGGGAACCATCATAGCCAGCAGGATCACGCTCATAACCCGGTCCTTTGCCTTGTCATGAAAGACTTCAAACCCATATCCTGCGATGGAACAAACAAGCAGGGAGATAAACGTCATGATAATGGAATACTTAAAGGAATTCCCAAGGGCTGTAGCAACATTCTGGGAAGCGAACAGCTTCTTCACATTGTCAAAAAGTGCCGTTCCGAATATTAAAGTCCCTCTGGACACATCCACGCTTTTATTGGTGGCCGCAACCATCATCCAGTACAGAGGAAACACTGAGATAACAGAGACAACGGTTAAAAATGCATAGGCTAAAAACTTTTTCCCCTTAGTCACGCTTATCACCTACCTTCAGCTGTATAAATGCAAGAACTGCCACCAGAATCAGGATTAAGTAAGACATAGAAGCTGCATACCCGAAGTTTGGCACATACTTGAATGATACATTATAAATATAGTGGGACATGGTAATGGTGGCATTGGCCGGTCCGCCGTTGGTTAAGTTCACGGACTCATCAAACAACTGCAGGGTACCGTTGGTGGACATGATGGCCGTCAATAGGATGGTGGGCTTTAATAACGGAATCGTAATCCGAAAGAAAGACTGAAACGGAGAGGCCCCGTCAATTTTTGCCGCTTCATACACGGAATACTCAATGTTTTGCAAGCCGGATAGATAGAACACCATGTTATAGCCTGTCCACCTCCAGATCAGGGCCAGGATAATGACGATCCTGGCAGAACTTGGATGACCCAGGAAGTTGTAACCTGTGGACAATATCCCAAGCTTTATCAGGACGATATTAACCAGCCCATCCACAGCAAATAAGGAACGGAAAATTACTGCATAGGAAACCAGGGAGGTCGCACAGGGCAGAAAAATCGCGGTACGGAAAAGCCCTTTGAACCGAAGGTCTTTGTTATTCAGCAGAGAAGCCAGGACAAGAGCTGATATCAGCATGATGGGAACCTGTATGATCAAATAGATAAAATTGTTTTTAAGCGCCTGCACAAACACAGGATCCTTGAACATTCTTACATAATTGGTCCCGCCCGTCCACTTCATTGCCGCGCCGATTCCCGTCTGGAACGAAAGGAACAGTGCCTGGATCATGGGCAGAAAGCTCATAATCGCAATCAGGATAACCGCAGGCGTTAAAAATATCCAGCCCGCAAGGCTCTGTTTCTGGCCTAAGGACAGCTTTTTCTTTGAATTTCCCACTGAAATGCCTCCTCCCTCTTATTTTTATTTACCCATAGCAAACTTAACTGTATCTTCTGCTGTCTTAATCTCTGAGTCAATGTCTGCTCCTGAAACTACATGAGTAATGGCAGTCGCTACCGCATCACGGGCTTCATAATAATAAACGCCAGTATTATTGGAAGGAACCTTTGATGCGAATTCTGTGATCTGTGCGTAGACAGGCTTTCCTCCAAAGAATTCCTGAGGCTCTCCATAAACCTTACTGTCTGCCGCAGGAAGATAGGTTGCCAGTGCTCCGGATTTTGGAAGAATGGTTTCATAGAAAGGTACGCTTCCTGCAAAGGTCTTTGACAGGAAATCTGCAGCCAGTTCCGGATTCTTGCTTCCGGCAGTTACTGCCCAGCTGGAACCACCGTTATTGGAATAATTGGTTGCATCCCCTACTCCTTCGAGCTTCGGAATATTGGTAATCGCCCAATTGCCGGACTGGTCTTCTGCCGTCTGGATGCTTGCCATGATCCAGCAGCCGTTAATCGTTCCTGCCACTGTGCTGTTTGTCATCGTTCCAACATACTGATCCCAGTCATTGACTTCTACAAGCACACCGCTCTTAACAAGAGAAACATAGGTCTCGATAACCTTTTTCAGCTTGTCATTTCCAACCATACTCGGATTCCCGTCCTGATCAAAGAGGCTTCCCCCTGCGGACTGGAGCATGATCATGATCAGATCGGACTCTCCTGCCGTACAGGATAACAGAGGTTTTCCTGTCTTGGCTAAAATTTCCTCACCCATGGACTGATACTTGCTCCAGGTAATGTCTGTAAAATCTGCATCCGTAAATCCGGCTTCTTTTAATACATCAGTACGATAAGCGGCAATTGCAGCTCCATTATCAAAAGGAACCCCGTAGTTTTTCCCATCTACAACGGAGTAAGCAGTTTTAGCCTTTGGAAACTTTGAAAAGTCAACTCCGCTTCCGGTTAAATCCTTAAAGGCGTCGGGATAGCTGATTACATTCTTCTGAAATGCGTTGTCCTGCATCAACAGGATATCAGGAAGAGTATCCAGGTTTTTAGAAGTAGCTGCCGTTGTAAGCTTGGTCTGAACGTCAGCCCAAGGCGTTTCCACTACATTCAGCTTAAAATCCGGATGATCTTTCTGGTACACCTTTGCCGCTTCTTCCATGGCATAAATGTTAAATGCAGGGTCCCAGCACCAGACAGTCAGTTCGTTTGCCTTAGCCCCATCTCCTGTCTTCCCTCCTGCATTCTGCCCGGCACCGCCGGAATTTCCGCAGGCTGTTAAGGAAGCCACCATGGCCCCGGCCAGTAATATGGATGCAATTCTTCTCTTCATATCAAAACTCCTCCTCTTTCATAAAAAATTGGCTTGTATGATAATTCCATTATACCAACATTATTTGATTTAAAGTCTTTAGATTCAATTAAAAAATGCGCATATTCGATCATTATTCCCTTATTCCCAGCCTTTTTCAGCGCTGATTTTGCAATGGAGCAGCTTTCCCTCATAATTTTCTTTGGATTTTTTCCATTGATAAGGGGATACATTTAATATCTTTCTAAAATTCCGGTTAAATGCAGAAATTGAAGCAAATCCCGACTCTTCTCCAACCTCTTCCATGGATTTCCCTGTCTTTTTTAACAGTTCGCATGCACTCTGAACCCGGATTAAGTTGATATAATCCAAAGGCTTCATATTCATTCCCTCTTCAAAAACACGGCGGAAATGACTTTCACTCATGTTGCAGGCCTCTGCCAGACTGCTGACTTTGATTTCATGATGATAATGCCTGGAAACATAATCCAGGGCGCCTGCTAAAACAGCATCACTAGTCCGGCCCCCCACGATCCGCTCCTCATCATCGGAAAGACGCAGAAGTTCTACCACAAAAGCATGAAGATATCCCCGTATGCTGTCTTTGTAATAAGGCTTCTTATGACGTACTTCTTCCATGATTCCCAAAACCAGTCTGGATAGGGCGGGATTCTCCTCCCCCGGCAAAAGGTATCCGGTACGATGGAGCCTCTTTAATATGGTATTTTGGAGCACCGGATCATAGCCGTATACTTCAGATACGGTTTTTTCCAGATCAATGTACATCCACTCCCAATAACCCTTTGTCCCCTCCACAGTGCTCGTGGTATGAGGAAGCCTTGGCGGTACAATCATCACGGAATGGCCGAAAAAAGGAAGGCGTTCTTGTCCCAATACCACCTCTCCGTTCCCCCAGTGGCAATATCCAATTTCCATAAGATCATGAAAATGAAGGTATTTGATATCCTTTCCATATTCCCGGATCCAATCCTCCCCCAATAGAGCCAGGACCGCCTCCGTCTCCGGAATCGCATAATAGCGTAATTCCATCTTCTCCCTTTGTTTTGCCACAAATATCTTTCCCCCTTTGTCCAAATCGTTTCCAAAGCATTCCCTGACTTTTTCGGTAAAAATAGAAAAAGCATCCCCTGCCATGAAACTCTTTTCCTTTCATGGCAGAGACTGCTCTTCTTTTGAATTATGGTTATGATATTTAAATTACAAGGGAGGGCGGCGTATAAACCCTTGCCGTTAACTCCGTATCCAGTAAATATAATCCCTTAGGATCATTACCAAATAAGTCATATCTCTTTATGATTTCGTCCGTATTTTTTTCCTCTTCATTCTGTTCTTTTACGAACCAGTCGAGGAACTGCATAGTACGGAAATCTTTTAAATCATAAGCTGCTCCATAAATATCATGTATGGAGGCCGTTACCTTCACCTCATGTTCAAACGCATTCATGGCCGGCTGGCGGAAATCCGTGTAAACAAAATCAGGAGCCTTAATGTCTTCCAGTACCACCTTTTCTCCATTATTAAGTAAATAGTTCATAAAGAGCATAGCATGATCCCGCTCTTCCTGTGTCTGGATCTTAAACCAGTTTGCAAAACCATTTAAATTACTGTCCGCATAATAGTTGGCAATATCCAGATAGATATATGCCGAATACAGTTCAAAATTGATCTGCTTGTTTATTTTTGCAACAATTTCTTTATTTAACAAATCTACGCCTCCTTTTTTTCTTGTTTTTACTATTGTTTCTTTGCTATCAGATTGCATTGACATGCAAAATGATATATTATATTCTAACATTTATTACCAAATTATTCAATGGTGTAATAAAAATTATTTATTTTAATTAACGTCAGATAATAACCCAATCTGGCATTGTTTACAAACATTTTCACACAAAAAGGCCGCTGTCTTGTCCCCGATTCCTCAATGACAAAGCAGCGGCCTTTACTGGCTTTAAAATCGCTTATTTCTTTTTAACTATTACTTTTTTCTTTTCCCACATAGCCCAGAGCGTACCTGCCACGCAAATGGAGGAGTAGCATCCGGTAATGATACCAAAGAACATTGGAAGTGAGAACTCCAAAATAGATCCGATCTGGAAGTAAACCGAAGCTGCCAGAATGATCAGCACGCAGATACCCGTTGTACAAGACGTATTGATGGATCTTCCAAGGGTTTGGGTGGTACTGATATTTACCAGCTCGTCCACCGGCATTTTCGAATCCTTCTTTCTGTTTTCACGGATCCGGTCATAGATAACGATGGTATCATTGATGGAATAACCAATGATCGTTAGGACTACCGCCACAAAGGCATCGTTTAACGGAATCTGGAACAACACGAATACAAAAAATACCACCACAACATCATGGACCAGTGCGATCATTGCAGTAACTCCAGCCGGAAGACCGGATATAGAAGAGAACCGGATCCAAACATATACAACAATGAAAAGCAGAGACAGTAAAATGGCTACCACTGCGTTTTTCATTGCCTTTGCTCCGATATAAGGCTCAACTACATAGGTCTCAGACAGCTTTGCATCAACCTTTTCGGAGGTACTGTTGATGGCATCCGTTACCTTTTTCTGGTCTTCCGGAGACATACCCGAATTTCCGGCAAGTGTAACGGAAAGTCTCTTAAGTCCGGTCATATTATCTTCCTTGATCTGAACCGTCACAGGGCGGTTAGTTTCCCTTTCAATAGCAGCCTGGATCTTACCTGTATCCGCTTCGTCTGATACGGAATAGCTTAATACCGCACCTCCGGTAAACTGGGTATCCAGCTTTACTCCAAAAATGAAGCAGCCTACAATTCCGGAAAGGATCACCACACCGGAGATGATTCCAAATATATATTTCTTTTGATAGAAAGGTATAGTTTTTTTATCTTTTCTGATCCGGAACCATTTTGCATCATTCCATGGATTATTCTGAATCATGGATAATAAAAGATGCTTGGAAACGGAAACCCCCACTAAAAGGTTCACGATCATACCGATCAATAACGTGTAACCAAAGCTCAACATGGTACCAGAACCTAAAAACATCAGGATGATTGCAACAATGGCTGTAGTCACATTACCATCTAAAACAGACGAGAAAGCATTTTTATATCCGGCCAATACTGCGCCTTTCACAGAAATGCCCTTTTTAAGCTCATCCGAAATACGCTCTGAAATAATGATATTCGTATCCACCGCCATACCTATGGTCAGAATAATACCGGCGATACCCGGAAGGGTAAGGGTATACTGCGGAATAGAGACGGCAAGCATCTGCAGAACCGTCTGCAGCACCAGAGTAACACAGGCAACAGCGCCTGGCAGCTTGTAGAATACCAGCATAAATAAGCAGATCACTAAAAATGCAGCAATTCCTGCATACACCATAATAGACAAAGCATTGTTTCCAAGAGAAGGGCTTATGGTGGAGAAATTGGTGGTCTTAAGGGAAAATGGCAGAGATCCTGCATTGATCTTTTCAGCCAGGTTCTTTGCATCATCATAATCCTGCATTCCTGTAATAACTGCCTGACCGCCTGAAATCTTAGTCTGTACGGTCGGGCTTGAGATCAGATCCTGATCCATGTAAATGCTCATCCGTTTTCCGATCAGCTTTCCAGTCGCTTCTTCAAACAGCCTGGAGCCTTCTGCGTTAAAGCTAAGAGCTACCTGATAGCTCTTGATCCCGTTGTTATTTGCGGTCTCAGGGGCTGCGCTCTGTACATCTTTTCCCTGGATCAGCACATTACCATCAGGATCGCGGAATGTAAGCTCAGCCATTTCTCCTAATTCTGCAATGGCTTCTTCCGGATTAAAATTGGTCTCTCCGGATTTCCATGGGAAGCGGACGATGATATATCCACCGTTTTTATCCACGGTGACCTCTCGGTCAACGATATTCTGGTTATCCATACGGGTCTCTATGACCTGTCTGGCTGTATCAAGTTCCTTTTCTGATGGGGTGCGGTCAAGACCCTGGGGCTCAAATACTGCCTCCACTCCTCCGCGGATGTCGATGCCGTAGCGCATTTCACGTACGCCCTTAATACTGCTTCCGGCCCCGAATGCCGCAACATAAATGAGAGCCGCAATTACTATTAATATTGCAGCAAGCATTTTCTTACCTGGCTTCATAGGTTATCCTCTTTTCTTATTAATATTTAAATACTTTTTAAATTCCTGTCCTTACTCCTTTCTCACCATCCGAATCATGGATGTACCTGATCAGATATTTTCTGCCAGTATACCCTTCCTTCATCAACATGGTTCGTTCCGACCATAAAATAAGCGGGACAAACAGGGAAAATTCCCTGACCGCCAAATACTTTAATGGTGAGATCCCGATTAAGTACCTGCTCCAGGCATCAACCAAAGTTTCACCTGCAGCCTCTTCCTCTAAGGCCCCCGGAAATTCAGCAAACGCATCTTTCTTTTTCGGATGAGCAAATCCCTTTTGCAGGGCTTGTCCAGGAATCCAGTCCATGCCCAGCACATTCAGTTCTCCAATAAGTAAGGCAATACAACATAATAGTGCCAGTATCCGGCTGACAGACCTGGTGTTCCTTCCCTGGTATTTCAATGGTGTTCCTCCTGCGGCAGCCGCATGATAAAAAACGTAATAATCGGATGATATCCTGTTGCATTGTACTACAATTTTTTACGAAACACAACCCTGGTCTTATGGAAAATGCCATATTCATGGTGTAGTTTGTTCATCGCAGAATTTTTTTCAGAATATGTTCCAGGGAGCTCTTTTCTTCCTCAGTAAGCGGAGAGAAAATACTGTCATTCTCCCTCTTCCAATCTCTCATATGTTCTTTGGCCGATTCGTATCCTTTACCGGTCAATATAATCTTTATGTCTTTTCCTTCATCCGGCTTCCGGATGATGCAGCCCTTTTTTTCCAGCTTTTGTAAAACTTTTTCCAGTTCCTTAAAATGCAGACCGGAATTTTCCTTAAGCTCCTTTTGGGTCAGGCCACCTTTTTCTGCCAATGCTGCTACGATATATAGCCTGGCCGCTTTCCCGCCCTGCTTCCCGGCTTTATGCTCAGGCAGCAGATGGCAGCCGTTCTTACAAAGGCGCATCAGCCTGATTTCAGACTGGATATCTTTCCATTCATCAGCTTTAAGATCTATAGATGGTTCCTTTTTTTCTTCTTTTTCCTTCTTCTCTTCCTTTATTCTCTTTGCCGCCAAAGCTTTTCCCTTTCCGCAGTGGGGATCTATTAAAGAACAATGTCTTTTACAGTATGGGCAGTGTTCTTGTGCAAGTATCTCATTTTTCATTTTTGTTCCTCCATTGGTACCATTCGATACTGTTATTATATTTTTCTGCGTGGGTAATTTCAAGCTATTTTTTTGATAATCCATACATACATAAATGGAACTATGTGAAAAGGCTTTTGTTCCGGGTACCCGTTGGTGAAAATGCACAACGTTTAAATGTTCCCTTACATTTCATTTTATATCATTGTATTGTGTAAAAGGACCGGTCCTAATATAAGGAAAGAAGGAAATACAATGATTTTAAAAATAGAACAAATTGCTCCCTGCCCCATGGCTTATATCAGGCATACCGGCCCTTACGGTCCGGGTAATATAGAAACGATGGAACGCTTAAAACACTGGGCAACATCCATGAATCTGATGAACGGCCATTCTGTCATTCTGGGCATCGCCCAGGATAATCCCCAGATCATACCGCCCGAAGCGTGCCGGTATGACGCCTGCATCCTCCTGCCTGACGAATACTCTAGCGGAGAATCTGCCACGGATAAGGATATTTGCATTGGAAACCTTACAGGAGGCAAGTATGGGGTTTTTACCATAGACCACACAGCCGAGTCGGTCACACAGGCCTGGGAAGATATTTTCCGGCAGCTTTTTGCAGAAAGCTATGCTCCTGATCCTACACGGCCGATTTTAGAACGCTATAAGGCTGAGCTGATTAAGCGGCACCTTTGTGAAATTTGTGTTCCTATCCTTTAATTCATGGATAAAAGCTGAATGGGAAGCCCTGTTACATCCGGGGTGTGCTGAATTAATGGGTTTGGAAGCCCGAATCGGAAAATAGAAAGAAAGGGCGAAGCCTGAAAAAGGCTTCGCCCTAACCTATTCTACTGGTTATTCACCAAATACTGCTTTATAATCGGCCTTGAATTTCTCAATCCCCTGATCGGTCAGCGGGTGCTTTACCATCTGTACCAGTACGCTGTAAGGTACGGTAGCGATATCGGCTCCTGCCTTTGCACAGTCAATGACATGGATCGGGTTGCGGACGCTGGCTGCAATGATCTCAGTCTCAATTCCGTGCTCCTTAAATATATCCATGATGTCACAGATCAAATCAATACCCGGCATGGAGATGTCATCCAGACGGCCTAAAAATGGAGAAACATAGGTCGCGCCTGCGCGGGCAGCCAAAAGTGCCTGAGCGGCAGAAAACACCAGTGTCACATTGGTCCTTATTCCTTCTGCAGTCAATACTTTAACGGCTTTTAGTCCTTCCACGGTCATAGGGATCTTTACAACCATATTGGGATGAATCGCTGCAATCTCACGGCCTTCTGCGATCATGCCTTCTGCATCCTCGGTTGTCGCTTTCACTTCTCCGCTGATGGGTCCGTCTACAATGGATGTGATTTCTTTGATGACTTCAACGAAATCCCGGCCTTCTTTGGCAATCAGGGAAGGATTC
>Ga0213825_1000917_pt1 | contig 21268 bp, 26 predicted proteins | sample MC6MC0900MG_FD_179896 | JGI IMG/M metagenome (GOLD analysis project Ga0213825, IMG submission 179896) | Enriched soil aggregate microbial communities from Iowa State University, Ames, United States - MC6-MC0900-MG | ecosystem: Environmental > Terrestrial > Soil > Unclassified | place: USA: Iowa... | reverse complement strand
GGTAATACTGTACTCATTATTCTTCCAGTTTTTTGAGATAATACTATTCACTTTTGTTGTCATTGTTTGTTCACTTGCTTCCACATTGTCCATAGAAGTGATTGGAAAGCAGCACAGCAGAAAGATCATTGTACAAATTATAAATTTCTTTTTCATAGTTCCTCCAATTGGTAATTTTCAACTTTTATCACTTTATTCTACGGAAAAAGTTTGCCTTTTACAATGAAACACCTTCATTATTTTGCAAAGAATGCCATGTCACCTTTTTTCTTCGACAAGAATAAACTGAAATAGCTAGCTAAATCACTTTGAGAGAAAGGAGTTGGTGATAATGGGTGCCAAATGGATAAAGATTTCCGTCATGTATTTAGTGATTGTTTTGGCGTTTGGACTGTTTATGCATTATACAATTCAGCTTCAATGGACAGCAACACATGCTCATATTGGTGTAGTAGGTTGGCTAACAACTGGATTCATTGGTTTAATTTATTCTATTTATAAGGATGCAGCTGAAACAGGGCTTGCAAGAGCTCAATTTTGGCTTTATAATATCGGATTGCCATTTTTATTGGTCGGCATGATGATGGTATATATGGATGTACCTCACTGGTTATTTGAGCTCTTTGTATCAGGTGGTGGTATTGCTGTAGGTCTTTCTGTGTTATTGTTCTTCGTTAATGTCTTTAAATATGTAAAAAGCACATCTTAAAAAAAGCCCCACTTTTTTGTAAAGTGGGGCTTCCATCTATCAAACCTAATTATTGATGTAATGAATTTGCCTGCATCTGATACATTTTTTCGTAAATACCGCCCTGTGCTACTAGTTCATCATGTGTACCTCGCTCTACGATCTTACCTCGATCTAGTACAAGGATACGGTCCGCATTTTTAATAGTAGAAAGTCTATGCGCAATGATAAATGTTGTACGCCCTTTTTTCAGCACATCCATCGCATGCTGAATAATTTCCTCTGTTTCTGTATCAATATTTGAAGTAGCCTCATCTAATATTAAAATAGCAGGGTCAAAGGCTAGTGCTCGGGCAAAGGATATAAGCTGCCGCTGTCCAGATGACAACGTACTCCCCTTTTCAATCACTGGCTCATCATAGCCATTTGGTAGATTTGCTAAAACACGTTCCCCACCAACAGCCTTCAATGAAGCTTCTATTTTTTCACGTGAGATTTTAGGGTTATTTAAGCTAACGTTCGCAGCAATCGTTCCCGTAAATAAATAAGGGTCCTGTAAAACAATACCCATATGCTCACGCATTGTTTGTCGTGGCACCGAAGTAATATCTATACCATCGATAGTAATTTTTCCTTTAGATGGATCATAGAAGCGGAATAATAAGTTCATAATAGAGCTTTTCCCAGATCCAGTATGACCTACTAAGGCAATTGTTTCGCCTTGATGAGCTTCAAAGGAAAGGTTTTTCAATACATATTCCTCATTTTTATAGGCAAAGGAAACATCTTCGAAAACCACATTTCCTTCATATCTTGGTATGCTTTTTACAGAGACAGGCTCACCACTAATATCCAGCACCTCGAATACACGTTTTCCTGCAACAAGTGAACGTTCCAGCTGAGAAAACTGATTGACAATATTTGTGATAGGATTGAATAATTTTGTTAAGTAATCCACAAAGGCATACAGGGTTCCTGCGGATATCACTTGCGTTGCCGTAAAGGATTGTGTACCAAAGTAGAAAATAAAGACTGTAAACATGATCAATCTTAATGTATTAACAAGGTTAAAGGAAGTCGCCGAATCAAGAACAAGCAGCTTGCGTTCATACGCATAATGCTCATTATTCATATCATCAAATTCCTTTGTCATTTGCTGCTCTCGACGAAATGCCTGAATAATCGTCATTCCTTGAATGGATTCATTGATCATAGCGTTGATATCTGCAATTTTGGTACGAATGACATCATTATACTTAGAAGCAAATTTACGATATAAAATCATCCATAAATAAACTACTGGAATCATAAGTAAGGCTAACATAGCCATTTTCCAGTTTAAAATGAAAAGTGCAATGTAAACACCAATAATTGAAATGAAACTCGTTGCAAAATTGGATAGTACCTGTACATATAAATTTCGAACTGCCTCCGTATCATTCGTAACACGGGCTACAATTTTTCCTGCTGGTAAATTATCGAAATATTGTATTGGGAGTGTTTGAATATGCTCAAATACATCCTTACGCAATTTTTGTACTACGCGGTTAGCACCAACTTGCAAATAAATATACATAAAATAGCGTAATACCGCAGTAGCAATTGCTAAAATTAAATAAACTAGTAACAGCCATGTAATTGGTTTTATTTCAATGTGACCGATTGTCATATAATTATCAATGATATGCTTGGCAATAAATGGCCCAACAAGTTCGGTAAATACGGCAATTGTTAAGAAAAATAAGCCAAGGAAAATTGGTTTTTTAAAATACATGGCGTAGCGTGTTAAACGTTGACTCGTACTCATGAGGCACCTCCTTCTAGCTGCTGACGGTCGAATTGCTCTTTATACCATCCCTGTAGTGCAAGAAGCTGCTCATGTGTGCCCTGTTCAATTATTTGACCTTCATCTAGCACGATGATTATATCTGCATGCTGTATGCCTGATAATCGATGTGTGGTAATAATTGTCGTTTTATCTTGACGTTCCCGTTGAATATTTTCAATAATTTTTGCCTCTGTTTTAGCATCTACAGCAGATAATGAATCATCCAACATTAAAATTTCAGGATCCTTAATCAAGGCACGCGCAATGGACACACGTTGCTTTTGACCACCTGAAAGGGAAACGCCCTTCTCACCCACAAGTGTTTCAAGACCCATAGGTAAATTTTCTAAATCCTTTTCAAAGTATGCAGCGTGAATCGCCTGTTGCAATTCAGCCTGTGTTGCATCTTCTTTTCCAAATAAAATATTTTCCCGAATTGTGCGTGAGAACAGCACATGATCCTGCGGTACATAACCAATCCAATCAAGTAATTGCTCTTTCGTTTGTGCAGTAATATCTACTCCATCTATTGATAGCTGTCCCTCACCAATTGGATACTCACGTAATAATTGTCGCAGGAACGTTGTTTTACCAGCTCCAGTTTTCCCAACAATGCCAAGTGTCTGCCCTTTTTTCAGCGACAATGAGATTCGTTGAAGGTTTTTCACCTGACTCATAGGATATTGGAATGTTAAATCATCAAAGCCAATTCCATTAGGTGTCGCAATCATTTGTGGATTCGCAATATTTTGAACATCAGCCTCGTAGTTAAGCGTTTCCTGTACACGATCAAGAGAAGCATTTCCTTGCTGCATCACATTTATAAGCTCACCGATGGCAAATATTGGCCAAACCGCTAACCCCAAGTAAACATTGAATGTCACAAGTTGCCCTACTGTCATCGCCTCAGTGGCAACCAAATGGGCTCCGTAGCCAAGTGCTACAACATAACTAATGCCAGTACCGACTTTTGTAATCGGTCCAAATAAAGCGTTAATTTTTGCTGTATGCATATTTTTTTCATAGACAATTTCACTCATCTCAGCAAAATTTGCCTCATCCTTTTTTTCCTGCACATATGCACGTACAACTCGTACACCTGCAACCGACTCTAGCACGCTATCATTCAGCTCTCCAAATGTATCTTGCGCCTTCATATAACGCTCATGCACAATTTTCCCTAGATATTGAATTAGAATAGCCATGATAGGAACAGGGAGCATGGCAAAAAATGTGAGCTTCCAAGAAATCATATAGCCCATGGCAAAAATAATACATCCCATATAAATCGTTGAATCAATCAGGGTCATAATCCCAAACCCAGCAGTTAATGATACGGCGTTTAAATCATTCGTTGCACGTGCCATTAAATCCCCAGTGCGATTTTTTTCATAGAACGTTGGTGTCATACGTAAAAAATGCTGCATAAGATTCCGACGTAATATTTTTTCTAGATTAATAGCCCCTTCAAATAGTCGGAATTGCCACACAAAATTCAGGGCATAACCACCTATAATGATTCCCACAAAAATCAAAATATACTTTGATAAAATAGCTGGTGACATTTCCCCAGCAGTCAATATATCAATAATAGACCCCAGTAAATACGGAGGTACTACCTCTAAAGCACTGGCTATTATTAAGAACACGATTGCCACAGTATATTGCTTCCAGTATTGCTTAAAAAACCAGCCTAGCTTACTTAAAACATCAAACATACATTATAACCTTCTTTCCCTCGTGCTGTTAAAGCATAGCTACCCACTATCCAGAAATTCCTTGTTGAAAATCACGTTTTGATCTGTACTTCGCATACTATCTACACTCCTTTTTGTGTTATCACTACAACTTTTTACACAACAAAAAAGACACATCCCCCAAAAAGAGCATGTGTCTCTTATAAAAGGCAAAGTGTAAACCATGCCTTTTACTGCAATAGAAAAAAGTTAGGCATGGACAATGTATGCAAATGTGTTTTGAAATGATACTGTTAAATTAAACATTGTCATGCCCTCCTTTACTTGATTTGTTATAGTGTTCTTGAAGATTATCACACTATAGAAATATTTGTCAACTATCTTCCTGTTATTTTTTACGTTTTCCAAGAAATAATTAGCGCTTTAAAGCAATGAATTACTATTTTGTAATTTCAAAGGCTAATCGAATAGCGGGCATTGCAGAACCACTCATGATAAAATCTTTATAGTATTTGAATTTTAAATCGCGTAGACCCCTGATACAACTTGGTGACTTCTTATATAAATATTGACGATGAAATTACTACCTGCTTGTACAAGATAAAATTAAGGAGCGACTAACTTTGAAATCATTTTTAGCAGTGGGAATTGGAGGATTTTTAGGGGCCGTCAGTCGTTATAGTCTTAGCCTACTTTTTCCCAATACAGGTGGTTTTCCAGTCACAACACTTTGTATTAACATACTAGGTTGCTTCTTTTTAGCATGGCTTTTTACTGCTTTTCCAAAGCGTTCCCCCATCGTGTTAGGCATCGGGACAGGCTTTTTTGGAGCCTTTACAACCTTTTCGACATTTTCCTTGGAGACCCTATTACTTCTACAAGATCATCAATGGATACAAGCCCTACTTTATTGTCTCATAAGTGTTGTTGGTGGATTAATTTGTGCATGGCTAGGACATAAGCTGGCAAAGGGGCGTATCGAATGATTCTTATTGGTATCGGCGGATTTTTAGGTGCATTGACTAGATTTTATTTAGGGAAATGGATAGTTCATACATATCCATGGGCAACATTTTTCATCAATATAACAGGTTCTTTCGCACTTGGAGTTTTGTTTGCGTTACATCTAAGCGATTGGCTATGGCATTTTATTGGAATTGGTTTCTTAGGGGCCTATACAACCTTTTCAACATTTGGCTTTGAATCACTACAACTCGTTGAACAGAAGAAATGGAGCCATGCGATTATTTATATGAGTTCATCCATTTTGCTTGGAATACTTTGTGCGACACTTGGATTTTATATGGTATAAGAAAGGGGTGATTTTTTGATACCTTCAACATACGATTTACAAATACTTGAAACTGAAATTGAACAAACATTATATACCTTAATCGACTTAGAGTTAGAAGAAAATTTTCAGGAAATGAATAGCCTCTTTTCGAAGTTACTCGCCAAAGTTCAGGCAGCACAGCTAATCGATTATAAGCTTGATGTTCTTGTTGATCCACAATTATTTGCAACAGAAACAAGTATTCTACTGCGAAGCTTAATAGAAGCAAAAGCAAGACCTCATAAAAGACAAAGACTGCTTACACATCGAATGGTTTTGAAAATATGGTTACGTAAAAATCAACGATTTATGAAGGAGTTTTTACCACAAATGTTTTAGGCGCCTGTCGATTTCTAGGCGCCCTCTTTTAAATTTGCACTTGTTGCAACACTTCCTTTGTTTTCCCTTCGATAATTAAATCAAACGGTACTGTATGCTGTGTTATATCTAAATTGATATAGACAGTTTTCCCTTTTGTCATCGTGGGGAGCTGATTCACAGGATACACTTCAAGGCTGGTACCAATGACAAGTACAAGCTCTGCTGATTGAATAGCCTCCATCGATCTGTGCCAGCTCTCTTGAGGTAAACTTTCACCAAAAAGTACAACATTTGGCCGTAATTTTCCATTACAATGTCTACAGCTCTCCTTATTCAAAAAACAGTTCATTGAAGCGGCTTGCTGACAGCGGTGACAGCGAATCGAGCGAATCGAACCATGTAATTCTTCCACCTTCTGACTTCCTGCCAATTGATGAAACCCATCTACATTTTGAGTCATCACTAAAGATACAATGCCACGCTTTTCCCAATCCGCAAGAATTTTATGACCCTCATGTGGTGCTACATTTTCTAAATGTTCAATGCGCATTTTATAAAATTCATGAAATAATGTATAATTTTGTGCCAATGCCTCAGTAGTGGCTACTGTACGAGGATCAATATTTTGCCACCATCCTGATACTGAACGAAAATCTGGTATACCACTTTCTGTTGACATACCAGCTCCTGTTAAAACAACTGTCTTTTTTGAGGATTGTAACCATTCACCTAATTGTTCAATTGACATTTTTCATTCCTCCATTACACTAACATCATAGGATATGAGTTAAGAAGCGCTTATTATAGTAACTATGACATCTTTATTTCTTGGTCTCAATAGTTTTCAGCAAAATATCAATTTCGCATTGGCGTAATTGTAGCAGCCGCTATACTTTCGACATGAAAACATTTGTTGCTGTCGCTTCGCTTTCGCACAGACAAAACCTTGTTGCTGTCGCTTCGCTTTCGCACAGTAAAGAATTGCTGAATAAAGAAAAAAGAACAACTAATCATTCAGCTGTTCACTCGCATACTCTTCCACATATGATAGTAAACCCCACCAGAAGTCATCAACGCTGGAACTGTGATAATAAGAGAACAGGCAAATCCTTGCTGTGCAATGTGTTGAAGTGTTCCTGACGACACTGACATCCATATCCACAGAATCATTGAGATTGCTAGCATAATAGATGCCACGATATTAACAGGCTTTGCTAGACGGGCTAATTTATCGATTGCAGACTCAGCATCACTATAGATAGGGGTAGTTCCTGGTGTCGCCTTAAAAATATGCATATCTGCGCTTGAACAAACATGTGTCCATCCACCAAATGCAAATAGCTCAAAATATTCATCTTTTTCATCTACGGGTAATGTACGGTAATCAATATTATAAATAACGTCTTCTGCTTCACCCTTCTCGAGCTCATAGCCAGCAAATCGAAATCTTTTTAAATGCCAACCCTTTGCAGCCTTTTTACTTAATTTCTTCATATCAAGCTCCTCAAAAAAAGCTAAACCATTTGATGCCATATAGCTCTTCTTTACCACTAAATATGCCCCCTTTGTAATCCCTGCTCTGCCATATAAATCATACCCTTTCTTCTTTCTATATCTTGAAGTAATATGTCACGGCCTTTACGAGTTAAGATATAGACCTTGCGACGAGAATCTGTGTCATCATGAATTTGAATTAATTTCTCAGCTATTAGTTTTTTGATAATGGTATATAGGGATGCTGGTCCAACGATAAATGTTCCCTTTGTCTTTTCCTCTATTAAGCTCATAACTGCGTAGCCATGACGAGGCTCGGTTAATGCTGCCATAATATAAAAAACCGAGTCTGTTAAATGCTCTAAAGATTTCAATATCTACACCCCCACTATATCACAAAATGATATATCACAAAATAATATATCATTTTGTGATATGAATAGCAATTAGATTGAAAACGCCCACTAAGTGATTAACTTAGTAGACGCCTTTTATCTTCATTCAGTAGGTGTTTGGACATCCACTGAAAAAACCAAAACTGCATTCATCTCACCATCTGTAGAGGCGGGAGTCTTCTGTTAAATCGAATTATTGTATCGTTGAAAAAAATCGGTCAAATATTTTCCTCCTTTGTTCAACAGATTTTCCACTGCATTCATTTAACTAAAATCAGAATACAGAACATAATGACCACATTCTAAGCATTGAAATAAATACCCTTGATGATGACCATTATTCACTAATGATTCGGATAACTCTATTGTAGAAAAAGCAGTAAAATTTTCAAATTGCTCTGTAATGCCTCGCTCCAATAATTCACGCCAACCGACATAGCCAATAAAGGCACAATAATCCGAGCAATGAGCCACCCAATTATTGCCTTGCCAGCTAACATATCCTGGTGTTCTATACATGACTTCCTCAGTATAATTTGGATTTACAACATTCTCATCATTTATGAGATCCTCCTGAAAAGAACCATCGTATTTTCTAGCGGCTGCACCACTATGTATACATGTTGGACAAAGATACTCAGCCCTTTCAATGGCATAAATACCTCCAGTATAATAAACATCTACTTCCTTCTTACAGCAATCACATGTAACAATTTTCTGTGCTTTAAAAATTTTAGATTGTAGTGGGGATGGTAGATATTTAAACTTCGGTATTGCAGTTTTTGTTTCACACTCTCTTATTTTACAAGGATACAAAGGCTTACTATAATTTGGATTATCCATATAATATTTTAGGGCTCCATATTTCTTTCGATCTTTCTTATTCTCTAAATCCATTACTGTGGTAAAAAGCTTATATGCCTCAGGGTACATTCTAAGTAAACAGTAGATTTCAACGAGTATTCTTACATTTCCCTCTGTTTGCTCTTCAAGTTTCACCTGTTCTTTAAATTCATGCATTTGATTTATGCTAGCTGGATCAGATGCATTGAAATTTTTCCGTTGTTCGTGCCATTCTTCTAAAATAAACGTAGTCATATAGCAACTCCCTTATAAAAAGGTTCATTATTTGGTGAAAGAATATTCTTTCATGACCTGACAAATTTCCACTTGATAGTGTGTATACCAATTCTCTTTCCCAAATTGCTGTGCAACTAAGTGTTTGGCATTTTCCTTCCACGCTTGAATAGCCTCTAACGTTTCCCAATAGGATACCGTAATTCCCTTCCCTTCGGCATCTCTAACACCTTCTGCACGAATAAAGCCTGGTTGCTTTTGTGCTAGGCTATCCATGGCCTCTGCCATCTTAGCATAGCCCGCTTCATCCTTTTCCGTTCTTTGTGATGTAAAAATTACCGCATAATACGTCTCCATGTATTTACTCCCCTCTCTATATGTATTATTGTAAACGATAAATACTGTTACGAAAATAAAACATCGATTAAGAAAGGATTGTGACAAATGGGTATTAATCCAAACATTGCTGAAATTGCTTCCCTTCTAGGTGAAACCTCAAGAGCCACAATGCTTGCTAGTATGATGGATGGCCGCTTCCATACAGCTAGTGAATTAGCATATATGGCCGCCATTAAACCTCAGACAGCTAGCTTTCATCTCGCTAAGTTAGTGGATGGCAAGCTTGTCAATGTAGAAAAGCAAGGTCGTCATCGATATTTTCGGCTAGCAGGTGAAGACATTGCACAATTACTGGAATCCTTCCTAGCAATGTCTCCGCCACCTGAAGTGCGTACATTAAAGCAATCCAGTCAAATGAAAGTTCTACAGGATGCAAGAACCTGTTACGACCATTTAGCTGGTAAATTAGGTGTGCAATTAACAGAATCATTGCTTAAAGCTAGTTATTTAGAGCTAGACCAAAAACAGTTTGTCATTACAGCTGAAGGTGTACAATTTTTTGCGGATTTCGGTCTGAATTTAGATGAATTAAAAAAAATGCGTCGTTCATTTTCTCATGCCTGCTTAGATTGGAGCGAACGGCGATATCATCTTGGTGGAGCGCTCGGTCACGGACTGCTGACACATTTATTCAACCTGGAATGGATTACGCGTGTCCCATCCATCCGAGCTATTAAAGTCACTGAAAAAGGTCGAGCCGGCTTTAAAGAAGTTTTTAACATGGATATAACCTAGATTAGACTTTTATCGTCTACCATCTCTTCGCAGAGATTTTTCTTATCTTTTGCAGTAAAATTACGATTTACTAAATAAATTCCAGCAATAATAAAGACACCTCCTACTACTAATGAAGGCTTAAGGGGATCATCTAACAGTGCCCAGCCTGTTAATACTCCAAAAAAAGGGGCTAAAAATAAAAAAGCACTCGTTTTGCCAGGATCACTATTTTGTAGAAGGTAATACCAGCCAGCAAATTGAACAATCGATGAGAAAATACTTAACCATAACAAAATAAAAATAGAAGTCCGATTCACAATAAAAAATGGTTGCTCAAGCAAGAAACTGGCTAGTAATAGAATGAAACCACCAAAAAGCATTTGGTAGGCTGATAAAACCCAGGTATCAAATAAAACACCCCATTTTTTAGCTAGCAATGTTGCCACTGCCCAAAAAACAGCAGATAAAATACCAAAAATAAGACCGATTTGAATGGTAACCTGTGCCCCCATTGTAATCATTACGCCAATTAATCCTAGCACAACACCACACCATTGATATGTCCGGTAACGTACCTTTGTAAAAAGAGTGGCAAATATCACAACGAGTAAAGGGTTTGTAAACGTTAGGATGGAGGATTCACTGGCTGTAATCGTGCGCAAACTTAAAAAAATACAGCCCATAACACCTGCTGTTTGACACGCTCCGATTAGTAAAATCTTTAACCAACTACCTTTTGAGGTTGGATGAGGCCTCCTGAAAGCTATTACAATAACAGCCATTATTGCCCCTGCTAGTAGAAATCGGAGTGCAGCTAATAGTAATGGCGATGAATAAGGCAAGCCTAACTTAACAATGGCAAAGGAAGATCCCATTAAAAATGTAGTTAGGACTAATAATGCAATAAATTTATAAATATTCATTGATGTTCCTCCTTTTTATATTTAAGAACATTATAGATAGGAAAAGCTTCAACTCTCATCGAAGTATGGAATACAAATTAGCGAATTTTTCAGTTTCATGTCATTTTTCATACGTATAGTTTTAGCTAAAAAGCACAAGTGGGAGGAAACAACCTTGAAAATATTAGTAGCAGAAGATGATGCAAGGCTTAGAAGAAATATTGTATATATATTAAAAAAGGAATTTCATCATGTTACAGAAGCAGAGAATGGGCAGGACGCGCTAGACCATACTCATACTGAGATATTTGATCTTGTTATTTTAGACTGGATGATGCCAAAACTAAGTGGAATTGAAGTTTGTCAACAGCTGCGAAACACTGGGTTTAATGGCAGTATTTTAATGCTGACTGCAAAGGATGATACCGATGATATCATTAAAGGTCTTGATAGCGGTGCAGATGATTACATCATAAAACCATTTAAAATGGAGGAACTATTAGCAAGAGTTCGAGCATTGCTCCGAAGAAAAGATAAAGTCATTGAACAGGTCATCCAAATTGACCATTTACAACTACATGTAGATTCCCGTATGTTTTTGTACAATAATAAAGTGATTGACCTAACTAAAAATGAATTCTTACTTTTAGAATATTTATTTATGAATAAGGGTCGTATACTAACAAGAGAACAAATTTGTATTTATATTTGGGGCTATGATTATGATGTTTCGAATAATTCCTTGGACGCATTAGTCAAACTTGTTCGAAAAAAAATTGATGATGGTCAATCCAAATCACATATTCAGAATGTAAGAGGGATTGGCTATAAATTGAGGGATAATTAATGTTTCATACAACGAGAAAAAAATTAGCTTATATAAATGCAACGCTTTATTTTCTATTATTTTCACTTTTTGTTATTGTTCTTTATTTTTCACTCGTTAAACTTATGGAAAATCAACAAATGAAAGAATTAGAGGACTTTTATGTAAAGCAGGAACATGATTTTTTTGAGCATGTTCATGCAAACAAAAAAATGTTAAGCTATGATCCAAATCGTAATTTTTTTTACTATATTTATACAAAGGATGGTCTGTTTGTCCATGGTGATGAATCCTATAAGGGCTTAAAGCAGCAGATTGAAAAGGTCTTCAAGAATAGCAGTCCAAGCGCTAACCTTGTGAAACATTATGAGTGGCAGGAGGAGCATTTTTTACTTGAAAAAAAGCCAATTTTCAGCAACGATGAGGTAGTTGGTTATATTATCGTTGGTAAATCTGTGACGTCACAGCAGCACTTTTTCCAAAATGTAAGATATTTACTAATAGTATTAACTTGTATTTCCACGGTCTTAATTGGGCTACTGAGCTATTATTTAGCTGGTAAAGCAATGATACCGATTCAATGGTCCTTCAATAAGCAAAAAAAGTTTGTATCTGATGCATCTCATGAATTACGAACACCACTCAGTATTTTTTATAGTTCACTTGAAATTTTAGAGGCAGAAGAAGCTGAGCATTTAAGCCCTCTAGGGAAGGAATTAATTGCGGATTTAAAAGATGAGACAGAAATAATGAAAGAGCTAATTGATAAACTACTCTTCTTAGCAAGGCACGACCAACAGCAGGTTTCTTCTACCAAAGAATTCATACCATTATCTAGCTTACTTGAAAAAGTGAGTGTAAAATTTCAAAGGATTATGCCGGCTGATATACAATTTTCAACTGACATTCAAGAAAACATACAGCTCCTTGGCGATGCTTCAAAAATACAAGAGTTGCTTTATATCTTATTAGACAACGCCATTAGATATACAAATAGCGGAAAAATAACACTTACGCTCTTAAAAAATCAAGACATTGTAAAAATTACAGTTGCGGATAGTGGTATAGGTATGTCGGAACAGGAACTACCTTTAGTGTTTGAACGATTTTACCGAAGTGATGCTGCTCGTCAACGAAATGGCACTGGTTTAGGACTAGCCATAGCAAAGGCAATCGTTGAGCAGCATAATGGAAAAATCTATGCAACAAGTCAATTTGGTAAAGGCACTACATTCCATATCGAATTCCCTTTGTGACATATTTACATCAGCTTATCTCTTTTTCTAGAAGATAAGCTGATGCTTTTTTATTTATGATGTGACGTTGAAACGTCTACCTTTTTCGTCAATTGACCTACTGTTCTTGCTATCAAAATCGACAGTGTAAGCCCAGCAGAGATTAAATAAAACAAAAGAATTACAGGGTTTTCTGAATCAGTCCCAATAAGCACCCCATGGGCAAGTGATAAAGCCCATGCTGGTAACACAAGAAAGTGAATTTTTTTCCATATAGAGCGATTCATCGTTCGAATCCATACATCTGATGTCAGAATTACGATTAAAAATAAATAGAATGCTATTGTCCCAAGAGCCGATGAGAAAGGTTGATAGTTAGCAGTAAAAGGAAATAAAATCTCCCCTAAACGATATGACTCATAGTGATCTATTATTAGCACAAACATATGCCCTATTACCGTGATTAACCCTAACCACCCTGCATTTTGATGTATATGATAAATTAAATTTTTATGTGATTTTACAAACGGTGATTTTCTCAACAAGCCAAAGATAATAGAAACAGTAAAATAAAAATACGCTAAAAACCCTAATAAACGAATCCAATCCCATGTACTTGTAAGCATTTAGTTCACTCCTGTCATCCTCCAAGTAGCTGTTTGCCCCTCTTTTACAATAAAGCGTGCACTTTTCATACAATTTTTCTCAAACCATTGCTGCAACTCAGCTTCTTCTAATAGAAAGCAAAGTTTTGCACCAACCTCTGCATCACATAATGAGATTGTTACAACAGAAGCTTGTAATACATTTGTCTCTACAACTTCACCCGTTTGTCCATTCAACAAATGATGTTTCTTTGTTGTCCCCTGCATCCAGCTTCGGTAAACTCGATTTGATGTAGCAATAGCACCTGTTTTCATTTTAATCGAACTAATTTCCTTATCAATATCCAACGCATCTGCAACACCGATTGTCCAAGTTTTTTCTCCTGCAGACCACATTTGCATATCCCCGCCCCCATCAATTAGACCAAAATCAGCAGATATTTCTTCCTTCAACCAATTAGCCAATTTTTCTATGGCATATCCTTTAGCAAATCCACCCAAATCAATTTCCTGTTCTGCTACTTTCATAACTTGCTGGTTCCCTAGAAATTGGAATGGTTTTCTCGCAACCAGCGATTTGTTTTGATAGGTAGTACTTGGAGCTGCTATAAATGGGAAGGATACATGATAGCCATGCTGTTCCATTTGCATTTTAAGGTATGGAGAAAATAAACCTTGCGTAAGCTCGAAATAGTTATCTGCTTGTACAAGACAATCATATAACATAGAGTTTATGCACAACGTTTCTCCAATTTTTAAATCATTTAATTGCGATAATTCATTGTTTGGTCGAAACCGTGACCATTCTTTTGCTACGTATTGCAGCCATTTCTCTGCTTTGTCTTTCCATGTGTCGTGCACACCTTTTGGCATAGCAATATAAAATTCCGTATTCATTATTTGCAAAGCTAGTGTCTCCACACAACCAACTCCATTAAGATCTTTTCGTTTTTCGTTCACTTTTGACAGCTGCTTGACTTGTAATTTCAAAATTTGTCCAGTCAAGTTGCACGAGCTCTTGTTCTCTTTCTGTCATATTTTCCTGATCTAAATTTTGTATATTGTTTGAGCGTGAAGTTTCAGCCTGTGTTGTGCTGTTTATTTGAGTTAGTAATGCTGCAGATAAAAGTATCCCTGATGCACCTAAAACCCATTTTGCCTTTTTTGGATCTTTCATAATCCTACCCTCCTATTTTGCAATTGAATGACCAATAAATGTTTGAGTGCTTTCTTGCCATTCAGCTATATAGCCTAAACCATTCGTGATTGTACTAATCGGTACATACAATTCTTCATTTACATAAAATGCTTGTGCAGGAATAGGTGTTTTAACGTTGTTATCATAGGCTACATTTGTTCCAGCACGAAAAATTAACTCATTAGTTTGATCTTGGATATCTAATATTTTACTTGCTTGATAAAAGGTTGCTTTTGCTCCTAAAACCTGTGCTATTGCTTTTCCAGGTACAAAAAATTCTCCATCTTTAGGTATAACAAAAACGTTCAATACCTTATTTGTTCCGTCTAACTTGAAAGTAACATTTTGAGAGTTTGTGAAAGGTAATATTTCTTTATCTGCGGTAACAGTTCGAGTCCAAATATTCCAGGTCCCTTTTTCACTTACTGCATCTTGAAAATAATAAGTTTCACCTTCATTCTCATCATCATCGTACTCGTATTCGTACTCATAATCGTCATCATCATCGTCATAGTCTTTATACTTCTCATATTTTTTATCTTCATGTTTGTGATCATCTGCATGTACGACGATACCATTTGTAGTAAAGCTTGCGGCAATTAGTACGATTACTAAACTAAGTTTCTTCATTATCAATTCCTCCCTTTGTCTTCATTGTAGGCGTCAAAAATGAAAGGAAACTGAATTTTTTCAAACAAAGTTAAAAAAGCCATCTCCATGAACAGATTTCACTGTCACAGAAATAGCTTAGGTGCATAAATCTACTCCGTTTAATTTAGCTACATTTACTAAGGCTTATAAGCATATTTTCTTCCTAATAATTATCTCCGCTACTAGAAGATTAATCATCCAGCATAACCAGACTGCTATGATATAGGAAATTTCATAGGGCATATTAATTAAGTTATATGTAATGGCGACAATGATATAAATCAACATGTTCGAAAAGGTAAGGAAGAAACTTCGAATCATCCATTGACTATGTAAAATTACTTTTTGTTTCTTAATATACCAATAGCCAAGGCATGTCGTTGCAAGCCATAAACTATTTAAAATAAGGAATCCTATTGTACTGAGCCATCCACCAGTGGCAAAAAATGAAACATAGAGACCAGGAATGAAATTCAAGATAATGGACAATACATAGAATCGACCATTCCAACGGTGGTATGTCATAGATTTAATTCGAATTTTTTTCATAACCCCTAATGGACCAGTAAGCAACGAAATAATAGCTAGCAAAATATGAAGTCGTATCATGAATATCCATAGTGATTCATCAGCAAGTAGAAAATCCTTTTTAGAAATAAATTTTTCAAAAGTAGGATCAACCATAAAATTTTTTGAAAATGTGTGAAGTACCCACATAATCGAGACAATTATTAGCAAAATTCCAATGTTTCTTTTCATTCAACCTATTCCTCCATTAGGAAAATAAACTGTAACAATCAAATCACCTCCATTTTAACATATAGCGACAAATATTATCTGTGGTGGTTGAAACTAGTTATTTTGAAAGAAATTTTTAAGAGTTCTTTAGTTTTGGAAGTTTTATCCATCCCTCCCGTTCGGTGCATTATTTTGTCTTATACTCTTATGTTTGGTGGCAGTTTGAATAGTTGAATTTTTATATCGAGTTGGTCTTAAACTATCTTCTCACAATTAAATTTCTAATATGGTACATAAGGCTTCTGATGCATTTAAAGGGATCCATTTCAACCATTTTAATTTTGTGGATATTTTATCAATTTAAAGCTTTAAACCTCAGCACTGTTCTTACTATTTTGAGACCATGGTTTATGGGTACTATTGTTATTCAAAAAAACTTTGTCTAGTCCAACATTTTTTCATTTGCGTTAATTAATAGATATTGGGAAAAAACGTTGCTATAGACCCACACGGAGTATGACTGTTATCATAAATTCATATTCATTAGGAGGTATTTCAATGTGAATTCTTCAAAAATTGCATTTTTATCAGTTATTAGTAATTCTGCTATTGTTATTTTAAAAATTATTGTAGGTTTATTCACAGGATCGGTAGCAATTTTATCAGAGGCAATCCATTCTTTTCTAGATTTGCTTGCTTCATTAATTGCTTTTTTCTCTGTCAGAATATCCAATAAACCAGCTGATAAAGAGCACCCATACGGACATGGTAAGGTTGAAAATATTTCTGGAACAATTGAAACGCTTTTAATTTTTGTTGCAGGAATTTGGATTATTTATGAATGTATTCATAAAATTATTGAACCTACTCCAATAAAACTTCCACTTTTAGGTATAATTGTCATGGTGTTGGGCGCTATAATTAATATTTTTGTATCAAGAATTGTGTATAGAACTGCTAAAAATACTAATTCGGTAGCAATGAAATCGAATGCACTTCATTTACTTACAGATGTCTATACTTCATTAGGTGTGGCCTTGAGTTTATTAATTGTTCATTTAACTGGTTGGTATATTTTAGACCCGATTATTGGTATTGTATTAGCTTGTTTTATTATGATAGAGGCTTTTAAAATGATGAAAGAAGCATTTCCTCCGCTATTGGATGCAAGATTGTCAAATGAAGAAGAAGGGAAAATTATACAAATCATTGAAACATTTAAAGATGAATATATTGAGTACCATGATTTCAGAACAAGACGATCGGGTGCTGAGGAATATATCGATTTTCATTTAGTAGTGGAATCGCAAAATAGCATTGAAACAGTACATGATCTCTGCGATCGTATAGAAGATAGGATTAAAAATATCTTTCAGAATGCCAATATCCTTATTCATTTAGAGCCAGAAAATGAAAAAGAAAACTAAATGACCGAAAACTGACCTGATAGGAGCATTGGGTTTTCATAGTTTAGTTACTTCTTTGACTGGTAACATTCAAAATGTTAGTGCGTGCGTTTTCTGAGTATCCCCTTTACAATTACTGTAATTCACACTTACATCTATCCTTACATACAATGGGTCTGAGGTTCTCTCTCGCCCATTGTCTTTTTTAAATGCATTACAGTCCCATAATAAAAAACCACCACAATATTCCCTTGAAAACAGACCATTCAGCAAAAAAAACAATCCTTTTTTATTGGATGAATACCTCTGTAATTTCTACAACCCAACATATTATAGATTTAAAAGGAGGGATATTTTATGGGATACTATGGTAATGTAGGAGGCATAAATAACAATTGCTATTATGGCGGCAGCAGCGGTTATAACGGCTCATCATTCGTCCTAATTGTTGTTTTATTTATTCTTCTGATTATTGTCGGCGCATCTTTCATGTATTAATTTAAAAAGCCTTTCATCTATTTTACCTAAAAAGTCTCCGTTGCTTTAGAATTAAATAGTGAGTAAAAATCCACCTCATGACAAGGTCACTTTTACAAGAGTGACCTTTTTTCATTAGACCTCTTGATGAAGCTATTAATTTATATAAATTTATTTAGTAGATAATTATCGCAGTTCATTTTATCGTCTGTTCATATTATAGAAATATAGAAAGGGGGGAAGTCATTATGTCACAAGGATATGGCAATGGTTATGGTTCTGGTGCAGGATTTGCACTAATTGTTGTTCTTTTCATTCTTCTAATTATTATTGGTACTAGTTTTGTAAAAGCTTATTAATAATAGCCATTAGCGTCTTAGAATGAATAAAATTCAAGAAATTAACCTTTCCTTTCTAATATTTACAAAGGGTCCCTAGCCTCCGTGTGACCCTTTGAGTTATTTATCAGGTCTATTGATGATTAAAACCTTCTTTAATGGGATCTCTACTTTAGTTGATGAACCTTGCTTCCCAGTTTCCTTGAAATCAATTTCCTATACTTTTTCTCTCATAGAAAGTGTCGTCAATATTTCTTACTTGTGAAACGGATATTTTAGTGATAATGATCTTTAAGTTAGATCATGGTAATTTAGCATTTTCACGAGTTTGAATGGGCCACCATAGTAAATGGAAAAGCATATGGACTATTATAGCTGCTAATAAACTTCCATAAACAAAAGCTACTCCTGCGAAAATACCAACCCAAATATTCCCGATAATAGCATACACATACATGGATTTTTTGGGCTTGCTAGCAACAAGTTTTATAGATGGTAAATGGATGAGTGCAAATAAAATACTTGAAATAGCAATAGCTAACCATTCGCTAGTTACATTGTTTAAATTCATTAATTGACATAACCAAAAAAACAAGCTAAGTAAACTCCATCGAAATATGACTTCCTCTATAATTCCACCATAAAATACACGACTTAATATACCTGCATTGGCATAATAAGTTTCAATTTTATCATATTCTTCTCTTGTTAAATTTGGTACAAAGTACATATAGTAGAATAGTAAGTGACCAATAGAACAAATAATTCCTAAACCGAAACCATATTTAATAATCTTCATAGCTTCGATTTGCTGTACTACCTCAATCTTAGGCACAATAAAAGCACCCATCATTGAAAAAATAATGGCTGTAAGAACATGGATTATTAATCGTTGCCGATCCGTTATATCATCTTCTTTAAGATAAATTTTTTCTGATTGATACATAAAATAAATACCAGGTATGCAGATAATAAATACAATAATCATGTACACCCAATTCATAAAAGCTACTCCCCCCTAACTTTGTTTTGTTCTTCTACTATCACCTCATAAATCTTGTTCACTACATACTCAAATTGATCGATTACTTCATCATCTAACTTAGAATAATATTTTGACACGACCTGTTTATCCACTTCTTCAAATAGGTTATAAAGCTCTACGCCTTTAGAGCCAAGTGTTACATCAATTTTACGTCTGGATTCAGAATTAATTGTTCGCTCAATAAAATGCCCGTTCTCTAATTTAGACAATAATTGACTAATTGCACTAGCTGACATATTCATCTTTTCGGCCAATTCATTCACTGTTAAAATTCCATGAACATGAATATGCTCCATAATCAACGCTTGCTTTGGCGTTAACTTATATTCAAGTACTTCTTCATAATGATTCAGTAAGGCATAGTTTATCTGATCTAATGTTTGAAAAATATTCTTCATTCTTTCTACTAACATAAATACCCTCCAACATTTTAAATAATTAAACATTTTATGTTCATAAATTATTTAATTATTTAAAATTTTAATCTTACCACTTCTATTCTGTCAACTATGACCGAAAGGGATTACCACGGCTTAATGGCAAAAAAAGATTCTTTAATACACGTAAACCAAAGAATCCTTTTTTATAAAATACGCATTATGCAGTTGTTAAAATTTTTAAATTTATATTTGAATGATTCTTCACAGTAGCTAAAAAAGAGGAATTTGTATTTCTTCTTGTTCATGACAAATTCGAGTTTCTTGAGATGCTAATATTATTTTCCTAATAATTTCCATATAAAATGTCTGCCTTAATGAAAAGCAGACATTTTATAAAAAATTAATATTACTGGTAATGATTTTATTTCGTTTCGAGGTAACCTTTATGCCGTGAAGCAATCGTCATTTCAAACTTGCCCAATCAAATGACGGTAAGAATAAAGGATTTTCGTTCATGGGGAAAGAAGATATTTATGATTGTTTGCACCATTGGTATCTTTATCACATCGAACACATCCTAAGTAAAGCTATAAGATTTAAAACTTTTCAATTGAAATATCTGAATTAATTGTTATTGCCACTTGAATTCCCGTTGCTTCGGAAAGCACGATTTCTGTTGGTGCAGGCTGTGCAGCGTCACCGGCTGCATATACATTTTTTTCTGATGTTCTTCCGAAATGATCAAAAACGATTAACCCTTGTTCATCTAAATCACAAGAAAATCCTTCACCAATGATATTTGTTGCATAAGAGGATGGAGTAATAAAACCTGCTTCCCGCTCAATTTCTAACCCATTTTGAAAGACGACACTATTCAGTACCCCATTATGCCCTTTCATTTCTTTAATCTTATCAGTAATCACATTTATTCCTTTATTTTCTAATTCCCTTTTTTCATTTTCTTTTATTTCATACCCGTTTGTTGCTACGACTAAATCATTTGAAAAATTAAAAATTATTTTAGCAGTTTGTGCAACAGCACCTGTTTCATTTATATAAATCATTTTTTTATCCTTTAATTCCCAGCCATAGCCATATGGTGAAGTGAAAATACTTTTATTGTAATATTGATTAATATTCGGGATATCTGTCTGTATTTCAGTACCATCTGTCAAAAGGAGTTTCTCAGCAAGAAAGCTCTGGCCATCTTCTGTATAAATTTTAAAAAGCTTATTGTCAGATTGTTTAATAGCCCTAACATGTTGACTGACGATGGAATGAATAGTTGGATATTGATTTAATTTTTCTTTTGCTGCTTGCATGAATTCAATGGCCGCATTTCCATTTCTTGAAATACTCTCTTGAAGCTCGAATGCAAGGTGTTCATTCTTTGTATCGAGCAATGCGACTGATCGATTCGCTCTACCTAATAATAATGCTGCATTTAATCCTGCTGGTCCTCCACCAATAATTGCACATTCAAAAATCCCCATCTTTTTCCTCCTGTTTTTACGACGT
>Ga0213825_1000916_pt1 | contig 21273 bp, 19 predicted proteins | sample MC6MC0900MG_FD_179896 | JGI IMG/M metagenome (GOLD analysis project Ga0213825, IMG submission 179896) | Enriched soil aggregate microbial communities from Iowa State University, Ames, United States - MC6-MC0900-MG | ecosystem: Environmental > Terrestrial > Soil > Unclassified | place: USA: Iowa... | reverse complement strand
GGATAGAGGAGAAAAGCGCTCAGCTCGAGGAGAAAAGCGCTCAGCTCGAGGAGAAAAGCGCTCGGCTCGAGGAGAAAAGCGCTCGGCTCGAGGAGAAAAGCGCTCGGCTCGAGGAGAAAGGAGCTCGGCTCGATGAGAAAGGCGCTCGGCTCGATGAGAAAGGCGCTCGGCTTGAGGAGAAAAGCGCTCGGCACAGGGAGAAAAATGCTCGGCTCGAGAAGAAAAGCGCTCGGCTCGAGGAGAAAAGCGCTCGGCTTGAGGAGAAAAACGCTCGGCTCCTGAATAAAATCGCTCCACCCAGAGAAAAAAACACATTTATGAAAATTTCATTTAACAAAAATAAAGCTAAAACCTTTGGGCTAGCCTTTAGTCCGTGTCTAGCAATAATATGGAGGAATTTACTATGAATAAACAATGGGCAAGTGTTATCATTGCTGCTTTTTTTGAGGTCGGTTGGGTCATAGGCCTAAAGCATGCGGGAAATAGTATTGAATGGATAGGTACAGCCGTTGCTATTTTTGTAAGCTTTTATTTATTAATTAAAGCTGGGGAAAGTTTGCCTGTCGGAACGGTTTATGCGGTATTTGTAGGCTTAGGTACGGCGGGAACGGTGTGTGCGGATAGCTTGCTATTTGGAGAGCCGTGGAAAATCGCTAAAATTTTATGTATTGTCGTGTTACTTTCAGGGGTGGTGGGCTTAAAGCTTGTGACTGGAGAGCCAAAAGATAAAGAGGTGAGTGAATAATGGCATGGATGGCATTGGTGATTGCAGGGCTCTGTGAGATGATGGGTGTTTATATGATTAGCAAATATAACCATACTAAGAGCATTAAAAATTTAGCACTGCTGATTTTTGCATTTACCCTAAGTTTTGCGGGTCTTGCATATGCTATGGAAACTTTACCGATGGGCACAGCCTACGCTATTTGGACAGGAATCGGAGCGGCGGGAGGAGCATTGCTAGGTATGCTATTCTTTAATGAATCAAAGGATTGGAGACGGATTTTCTGTATTGCGTTGGTCCTAGGAGCAGCAATTTTCTTAAAATTATTATCATAAATAAAAGCACTTCCACATTAAACGGAAGTGCTTTTTGAAAATATTATTTTTTTACATCCTTTGTCCATTCAGCTACTTTATCAGCGTTTTTCTCTATCCAGTCTTTAGCGGCGTCTTTTGGATCTTTGCCATCCATAACTTCAAGCATTACACTTTCTAAATCCTCAGATGTCCAATGGAAATTATCTAGGACAGAATAGACATCTGGTTGATCCTCTTTTAAGCCTTTGCGAACGAAGGTATTAATTGTTTCTTCCCCGCCGTAAACACCCTTTGGATCCTCTAAATATTTTAGATCATATTTTGCGAATTTCCAGTGAGGAGACCAGCCTGTCACGATAATTTCGTCTTTATTTTTAATGGCCTTTGCCAGGGAAGTTGTCATGGCGCCAGATGAAGAGGTTATTAGATTCCAATCTGATAAGTTATCGTATTCCTCTAACGCCTTATCAGTTGCAGCCGTGATTCCTGCACCAGGCTCTATACCTGTTATTGTGTGATCCGCCTCATTTGCTAAATCCTCAATTGAGTTTACATTCATATAGCTTGGTACTACTAAACCAATTTTTGCACCAGCCAGGTTTTCACCTAGCTCATCTAAATCAGCCTTATATTTGTCATACTGAGAGGCATGTGTATGAGGTAGCCAAGCAGCAACCATTCCATCTGCTTCACCTTTTGAAACAGCCTCCCACATAATAGCATTATCAAGCGGTGTTAATGTTACATTATATCCTAAGTCCTCAAGCACCTGACCTACGACATTCGTGGAAGCAATTTCTGTATCCCATTCCACATAGGCAAGGTTGACATCCTTTGAGTCCCCACTGCTCTTGTTAGAATCATCGCCACTACATGCGGCAAGCATAAAGCCAAGACCTAAAGCCATTCCTAATTTAGATAAAGTTTTCAATTTCATCGAATCTTCCTTTCTTATTTATATAATCAAAAAAACGCTATGTTTTTTCTAGGCTGCCTTCTTTTTATTAAAGCTTTGTGTTAAACGATCAATAATAATCGCGAAGATTACTAGACTCAAACCTGCTACAAATCCATTACCAACTTGTGTACGTTGCAGTGCAGTCAATACTTCACGACCAAGTCCAGGTGCGCCAATCATTGAGGCAACGACCACCATTGATAGTGAAAGCATAACGGTTTGGTTAATACCTGCCATGATGGTTGATTTTGCGAGTGGAATCTCCACTTTAAATAATTTTTGGCTAGCTGTACTGCCGTAGGAATCTGCAGCTTCCACTAACTCTTTTGGAACCTGGCGAATACCAAGATTCGTCATACGTACTGTTGGAGGTAATGCAAAAATAACAGATGCAAAGACACCAGGTACAATTCCAATGCCAAAGAAGGCAACTGCGGGAATTAAGTATACGAAGCCAGGCATTGTTTGCATAAAATCAAGTATGGGCTTAATAACATTTTCAGCTACATTCGATTTGGACATAAGGATGCCAAGTGGAATACCAATAATAATTGAAATAATACTTGAGAAAAGTACAAGTGTAGTTGTTTCCATAAGATGTGACCATAAGCCTTGGTTATAAATAAAAAGCAGGCCTATGAATGAAAAAGCAGCAAGTCCAAATTTCTTGCCCGTGATGAAAAAGGCAAAAATGACGACAAGTATTATAAGAATAATGGCAGGAATGTTTATTAATAAATCAGTGACCTGATTCATGAGTAGTTTTCCAGATTTTTGAATAGCGTTAAATAACACTGAAAAATTACTCGTCAACCAGTCCATAGCTGATTCTACCCATGGAGCAAGAGGGATTGTTGGAATATTGTCTAAAAAATTATTCATGTGTTACAGCCTCCTCATCGCTAGTTGATAATGCTTCGATGACAACACCACGAATGAGAACTCCAAGTAAGCGCTCATCTTTTACAACTGCAATAGGAGTAGGAGAATTATGAATCAAACCCAAAATGTCCTGTAATAGCATATCTGGTGGAACGGTTAACACCTCTGATTGAACAATGGTATGCACGGTTTGTTCATGCTTTTTAGCAGCTGCTAGGGCGTCATCAGCTGTAATAAAGCCTTTTAAATGACGATTTTTGTCAACCGCCATTAGCAAACTAACTGCCTCTTGGCGCATTCTCTTAAGAGCTACAGCAGGACCATCTAAGTCAACATTGACATATACAGGCCGAACCATAACATTTTCAGCAGTTAATACTTTAGAACGATCTACATCTTCAACAAAGGTTTTGACATAATCATTTGCTGGATTAGTTAAAATTTCTTCCCCTGTGCCAATTTGAATAATGGAGCCATCCTTCATAATGGCGATACGATCTCCAATACGCAATGCCTCATTTAAATCATGGGTGATAAATAAAATGGTTTTCTTCAATGTTCGTTGTAAATCGAGTAATTCATCTTGCATTTCTTTCCGAATTAATGGATCAAGTGCTGAAAAGGCTTCATCCATTAGTAAGATTTCAGGATCATTGGCAAGTGCACGCGCTAAACCAACACGTTGTTGCATACCACCTGATAATTGATTCGGATATTGGTCTTTATACGCGAGTAAGCCAGCATTTGCGAGTGCCTGTTCCGCTTTTGCTTGACGTTCATCCTTTGAGATGCCTCTGATTTCAAGGCCATATTCGGTATTTTGAAGAAGTGTACGATGGGGGAATAAACCGAAGTTTTGAAAAACCATACTCATTTTGTTCCTTCTGACATTCCGTAAATTTTCTTTTCCCATTGACGAAATATTTTCTCCATCGATATAAATGTTTCCACTGGTTGGTTCGATCAGTCGGTTTAAAAGCCGAATAAGTGTTGATTTCCCACTTCCTGATAATCCCATGATGACGAAGATTTCACCTTCATTTACTGTAAAGCTTGCATCATAGACACCAACAGTTGCACCTGTTTCTTTTAAGATATCAGTCTTGCTTTTTTGTTGCTTGACGAGTTCTAATGCTTGAGGAATATGCTTCCCAAAAACTTTTGAAACATGCTCCACCTTTATTTTTTCCATAGAACCACTCCTTTCGAAGAATAATTTAGCCTTGGCGTAAATATGCTGTTACATAAATAAATATTTTGTCCGGTTTTGAATAGTGTTTGCATCATTCTTTTTTCTCAAATTCCGTGACATTTGCCAGAGACTATATCTTCACATCTGCATCTCATCACCTTTAAAGGTGGGAGTATTCTATAGCCGATATTTCACTTTCGCTACAAACATTTGCTGCATGAAGATAAATACTATTTGAGGATAATGATACCCAAAAATAAACAAGTAACAACTTAAGACTAACAAAGAGTTGTTACTTTTGTCAAATCGACAACCAAGAAAAAATCCGCTTGAACGCTGTGATATCAGCGCTTAAGCGGATTTTAATTTGGATATAAAAAGCTCTGAACACGAGCGAAGCTTTCATCATTGCCAATAAAGTAAATAATATCACCTTCCTCAAACGAAACATATGGTCCAGGTGATAGTAATAATTCATTTCCTCGACGGATACCAACAATCGTACTAGATGTATTTTGCCAAAAATTTAAAGCTTGTACTGTTTGATGGATGCAAGGACTTTCGGCAGTCATTTCTAATTGGTAGGGGATAAACGGGTTGACGGATCGGAAATGTTCTGTTCGACTAATCAGCTGTTTCGTTTTATCCTGTAGGTTCAATAATTCTTGTTGCTGCTTTTGAATACTAATCATCAGCTCACTTTGTAGCTCATGGACAGATTGTACATCCTGGAATTGTCGGACAAAATGGGCTGCCTTTTCGTATGATTTAATAATGACACCACTGCCTTTGGAAGCCTCTACAATTTCTAAGTCTTGTAAAACTGCGATAGCTCTTCTGGCTGTTTCTGCAGATACATTATATTGACTTGCAAGTGAGGATCTAGCATAAATTTTATCGCCAATACTATATTTTCTTTCTACAATTTTTGAAGCAAGATCCACTGCAATTTGCTGATATTTTGGCTGCTTCACCTGAACATTCTTTTCTAAGTTCATTCTAAACTTCCTTTCCATTACAATTACCTCAGCTTATTATAGACTAGCCTGCACAGAAAAAATAGCATCTCCATAAGCTATTAGTATATCATTAAAATGTCTTATAGCAGTTTTCGTTCCTATATAAATTTAGCTATAGAATAGGATCAGTTATTTGACAGTTTTTAGTTATTATTATAAACTAAGTTACGTTATGTAAGTAATGTGAAAATACACGTGCTCAGTTAGTGAAATGAACTAGCTGTTAACAATAGAAGGTTGGAGAAAAAATGACAATTACAACAAAAGTTATGGATATAGTGAAAGATAAAATGATCATTGTACAACACTCTAAAACAGAAAATATTTGCCTAGTTGGGCCAGTCAAGTTACCGGTGAAACAAGGTGATTTTTCAGCGATTTTTCAATGGTATAACTGGCTAAAAATAGATACAAGTTTATCGAAAGAAGAAGTCATTGATGGTTTAGCTTCTGCTAATTTAGCTTTCTCACAACAATCATCGGTTCTTGTTTATGGTGATTTTACCCATACAGACGATGCTTTAATCCGGATGCATAGTATATGTCATACAGGTGACATCTTTGGCAGTCAGCGCTGTGACTGTGGCTATCAATTACATGAATCGATGAAAATGATTGTAGAGCATGGCTGTGGAGCTATTTTTTATTTAGCGGATCATGAGGGGCGTGGCATTGGTTTATTCTCCAAATCTCTTGCCTATTTATTACAAGAAGAGGGATTGGATACAGTTGAGGCTAATCATGCACTAGGCTTCTCAGACGATACTCGTTCCTATGAAGAATCAATTACAGTATTAGGTGCCCTACGTTCAAAGCCAGTTACGCTTATTACGAATAATCCGAAAAAGCTTTCAGCATTACAGGCACACGGCTTAGCTGCAGAAGGACATGTCCCGTTATGGGGAGGGCTGACAGAAACAAACAGTTTTTATTTAAATACAAAAGTTGAAAAATCTGGACATATACGAGAAGAGAAGTGAGGTGAGCTACGATGACGACAGATGAGAAATATATGCAATTAGCACTGGATCTAGCCGCTAGTGCAAGAGGCAATACGAACCCCAATCCACTTGTTGGGGCAGTAATCGTAAAAGACGGCATTATAGTAGGCACAGGTTTACACAGAAAAGCGGGTGAACCACATGCGGAGGTACATGCTTTTCGTATGGCTGGAGAACATGCGAAAGGTGCCACGCTTTATGTAACACTTGAGCCATGTTCACATTATGGAAAAACACCTCCTTGCGCGAATTTAGTGAAGGAATCTGAAGTTAAGCGCGTTGTTGTTGCCATGCAAGATCCCAATCCTGCTGTTGCTGGACGTGGAATTCAGCTGCTACGTAATGCAGGGATTGAGGTAGCTGTGGGCGTATTAGTGGAACAGGCTCAACGCTTAAATGAACGTTTTATTCATAATATGTTAACAAAACGACCATTTATCATTTCAAAGTACGCGATGACATTAGATGGAAAAATCGCGACTCATACAGGACATTCTAAGTGGGTAACAGGGGAGGCGGCTCGTCAGGATGTTCATCATATTCGACATCAAGTTGATGGGATTTTAGTTGGTGCTGGCACGGTGATAGCTGACAATCCTTCCTTGACAACAAGGTTACCAGAGGGATACGGGAAAAATCCGGTACGTATCATTATGGATAGCACACTCCGTATTCCAGCACATGCTCATGTCCTAGATGTGAAAGAAGCTGACACGATTATTGTTTGTGATGAGGATGCAAGTTTAGAGAGAATAACAGCCTTACAAGAACAAGGTATAACTGTTATGAAAGTGCGCCGTAATCAACAGGGCCTTATGATTGATGATATGCTTGAAAAGCTCTATCAATATGGTATTACTGATATTTTAGTGGAGGGTGGCAGCACTGTAAATGCCTCCTTTTTACAGCAGGGTGCCATTGATAAATATGTCATTTATATAGCACCAAAAGTTCTTGGAGGAAAATTATCCTTAACACCATTTGCTGGTCCGAATCCTTTGACAATGGATGCATCATGGGATGTTGAAGTTGCATCCTTTGATAAGATTGGGCAGGATTTACGTATTATTGCTTATCCGAAAAAGGGTGAGGGCAAGTGAATTATCAAGCCGATGTTTGTATCGTGGGTGCAGGTCCAGGAGGAGCACTACTGTCTTATTTATTAGCAAAGAATGGCCTATCAGTTATCCTATTAGAGCAAAATGTAGTACTTGGTCAGGCATTTCGTGGCGAGCATTTAAATGAGGAGGGGGAGGCTGTTTTGAAAAGTCATCAGCTTTTTGAAGCAGTCGAAGCACTTGGTATATTACGTATGGAGAAGCTTGAATATTACGCAGAAGGGAAAGTTTTTAAAACAATCTTTCCTGATGAAGCTGTTGGGCATTTAGGAATTCATGTACCCCAAGCAAATTTATTACAGGGAATTTTACAAAAAGCACAGCAATTTCCTCATTTTTCATGTCTCCTACATACAAAAGTAACACAGCTTCTACAGGACTCTTCAGGTAGGTATATAGGCGTTGTAGCAACAAAAGATGGGGAGACTATTGAAATTGGTAGTCAATTGATTATTGGGGCTGACGGTCGTTATTCTACTATTCGTAAGCATGCACAAATTGATATTCAAAAACGCAAGCATGGCTTTGACTTACTTTGGGCAAAAATTCTTGCCCCACATGGCTGGGAGCCGTCTATAAAAATGGCCTTAATTGGAGATAAGCAGCTATCATTGTTTACACAGGTTGGTGGCTTTATTCAGATAGGATGGAATATAGAGCAGGGAAGTTTTGCTCAATTAAAAAAACAGGGTTTTACACCGTTTATCCATCAGCTTTCAGAGGCATTTCCAGAATTAGCAGACTCAGTAAAAACACATATCACCTCTTGGCATGATTTTGTCTTGCTTGACGTTTTCAGTAGCCGTTGTGAAAGTTGGGGAACAAAGGGTATTGCTTTGCTAGGGGATGCTGTTCACACGATGACACCAACAGGGGCATTTGGTCTTAACAGTGCGTTAAAGGATGCAGATTGTTTAGCATCGCTGTTAAAGAAAGAATCACTTGCTAAATTCGAGGTGAAACAATTCCAGGAAATGCGCACGCTAGCTATTGAGGAAGTTTTGGCAAAACAACTAGAGAAAGAGCAAACATTCGCGGCAAACTTTATCAACAAGGCGTCCTGAAAGGAAGAAAATAAACATGAAATTTGGCTTTGACATTGATGACACACTCATTAATTTACGTGCTCACGCCTTTTCCCTCTATAATCAAAAATTAGGTAAAAATATTCCGCAAGAAGTTTTTCAAGCATTGCAAAGGGTGGAGATTCATGAACCGTTTGGGTTAACAGAAACAGAGGGGGCGACAATGTGGAATCACTCCATGGAGGAAATCTATTTTACAGACTGTCCTTCCTTTGAGGGAGCCCTTGAGACACTTCAATTGTTAGCACAGCAGGGACATGAAATTTATTACATTACATCTCGTCCAAAGCAGTACTGTGCACGCACAAGGGAATGGATGGTAGCACAGGGCTTCCCAATCAAAGATAGTCACTTTTTCTGTGGTATGCAGGATATAGAAAAAGTAGAGATTATTCAGAAGCTTGCCTTAGATGTCTATGTGGATGATAAACCAGCAGTGTTAGAAACACTTGGCAATGTAGCAACAAAAGTAATCTTAAAAAATCAATCCTATAATCAGCAAGTAAATTTGCCACGATTGAATCATTGGAATGAGTTCCTTAAAATAATCCGTGTAAATGAATAAAAAAATCCCGAATGAGGTATGAGCTCATTCGGGATTTTTTTAAAATAATTGTTTTTCAATTTCTAAACCAACGCTTTGAATAGTGTGGATTAGGGTATCTTCATCATAGTCATTGTATCGCACTTCAGGTATGACCAATGACACCGAGGCAATAATTTGCTCGGAAGCATTTAAAATCGGAGCGGACAGCGAGCATGCACCTCGTACACGTTCACTTCTACTTTTTGCAAATCGTTGTTTACGAATCTGTAGTAATTCCTCCCAAAGCTGTTCTTTGGAAAGAATGGTTTTATCGGAAATTAGTTCAAGCTCAATACTCTCGACATAGTCCTCCGCATTTGACATAAAAGCGAGCAATGCTTTAGAGGAAGCGCCCGCATAAAGGGGAGAAGTGTCCCCAACGAACATCTTTGTTGAAAGCGGGTAGGTGGAATCATAGTTTAATATACAGCGTCTTTCCAATCCATCAATTATATTCATGGAAACACTCTCGCCAATTTCTTCATTTAATTTTTTTAAAATGGGCTCTGCAACAATAATTAGACTTGATTCTTCTTTAACTAAATTTCCTAAGTATAAAAGTGAATGCCCCAATTGATAGCGCTTTGTACGTTCATCTTTATGTAGAAAACCTTCATACACAAAGGTAGAAACGAAGCGCTGTAAACTAGAGATGCTTATCCCTGTTTTTTTACTTAACTCGGTAAGAGAAAGGCTAGGTTCATCTTTTGTGAAAGCTTTTAATACTTTAATAGCTTTGTGCAGTGATGACATTGTATAGTTTTTTTCGAAGATCTCTTGATTCATCTCAACACCTACTAAAAATCATATTTACAGGATATCAGAAAATCTGACCCTTTGTCTGAAGCTTTTATCTTAATAAGATAAAAATTACTTCTATTATAGCGTAAATTGATTAGAGGAGAGAGGATTTTTGGAATTCGTTTGTATGTTCTCCAAGTAACGGTGGTGCTAATTTGTATTGAATATTTAAATTGGAAAATTTCAATGGGCTTTTTATAAATTTGATGGTCCCGTATTGTTCGTGCTCTATTTCACCAATCATATCACGTGCAATCAACTGAGGTTGTGCTAATGCTTCGGCAATCGTATTTACACGACCACCAGGAATTTTATACTGCTGTAATAATGTGATCCATTCATCACGAGTTTTTGTAATTGTGACATTAGCTATCATTTGTACAAGCTCAGCCTCATGCTGCTTACGAAGGGTATTTGATAAAAAGCGCGGATCCTTTGCCCATTCCTCATGCTTCAGCATCGCGCAAAACTTTTCAAATTGTCCATCTGTCCCAACACAAATCATTAAGGGACCATCCGCACATTGAAATACTTGATACGGGGCAACATTATTATGGCGATTCCCAAGACGCTGTGAGGAAAAGCCTGTATTTAAATAAGCACTTGCCACATTTGCTAGGCTACTCATTTGGACATCTAGTAAAGCTAAGTCAATAAATTGACCTTGATCAGTTTGGTCTCGTAGTCGTAAGGCAGCTAAAATACTAATCACAACATAATTAGACGTTAAAATATCTGCAATAGGTACACCCACCTTTGTTGCTTCACCCTCAGGGGAGCCGGTGACATGCATTAAGCCACTCATTGCCTGAATAACTGGGTCAAAGCCAGGTTCATGTGCAAGAGGACCAGTTTGCCCAAACCCTGTGACTGCACAATAAATAAGACGTGGGTTAACTTTTTTCAACTCCTCATAGCTTAGACCCATTCGTGCCATATCCCCAGTTTTAAAATTTTCAAGTACGATATCTGCATCTTTGACAAGATCTTTAAATCTTTCTCTACCCTCTGTTGTTTTTAAGTCTAGTAGGATCGATTTTTTATTTCGGTTAGCACATAGATAGTACGTACTTTGTTCTTGAACAAACGGTCCCCAATCTCGCATACTATCGGAGCCCTTTGGATGTTCAATGCGAATTACTTCTGCTCCTAAATCTGCCAACATCATGGAGCCAGCAGGGGCAGCATAAACGCGTGATAAGTCTAGTATTCGAATATTTTCAAGAGGTTGCATCATTTCTCCTCCTACACACATCATTTATAAACAGGCTTACGTTTTTCTACAACTGCGCTAACACCCTCTTTAAAGTCATCCAACTCTGTGACAATTGCCATTTGTGACGAAATATAATCAAGAGCAGTACGTAAATCCATGCGTTGACTTTGATAAACAGCACGCTTAATGAATTGTAGTGTTGTAGTTGGACGACTTGCTAAGTCCCTAGCATAATTCATTGTGTATTCGTCTAGCTCATGGTCATCCACAACAAATGTTACAACACCTTTGTCCTTTGCCTCATCAGCAGTTAGTACACGAGCTGTCCAGAACATATCTAATGCTTGATCAATACCAATTAATTTTGGTAAATAATAAGCTCCACCATCACCAGGCACGATAGCAACGTTAATATAGCTTTCTGAAATCTTTGTAGATTTGGCGGCAATCCGAATATCACACATTAAGGCCATATCAAGCCCAGCGCCCATTGCAAAGCCATGCACCTGTGCAATAACAGGCTTATCAATTTCTTCAAGGAGAAGGGGAATACGCTGAATTTTTTTCCAAAGTGAATTTTTTCGTGCTAAACCTGTAGAAGAGATATCTGCTTCGCTTTGGAAAAAGCCCTCACCAGCCTGCATTGCTTTAATATCGCCGCCCGCACAAAAAGACTTTCCATTACCTTTCACAATGACAACTCGAATATCGTTAGAATCGCGAACAATTTCAAGCGCTTTTATCCACTCAGTAATCATTTCTTCACTGAAAGCATTGTACGCCTCTGGTCTATTTAAAGTAATGGTTGCAATATGATCTCGCACTTCAAAAAGTAAATCAGTCATTGAAAAACACTCCCTTTAGGTTATTGGTTTGAATGTACTTACTGCAATCTTCATCCTTCTACATTGAGTAATGGGGAACTACTAGTAGAAGTAGTCAAATACGCCCAAAGACTATCCTCGCTATTTTCCATTAGCTGTAATGCTACAATATTAGTCCAATAAGAGGAATCTACTCCTTCGTCGCGCCATGCCCAAAGTCTACGTGTAAATTGATGCAAACTATGCTCGTGGGTCGTACCGATGGCTGCATGGACTTGGTGGGAGATGGCTGTTACTGCTTGAATGATTTCTTCAAAACGAATGCGGGCGTATGCAACCTCGCTATTTTCATTGTTTGTAAGAAGGGCTTCAGTTACATTATTAAATGCCGCTAAAGCAATAGCTGTTTCACCTGCTAAGTGAACAATATGCTGCTGGACAAGCTGGAAGCGATGAATTGGTCGACCGAATTGCTCACGCTCCTTCGTATATTGGATGGTTAAGTCATTTATTTTATCGATAGCACCAGTCATCAGGGCTAATTGAAAGGCAGTACAGAGTGTAGTTAATTTGTGTATTTCGTCAGGAGATAACACAGTAGACAATTGTGAAACTAGTGCTTGTTGGAATGTCACAGTATCACGCGGTTCGCCTGCTAAATTTGTACCTTGTTTAATGTCAGCCTGACTTAAATCTATTACTACTAGATGTGTACCCTCTGTACTATAAGCAAGTGTTACTAGGTGCTTCACGTGACGTGCCCAAGGTATATGATGAGCCTGACCTGTTAATGTCCCGTTCTCTAACGTAAAGACTTGGTTCGTAGATAACCTATATGTCGCTAAACCTTCTAGTACCTGTAAGTTTAAATACTCCAGTAAATAGTTCGCAAAGGTTGTTTCAATAAATGGGATCGGAGCAGCGTATTTTCCAGTTAATCGAACAATATTCAGTAAATCTTCAATATCGCCGCCTGCACCTCCATTTTCTTCGGTAACGGCTACAACCGTCATACCATTTTCCTCCAATAATTCCCATAATGCCGGTGCCCAATCACCTTGTTCTACAGTATCAACTAAATCTTTATCGACATTTTCCTTTAACATACGTTCAACAACTTCCGTAATCATGTCTTTCATCTCACTCATTGTGCTACAACTCCTTTCGCTACAACGCCATACAATACCTCTGAAGTTCCACCTCTAATGGTAAAGCCTGGTGCATGTAAAATTGACTGGGCCATAAAGCGATCAATTTTACGATCGGCATCAAGTGAAGGATAAGTCTGTATGATTAGGCGTGTGATTTCGGGAATACTTTGCTCAAATTTCGTCCCTAGTGCTTTTACAAGTGCTGCTGGTATAGATACGTCCTCACTATTGCCAGATTCTAAAAGCTGAGCCACACCAATTGATAGATTTCTTAGACTCCAAAGACGAGCAACAATTTTAGATGCTTGCATTAATCCTTGTGAATTATTTTGGCGCTTTAGCTCTTGAATAAGCTCATCAATTAATGGGAATGTGCTCAATATTCGCTCTGGGCCACTACGCTCAAAGGCAAGCTCTGCTAATCCTTGAGCCCAGCCATTACCGATTTCCCCAACTACCATACTGTCTGGTACAAAAACATTATCAAAGAATACCTCATTGTAATGGTGCTCACCAGTTAAATATTTTATGGGAACAATGGTTATACCTTGTGCTTGTAAATCGATGATAAGCTGACTTAGGCCAGCATGCTTATTTTTCCCATCAAACGGACTCGTACGTACTAAAGTGACCATATAATGACAAAGGTGAGCGTTACTCGTCCATATTTTTTGCCCATTTACAATCCAGCCACCTTCTACTTTTTCAGCACGTGTAGTGACTGAAGCTAGGTCAGAGCCACTATTAGGTTCACTTAAGCCTATGCCAAAGTAGCATTCGCCTTTCACAATCTGTGGTAAGAAAAATTCACGCTGTTCTTCTGACCCATAACGTAAAAGAAGAGGACCTGTTTGGCGGTCGGCAAACCAATGTGCTGCAACAGGGGCGCCAACGGCTAAAAATTCTTCTGTTAAAATATATCGATCAATAGTACTTCGCTCTTGACCACCGTATTTTTTTGGCCAAGTTAAGCCAATCCAACCTTGTTGACCTATTAATCTGGAAAACTCAGGATCGTCTCCGCTTAACCAAGAATCACATTTCGGTGTGAAGGTTCCTTTTGCTAATTCATCCTGTAGAAAAGCTCTGACCTCTACACGAAATTGTTCCTGTTCTTCTGTAAATTGCACCGTTGGTAAATGAAGCATTTCATCATTCCTCCCATTTTACCGCAATGTGGTAACTATTATTTTATATGTGTATTTTATGACTTCTTATGAATGGAGTCAATGTATTTTTTTGAATTATTAAAAATTTCTCCACAGAGGAAAAAGTAATGAAGAGAAAATAATATTTTTAATTAAAAAATGGTAAAATGCAGAATAAACATGTTACTATGTAGAAAATTTTGTTGAGGAGGTAAGGACGTGCAAATAGCTATAAAAACTTCACAAAAGGTTATGCAAGTTTTATCAGCACAGCTTGTACAGCATTTAGAAATACTGCAATACTCTACAAATGAGTTAGAACAGTTTATTTATGACAAAGCCAATGAAAATCCTCTATTAGTTGTTACTGACGCAGCGGTAAAAAGACAATATGAGGAAATTTCCCAATTAGCAAGCTATTCCGTTAAGAGTTTTTCCTCGCGCTATTATGAGCCAAAACGTAATTCGTTTAATTTCCTTGAGATGGGGCTAGCTGCAAAAGAAAGCTATGAACGATTTTTATTGGAACAGGTGCCTTTGCATAAAAATCTTTCTTCTATGGATTTAAAAATCTTGACGTTTTTAATTCAATCCTTAGACGATCGTTTATTTTTAGATGTGGATGTTGAATTGGTCGCTGATAAATTTAAAACAAGTTTTTTGCATGTAGAGGCATTATTGGACTTACTTCAAACATTTGAACCAGTAGGAGTAGGGGCACGGAATACAAAAGAATTTTTACTTATTCAGGTAGATAGGGATGAACTTGCACCCAATTTGACCTACCAATTTATCAAAGATGATTTAGAGTTAGTAGCTGCACAGGCCATCAAACAATTAAGTAAAAAATACAAAACACCCATACATGAAGTAAAAAATACTGTGGACTATATAAAAAATTTACAACCAGTGCTATCAGGAGACAAATTGGAAGCGATTCCATATATCATTCCCGAAATTGAAGTAGAAAAATTCGATGAGGAATGGTTGATTAAATTGAATCGGGGATATGTACCAGCCGTTACGATTGATCAACATTATGTAGAAATATTAAAGAATGACCCAAATTGTAAAACATATTTCCAAGACACAATGAAAGATGCTCTGTTATTGATACAAGGAATTGAGCAACGTGATAAAACACTTTATGAATTAACTAGATTACTAGTGAAATTACAAGAAGGTTTTTTCCATCAAGGAATTGAGGCTATAAAGCCCTTGCGTTTAAAAGATGTTGCGGACATATTAGGGTTACATGTGTCAACGATTAGTCGTGCTGTTCGTGGAAAATATATAAAAACCACCCACGGCGTATATGCTTTACAAACTTTATTTACAAAGGGCGTGATGAATAGTTCTGGAAAAATGGATTCGATTATGTATATTAAAAAGCGACTTAAACAGTTGATTGAAGGTGAAGATAAACAAAAACCTTTAACGGATCAGCTAATTACCAAAATATTAAGTGGCGAAGGTATTCAAATTTCTAGACGAACAGTAGCGAAGTATAGAGAAGAAATGAACATCATGAGCTCATTCAATCGAGCATATGGATAGATGATGTAAATGAAGTATCAATGATGTACATTTGCATCAAAATTTCGAAATCGCATATATGAACCAACCATTTTAAATGACAACAATAAAAGATATGGATAGATAATTATTTGAAATTTTTAATAATTGAATAAAGTTGGCATCCAATTTGCTCATTAAACAGTAGACATTGAATTAGAGGAAAGGGGCTAGTAAATGTCTACATAAAACACTAAAGGGGTGCTTTAATGGGAGCTTTGCAAAAATCACTGAAAACACGGCATATTACAATGATTTCCATTGGAGGGGTAATTGGTACAGGGCTATTCGTTGGTACAGGGAAAAACATTTTAAGCACTGGTCCAGCGGCAGTCGTTTCATATGCAATTGCATGCTTACTAATCGTTTTAATTATGCAAATGGTTGGAGAAATGGCGGCAGGAGAAATAGTGCTTGGGGAAAAGGCTAATGGTTCTGCAGAGTTAGGTTCATTTGCTTCATATGCAGGGAAGTATATTGGTCCATGGGCAGGCTTTACTGTTGGCTGGCTATATTGGGCAAGTTGGGTATTTATTGTGGGGCTAGAAGCGGCACTTATTGGGGGAATGCTGCATAATTGGTTCCCGTTTATACCGATTTGGGTTGGGAGTATCGGTATCACATTGTTAATGACCATCATTAATATTTACTCTGTAAAATCATTTGGAGAATTCGAATATTGGCTTTCCTTCGTTAAAGTTTCAGCCATTCTCGTATTTTTAGTAGTTGGTCTAGCTATGATCCTAGGCATTTGGCCAAACTATGAGGCAAAGGGGTTAGGGATCTTAACAGAATTCGGTGGATTCGCACCAAATGGTATTGTCCCAATTTTCACTGCCATAGTTTTTGTCATTTTCTCAATTTGCGGTGCAGAGGTAGCGGCGATTGCAGCAGCAGAGTCTGAAAATCCAGCGAAAAATATTGTTCGTGCCATTCGCAATGTTGTGTTTCGATTAGGGCTATTTTTCGTAGGCTCAGTAGCTATTATGGTTTTAATTTTACCTTGGAATGATACAAAAATGTTGGCAGCACCATATGCAAATATTTTAACGCTGGCAGGGCTTCCTATTGCTGCTCAAGTTATACAAATCGTCATTTTTATTTCATTAATCTCAGTTTTAAATTCTGCACTGTATACAAGCTCTCGTATGTTGCTTGAAATGTCTCGTCAGGGTGATGCGCCGAAAATATTTTCGCAAATTAAAAATCGGCGAGGAGCACCGGTACCTGCCATTATCGGAAGTACATTGGTAGCGTATATCTGTGCGATGCTATATTTCATTTCACCTGAAGTTATCTTCTATTTTTTAGGTAATTGTGTTGGCGGATTGATGATTGCGGTTTATATTTTTATTGCTATTTCACAAATTCGTTTCCGACGTTATTATGACAAAGTTTCAAATGAGCCATTATCGATTAGAATGTGGTTATTCCCATATCTTTCTTATGTCACAATTGGAATTTTAACCGTTGTTTATTTATGCCAAGCGCTCATAGAATCTTTACGCTCTCAGTTTTATTTAAGCACATTAGTTTTAATACTCTCAGTTTTCCTGTTTATGATTATGCGAAAGCTGTCGACAAAACCAGAAGAAAAAATAGAGGAAAAGCTAGCCTCTGAGTAGAATAATATGTTGAGGTTTCCTAATCGTAGTAATTTAAATTAGCATATAAAAAATTCGCGACCATTCTGCGAGATAGTAAGCCAAGTAACAAAGCGAAGGTCTAGCACCTTTAGGCTTGCAAATTACCCGTGGAAAGAGAGCGAATTTTTTGTATGAAGAGTTTATATTTTCTGGTTTGAGAGGAAGTGGTCTATATGTCGATAACAGAACTTCATAAAGATGAACATTTTTTTCTTGTCAAAAAGGATGAAGTAATTGTAAAAAGTGATATCCAAATAGAGCTGCTTGAAAAAATTATAAAAAAGTATAGTAAAGGGACAGAAACATATGAGGTAGAAGGCTATTTTATTCATGTATTAGAAACTTCACAGGGTAGCTTATTTAATATTAGACCATTAACACAGTTTAGTCATTTTGATTTTATGAATCCTTTATCAAACAAAGTATTAAATTCCATATCAGATGGCATTACCATATGTGATAGCGATGGGAAAATATTATTTCAAAATGATATTGATATCGAAATTGTTGGTATTAATTTAATGGGGAGATATGCAAAAGACGCAATAGCTGAAGGATTAATGAGTGATTCTATATCCATGAAAGTCATCGAATCGAAAGAAAAAGTAACCATACTGCAAACGTTCATTAATGGAAAATGCTTTTTAGTGACGGGCAAGCCAATATTTAATGAAAAGGGTGAGTTGCAATACGTAGTAGCCATTACACGTGATATGACCCAGCTAAAACTACTAGAGACAGAAGTGAAAAAATTAGAGGTTCAAAATGAAAATTTTAAAAATAAGCTACAAGCATTACATAATAAAGAGGCGACACCAAGTAATTTAATCGCTGTGTCTCCTGCAATGATGGATGTTGTAAATCGCGTGATGAGAATTGCGGAGGTAGATTCTACTGTATTAATTGGTGGTGAATCGGGCGTTGGTAAAGAAGAAATTACAAAGCTAATTCATGCTAATAGTAGACGTAGCCATAAGCAAATATTAACGATTAACTGTAGTGCAATACCTGAAAATCTATTAGAAACCGAACTTTTTGGCTATGAGGGAGGAGCATTTACAGGAGCATCGAGAGGTGGGAAGGCTGGGTTATTTGAAATTGCGTCAGGTGGTACAGTATTTTTAGATGAAATTGGAGAGATGCCTTTGCTACTACAGGCAAAATTATTACGTGTGCTCCAAGAGTCAGAGGTTCAACGTATTGGTAGTGGGAGGCCTATTTCTATTGATGTCCGCATTATTGCAGCAACGAATCGCAATTTGGCAGAAATGGTGAGACAAGGTAGCTTCCGTGAGGATTTATATTATCGTTTAAATATCATCCCCATTGAAATTCCACCATTAAGACAACGTCGTCAGGATATTATTCCACTAGTCCATCATTTTTTAGCTGTCATTGGAGAGAAATACGGTATTCACCGAACAATTGAGTCATCGGCCATGAAAATATTAGTGTCCTATGATTGGCCAGGAAATATACGTCAGCTTAAAAATATGGTGGAACGAATTTGCTTATTAGCTACACAGCCAGAAATAACAGTATATACGGTACAACAAGAATTAGATTGTAATACAACGAATATTCATGATATCGAAAATGTGGAGCAACTACCTAAATTACAGGAATCAGCTGTTACAACCATGTTTAGTGGCACATTAAAGGAGCAAGTAGCTGCTTTTGAAAAGCAAATTATAAAGCAGGCATTGTCTAAATATCCAAGTATTAGGCAGGCAGCCAAATCACTTGGCTGTGATCAGTCAACTTTAGTGCGTAAAATTCAAAAATTCCAATTAACAAGGCATATTTCTTATAAGGAGTAGTGATGTATTTCTGCATCAAATTTTCGCTTTTGCATAGTAAATGGTAATAACGCAACGGTGTTTAGTGACGTGATGCAACAAAAATGATGATCTGCATCATTAAAATGAATCAATAAATAAGAGATGAAAAGAGGTATTTTCGAATAAGAGAATGTCTCTTTTTATTTTTTGTGCTGAAAGCAAACAGTTGGCATGAGAGTTGCTAGTAAAAAAGTGTATGAAATTTTAAACGAAAAGAGGTTGGTATTGATGGCAATTCAATTAAAGGAAGAGCTAAAAACATTAGATCAAAAGCATTTTTTACATCCAACATCGTCAATTGAGCAACAGCAAACACAAGGACCAGCAGTTATTTTTACAGAAGGAACTGGCATTTATTTGAAAGATATCGAAGGAAATGTCTATATTGATGGGATGTCTTCTTTATGGAATGTAAATATTGGGCATGGCCGTCAAGAAATTGCAGATGTTGCGAAGGAGCAAATGTCCACATTAGCATTTAGCTCCTGCTTTGCAACATTTAGCAATGAACCGGCGATTCGTTTAGCAGCGAAAATTGCTTCTTTAGCTCCGGGAGATTTAAACACAGTATTTTTTACTTCAGGCGGCTCAGAGGCGAATGATACAGCCATTAAACTAGCACGTCATTACTGGTTACTAAAAGGACAGCCAAAGCGCCAAAAAATTATTTCACGTACACACTCCTACCACGGTGTAGCGATGGGCGCTACAAATGCAACAGGCTTACAAGCATTTCGTGATTTTACAAATTCACATGCTCCAGATTTCCACTATGTCTATAGCGAATCGGTACGTAATTTACGTGAAACGATTGAAGCGTTAGGTCCTGAGAATGTGGCTGCATTTATTTCTGAGCCTGTGCAAGGAGCAGGTGGAGTAAATATTCCACAAAAGGACTACTTTAGAGAAGTGCGAAAAATTTGTGATGAGTACAGTATTTTATTGATTGCGGATGAAGTCATTACAGGATTTGGGCGTACAGGTAAATTTTTCGGGATGGAGCATTATGGTGTAGTGCCAGATATGATGAGCTTCGCAAAAGGCGTTTCCAGTGGCTATGCCCAACTTGGAGGAGTGGTGATATCAGAAAAACTGCATCAGGACTTTTGTGAGCTTTCCAAGGGTACATTAATGCATGGGTACACATACAGCGGTCATGCACTTGCTTGTCAAGTTGGCTTAAAAAACATTGAAATCGTTGAGCGTGAAAATCTCGTTGAAAATGCAGCGGTCATGGGTGATGCAATGTTAAAGGGATTCCAAGCGCTGCAGGAAAAGTATAGCTTTATTGGACGTGTGCGTACACTTGGATTACTTGGGGCAATTGAATTAGTCAAAAGCCGTGAGACAGGTGAATTGTTTGAGTCTCCTCTTAGCCCAATTTTTGTACAGGAAACGATGAAGCGAGGGTTAATTCTTCGAACAGTTACGTATGATCAAGATACAGTTGTTTTTGCTCCGCCTCTTATTCTATCAAAAGTAGAATTGGACGAAATGCTGCGTATATTAGACGAAACGTTTGAATATATACGTAAAACTATCGTTGAAATATAAATTCAATCACAATATAAAGGAGAAGTAATATGACGACAGTTGTTAGAGAGGTACGAGAACAATTTAATCCAGCGAGACCAACCCAATGTATTGGCACTGTAGAACTTTTAACACTAAATGAAACGAAAGCAGTTGTTACTGCTGCTCATAATGCATTTGAAGGCTGGAAAAATACATCGTCTATAGCACGTGGAGAGGTTTTACGACTAACAGCGGATCTGCTTGAAAAAAATATAGATCAAGTAGCTGAAATAGCTTCATGTGAAATGGGCAAAACGAAAAGCGAAATGCTCGGGGAAGTGAAACGAGGGGCTTCCATTTTGCGTTATTTTGCCCAAGAAGGGATGCGTGCTGTAGGTGAGGTGTTACCTTCTGCCAATGAATCAAAGATATTATACACAATGCGTGTGCCACTCGGTGTGGTTGCGGCGATCACTCCTTGGAATTTTCCTGTTGCCATTCCACTGTGGAAGATTGCTCCGGCATTAGTATATGGCAATACAGTTGTTTGGAAGCCATCTATTGAAGCAGCTTTAACCGGAAAATTAATAGGAGAATTATTTCAACAAGCAGGTTTACCAAAAAATGTGTTACATGTAGTCCAAGGTCGTGGCTCAAAGGTTGGGCAGGTTTTA